>Ga0302326_10019965_pt1 | contig 13810 bp, 8 predicted proteins | sample Palsa_T0_3_FD_202264 | JGI IMG/M metagenome (GOLD analysis project Ga0302326, IMG submission 202264) | Peat permafrost microbial communities from Stordalen Mire near Abisko, Sweden - Palsa_T0_3 | ecosystem: Environmental > Terrestrial > Soil > Palsa > Peat permafrost | place: Sweden: Abisko... | reverse complement strand
GTGCGGCCGGCTCAACGACGCCGCATCCTGCTAGCCCGGTACCAGCCTTGTCCCTCACCTGCAGGTCAAAGACCCACCCGGGCAGCACATAGACGATCTCTACGTCAGGAGTCCCGAGAACGCGGGCCGTCCGCGGGCACTTGTGCTGCGCGCGAAAACGTGGTTAATTCGTTTTTGCGTGAGCGAAATCGGGAGATTTTGCGCTGGCTGAATGCGGATATATAGCCGGTCTGTCATAGGGAGGTGGTTCTGACCTTGGAGACCAGCGGAGCTGTCTGGCCCACCCATGACCGGGGAAACCTCGTGGAAACAGTTGCGGGGACAGGATGAACCGCGCGACCAGCTGCTCGCGGTGGCTGTTCGGGCAGGCCCCTGAGCCGGACAGCGCTCGGCCGTTTCTGCTCATCGTTCCACCACTTGGTCGGGGGCCGGAAGCGGCAACCGCTTGGTTGGGCCGGATCCCCGATATCGACGTGGCGATCGTCCAGCTTCCGGGACACGGCCAGCGGTTGTTCGAGGATCCGATCGATGATATCGACGAGACATCCGGCCAGCTCGCAGCTATGCTCGCAAATAAGATTCCGGACAATTGGGCCGTGGTCGGCCATTGCACAGGTGTGTATTTGGCGGTGGAAATGGCGCACCGGCTGGACGCGGTGAAACGCGCTCCGGTGCGGGTGTTCCTGTCCAGCAGCCGGGTGCCGCTGGACCCGGTGGGGCCCGATCCGGAGCGATCAGAGTTCGCGGCGATGCTGACGGCGATGTCCGACGAGGAGGCGTTGGCCCACATCACCAGGGAACGTCTGTTGGGTTCTGGTGACATCGATCCGGTGGGTTCTGGTGACATCGATCCGGATATCGCGGCGGCGGTGGTGCGCGGCTACCGGGCCGCGATTCGCGTCGGCGCGGCCTACCGCTGGACGCATCCGCCGCTGCGGGCCGCGGTCGAGGTCTGGCGGGGACGCGCCGACGACGTCGTCGAACGACGGCATGCCGACGACTGGCAGGAGTTCGCGGGCGGCGACTTCGACGTGGTCGAGTTCGCCGGTCGCCGGGAGTTCTTCGGCCAGTCGGCGGACGCGGCGATCGCGAGAGTGTGTCGGGCATTCGGGATGCCGGCCGCGGATGGCGGTGTGCCGGCCGGCCGCTAGCGGGCTTAGGAGGGTCATGAGCAGTGCAGCGCAGTCGGCAGCCTGGGCGGTCACCCGGCAGGACGCCACACCAGAGCAGCGGCGCACGCTGGCTCAAATGGAACTGCGGCCCAGCCGCGCGGAGGAAATCACCCGGATCTGGCGGTTGACCGGCCCCCTTGACGCGGCCCGGCTCGATGCCGCGATCGGGGAGACGGTGCGCGCTCACGACATGTTGCGTGCCCGACTCGTCGTCGAGGGCGAGCAGGGCGCGTTCTTGGAGATCTTCGTCGGGTTCGACGGTCTGACGCGTCAGGCGGTGGACGGTGGGCCAGATAAGCTGGGCGTCGTCGTGGATGCCGTGCGGCAGGAGCCGTTGACGGCACGCAGCCGGTGGTTCCAGGCGGTGTTGTGCACGTTCGCCGCGGACAGTCACGCGCTGGTCGTGCGCATGCACCACAGCCTCGTCGACGGGTACTCGATGCTCTTGGTCGAACGCGAGATCTGGGATCGCTACGGCGGTGACACCGAGTCCTTGGGTGACGCGCCGCCGGCGCAGTACGGCTCGATGGTCCGTGCCGACGTCGATCAGGCTGTGGTGCGCAACGACGAGGAGTGGTGGGCCCGGCAACTCGCGGGCGCTCGGGCGGCGAGCCTGTTGCCGAGCTCGGACGCGACCGGCGCGCCGTTCGAAGCGCGTGAGCTGCCGTTTGCCCTGCCGGCCGAGCAGACGGCAGCACTGCGCGAGTTGGCCCGGGCGAACCGTACCTCGCTCACCTGCGTGCTGCTGACCGCGCACCTGATGACCATCGCGACGTTCGCCAACGACCCGGACGTGGTGACCGCCGTCGCGTACTTGAATCGCGATGAGCCGGGCCTGCGGTCAGTGGTGGGGCCACTGGTCAACCTGGTGCCGATCCGCGCGGTGTTGCCGCATGCCGAACTGGCGGACAACCTGCCCGGCGTGACGACGGCCCTGCGGCAGTCGATCGTGCACGCGCGAGTGCCCTACGACCGGATGGTCGCGTCGACCGGGCTGTCGCTTGACGGTGATTTCGGCCTTGTCCGCTCCGCGTTCTCGATGAGCCCGGGATCCTCGGCGGCCGAATTTCACACCTACGGTGGATTGCGGGTTGAGCGCGTGGCGGCGAAGGCGCTGGAGGTGCGGGTCGATTTGGCGTTCACTTGTGCTGAGGACGGGCCGGGGTTGCGCGGCGCGCTGGTGTACCGCGCCGATCTATACGGCACGCGGGTCGCGGAGTCCGTTCGGGACTACTTCTGCTCGACCATCAGCCGCACGCGGCTTCCGGCCGCCGGTTATCTCTCCTCGCAGCCTCAGTCCTCGACCGGCCGGCCCAGCGTGGCCGGGCTGGTGTCGCTCGCTGCTTTCGGTGCCGATGATCCGGTGGCCCAGGATCAGCAGCGTGGCATCGTCGGTCGACGTGAGTTCGTCGCGCTTGTGACTGGTTATGCTGCGGCGATTCCTGGTGATGTCGATCGCCCGCGCGTGGCGTTGGCCCTTGGTTCCTCGGTTGATCAGGCGGCGGCGCTGGTCGCGACCTGGCGGCGAGGGGGGAGCGCCGTGCTGATCGATCCACGGCATCCCGCGCAACGGCGGGCGGCTGTGTTGGCGAGTGAACCGGTCGATGTGCTTATCGACCGCCCGAGAGAGCCGGTCGACGACAGCGCCGCGATGATCGAAATCACGGCGCCGGCGGCGGATGACGTCGCCTATGTCGTGCATACCTCGGGTACGGACGGCGTGCCCAAGGGGGTCGCGGTGACGTACCGGAATCTTGAGCATCTGCTGTCCATGCTCGCCGCGCTGAATGCGCCCGTTCCTGGGCAGAATCCGTTGGGGCCGGCGTTCGACGGCTGGATCTGGGCAACGCTGCTCCCGTGGGTCTCCGGGAAGCCCGTGGTGTTCCTGGCCAGGGGCGTCGCCGATGCCACCGCGCTGGTCGGCGGCGAGGCGAGTTCGATTACGCTCACGCCCACCATGCTGGCCGGCTGCGACCCGGAGCGGTGCCCGGCAACCGTCATATCCGCCGGGGAGCCGCTCACCGCTTCGCTGGCCGCGCGGTTCACTACCACAGCGCGCCTGATCAACGCGTACGGCCCGACCGAGGCCACGGTGTGCGCGAGTTGGGCGGACACGGCGCGGGACCAGGATCCGACGACGATCGGCGGTCCCGCTCCTGGCGTGTCCATCCACGTCCTCGATCGGCATGCGAGGCCGGTGCCGGTCGGTGCGATCGGCGAGATCCACGTCGGTGGGCCGGGGGTCGCGCTCGGCTACCTCAACCAGCCGGGACTGACCGCCAGCCGTTTTGTCGCCGATCCGCACGGCGCGGTCGGCAGCCGGCGGTACCGCACTGGTGATCTGGCCACGGTGGACGCCGCCGGGACGATCCGATTCGCCGGCCGGAAGGACGGTCAGGTCAAGGTTTCCGGCGTGCGCATCGAACTCGACGAGGTCGGTGGCAAGTTGTGCGATTGTCCGGGGGTGCGCGAGGCTGCGGCGGTGAGGGTGGACACCGAGGCGGAGGGGCCGCAGGTGTGGGCTGCGGTCGTGCTGGATTCCCCGCCCTCGGCTGTGCGCGACTGTTCGGACGAAGCGGCGTACCAGGAGGCGGGCCAGCGGCTATTGCCGGAAGCGCGGCCCACCCGGATCTTCGCGGTGCGAGCGCTCCCGCTGACGTCGAACGGCAAACTCGATCGGGAGCGGTTGCGGGAAAGCCTGCTGGGCGAGGCGGCGGCCCTGGCCGTTCCGCCGCCGGCGCAGAGGTCGCTCAGTGAGCGCGTGGCCGCGGTGTGGGAGCAGGTGTTGTCGGTGCCCGTTCCCGAATTCGACAAGACGTTCTTCGAGTATGGCGGCCACTCGCTGGCCGCCGCCCGGGTGATTCGTTTGCTGCGTCTGGAACTTGGCAGGCCGGTTCCGGCCTTCGCCCTCTACAACCATCCGACGGTGCGCGAGCTGTCAGTGTGGCTAGAGGCGAATCCGTGACCGAGCCCGAACTGGCCAGTTACCGGATGCCCAACGGCCTAGAGGTCGCCTGCGTCAGCCAGTCCGAGGCGGCGGCGCTGTACCAGGAGATCTTCGTGCAACGGTGCTGGCTCGACGGCGGGGTGCGGCTGAGTGACGGTGACACCGTTGTCGACGCGGGCGCGAATATCGGCCTGTCCACGCTGTTCTTCCACCATGAGCGCCGGAACGTGCGCCTGCTGAGTTTCGAGCCGGCGCCGATTCCATTCCTCGCTTTGCGGCGCAATGTCGCCGCCCATGGTGTTTCCGCCACGTGCCGGCCGGTGGCGCTCGGCTCGTCGGCCTACCACACGACCATGACGTACTACCCGGGCGTGACGGCGATGTCCGGTCTGTACGCCGAGCCTCGCGGCGACGCACAGGTGACCGGAACGTACATGCGCAATTGCGGGTTCCACGAGGAGGACATCGCGGACATCGTCCCGGACGAATATCAGGCGGACCCGATCGAGGTCGAGGTGCGGACGTTGTCGGCGGAGGTGGCCCAGGCCGGTCTTGGTCGAATCGCGTTGCTCAAGATCGATGTGGAGAAGAGCGAGATCGACGTCCTGAAGGGCATCGACTCGCGGACCTGGGACCTGGTCGACCAGGTGGTGATCGAGGTGCACGACTTGGGCGGGGCGCTGCGCACCGTGTGCGAGACATTGTCGGCCGAGGAATTCACGGTGCGCACCTGGCAGCAGCCGCTGATGCGCGGCACCGGCATCCACTCTGTGGCCGGCAACCGAGGCGAGAGGTAGCCGGATATGCCGCCGTACGTCTTCGACGAATACGACCTCGCCGATCCGGCCTTCTACGTCGACGATCGCCCCGAGGAGGTCTGGCGATCCCTGCGTGAGCTGGGCGAGCCGGTGCGTGCCGGTGGCGACCGGGACTACTGGATCATGACGGGCTACCGGCAAGTCGATGCCGTCCTGCGGGACACCGTCTCGTTCTCGTCCGAGCAGGGCATGCAGCTAGGCGCCAGGGAGTCGGTCTCGCTGCGCGCGGCGCATGCGGCCGCCGGCCAGATGCTCATCGTCTCCGACGGCGCGGCGCACCGGGCCATCCGGCGGGCCGTCGGCGCCGCTTTCACCCCGCGGTGGGTGGCGAAGCTGGAAGAGAGCATCCTGGCCACCGCGCGATCGTTGGTTCAGGACGTCGCGTGCGGCCAGCCGGTCGACTTCGTCGGCACCGTCGCTGCGCAGCTGCCGGTGATCGTCCTGTGTGATCTGCTCGGGGTGCCCTCGGCCGACCGCGACTACGTGGCCGCGTTGACTCGGACCGCCTTTGGCGACCCGATGCTGGGCGAGTTGTTCTCCCAGGAAGCGGCCAACGCTGAGTTGTTCGGCTACTGCGATGAACTGGTGAACGACAAGCGCCGAGTCCCCGGCGAGGATATCGCGACGGTGCTGGCCACCGCGGAAGTCGACAGCGCACCGATCAGCCAGGAAACCGCGACGCTCAACGCGTACGGCATCATCGTCGGCGGCAACGAGACCACCCGGCACGCCTCGTGCACGGCGGTGATGAGCGCCTACCAGGCGCCCGAGCAATGGCGGCGACTGCGGGCGGGCGCGGTCGGATTCGACGACGCGGTCGAGGAGATCCTGCGCATCGCCTCGCCCGCGAACCACATGATGCGGTGCGCGACCACCGAGGTGTCCATCGCGTCGGCCACGATTGCGCCGGGCGAGTTCGTGACATTGTGGCTCGGGTCCGCGAATCGGGACGCCGACGTGTTCGACGATCCGGATCGCGTCGATTTCGGTCGACATCCGAACCGGCACCTGGCCTTCGGCGGCGGGAGCCACGCGTGCCTTGGCGCGTATCTCGCCCGCCTGGAACTGCGCTGCTTGCTGCGCGCGCTCCTCGAATTCGTGGCCCACGTCGATCCCGCCGGTGACGCGATTCGACTGCGGTCCAGCATCATGCGAGGCTACACCCGGGTGCCCCTCGTGCTGGTGCCGGGGCGGTAGGCGTGGCGGAAGCGCTCCACCGGCTGACAGCGAGGGAACTGCTGGCGCGGCTGTCGTCCGGTGATCTCGTCCCGGACGAGGTGATCCGGTACTTCCAACGGCACTGTGCGGCGCACAACGCCGAGTTGGCGGTGTTCTTCGCGGTGTGCGAGGAGTCCGCGCTTCCCGATGCCTGCGTCGGGCCGTTGCACGGCCTGCCGATTGGCATCAAGGACACCGAGGACACGGCCGCGCTGCCCACGACCTACGGCAGCGCGGCCTTTCGCGGGCACCGGCCGGATCGCGACGGACCGGCCGCCTGTGCCTGGCGACTGGCCGGCGCTACCTGCGTGGCCAAGACGGCGACCTCCGAGTTCGGCTGCCTTTGCCACATCGTGCCGCCGGAATGCCTCGGGCCGGCACCACGGAATCCGTACCATCCGCACTGGTCGGCCGGCGGCTCCAGCGGGGGTTCGGCGGCCGCCGTGGCGGCCGGATTGCTGCCCCTGGCGCACGGCACCGATTCCGGTGGCAGTGTGCGCATTCCGGCTGCTTTGAATGGGATTGTCGGATTCAAGCCGAGCGGGACCGGCGCAGTGCGACCGCTCACCTGGGCGGCGATCGAGACGGCGGGCATCTTCGGCCGGGACGTGCCGGATGTCGCGACCGGAGCGCACGCGCTCGGCCTGTGCGGTGCCATCGATCCTGATTCGCGAGGCCCGGTGTCCGGAAGATCGCGGATAGGCATCGTCGGGACGGACGACCCGGAGACCGCCGAGGTCACCCGGCACGCACTGATCGACATCGCGGACAAGCTGGCGGATCAGGGATATCGCGTTGGCCTGTGCGACGGTCGGCTGCCACCGGAGCATGACCTCGCCTACACCACCCTGTGGTCCCGGCGATTGGCCGCGATCCGGCTGACTCGGGAACAGGAACGGCTCATCGGCGGGGTGCCCGCGCTGCTGCGCCAACTCGGGCGCGCGGTGCCGCCCGCCGAGCACGCCGAATCCGCGGATCTGCTGGCGGCGGCGCGCCTGTCGGCAAACATCGGCGGTTGGGCCGGCACGGATTTTCAACTCGGTCCGGTGGCACGCCGGCCGGTCCTGGGGATCGCGGAATTCGATCAGTGCGACGACCCGGCCGCTATGCTGGCCGCGCAGGCGCGGTTCGCGCCCTACACCGCCGCCGCTAACATTCTCGGCCAGCCCAGTGTCTCCATCCCGGTTGGAATTTCCGCTGGTTCGTTCACTGCAGTGCAGTTGACCGGAAAGGCGGGGGCGGACGATGCGGTATTGTCCTTGGCCGCGCGAATCGAGACGATGACCGGCGGTTACCGTCCGCCCGTGAATTGTAGCGACCGGTATTTCTAAAGAGTGTCGTCAGCCGTGCTCGGTTGGCGCGGCCAAACAGAGCGACGTCTACTGGGAAGCGAGTCCTCGTGAGCATGACACGAACGCGTCTGGGTGCGACAGCGCTCCCGCTCTCGTTCAGGGCGTGGGTCGGCGGCGCGCTGGTCTCCCAACTGGGTGACGCGGCGCTGTACTTTGCCCTCGGCTGGGCGGCGTCCTCGCACGGCGGCGCCGTGGCCGGACTTGTCCTGTCAATGGTCACCCTGCCCAGGACGCTGCTCCTGCTCGTGGGCGGCGTGGTCGGCGACCGGGTCGGCGCCCGGCGCATCATGTTGACGGGTGACAGCGTGATGTTCGTTGTCGCGCTCGCGCTGGCCCTGTGCGCCTGGTTGTTCGGCACGCCGGTGGCGTTGCTGGTGATCGCGGCCGCTGTCATCGGCGCGAACGACGCCTTCTACCTGCCGGCCGCCGGGTCGATGCCCCGGCTGATGGTGGACGCCGAGCAGTTGCCCCGTGCGGTGGCGCTGCGGCAGAGCGGCAGCCAACTGGTCGCGATGGTCGGCGGTCCGATCGGCGGGGTGCTTGTCGCGTTCGCCGGACTGCCGATCGCGGCCACGGCGGACGCGGTGACCTTCGCCGTGGTGCTGGTCGTGCTGTACCGCATTCGGCCCCGTTTCCAGCCGGAGCGCTCCGCTACCAGAAGAAACATCCTGCACGAGGCCGCCGACGGTGTCCGGGTCGCGCTGCGCACGCCGGGGTTGCGTGCCGTGCTGTGCCTCATGGCCGGTGCGGCCGGCTTCATCCTGCCGGTCAGTTCGCTGCTCATCCCGTTGCTGTCCCGGTCCCACGGCTGGCCGGCGACCGATGCCGGTTTGATCATCGGCGCGCAGGCCTTGGGCACGATCGCGGTGACGCTCGCCGTGGCGCGCAAGGGCACCATCCCGCGCCCCGGGATCGTCGCCGCGGCGGGGATGGCGCTGGTGTCGGCCAGCCTGCTCTGTCTCGCGCTGAGCCGGATTCCGGTGTTGGCAATGACCAGCGCGCTGGGCTGTGGCAGCGGCGTCGGTCTGCTGGTCAGTCATCTGACCCCGGTGCTGGTCACGGCCGCGCCCAGGAGCCACCTGGCCCGCGTGCAGTCGCTGTTCAGCCTGACGCAGAGTTCGGCCTTGCTGGTCACCAACAACCTCATCGGCAACATCGCGCATGCGTTCAGCGCGCGGACCGCGCTCGTGGTGTGCGCGACGGTGGTGTTCGCGTGCGCCATCGCTGCGCTGTTCAGCCCGGTGCTGCGGCACATCGGTAAACGTACGGTTGCGACAGAGCCCCTGGCGGCCAGCTAAGAGACGGCGTAACCCGGCGCAAGGACCTGGCGGTGGAGCCAGGATCGCCGCCGGTCGCGGCGCAAGGACAGGAGTCGACCATTGCGATACGGTCCTATTGCGGAAAATCCGATGGAGCGGTGGCTGCTCGCCTCACCGAAGGCACCGCGCGCGTTCTTCGACACCTTCGTGCCGATCATGCAGGCCAGGGCGATCATGACGGCAGTTGAGACCGGCCTGTTCGCTGCGTTGCGGGACGGCCCGCTCGACGTGGTCGACATGGCACGCGTCACCGCCGTGGACCAGGACACGCTGGATCTGCTGTTGAGCGTGCTCACCGCGTCCGACTATCTGACCGTCGACGCCGAACGGCGGTTCGCGCTCAGCGCCCTGTCGCGCGCCACCTTGCTGGCGGACAGCCCGGCCAGCCTCACTTCCTGGGTTTCACTGACCGATATGTGGTGGACGCGGTTCGCTGATATGACGGCGGTCCTGCGCAGCGGCCGCGGCGGCGATCTGCACGCCGAACAACACGGGGCACGGCAGTGGCAGACCTACCAGGCGGCGATGCTGGAGCACGCGCGCAATATGGCGCCGGAGATCGCCGAGCTGATCCCGGTCCGGCCGGGGAGTCGGCGGCTGCTGGATATCGGCGGCTCGCACGGGCTGTTCGGCGCTCTGGTGGCGCGGGCGCATCCGCCGCTGCTGGCCGAGGTGCTCGACCTGCCGCCGGCCCTGGAACATGCAAGGGAACTGGCGCGGAAAGAAGGCCTGACCGATGTGGTCACGCACCGGGCCGGGGACGCGCTGGTCGACGATCTCGGTGTCGGCTATGACGTCATTTTCCTCGGCAGCGTCATCCATCACTTCGACCGCGAGCAGATCGCGCGGCTGCTGGTACGGGTCCGGGCGGCGATCGCACCGAAAGGAACGGTCGCGGTGTACGGCATGAATCGGCCAGAGGTCACCGAAGGCGTCGATCTGCTTCGTGACGCGTTCGCGTTGTTCTTCCGGATCGTGTCCTCGGCCGCCTCCTACACCGTGGCCGAGCAACAGGAATGGCTGGCGTCGGTCGGTTTCGTCGATTTGGAAGCCCACCCGTACCCGCTGGGCATGACCCTGCTGGTCGGCCGGGCTCCGTAACCGGCGCGGGATCATCCCGCGACCGCGTCGTTTCGCCCGCATGGGCAGGCTGACCACCCCGGCGATCTCGTTGGATACGAGATGGACCGGGGCGCCCGCGGTCTCGAACGATTCGAGCGTGCCGGCCAACTCCTCGAAGGCGACGCGAAGCATCAGCCGGGCGAGGTTGGCGCCAAGGCACAGGTGCACGCCGGCGCCGAAGGCCAGGTGCCGGTTGGGCGAGCGCGTGGGGTCGAACGCGTAGGGTCGGCTGAAGGCTGTCTCGTCGCGGTTGGCCGAGGCTATCCAGGCGGTGACTGGCTCGCCGGCGCTGATCCGCACGCCGTGGAGTTCGACATCGGATGTGGCGCGGCGCATGAAGTGGGTGACTGGCGACGACCAGCGCAACGCCTCTTCCACCAGGCCCGCCACCGCACCGGCACGCGGCCACCGGCCCTCGCCATGATGCCGCTCGGTCAGGGCGATCATGGTCGCGCTGATGGCCTGCGAGGTCGTCACCACCGACCCGAGTAGCAGGCTGAGGCAGTTGACGACGATCGCGTAGTCCGTCAGCGGCCGCGAGTTGATCTCCATCGACATCAGCAGGCTGATCAGACAGTCTTTGGGCGCCCTGCGCCGCTCGGCCAGCCGGTCGGAGAAGTACTCGATGATCTCGATGTGAGCGGCGGCCGCCGACGCGCTGCCGGTCGGCCCGTCGGCGTAGCGAGGATCGTTCGGCGCCAGCGAGGCGTAAGCCAGCTTCAACAACGGGTCGACGTCCGCGCTGGGGAGGCCGAGCCATAGGGCGGCCATGTGCATGGGCAGTCGGACGAAGGCCGCGGCGACGTCCCAGCTCTCGCCGTCGGGAATGTCCGCTGTGGCCTGTCGGACGTGGTCGCGGACTCGGTCCTCGTGGACGGCCACGGCCGCGGCGGAATACCGATCACGGAGCCGGCTGCGCATCAACCGGTGGTTGGGCGGATCGGTGGCCTGCATCATGATCCCGGCGGCCGGATCCGGCGCGTCGAGCATCGCGATGGCGGTACCACCCTCCGAGCTGAACGTCGCGTGTTCGGTGAGCACCCGGCGTACGTCCTCCCGGCGCGTCACCGCCCAGAAACCGGGGCCGTCCGCGCTGGTCTGCCAGAACACCGGGCAGTGTCGGCGCAGCGTCTGCCACACCAGATGGGCGTCCCCGCTCGTGTACAGCGCGGTGTCGGCCAGGTCGATGGTGTCGAGCGGCAGCGACGCGTCCGATGCCGGGGCGGTGATGATCACTCGGGCGACTCCCACTCCACTACTTGGTGTGCTGCCAGCCCATCCCGTCAGTCGTGGGCACCAGCCCACCGTCGAACAGCGGCGATTCCCCCTCGTCGCCGAGCAGCGCCGAGGTCTGGATCTGCGCGCCCTCCAGGCTGGCCTTCTGCACGATGCTGGTCCGGTACAGCGGCAGCATGCTCGTCTCCCGGTTGGCGACCAGTTCGCCGACCGCCGCGGCGTACTCCTTGGACCGCCGCTCGGCGTGCCGCACCGCGAGATCCGGCGACGCGAAGGCAACGTCCTGTGAGGAGACGCCGCCGACCAGTTCGACAAAGGACTCCACGTCGGACTTGGTGCTGTTGGTGATCTTCTTCGCCGACCAGAAGTACGAGTCCTGGCTCACGTGCATGTCGTAGAAGCACATGAGATATTCGTAGAAGGCGCTGTATTCCCGCCGGTAGCGTCGCTCGAACTCGCGGAAGGCGTCTGGTTCGCTCACGGTGCCTGCGAACACGCTGGTGATCGACCGCGCTGCCAGGAGCGCGCTGTAGGTGGCGAGATGAACACCGGTGGAGAACACCGGGTCGACAAAGCAGGCCGCGTCGCCGACCAGGGCCATGCCGGGACGCCAGTAGTGGGTGTTGTGATACGAGTAGTCCTTGCGGGTGCGAACCTTGCCGTACTCGCCGGTGGTCACCCGCCGGGCGTCCCGCAGGTACTCGCTGATCATCGGGCACTGCGCGATCAGGGCCCGCAACGCGGCCTCGGGATCACCCTGCACCCGGTCCGCCTCCTCCCGGCTGACCACCGCGCCCACGCTGGTCAGCGTGTCGGTCAGCGGGATGTACCAGAACCAGCCCGCATCGAAGGCTACGGACAGGATGTTGCCGGATTTAGGCGCCGGCAGCCGCTTGCCGCCCTCAAAGTAGCCGTACAGCGCGATGCTGCGGAAGAAGTCCGAGTACTTCCTCGGCCCGACCTCGCGGAAGATGCGGCTGCCGTTGCCCGAGGCGTCCACCGTGTACCTGGCGCGAATCTGGCCACGGAGCCCGCCCGCGTCGCGATACTCGACACCGCATACGCGGTCGTCATTGACCATGATTCCTGTCACCGTGTGGTTCTGCCGTACGTCGGCACCGCAGTCGCGCGCGTGGTTGAGCAGGATCTGGTCGAACCGGCTCCGCTCGACCTGGTACGCGAAGGAGCGCTCGCCTGCCAGCATCGGGGACAGCGAGAAGGAGAAGGTCCACGGGGCCGGATTGGCGCCCCACCGGTAGGTCCCGCCGTACTTGAGGGTGAAACCGGCCTCGCTCAGGCGGTCTGCGACGCCGGTCAGCCGGCACACGCCGTGCACCGTGGACGGGAGCAGGGATTCGCCGATCTGGTGGCGCGGGAAGGTCTCCTTCTCCAGTACCACCACCCGGTGACCCTGGCGGGCGAGCAGCGCGGCCACGGTGGAACCACCGGGCCCACCACCCACGACGACGACATCGGCGTCAGCATCGGGAACTCTGTCCGGATTCATGTCCGCCCCTTCTGCTCGGCGTGCGTGCGCAATTGTTCGATGTGGTCCGCCAGGTCGCGCAGGACGGGAAAGGCGAAGACGCTGGAGATGGGCAGGGTCACGCCCATCTCCCTGCGGATCCGGGCGACGACGCGGATGGCGAGCAGGGAATGCCCGCCCAGGGTGAAGAAATCGTCGTCTGAGGTGATCACCGCTTTCCGCAGGACGTCCCGCCACACCTCGGCTATCACCTCGGCCGTGCTCGACATCGCTGGCTCCACCGCGGGCGGCAGGGACTGCGGCGCCGGGTGCGGCGCCGGCTCGGGCGCTGCCCGCGGCCGCGCGGCTTGTTCCTGAGTGGCCCGCCGGTCCACTTTTCCCTGCGGCCCGAGTGGGATCTTAGGGACGCGGTGCAACTCGTGGGGGACCATGAACGACGGCAGGCGGCTCGCCAGCCAGCCCGGCAGTGCGTCCAGGGTCGGCTGCGTGCAGACGGCGAACAGGCGCAGCGTCGGCTGCGGTCCGCTGGTGTCCGCCAGAACGGCGCAGTCCGACACGCCCGGGTGGGTGAGGACGGTGGCCTCGACTTCCCGCGGCTCGACGCGATAGCCGTTGATCTTGACCTGCTCGTCGGCGCGGCCGAGGAACTCCAGCCGGTAGTCAGAAGTGAGCCGGACCCGGTCACCGGTGGCGTACATCCGGCTGCCATCGCCGGCGATCGGGTCGGCCAGGAAGGCCCGGGCGGTGGCCCCGGGCGCGTCGAGGTAGCCGCGGCCGACACCGTCTCCGGCGAGGAAGAGCAGTCCGGGGGTGCCAAGCGGCACCGGGCGGAGCCAGGCGTCCAGCACGTAGGCGCGGATTCCGGGCAGGGGCAGGCCGATAGTTGGTTCGTCGGACATCGCCAGCGGGAACGTGGTCGAGTCCACCGTGTTCTCGGTTGGACCGTACATGTTCCAGCAGACAAGCAGGCCTCCCGCAACGGCGTCCCGGATCCGCGACCACAGTGGCGCGGGCAGAGCCTCGCCACCGATCAGCAGACGCAGCGATCGGCCGGCCCGGCGCAGCTCGTCAAGCAGCGGCTCGAACAGGGCGTCCAGGTGGCGGGGGCTGATGTCCATTTCGGCGACATCGTGGGCGATC
>Ga0302326_10019964_pt1 | contig 13810 bp, 14 predicted proteins | sample Palsa_T0_3_FD_202264 | JGI IMG/M metagenome (GOLD analysis project Ga0302326, IMG submission 202264) | Peat permafrost microbial communities from Stordalen Mire near Abisko, Sweden - Palsa_T0_3 | ecosystem: Environmental > Terrestrial > Soil > Palsa > Peat permafrost | place: Sweden: Abisko... | reverse complement strand
CATTCGGAGGTTTGCCTCGACCGACGGCGGCCAGCGGCACAAGAGTGAGATGTACCTACCTGACACCTCCTGCCTTACAGATAAGGAGCAGCCATTCCGCGCACTTTCTGGAACTGCTGTTTTCGGCACAATTCAGTTGAGATTTGACCAAAACCGAGCTAGAATGGATGGCAGCCTTGGCCAGGGTCGGCCGTTTCAGCTTTGAGTTGACCATGGACATGTATCTTCAGGAGATCGCTTTTTGGCGCCGTGAAATCCGGCGCCGCATCGAAGAGGGCACCGTTTCTTCTCACATCGAGGGGCGGTCTATCGCGCTGTCAGAAACCGCCGAACGGCAGGCGAAAGTTCTGGCTGAATGCCGGCCAGAGGATAAGGCCGCTATCGAGGCCGAAGTGAGGAGGCTGATCGCCCAGATTGCCCGGGAGGCATCCGATGCCGTCAGGCAGCGCCGTGGGGCAGTCCATGACTATGCGGCTTCATCCCCCGCCTCCTAGCGCTCCGGATAGTCCTCAATGAGTCCGAGCAAAACGTGTTCTGCTCGATCAAGAACTTCGCGGGATGGTTTGGCAGAGCAAAGCAACTCAGATTTCAATCGGCCGGACCGGAACGCCTGAAGAACGGCAGGATGCACGTAACATTTCTGGCAAATGGCCGGTGTGTTCCCAAGCCGGATGGAGACTGCCTTCATCGCAATCCGAACCGCCGCGTTATACTCGCGAACCGCAGTAGGGGGTTCGACGTTGGCGAGTTCAACGATCGCATACACGGATGCCCCCCAAGTTCGAAAATCCTTGGCAGAAAATCTCGACTGCCCCAAGCGATGCAGATACTCGTTGACGTCGGTGGACGACACAGATCTTGCTCTCCCATTATCGTCGTGGTACATGAACAACTCTTGGCCTGGCAAATCCTGCAGTTGCCGGACTACTTGAGCCAAACGCCTATCTAGAACCTCCACGTCGTGCTCCACCCCGCTTTTCCCCACGAACTCGAACTGGACGCGGGAGCCTTGTATTCGAACATGGCGGGTTTGCACGGTGGTTAGGCCGAAATGTTCGTTTTGCTTTGCATATGCGTCATTCCCGACTCGAATAAGGCTCCGCTCAAGGAACTCAACCAGCAAAGCGACCACTTTTTGCTTGGGCAGACCCCGTAATGAAAGGTCTTGCGCGACCTGTGATCGGATCGCCGGCAGAGCCGTACCGAACTCGGCCAGCCGACGGAACTTCAGCTCTTCTTCTATCGACCGGAACGCCGGGTGATATCGATACTGTTTTCTGCCCCGGGCGTCGATTCCGGTCGCCTGAAGGTGTCCGTTGCGATCCGTACAGATCCAGACTCTGCGGTAGGCCGGTGGGATCGCGAGCCTTTTTATACGGTCTAGCTCACGTCGGTCGCGAATTAGCCCCCGGGTCGGGTGTCGATATGAGAATCCGGCGCCGACTTTGTGGCGAGTGATTCCCGGCATACGGTCTGTGACGTAGCGCAAGCCTACGCTTTTCGCGACCTTGGCAGAGTCCGTGACGGGGCCGGAGCTAGACGAGTCGGAAGCGTTTCGAGCCATCATTTCCCCGGCCTCGGCGGGTTGCGCCTCATTGCTTCTCTGGCTGACTGGGCGCGGCGTTCGAGGGTTCCTGGGTCCTTCCCGGAATCCCGGCGCTGCCTGAATGCCGGAGCCTACATCCGCAAGCCTGAGCGGAGCGCTGGCGTGTCCCCAGGCGCTTGATACAGGCTCCGGCAGGGGCTCCGAGCCGGCCTCCAAGTCTGGCTACCTAGGTTTTTTCGGCGCCGGGGTGGCGACGCCTTTGTTAACTCAAATTATTTGCTTAAACTAACGAAAATCACTAAACAAGTGTCTAGATAGGCTGATTTCTTGAACCTAATCACGACGTTGGCGCTCAGGTGACTCGAAAATGTTAAAATTGCTGCCTTTTTGAAAAATTCTGGCGAAAGAATTCCGCTCAGGTTGGACTCACTTTTTGGGGAAAAATCCGATGGCGTGACCAGCGTTTTGTCGGTATATACTCCCACTCCCGGTTTAGCAAGATCGGCCTCTCCGCAACATGAACGACCAACTTTCCTTCGAAGATGACCGCGACGCTCTCGAACTGCGAAATGCTTGGGATCAAGTTAAGAAGAGGATCAAGGCCGAGATCCCGAGCCAGTCATATGAGCGGTTTATCCGCCCTCTGAAGCCTTGCACACTGGACGGTGATACAGCCATTGTCGCGGTCCCCGGGAAGTTCGTTCTGGAGTGGGTAAAGAACCGTCACGCCGAGCAGCTTCAGGCGATCCTTTGCGATGAGTTGGGGCGGCATGTGACGCTTGAACTGAAGTCCGAATTGAGGGGCAATCCGGCCGCCGAGATGCCCGCAACCGTAGCCGTTTCACCCAAGGTAGAACAGTCGACATTTGTTCCAAATCCAAAGTTTACATTTGATAACTACGTGGTCGGGCAGAGCAACCGATTGGCGGTGGCAGGCGCCAAGGCCGTCGTCAGTTCGGTGGGCACCCGGTACAACCCGCTCTTCATTTACGGCGCCAGCGGCCTAGGCAAGACTCATCTGCTGCACGCCATTGCGCGAGAGATCATGGGCTGTCAGCCAAATCTTCAGTTGGTGTACTTGACGGCACAGCAGTTTGCAGAGGAGTTTGTCTCTGCTCTCCAAAACAACCGGATCGATGCGTTCCGCCGGTCACAGCGATCGGTAGGGGTCTGGCTCGTCGACGATATCCAGTTCGTCGCCGGGAAAGACAAAACGCAGGAAGAGTTCTTCCATGCGTTCAACTATCTGCACGCTCTGGGTAAGCAGATTGTACTGACCTCAGACCGTCCCCCACGCGATATTTATCTGATGGACGAGCGGCTAAGATCTCGCTTTGAAGCGGGCTTGGTGGCGGACGTCCAGATGCCCAACACCGAAACCCGGTGCGCGATTCTGCTGAGCAAGGCTCACCAAGAGCACATCGCCCTTACCCATGAAGTGGCGATGTTTCTGGCTGAAAATGTGGCCGGCAATATTCGGCACCTGGAAGGCGCCCTCACCAAACTCGTCGTTTCGGCGAGCATCGACGACTCAGAGATCACCCTGCCGCTGGCCGAGACAATGATCGATCAGTACTACCGCACGGGCGGACAGGCCAAGCCGAGTATCGATCAAATTGTGAGCACGGTTGGCAAGCACTATAAGATCACCAATGAGGAGATTCGAGGCGAGTCTCGGAAGGCGCCCATCGTCCATGCCCGACATGTTGCGATCTATATTGCTCGAGAGGTAACCGGCGACTCCTGGAAACACATCGGGGGGCTGTTCGGGGGTCGTGACCACACTTCGATGTTGCATGCCTATCACAAGATCAGCGAGATGATCAATCAGGACAGGGATACCCGGGCGACGATAACGGCTCTGATGCGGAACGTTCGGCCGGAGCTTTGAGCTCCCGTTCCGACCGGAGCGCGACGCTCACCCCAATCAACACGATGGCTGACCCGGCCAAGCTGGCCGGTGCGAACGACTCGTGTCGTGCCAGCGAGCCTAGAACCAGCGCGATGATCGGAACAATCACCCCGGTGTAAGCCATGCTCGTGACCCTCCACTGGCCGGCGAGCCAGGCAAAGATCACGAAGGCGCCAACCGAACTTGACAGGGTGAGATAGGCAATCGGCCAAACCTCCGCTCGCGTGGTGGGTAGCCGCCAACTCTCTCCCAGCAGTAGGCTTGCGATGACAGCAACTGGAAGCCCGACAAGCGCGCCAACCGCGTTCGCACCGACCGCGTTCTGCCGCGGGGCCCGTTGCAGCATTAGGGCCGCTACCGGGGCGGCGAGGGCCGCGAGAAATATGGAGACCAAGCCGGCGGTCGATCCTCCCTGGACTAACTCTCTGTAAAACACAAGGCCAACCCCGGCGAAAGCCAGGGACGCTCCGGCCAGCTTTCGGAGGTTTAGTTTCTCCATTCCAAGTGCGCTCGCTACAAAGATCGCCACAACCGGACAGATCGCGTAGAACACGGCGGCGACCCCGGAAGGGACGACCTTCTCGCCGTAGTACAACAGAGTCATCCCGATCCCGAATTCCCAAAAGCCGTACCACGCGGCGGCGCGAAGCTGAGGGCCGACTGGCCATTTCTGCCTCGTCGCGAGGAGTATCCCGCTGAGAATCAGACTTGCCATCGCGAGGCGGATCGAACACGCCCACAGAGCCGGCAGCGAGTCGTTACCGAACCGGATGACCAGGAACGTGCTGCCCCAGATGAGTGAGCAAGCCGCGAAAGCAATCGGCGGCAGGGGCAGCTTTCGCATGGATCAATCTACCATCCGAGGAAAAAAGAGGGCCGGTTGCCGATCGTCCGGGGCCTTTCCCTTCGATCCCAAGCGGACGAGACACACCCGGCCGAGTGACTCCGATTCCTGACAACTTTAGGTGAGTGCCGCAACCCCAGTTAGCCGGCTTCAGTATTGTTGGGCGATGAACTTATCCATGGCCGCCTCGGCGGTCTCAATCGTGGGGGCTCTGTCTCTGGTCGGCTGTGGAAACAAAGAGGCCCAGCTCACCGGAAAGTGGAAGATTAAGAGCATGCCCGACCTCTCGAACGCGCAGGGAGTCCAGGGTAATGCGATGGCCCAGAGCGTGCTGCAGTCGATGAGCAAATCGATGGCTATCGAGTTCAAGCCCGATAAGCATTACACGATGACCATGATCATCCCAATCGACGGAGACTGGAGCATCAGTGGAAACACGGTAACCATGAAGGCCACGAAGATGGCGGGAATGGACATGGCTCAGATCAAGAAGATGGCGGCAAGCAACCCGCAGGCGCAGGCCTCACTGGACAAAAACAGCACCGACATGACGGCATCCCTTAGCGACGACGGCAAGACGCTCACCGTGAATAGCAAAAACGGCTCTGGCAGCGCGATGACGTTTGAGAAAGCCAGCTAGCGCCCGAGGCGCTCTGGCCTTGTCATCCAGATCGAGATAGTCGGGAGGTCCGCATGGACTGGAATGCGATCGTGAATTTGGCGCCTCCTCACGGTCATGGCCAAATCTTCGTCCGGGAGGCCTTTGGGTGACAATTCGTGGTTGGGGTTGGCGCTGCATTACTTTCAAACAGTGCCTTGTCATCCTGAGGACATGAGTGCGGCGGGCGCCCCCAATATTGAGAGTTTAGGGGAGGAACCGCGCTCGCATCAAAAAGAAAACAACGGGGGCGTAGTCAGGCATCGTACTAGTAGACAAAGTTGCCTGTATTCGATTTGTTTTCTTAGGACGCCACGGGAAGGATCTGGCTGTAATCCCAACTCTGTGACAAGATCGCCGACTGCCTGCCACGGGCGGCGAAGGAAGGATCGCATCCATCGTTCGTGCGCAGGACACCCCGGCTCGCCGGGGTGCCACCGTTGGTTCCGTGTTGTGGTGGGTGGTCCGTTCGGCCGGAGACGCTGGATGGGCATCGCGCGTTTCAGGTTCAAATCGGGAGGGGCTTGGGTCCCTGGGACGTCTTCTGTGGGGGCTCGTGGCCTACTCGTGTTTGGGGCCAGCTCCTTCCTCGGGGATTCGTCAGGATGACAATTCCTACAGAAAGAATAGAATGCGGGTTTGTGCGCAAACGTGGCGGCCGCGTTCATCCCCGTCAAAATCGGAGGCGACATGGACTCTTCATGACAGGGTCCGGATGGACGGGGCAGCCGCTCCAAAACTGTCTTGCCGTCGACACCTGCTGCAACTACGCTGTATAAACAAGAAAGCGTCCTTTTGAGGTGATGATCACCTTCAAAAGGACGCTTAAGTTGCGGTAGTTTGTTGGCTAGCCGCTAGTGTCCGTGGCCACCGTTCCCGCCGGAAGAACCGCCGGATGAAGAACCGGACGAGCCTCCCGAGCTATGAACGTGGCTCCATCCGCTGTGGTCGCCGACCGACCAACTCCCCTTCGATGACGACGAGTGGGTGGCGTTGGAACTGGCTGGCCCGGCACCGCCGGTCGAGTGGTAGCCGCCGTATCCAAAGGATTGACGGGCCGATTCGACAGCCGAACCGCCGGTAGCCAGAGTCCGACTTCGATAAACCGGACGGTTTGTCACCTCTCGGTCTCGAGCATGGCTCGTGAAGCTGCTGGTCGCGGACCAACTCGTCCGGGACGGTGGCGCGATCTGGCTTGGGCCAAACCTGGGCCGGCCCTCACCCTGCGTCGAGAACGTCTTGCCTTGGGAAAAGCCGGCCATACCCCGCTCCGGGGTCGCCGGCGATATGCCGCCCGCATGTCCGAACTGAGCTGCCGAGGTGTGGAGAACTCCTCCCTCCTGCGCTGCCGCCGGAACAAAGTGGTAGGCCGTGGCGCCTTGCCCAAGACCGGATGCGCCCAATGCAGGCCGCGATCCCCAACCCGACCAACGAGTGAGACCTCCTCGGTTCACATAGCGCGTGGAGAAGCGGTGCGCCTCACACCAGTGATCGTTTGCGGGCGAGTAGACGCCGCAAAAGCCGATCGAGAACCAAACGCCCCAGCCCGGCCCGAAGCTGCCCAAAGCAAACGCGTCCGGATAGTGAACTTCCCACGGGGCCAAAGGCGCCCAGAACAGATCACCGTCGTAGTAGGAGAAGTTCACAACCGCGGGGGACCAGTACTGGTGCACCGGACCCGGGACCCAGCCCCAGCCGAACCGACGGTGAACCCACGTTCCATAGTGGTACGGAGCCCAGCCCCATGGCTCGACGCCGACCCAAGTCCACCCGACCGGTTCGACCCATGTCCAGTTTCCATACTCATAAGGCTGCCAGCCGGCCGGCTCATTGGGCACCCAGGCGTTGCTGCCATCGTCCGGGTCGTTCTGCCAAGTGCCGTAGCTGTCCAAGTCTCCGCCAACCACCTGGACGTTCTCCGGAAGTTTCGGTTCGTCGTGGGTCATGAGAGTGTGCCGCTGGTTCACAAAGTCGTCCCAACTGTCAGCCGGGGGAACCGCCGCCACCGCAAAGGGTGTCGTGTCGTCCGTAACGTCGACATAGTCTCCGTCCTTGAGATCGACTTTGCCCTGGGGCCCCTCCAAACTTGCTTTGCCTTCTCGGACGCCAACTTCAACGTCATCGTCGACACCAAGCCGAATCATCGACGGGCCGACCGACTTGATCGTGCCATGGGGAGTGTCGAGCTGGTAGATGGAGTGGTCGGTTCGCAGATCAAGCGTGCCGAGGCCGTCGGTCATCTTGATTTCGGTGAACTCGCCCTTCGTGTCGCTGTACATCGTCTGCAGAGTGACCACGGCGCCGCTGCCAAGTCGCAGGGCCGAGCCGTCGTCAAACTGAATTTCCGCGCGTCCACCGTCACTGACCCAAACCTGGGCGCCTTCGCGCATCGGCGTGTTCAACGCGGCAGTCGACCAGTCGAGATCGGCGCTGGTGCGCCAAGTTACGCTCCCGTTTAGATACGAGAAGCGCGCCATGCGAACAGGACCGTTTGCTTCTGGCGGAGCATCCTCATCGCTGGCGGGAGCAGCCGAGTTCTGACCTTGCTCCCCAATGTGGTAGCCGTGATACCCATCTTGGGCCCAAGCGGCGGGCAAGCCCATAAAAAGCCCGGCGGATATCGTGGCAACCACGCCCCCGGCAAGTGTCGACCATAGCTTCATCTAGATGTCTCCTAACGAATTGACGCGTCCGTCGGTAATTTGATTCTAAGATTCGATCAACTAACCTACGTCTCGCAATCCGTGCACTGTTTCAAGGATTCTGACTTCCTTATCGAGATTTCTGAACGCTCGTTCAACTTCTTCGACGCCGCAACGGAATCCTTAGAGGATTCTGTGCTTTGTTGCGATTTGGGCGGTGTGCGAACGGAAGCGTTAGGTATGTTGCAACGGTGCGGCTTTCGGCATTCGCCCTCCTCGGCCTTGTGTCGGCTACTGCCTCGGCGGACCGTCTCATCGATATTCCGACCGCCATCAAGCTACCCGCCGGCGACTTTCGGCTTGAGTACAGCGACTCGTTCGAGGGCCCTGGTTTGCAACTGGCCTACGCTGATTTTGGAATAACGACCTCGTTCGAGGGGAGCATCCGGACTCAGCAATACGGGGCAGGGCAGACCAAGACCACCGCTGACCTGACCTATAACGTTCTCTCCCCGCTGACGGATTTGGGACCCGGATTCGCGTTCGGGGTTCAGGACATCGCGAACACCACAATCGATGGCAGGCGGGAGTTCGCCTGCGCTTCGTGGCGCGTACCTGCGGAGGGGATCGACGGGGAGAACACGGCGGACGTCACGCTGGGGGTGTTTTATCGATCGAGGGCGTTTGCCTACGCTGGTGCGACTCTGCCGGTCAGCAGGCAGGTACGGTTTCTCGCCGAATCGGACGGCGTGAGGGTTGCGGTGGGTTTGGAGATCAAGCCGGTTCCCCGGCTCGGGTTGCGGGTGATTCAGCGGGGTCCGTCAACTCTGGCCGATCTTTCATGGACGGGGAAGTTGTGAGATTTAGACCCGCTTCCGCGCAAAGCGACTGAATCGCCTTCTCGATTCGTTCCAGGAACATTCGGCGTGCCTCTTTCTCGTTCGAAGCCAACGCCTGAACCTCCGCGTAGGTGAACGGGTCCCCATAAACGACCGTCACTCGACCTTTTCCGCCTTTGTGGGTTCCGCAGATTCCCGCCGGCAGCACCGGCACTCCCGCGTTCTTTGCGATCATCGCGACCCCTTGCTGCATGGGCAACATCATGCTGCTGTCCCCCCGCGATCCTTCGGGGAAGATGATCACCGCTTCGCCGCCTTGAAGGAGCGAGATGCATTTCTTGATCGATTCGCGGTCGCCGGCGCCCCTTTTGAGCGGAAAGGCGCCGATGCCTTCGATGATCGCGCCGAACAGTTTATTGTTCCAAAGCTCTTCCTTTGCAAGGGCGCGGAGACGGCGCTTCTTGAGGGTGACCGCGAGGGCCGGGGGGTCCAGTGAGCTTAAATGGATCGGCGCCACGATGAGCCCGCCCTCCATCGGCGCCTTTTCCGTCCCTATCGCTCGGATCCCCCCTCGGGATGGAAACACGAAGATCCGGAACATATTGGTGGCAAGGCGGTAGATAAGCGGGAATCTGTCCAACGCACCACGATTTTGGCCAACCCGGAGCGATCAAAATGCGAGAACATAAAATGAAAGTCTTCCGGATTCTGGGGGTGGCGTTTCTGGTCGCGTCAGGACTCGCGTTTGCGGATGACACACCGGCGCTTTGGAGCGGCGCGATTAGCCTTCTAAGCGCCAATCCCAAGGTTCATCTGGTCTCAGCCGATATCTCGCTGACCATCCATGACCGGTTTGTTGATGTAGATTCCACCTACTGCGTTCGGAACAACGGGCCCGCTTGCTTGGTTGATATGGGGCATCGTGGCATCGACCCGTCCACGGTCGGTGAGATGGTTGCCCCACCGCAGTTCACCAACTACCAATCGTTCGTGGATGGCTGCCCGGTCTCTAGCAGGCTTGCCAAGATCTTTCGAGGAGAGGATAATTCGCTGGTTATCAGCGTGGCATTTGCCCCCCGCGAGAGCAGATTGGTCCGGGAGAGTTACAGGACGGAACCGGAGCACGATGGTGGGGAGGGGGTGGTTTCCTTTCGTCTCGATACCGGCGCCACCTGGAACGGAAGGATCGGCAAGGCTACGTTGAAGGTGACGTTTGCGCCGGAGTCAGAGCTAAGGCTTCCCTTCGTGCTTACCCGCTGGGCAGATATAGACACGACCCACATTACCCTGCCAATAGAAACGCCCGAGTACAAGGTGGTCACCCAACCAGGCGCCTTGGTGTACGCCGGACCTGGCAAACCAGTCGTCGACGGCTCAAGCCTAGTTTTTCATAAGGCCAACTGGCGACCAAGAGAACAAGACAATTTGATCGTCAATTTCCTGTACCCGCCTTGGTCCCTGCGGAGGTGGAATCATACCGACAGTGTGGGTGGCCACTAGGCTTGGCGAGTAGCATTAACTCCAGGTTCCCACGTCCTTGACCAGGCCCGGCACGTCAACCTCGCCTTGGGCAGTCCTGCTGCTGGCTTGGCTTGGGTGGGTGTTCGATGTCGCCGACACCGCAATCTTCAACCTGGCCAAGGTCCCGATGCTGACCGGCATGCTCGGGGTGGCCGAATACGCGCGGCGGGGCACCGCCGTGGAGGCGCAGATTCAGACCGTCTTCTTGATCGGCTGGTCGATCGGCGGCCTCGGGTTCGGAATCCTGGCTGACCGGTGGGGAAGGACCCGTACGCTGGTCCTGACGGTTCTCCTCTACTGCCTCTGCACAGGGCTCACCGTGCTCTGCAAAACGCCGGAGCAGGTCGCCGTCGCGAGGTTCCTAACCGCGCTCGGCATCGGCGGCGAGTGGGCAGCCGGTGCGGCTCTGGTCGCGGAGACGTTTGCGGACGGCTTTCGTCCGACTGTGTCGTCGCTCCTCCAGACGGCGGCCGCTTTCGGGCCGATGCTGGCGGCGGTTGCCAATTTGTTGCTTGCCGGGAAGCCCTGGCAGTGGCTTTTCCTGGTTGGAATCCTGCCCGCTCTTGTCTGCTGTCTTGCCCGGCTGGGCGCTCATGATTCAAAGCCCGTGATGCAGAAAAAGGCGAATCCGCTGCGGGACTTGTGGAACGATCCCGCACTCCGACGCCGGGCTGGGCTGGCGATGATTGTTGGGGCGGTCGGCATCGCCGGCGCCGGCACCGCCTCGTTTTGGCAGCCGAACCTGGTCAAGGAGGTGAGCATCGGGGTTACCAAGCAGGTGCTGGACGCGCGGACGAGCCATGTGACGTTGATTTCCCACCTTGGAACCCTCGCCGGTGTCTTCGCCGTCCCCTGGCTCTGCCGCGTCTTCGGGCGCAAGCCGACGATCGCCGCCTTCTATGTGGCAACTCCCTTGGTCGTGATCGTGGCCTTGGGAACCGGTACCACGTACGTGAGGCTGGAACTGCTCCTTCCGATGGTCAATTTTTTCGCGATCGGGGTGAGCGGCGCGTTCGTGCTCTATTTCCCGGAGCTTTTCCCAAGCGACGTAAGAGCGACGGGGGCTGGCCTCGCCTACAACGTCGGCCGAATCCTTTCCGTGCCGATGCCCCTCGCAACCGCGTGGGCGATTCGGCAGTACGGCGGCTCGATCGCCACCGGCGTTGTTCTCAGCGGCTCGGTGTATCTGCTCGGCCTCATCGCGATTCCATTCTTGCCCGAAACGAAGGGCAAGCCGTTGCCCGCCTAAGAGAACCGGTACTCGGTCCGCTGCCGGTAAACCTCGCCGGGTCTGAGAACCGCGCTGGGGAAGTTGGGGTGATTAGGAGAGTCCGGGAAATGCTGGGCCTCGAAGCAGACGCCGTGGTACCTCCCATAGGAGTTGCCGCGCCCGACGATCGTGCCGTCTAGGAAGTTACCGCTATAGAACTGGATACCTGGCTCGGTTGTCCAAACTTCCATTTTCCTTCCTGAGTCCGGATCGGAGAGGATTGCCCCAACGCTTAGAACTCCAGGCTCCTTGTCTAGCACGATGTTGTGGTCGTATCCCGAAGGCGGGGGAATCGCCGGCATTTTGAGGATGTCTTGGCCGATTGGCTTGGCAGTTCGGAAATTCAGCGGTGTGCCCTCGACCGTGGCGATCTCGCCGGTCGGGATCTGGTCCCAATCGACCGGCGTATAGCGGCTTGCCCGAAGTTCCAGGAGATGATCCAGGACTGGGCTTGCACCGGCGTCTTTCAGGTTGAAATAGCTGTGGTTCGTCAAGTTGATCGGCGTGGCTGCGTCGGAAGTCGCCTGGTACTCGATGACCAACGTGGCCGGCTCGGTCAGGGTGAAGAGAATCTCCACGTGCACGTTGCCCGGGTAACCCTCTGCACCGTGCGGGTCGTAAATGCTCATTTTCAGGGCGGGACCGTTGGCGGTCTCGGAGGCCGTGGCCTTCCAGATCCGCTTGTCGTAGCCGATAGCGCCGCCGTGGAGCGAGTTCGGACCATTGTTGATCGGAAGCTGATAGGACTCGCCGTCCAAGGTGAATCGGCCCTCACAGATCCGGTTTGCGAACCGGCCAACCGTGGCGCCGAAAAATGGATTGGCGCCCTCGTACGAGGCCAGATCGTCAAAGCCGAGTACGGCGCTCGTTAGCCTCCCGGTTCTGTCGTGGGTCTGAAGATCCACGATCGTGCCCCCGTAGTTGGAGATACTAACCCAAGCCCCGGAGGCGCTTGACAGCATGTAAAGATCTGCCCGCCCGCCGCTGGAGGTGACCCCAAACTCTCTCTTTTCAATCCAGCCCGCCATAACGGCTTCGATTTTACTGGTAGCTCCGCGTTGCCGGCTTATGCAATGAAAATGCTTTAAACCTCGAATCCTTTTGTTGCTCGTTTGGTCGGCGCCACTGTCCAAAATCCTGAGCGACAGCCGGTCGTTGGCCAGGAACCAGGGAGTCTACGGCGTTGTTTGGGAGTATTAGCCCTTGGGGAACCCGCTGGTAAAATCGACCGCGCCCCGCCGCCAAATATGCATCCAATTCTCTTCAAGATCGGCACCTTTCAACTGCACAGCTACGGCGCGGTGATGGTGGTGGCCTTCATTGCGGCCATTTGGTTGGCCAACCGGCGAGCGGACCGGTACGGGCTGGAGAAGGCGCAGATCAGCGATATGGCGTTCTGGGCTCTGGTCTCGGGAGTGCTGGGCGCAAGGATCGTCTTCATCCTCCAGGACCTGCCGTATTACCTTGCCCACCGCAACGAGCTTTTCTCGCTCCAGTTTCAGGGGCTCACCAGCTTCGGTGGCCTGATTTTCGGGGCAGCCGCCGTCGTGATCTGGTCGATCAAACATAAGGCGCCGATTTGGAAGTTCTTGGACGTGTCGGCGCCGGCATTCGTGTTGGGCCATGCGATCGGCCGCATAGGGTGCCTCTTAAACGGGTGCTGCTTCGGGGGCGTCTGCTCCCCGAGCTTTCCGCTCGGAATTCACGTCGCGGGCAGTACCCAGCTACACCATCCAGCTCAGGCGTACGACACGCTGATGAACCTGGTGGTGGTTGGGATTCTGCTGTTATGGGAGGCGCGCGGTCTGCAGCTTGGCCAACTTACCGGCTTGGCGTTGATCTTCCACGGCACCACCCGCGTGATCTACGAATTCTGGCGGGCCGGAACCCAGGCCCAGGTCGACGCAGGGGACGCCTCCAGCACTTATTGGGGCAACCTGCCGTTCACTCAGGCGCAGGCAATGGCGGCGCTGATCGTGATGGTCGGGGTTGTGATCTTCCTTGTCAGGGCGAAGAAGCAGCAGCCGATCAATTCAGCCGCCACCCCCGCCCCGGCGTAGGCGATTACGTGCCACGCAGAGATCGGCTCGCCCCATTCGGGGCTACTTAGGTTGGGGGTGTCGGTGTTCCGGGGGTTGGCACCCCCGGCTATGCTCGTCTCGCCCCTCCGGGGCTGCATCCCCCAGTCGATACGCTGGTAGACAGCGAATGGCCGGCCCGGGAGTTATCTCTCGGGCCGGCCATTAAATTGGCTAGACGGTGCGCCTCAGGCTTCGGTCTTCTTCTTTGCGGGCGCCTTCTTGGGAGCAGACCTGGTTGTAGCGGTTCTTGAGGGAGCGGCCTTGGGCGCGTCCTTCTTGTCCCCGTACTGCGCTCTCAGCACGCGCGCGGCTTCCTTGACCTTCTGCTCCTTTCGGTGCCGTCGGTTTCGAATTTCTTTGTTCTTGATTCGCATAAAGAGTGAGGCAGATGATACCTGTGAAGTGTGAACGGCTAGAAGCGGATCGACGAATAAATCACCGCGCGGCTCACCGATCAATCCTGGTTTCTCTTGCGCTAGGGGTTTGAGCCTGATATT
>Ga0302326_10019962_pt1 | contig 13811 bp, 9 predicted proteins | sample Palsa_T0_3_FD_202264 | JGI IMG/M metagenome (GOLD analysis project Ga0302326, IMG submission 202264) | Peat permafrost microbial communities from Stordalen Mire near Abisko, Sweden - Palsa_T0_3 | ecosystem: Environmental > Terrestrial > Soil > Palsa > Peat permafrost | place: Sweden: Abisko... | reverse complement strand
GCAATGAAGCGCGTAGCGGACGAAAGGCTTCACGCAATTCGGCGGCAAAGATGGCCGGCTGTTCCCAGGCGGCGAAATGACCGCCTCTCTCAACTTCATGAAAATAGTACAGTGAGGGGTAAGCCTGCCGTGACCAGCTTTCCGGCGCGCGATAGATCTCGTGCGGGAACACCGTGATGGCCACCGGAACTTTGATCTGATTGGTCTTTTGTGCCGCCGCGCTGAAGTTATTATTGTTATTTTCCCAGTAGAAGCGGGACGAAGAGGCACCGGTGTTGGTGACCCAATACAACGTGATGTCGTCGAGTATTTCGTCGCGACTGAGTACGCCTTCGGGGTAGCCGGCATTGTCGGACCAATCGGCGATCTTTTCGTCCATAAAGGCAGCTAGACCAAGGGGCGATTCGCATAGTGCGTAGCCGATGGTCTGCGGACGGGTCACCATCATTGCGCCATAGGCCGCGCCTCTTCCAAAGAAGGCACTGAGGGTGTTGTACGCCAGCAGTTCAGGGTCGGTCAGCCCGGCTGGCGCCGGATTGCCGTTGTTGATTCCCTCCACCAGGTTCGCAGGAATCGTAGCCGGCATGGTGATGTGAATGCCGAGCAGTCCGGGCGGCGCCTGGCGCGCGAGTGCATCGGAGATGACCGAGCCGTGATCCCCACCCTCCGACACGTAATGGGTGTAGCCCAGGCGCTTCATGAGCACATTCCAGGCCCGCGCCACGCGGTCGGGATTCCAGCCAAGCTCTGTCGGCTTACCCGAGAAGCCATAGCCGGGGATGGCCGGGATCACCACGTCGAAGGCGTCTTGCGCATGACCGTGGTAGGCGACGGGGTCAGTGAGCGGACCTATCACCTTCAAGAACTCAAGCGGTGAGCCAGGCCATCCATGGGTGAGGATCAGGGGAAGCGCATTCGGTTCACGCGAACGTACGTGGATGAATTGGATATCCACGCCGTCGATCGTCGTCACGAACTGCGGCAAGGCATTTAGTTTCGCCTCTATTTTACGCCAGTCGTAGCCTGTACCCCAATAGTGTACCAGGGCCTGTAGCGTAGCCAATTGTACGCCCTGGGATTGATCCTTTACAGTCTCCTGGTCGGGCCATCGAGTCGCCTTGATGCGCCGCCGAAGGTCCGCAATAGCATTTTCCGGAACATGAATATGATACGGCCGGACGGCTGTCGAGGACTCGTCGCTGGATAGCTGGTTACTGACTAAAGTAGTGTTTTGAGCCTTACCCGTAGCACAAAGTAGGACAAAGCTTACTATTGAGACGACACTGGTGAGCTTATTCTGTTTGATTTGCATTTGATCAATATTGTATAAGTGAATAAATTGTACCGACAAATGTATGTGCTGCAATAGGCGATATCCAAGCTCAAAAGGTGAAAGTGTACTATGTTAGTGCTTAACCGGTCATTTTGGAGGTTAAACGCTATCTTGATTTAGCGAATACCCAGGGAATATTCCTGCCGATCCAGGGACACTAGAATGGTGGTTTTGTATTTAAGATAAAAAAAGGCGATGTTTTCCGTGGGGACGATCATGTACTTCCAGCGGATAAAATGCATCAGATAGGGTGCCCGGGTGTTGCTGAAGAACCCCATGGCTTCCCACCACTACAGAGTGACCGATAAGTACAAGTTTTGCCGGCAATGCTTCCGCAATGGTCGCGAAATACGCGGTGAAATTTGACGCAGGCCATTACGAAATTTCGTAAATGGCCCTCCAGCAACACGCAAAAAGTTGAAAGGAGCACCGGCAAGATCAGGCAAAGTCTGCCTCGAGCGGGGCCTTTCGTTGGAGCGTCTTTCCCTTGAAAGGGGCGAACCGAAGAAGAATTGTAAGGCCGGCTTCGTTAATCACGGTTAGATCTCCTTCCAGGTAATGTCCTTGGGCGGAATCCAGGAGATATTGATGATGATAGGCCGCTTTTCTATATCTTGGTTCGCCCAAACGGCCTTCCTTTTGGATGTAGAGGGCTGCCGCGGCATATTGTTTGGTGGCCAGGTAGAGATCGATAAGCGGTCCATATAAAAATTGATCATACCCCTCATATGCCTTGTTACCTTTGACCATTTGCGTCAGTTTATCATAGCAAGCGTGTGCCTCCGAATAATTTGCCAAGGCTGTATAAGTCTTGAAATAGCAGAGCTGAAGAACGAAGAAGTTGTCTTCGGATTTTGGTTCCAGGATCTGTTTTGGAAGCGACTTTATAAAAGCCAGCGCGGAATCAGGCCTATTTGACTTGATATAGGTATTGACAATGTTATTGACAACCTCCATACCATTGTCGACATCATCGAATTTTTCCGCAACCTGCAACGCATGTTTAAAATAGATCCTGGCTTTTTCGTCCTCTTTTGAGTTGTAAAGCGCTATGCCGATACCATTGTTGATTTCACACATAGTCATGCCGGTGTTACCTTCATCTTCGGCGGCTTGCAAGGCCATAAGCTTGTATTTCAACGCCTTTGGGTAATCCCCCCAGAGATCATAGACCTGACCGTACATCAAATATACACGCGTAAGCCTGGTATCATGGATGGAATTATGTGCCTCTAAGCAATGTTTGAGTGTCCGAAGGGCTCGTGCCAGGGAATCAGCAGGCGCCGCTATATACAGATTGGCCAGGAATTCCAGGCAATTGGCCTGCTGGCTGATATTGCCTGCTTGTCCGTACAGTTCGCTTGCCGAATCTACCAAACGTACCATCTCGGGCAACTGGTGAGGGTCGAGAGCATAATAAAAAGAAGCCAAATCGCGATAGGCGCGGGCCAAATGGGCTTTGTTCGGACCGGTTTTTAAGATTTGAACGGCTTTTTTCTGCCTCGGCCCTTGCGAGTGTATCGTTTCCCCGTTCCCTTGTCAGACGCGACATGATCAGGGTCTGAAAACCTTTGGCGTCGATTGATCCAACCCTGCCATTCAAACGGGCCGCTTCGTCTAGGTAAGCTTCGGCGCTATCGAGGTCCGCTTTGTACTCGCCGGGTTTAAAGATCTGGTATTCCGCGAGCTGACATAGTATGGACATGCGTTCCTTATCCGTATTGACTTTGCTCAGGGACGTCAAGAGCGAATCTTCCTCGTGTTTGGAGATCTCTTGTCCCTGGCTGGTCAGGATCAGGAACAGTAGTACTATCGCAGCAGTTAGCCTTCTCATGCCTATTCAGTATTGATTTTTCGGAATGCCTAATTTCTTGATCCTCGAATAGAGGGTAGAAGGAGGCAGGTTGAGGTATTCCGCCGCGCCTCCCGAGCCGGCGACACGGTTGTTGCATTTTTTCAAGACAGCGATGATATGTTCTCGTTCCATTTCTTCAAGGGTCTTTGGGTCACTGGACGCTGGATTCTGTAAAGTGCTACCAGGAATTGTTGGAACTGGAAGAGGGTTGGGAAGCAATATGGTGGATATGATATCACCCTTTGCCAGCAGTACGGCTCTTTCGATGACATTCTGCATTTCGCGAACATTGCCCGGCCAGGGATATTTTTCCAATTCCCGAAGCGCGAGAGAGTCGATCGTTTTTATCTGCCGCCCTATTTTCTGGGAATAGTGCCGGACAAAAAAGGAGGCCAAAATGGCGATGTCACCGGACCGTGCCCTGAGGGGCGGCACTAGGATGGGAAAGACATTGAGTCGGTAATAGAGATCCAGACGGAAATTTCCGGCGGCGATCATCTGTTCCAGGTTTCGATGCGTGGCGGTAATCACGCGGACATCGACATTGATCGTCTTGCCGCCGCCGACACGTTCTATTTGCCGTTCCTGCAAGACGCGTAACAATTTCACCTGGAGATCCTGTGACATTTCGCCGATCTCATCCAGGAATATGGTGCCGCCATTCGCCATCTCAAATTTGCCGATCCTCGTATCGATGGCTCCGGTAAAGGCGCCTTTTTCATGACCGAACAACTCTGATTCGATCAGGTGGATCGGAAGGGCGGCGCAGTTGAGCTTAATAAAGGGTTTACTTTTTCGAGGGGAGATTTTGTGTAAGGCCGTCGCAATACCTTCTTTTCCCGTGCCGCTCTCCCCAAGTATCAGGACTGAAGTGTCCAATGGGCCTACTTGCCTAACCAGGTCGAATACCTCGAGCATGGGCTGGCTCTCGCCGACGATACTGTCAAAAGCGCTCTCAGACGAAGCCCGGCTCTTATCCTTATCGGCGCCTCGAGTGACTACGCGTTTAGGGCGGGAAGCCAATTGCTGATCGTGTTCATAGTGATATAGCGCGATATCCAGGGTCACGAGCAAATCCTTTGGCCGGAACGGCTTTACGATAAAGCCATAGGGATGAGTGGCTTTTGCAGCATCCAGAATTTGAGGCGTGCAGTTGGCAGAAACATAGATAAAAGGGATGTTGCTTTTGTTGAGCGTTTGGGCAAGGTGGATCCCCGTCAATTCTCCCTTCAGATAAATATCTAATATGACTAAGAATGGTCTTTCCTTTTCGATATGTTGCAAGGCCTTGTTTACGGAGCTGGCGATCCCCGCGATCTCGTATCCACCATCCTCAAGCGCCGCGCTGAGGTGTTGTGCGATGATAGCTTCGTCTTCTACTATGAGGATCCTTTTTTGCATATTAAGTGGCCGGCATAGGGTGAAATTACTGGTATTTGACGGCAATTTGAGGTTAAAAACGCCTACTTGCACGCCTCTATTGGCGACTTGCCGTTGTTTCATTTTGGTTTCAGGCCTCAGTTAGCGTAGTTGTCATATCCTGGTAGCGGGTCGGTATTTCGTGACCACTAGGCGCTTTTTTGATAAAGGTCATAATGATCGCCAATCCGCCAGCGTTCACTACGGAAAATTCTCCGTCAAGTTGTTCTGCCAGCGCTTCCATCAAAGAAAAGCCCATGGACCGCCGCTTGCTCTCATTAGGCGCAGGATAATAACCCCTTCCGTTATCTTTAACTATTAGTTGGATTCTGTCCGAACCCTTCCAACTAAGGTTCACCTGAATATGTGGGGATTTTGCCGCAGGTCCGGAATCTTCGGCGGACACGCCTATAAAGGCATATTTAAAGGCATTGGTGACGGCTTCATTTAGGATCAGGCCCAACGGGATGGCTTGTGCCACATCCAATTCGATACCCGGACTAAGGTCGATATCCAAGCGGACGGGACGCTCCGGGGCGAAAGCGTCACCGAGGTGACGCAGCAATTCTGCAATATACTGACCCAGGTCGATCTCGCCCGATCCGTCTGGCCGGTAGAGTTTCTGATGGATGAGCGACAGGGCATACAGCCGGTTGCTGCTGTCGGTGACGGCGGTTAGCGCTTCCTCGGTAGTTAGATTCCGGGCTTGTAATTCCTGAAGGCTCATCATCACCTGCAGGTTATTTTTTACGCGGTGGTGGAGTTCCCGCAACAGCCATTCCTTGGTATCTAACAGGCCGTCTTTTTCCACGACCAGCGATTCCAGGAGGACGTTCTTATTATCAATTTCCTCTTTTTGCTGTTGCAATTGCAGATTGCTCCTTTTTTTCAGCCGGTAACGGTTAAAGAAAAGACCTGCAACGGCGAGGAGTAATAAAATACCGCCAAATGATACCTTGCGAACAAAAGCCGCCTGTTTAAGTTGTGCATCCTTCAAGCGGTCCTGACTGTGGAGTAGTTCAATGTCTTTCTCTTTTTCGCTCGTTTCGTATTGAACCTTCAACAGTTCAACCTGCCGACTTTGTACGGCGTCGAAAACCTTGGTATCCAACGCTACGAACACGCTGTAATCCTGGGCGGCGGCCGCCTGGTTGCCAAAAATAGAATCTATTTTTATCAAGGTCGTCAAAGCATCTAGGCGTGCCTGGGGTATTTGAATTGGATCGTTGGTGGTCAAATAGGCGCGCAATAGCTGCTCAGCCGCTTTGAACTTCCCCTCCTCGTAGTATACTTTAGCGAGGGCCCTGTAGGTCGTGCCCTGAACAAATGGCGCATTTGCCGCTACCAGCTTTTCTTGGTCAAAAGCAATCAAGGCATATTTCTCGAATGATGCAAGGTCATGGATCCCGTCGTAATACGCGGATAGTGCAATGTAATAATATAACAGATCTATGGGATTTGCAGGCGGATATTGCTGATGTGCCATTTCAATCAGGTCATTGGCTTCCTTTACCTGTTTTTTTTGAACCAGTGCCTCTACAACAGGTATCATGTATAGGTAAAGCAAAATATCTCCGCCCGATCGCAAAAACCGCCGGACAGCCTTGTAATTCCATTGAAATCTGTCTTCCATGAAAAGCGAAGATGCATCATAGACACTCGCCATCCGCATGTAAAAAGTTCCCCAGCAAAGACTGTCGCTGGTGACGGCGGAACTTTTTACTGACCGTAACGCATTGCGCAACATATCGCTATATTGCCCCTCATTATGCGCAGTAAACGCCAGGAGATCTGTGGAGTAATGCGTATAGCGCCAACCGGTCGAATCCTCCAGACGCAAAGCATCGTAAAAAGCGGTCTTTGCCTGTGCCAAACGCATAACGGAGAAACTGAGATAACCGATATCCATTAGTGTATTCACCCGATGTGGCAGATCGTTTTGGAGCGTATAGAGCTGTAACGCTTTTTCGAGACGGGTGACCCGTTCCGCACCCGTGGCAGGTGAGTAGACAAAATAGATGCCCCAGGTATACCATGCCCGGGCTTCCGTAAGGCGATCACCGGCTTGCAAACAGTCACCAATGGTTTTCCTTAAGGACATATTTCCGGAAAGGGTATCGCCCTTTTCATTATAGGCTTTTCCAAGCAGGCAGTTGGCCTCCCGGCTCCACCGATCCTGATGAAGCTGCATGCTTTCTGCCTTGGCTTTTGTCAGATAAAAGATGGCGCTATCCATGAGATCCTTATGCACATTTGGCTGATATGCGTACCAAGCTCCTAGAAGGAATAGCTCCTGCAAATGCCGGATGCCGTGTAGGGTAGGCAGCTTGCTTTTTGCGTCTTCCGGACGCTCCTTAGCGACCCAATCGCCGAGGGAAGACGGGAAGTTCTCGGCATCTCCGTCAGTCATTACCGGTAAGAGGGACAAACCCAACGACCGAGTAGCCAGGATCATCCCGCTGTCGATATCCACGGTGGCATATTTGGTCACGTTGTAAAAGGAGCCCGCCAATTGTAGTAAAAGACATTGTTGCTGTATGGTGAGGGAGGAAGCAGGCGGCGCGAGGGTGTCTGCTGGCTTTTTATCAAGCGGCGGAGACGTCTGTCCCAGGACAAACAGGTGTGCAATGAGCAGTCCTAACAGGCTGAAAAAGCCAAGCTTACCCATATCTAGTGTTGTTTTTTGAGTGCCCTACGTTTTCATCCGGGAATAAAGCGTGCAAGGACGGAGATGGATAAGGTTATTCGAATTTACTGGAATTTGATGGGAGTTTACGGTTAAAAATGCCCAGTTGAAGAATTCAATTGACGACTTGCCTTTGTTGGAGGTTGCCTTTTGCTATGGCCTGGAATAGCTTCGCTGAAATTTATTCATATGAGCATGACAATCGGGACAAATCAGACCGGCACTCGCCAGGAAAGCGATTCGATGGGGGTTATCGACGTTCCTGCGGAACATTATTGGGGAGCTCAGACGCAAAGAAGCCTTATTCATTTTTCCATTGGCAACGACCGCATGCCTAAAGAGGTCTACCACGCCTACGGCTTTGTAAAAAAGGCGGCTGCATTGGTAAATGCCGCCGATGGCAGGTTGCCTAAGGACATTGCGGCCGCGATAGTCACTGCGGCCGACGAAGTGATCGACAAGAAACTGGACAGTGAATTTCCGCTGTACGTGTGGCAAACAGGGTCCGGGACACAGAGCAACATGAATGTCAACGAGGTAATCTCAAACCGCGCCATCCAGTTGATGGGAGGCCTACTCGGGTCCAAGAAGCCGGTGCACCCCAATGACCATGTAAATATGGGGCAATCTTCGAATGACAGCTTCCCGACAGCCATGCACATCGCGGCCATTTTTGAACTGGACGACCATCTGATCCCAGCGCTGCGAAACCTGCAGCAGGTTATTGCCTCTAAAGCGCGGGAATGGAAAGACGTGGTAAAGATAGGCAGGACCCACCTGCAGGATGCCGTTCCCCTGACCGTCGGGGAAGAATGGTCAGGGTATGCAGCCCAGATCGCCGATGCGCTGGAAAGGGTCAGGAATAGCCGAATCGAACTATATAAACTGGCAGAAGGGGGAACGGCGGTCGGCACGGGGTTAAATGCACCAGCAGGGTTTGGCGTCGAGATCGCTGCTAAGCTGGCGGAGCTTACGGAAAAGCCATTTGTCACCGCACCGAATAAATTTGCGGCTCAGGGGTCGCTCGACGCCATCGTGGCAGCCATGGCCGCCTTGAGGGGCGTAGGGGTATCGCTGATGAAGATAGCGAATGATATGCGGTGGCTGGCTTCCGGACCGCGTTGTGGACTCGGAGAATTGATACTGCCTTCCAACGAGCCTGGATCGAGTATCATGCCCGGGAAGGTAAATCCTACCCAATGCGAAGCCATCGTTATGATCTGCATCCAGGTGCTGGGCGAAGACACGATCGTCGGTTTTGCCGGTAGCCAGGGAAATTTCGAGTTGAACGCTATGAGGCCAATTGTTATCAATAACTTTTTGCACAGTGCGCGGATTTTGGCCGACGGTGCCGATAAATTCAGGACCTACTCCGTTGAAGGCACGAAATTGAATCACCCTCAGATCGATATGTTTGTACAACGTTCATTGATGCTGGTCACCGCACTCAGCCCGGTAATTGGCTATGATAAGGCATCGATTATCGCCCACCATGCATTGGACAATGGACAGTCCCTGAAGGAAGCCGCGCTGGCCAGCGGATTTATCGATGAAAAGAAATTCGATGAGATCGTCGACCCACGCAAGATGGTCTGAGCAGCAAGCATAACTCCATAAAATTAAAAAAAATGATCAACCTGATACTCCAGGGCATCGTGCCCGTAGTGTTTGTATTGGCGCTCGGGTATTATGCGGGACGGAAGGGATTTATTAGCGAAGACGGAGCGCAGAACTTTTCGACCTATATCGTGAATTTCGCCCTTCCTTGTACACTTTTCGTAGGCATATTCAGTTTTACACCGAAGCAGTTTGACAATGGAGGCTTTATCCTCACACTTTGTCTTTCCCTAATTCTCCCCTTTATCTTCGGAATCGGCATCGCGAGGCTGATCTTTAAGCGGCCCCTGGCGGAAGCCGGGCTCTTCGCCTGCAATTGCGGATTTCCGGATATGGCATATTTTGGTTTGCCCGTCCTGATTTCGATCGTCGGGTCGCAAGCCCTGCTTCCCGTAATAGTTGGCAACCTCGTCACCAGCGTGTTTATGGTGCCTGTAATCGTGTATATGGTGCACCGGGGAACAGCGGCGCCGGGCGGAAAGGGGGCGGGTTCTTTTCTGGGCAATATGGTCAGCACCCTGGGGCAGCCTGTAGTTTGGGCACCGATTTTGGGCCTTGTCCTGGTCTTGCTGAACGTCAAGCTTCCGGCATTGCTCGGTGATTCGCTCAAGCTGTTCGGTCAGACGACCGGCGGGGTGGCGCTTTTTACGTTGGGCGCATTGCTTTCACGGCTGAAAATGAAGATCGACTGGCCGGCTGCGGCGGTAGTCTTCATGAAAAACCTGGTCATGCCGGCCATCGCCCTTGGTTTATCACTGCTTTTTCATCTCGACGGGCCGCTGGCGAAAGGGGCAATAATCGTTGCGGCGTGTCCGGCCGCAACCTTTGGCGCTATGTTGTCCGCCAAGGCCCGGGTCGGTCAAACCACCATCCCGCCTCAAATCCTTGTCAGTAATATCGTTGGAATATTTTCAATGGGCTTCTGGATCTTCGTCGCGGGGCAGCTTGTATGAGCAGGCTTGCGACTATATCGGTTGTTTGGTGCCTGGTACTGCCAGTGTCACGGGCACTAGGCCAATTTATGAAACAGGCCGATACCGCAATCTATCAGAACAATCGGATCATTCCGATCGACAAGGCGAAGCTGTTGAAAAACATAGACCTGATCTTCAACATCCAGTACGCGCTTGACAACGATCTTCAAAACGGCAACTATACAGGCAGCAAATATGCTTTGAACCAGTTTCGCCTCGAAATAAAGGGGGAGATCTTGGACAACGTGTTCTTCCGGTTCCGGGATCGCTATACAAGAGAACCTATACCTCAATCCGTTGACAATGTCAATCATTCCGTGGACATGGCGTTCGTTCAGATCAATCTATCACCCAAATGGAGTCTAGCTTTCGGAAAGATGTCTGCTGACTACGGAGGTTACGAATTCGAGGCTAACCCTATCTTCATTTATCAATACAATGACATCATTGCGCATGCAGACGACTTCCTGGTGGGTGCACAAGGCAGCTGGAATATATCAAAGAATCATTCGCTGACCTTGCAATTGCTGAATGCCCGGACGGAGACCTTTGAAGAGATCTATGATACCATCCCCGGGATTTCCGCAGCTAAGTTCCCCGCAGCCCTCGTCGGTAATTGGAGAGGCAGTTTTGCCGGAGGTGTATTCACCAACTTTTGGAGTTATTCGATCATCAAAGAAGCGGCAGGCCAGTATATCTATTATGCCGCGCTGGGCAATCAATTTCATTTAAAAAAATGGCTTATCCAATACGACTTCAAATACAATCCGGAGGACATCGACCGAACTTCCGTGGTGACTGGAATCGTTCCCAAGAGCTATTCCCCTTATACGGCGCTGCACACGCGGTATGTAGAACATTGGTTGCATGCTGCATATGCGATTACGCCTAAATGGAGCGCGACCGTCACAGCGATGACCAGCGATGCATATTGGCATGGCAATCCTGATCCAGGGAAAGATAGTCATTTGCGTCGTGCCTACGGATTGATCCCTACAATGGAATTCTTTCCCTTAAAGAAGCTGAACCTTAAATTCTTCGCGGCATATATAGGCAGGTTTTACGACTATAGTAGTTATGCCCGGGGAAAATTCGGTTCCGAGAATTCAACTACAGGCGTTTTTGAGATCGGATTTATATCACCACTTGTAGTCCTGTAATTTATCCACACAAAACATCATTTCAGATCATGCAAACAACAAAACGAGGAAGGCTAACAAAGATTGCGATCTCTGTCGGACTACTACTTTTACTGGGTTTGTTTATGCAGTTTATTGGCCCCGCTGTTACCAATCCGCCAGTGACGGGAAAAATGGACACGCCGGCGGAGGTTGCTGCCATCTATCAACGGGCCTGCTACGACTGTCATTCCAACGAGACAAAATTAGCCTGGTATGATAAGATCGCGCCCACTTCCTGGCTTGTCGCTAAGGACGTTCGGGAGGGGAGGTCGAGATTCAATTTCTCCGAATGGAACAAATTGTCGGAGTCGGACAGGCAAGCAATCCTTTGGGAGACTGTAAATCAAATCACTTCGAAAAAAATGCCATTGGCAGACTATGCCACGATGCATCCGGACGCCAAGGTATCAACAAGGGAGATCGAGACCTTGAAGGGATATGTCAAAACATTGTCCAACGGGCAACCGGCGGATACTGTAGCGATCGTAGCGGCCGCAAACGCTGCGGACGCCGAGCTGCGAGGTTTCAAAAAAGGGGCGCATTTTTCGCGGGAGCTGCCGAGAGCGCTAAATGGCGTCTCCTACGTGTCTGACTACCGCAACTGGCAAGTCATCACAACCCCCAATCGATTTGACAACAACACCATCCGGGTGCTGTATGGCAATGACATTGCGGTGAAGGCGATCCGGGAGAATCGCATCAATCCATTCCCGGACGGCGCCGAGGTCGTTAAGATCGTGTGGAACAAGATTACGGACACTGATGGCCACATAAGACCGGGTGCTTTCAGTTCCGCCCAGATCATGGTGCAGGACAAGAACAAATATAAGCAAACCGGCGGCTGGGGGTTCGCGCTGTTTGCCGGATTAAAACTGGTGCCTGCCGGGAAGACGGCGGCTTTTCAGATTGGCTGCTATAATTGTCACAAGGATCTCGCGGCTTCGACCGGATATGTGTTTGATGTGCCGCTAAGGAACAGTGATCTGGGTATCAAATAGCTTAAAATAAAAACAAATGTCAACTTCCAACCGAACAGCCGGCGAGCATGATATCTTACTCGTTGGCGCAGGCATCATGAGTGCCACGTTGGCCGTACTTTTAAAAGAACTCGATCCCAGTCTGACCATCGCCATCCATGAAGTGCTGGACGGCCCGGCGCAGGAGAGTTCGAATGCCTGGAACAACGCCGGAACCGGTCACGCGGCCCTTTGTGAACTGAACTATACTCCCGAAAATGCTATTGGTCAAATCGACATTTCAAAAGCATTGCAAGTCAATACCGAATTCGATTTCTCCCGTCAGGTCTGGGCATACTTGGTAAAAAAGGGCTTGATAAAAAATCCCCAGTCTTTTATCCATCCTGTCCCGCACATGAGCTTTGTATCCGGGATGGATAATGTAGCGTTCCTGAAAAAACGCTTCACGGCGCTTTCTGTGCATCCCAACTACCGAGGGATGGAATATTCTGAAGACAAGCGGCTTATCGAGCAATGGATCCCGCTGGTCATGGAGGGGCGCGATCCCGCTGAAGAAGTGGCGGTCACGCGCATGCGAACAGGGACGGATGTGGACTATGGCGCGCTCACCCTGAACTTGCTGGATTTTCTCGATGCAACAGAAGGTTTCACGATCCACTATTCAAGCCGGGTGCAGGATCTTAGCCGGAATGGCAATCGATGGATGGTGAACATTAGAGATGAAAAAACGGGTGAGCATCGGACCGTAGGAGCAAAATTTGTCTTTATCGGCGCAGGAGGAGGGTCGTTACCCCTATTGCAAAAATCCGGTATCCCGGAGGGTCACGGCTATGCCGGGTTTCCGGTGAGCGGCGTCTGGCTCCGTTGTGATGATCCTATACTTTCGGTCCGCCACGAAGCCAAGGTATACGGGAAGGCGGCTGTCGGTTCGCCACCGATGTCCGTTCCCCATATCGATACCCGCCACATTCAGGGTAAGCGGTCGCTGCTATTCGGGCCATACGCAGGCTTTTCGACTAAGTTCCTTAAACATGGGTCTTACCTGGATCTTTTTGGATCCATTGATGCGGAGAATATATTGCCTTTATTGGCCGTCGGCCGGGATAACCTGGCACTTGAAAAGTACCTGGTCGGCCAGGTCCTCGAAACGTCCAAAGAACGGTTTGACGCGCTGCTGGAATACTTCCCCAATGCACAGGAGAAGGATTGGAAGGTTGAGGTTGCCGGCCAGCGGGTACAGATCATTAAAAAAGATGCTGCACACGGTGGTATTTTGGAGTTCGGCACCGAGCTCGTAGGCGCCGCCGACAATTCCATCATCGCCCTGCTGGGCGCCTCCCCTGGCGCTTCGACTGCCGTTTGGATCATGACCCAGGTTATCGAACGATGTTTTTCGGAAAAGTTGAACAATGGCGGATGGATGGGCAAATTGAAGGAGATGATCCCGTCTTATGGACAGTCGCTGATTGAAAATACCGATCTATGCCGGCGGGTCCGGGCTGAGACTGCGGCCATACTACACATCAACGATATCGCATAATAGGACGAGCTTTTATTACTGTTCCAACTCAAATGTTTTATATGAACTACGCAAAAAGCAAGTTGTTACTGTTGACAGGTTTCGGTATTGTTTCAGCCTGCGGCCACAGTACGGCAGATCGGGTTCGCTCGTTCCGTATCTGAACGGCTACGTCCCCGGCCCCGATGGTAAGATGAAAGATGGCGGTGGTTTTGGCAGCTCGCTCAAGAACGATTACCGACGTTTCTAC
>Ga0302326_10019961_pt1 | contig 13811 bp, 12 predicted proteins | sample Palsa_T0_3_FD_202264 | JGI IMG/M metagenome (GOLD analysis project Ga0302326, IMG submission 202264) | Peat permafrost microbial communities from Stordalen Mire near Abisko, Sweden - Palsa_T0_3 | ecosystem: Environmental > Terrestrial > Soil > Palsa > Peat permafrost | place: Sweden: Abisko... | reverse complement strand
TGAACCGCCGGGTCGTGCTGCCAACGCTCCACCGGCCGATCCCCGACGTGGCGATCGTCTGCGACACGTCCGCCTCGATGCACGACCGACTGCTCGCTCGAGCGCTCGCCGAGGTCGAAGCCGTCCTTGCCCGCGCGGGCCTACGCCAGTCGCGGGTGCGGGTCCTCGCGGTCGACACAGCCCTCCACACCGTGCGGCGCGTCAGTCGCGCGGCCCAGGTGCAGCTCGCCGGGGGCGGCGGAACCGACATGGGGGCCGGGATCGAAGCCGCTGCGGAGCTGCGACCGAGGCCATCGATCGTGATCGTGCTCACCGACGGCTTCACGCCCTGGCCCGAGCGCCCGCCCCGCGGGATCCGCGTCGTCGTCGGCTTGCTCAGCGAGGGGGCCCGACCCCCGGGCTGGACCCCTCCCGAGTGGGCGCGAACCGTGGACATCGTGGAAGCGGCCGGCGCCGCTTCCACCGCCACGCACTAGCGCGCCGGACCGGGTGTGAGAATGCCCTGATGCAATTGGATCGGGGTAGGTGGCCACGGTCGGGGGGAAGACGGCGTGCGGCGCTGCTGGTGATCGCGGCTGTCGCGGCGATCGAAGCGGCCGCGGTCGGTTCCGCGAATGCGCGCCCGTCGCCGAGGGCGGCGAACCCGTTTGCGAGCGCGGCGCTGCGCGACTATCTGGACCAGCGCGGCGGCAACGTCACGGCGGCAGCGTATGACGTGAACTCGGGCGTGACGTACCTGTACCGCCCCGGCGTCCGCGAGCAGACAGCGAGCATCGTCAAGGTCGACATCCTCGCCACGCTGCTGCACGAGCGGCAGGCCCGCGGCGGGCTGAGCGCCGAGCAGCGCGGCGTCGCCCAGGGGATGATCGAGGCCAGCGACAACGACGACGCGACGACGCTCTGGAATGAAGCCGGGGGCGCTTCCGCGGTACAGGCATTCGACGATCGGGCCGGGATGGATCAGACGTCGGCGAACGTCGCGTGGGGTCTGACCACGACAACGCCGCTCGACCAGCTCAAGCTGCTGCGTCTCGTCATGCTCCCGAACGATCTGCTGGACCTCGCATCGCGCGAGTACGAGTACGAGCTGATGCGGAGCGTGATCCCGTTCGATCGCTGGGGCGTGTCGGCCGGACTCGGCCAGAACGCGACCGTCGCGCTCAAGAACGGCTGGCTCCCGGTCGCGGCCGGGTGGCAGGTCAATAGCATCGGGCAGGTCACCGGATCCGGACGGCGCTACCTGATCGCCGTGATGACGAACGAAGATCCCAGCGAGGGTTTCGGGATCGCGACGATCGAGCGCATCTCGGGGGCTGCATGGCAAGCGCTGGCGGGTCAGACGCTGCTGAAGCTGGCGCCGCCGGCCAAGGGAAGGGGATTTCCGGCGCCCCCCACCGAGTAATCTCCGCCGATGGACCCCGACCGCGCCAGGCAGCTGCTCGTATCAGAACGCACGCGCATCGAGCAGGCGATTGCCGCTCTCGGCCAGCAGGGTCAGCTGGAGGCTTCTGAGCGCAAGGAGCCGGGCGACCGCGATTCCGAGGACCTCTACCAGGACGAGTTCAATGCCGGTCGTGCCGAGGACCTGCATGCGGAGCTCGCTGCCGTCGAGCGCGCCGAGGCACGGCTCGCGGCCGGGACATACGGACTCTCGATCGAGAGCGGCGAGCCAATCCCGGACGCACGACTCGAGGTGGTCCCGACCGCCGAGCGGACCGTCGAGGAGTAGGACCGCTACCAGCATCAGCGTGTGTGGACTGTGCGCACCTCGCTCTCACGGCTGGCGAGCACCGCCGCGAGGGTGACCCGCTGACGTTCGGTCAGCGAGCCGAGCGTCTTGCGCTCCGACAGCGAGACCGAGCGAAGCATCGTCGCGGAACGCTTTGGTCCCCAGCCGCGCTGGCTCAGGAGTAATTCGACGACGGTCATCGTGTCGGTGTCGCGCGAGCCGAGCAATATCGCCTCGGCCGCCGCGGTCTCACCGGTACGCAGCCGTCGCTTGAGCGCGGCGCGCGTGATCCGGACGTGATTGGCACGCTCGAGGGCAAGCAGGCGCTGCTGTGGGGGCGTGCGCGCGCGGATGGCGGTTATGGAGCTGATATCCACCCCTCCTCGGAGGGCAGGCAGACGCGACCGCGGAGGCGGTGCATTCGCCCTGTCGGGACGCGACCACCGAACCGGTGGGGTGACGCCGGTGAAAGTACTTCACCGGCCCCGCAGTGAGAACCGGCAACCAAGCCTCCCGCCTCGTGGCGCTGTTGCGCCATCGGCGGCATGCGGGCTCGGGGGGAAAATTCTGGCCGCGGGACCAGTGCCACCGCGACACTACTCCTACTGCCGCGTCGGTGGGCGCCAATCCCGGAATTGGCGGCAAACGCTTGGCGATCGCCCGGTGCCGCGTGGCTGCGCTGTCACGACCTCGCGCGCTACCTCCAGGCGGGCTCGTCTTCACCGAAGGGACGAGGCCCGTGCGCCCATTGCAGCGCGACGCCGTCCAGCTCGCCTGGCGGGGCGATCAGCCCGACGTCGCCGAAGACGACGCGGTGGCGATCGGGGTCGGCTGCTCCGGTGGCCGCGGTGACCGTCTCGGTCGGGCGTGGCGCCTGCAGCAACGCCGCCGCGGTCCGGGCGAGCGACAGCGCCGCCGGGGCAAACGCCTCGCCACGCTCGCGCTGCGCGAGCCCGCGGAGCGCGGCCCCGGCCATCAGGTGGCCCGTCGCGTGGTCGAGCACCTGCGCGGGCAGGACGCCTGGCGTCCGGTCGGCAGCCGCGCTCACCGTGGCGATGCCCGACGCAACCTGTACGAGCGAATCGAATCCCCGCCGCTCCGTCCACGGCCCCGGCGCGCCCCATGCGCTCAGCCGGACCTGAACTAGATGCGGATGGCGGGCGGCGAGCTCGTCACTCCGCAGGCCAAAGCGCTCGAGCGCACCAGGGCGGTATCCCACGAGCACGACGTCGGCACCCGCGAGCAGTAGCTCACGCCGCCGCGCGTCGGCGAGATCCAGCACCGCCGAGCGCTTGCCGGGACCAGTGTCGAGGTGCTGCGCGGGCAACTCCGGCAGTCCTGGCGGGTCGACTCGCAGGACGTCGGCGCCGAGCGCGGCCAAGGTCCGGCCCGCCACCGGCCCGGCGATCACGCGCGTCAGGTCCAGCACGCGAACGCCGTCCGCCGGCCGCGTTCTGGTTTCGGCAGGCGTGAGCATTGGACCCGGGCGCGTAGCCAGACGCTGATCCGAAGCGACGAGTGGCGCAGCGGCGGCGGCACGCCCAGCCGGATGCGCCGCCCATTCCTCTGGCGAGCGCAGCGCCGCCGCGCATCCTCCCGCCGCGACCACTCGCTCCTCCAGCGCTGACGCGTCCAACGCGCCTGCTGCCAGCTCGAGCGCGGCGACCGCGAGCTCGGGGTCGCCTCGGTGATCGATTCCCAGCGCCCTGCCCAGCGCCGCGGCGTGGTGCGGGTAGTTGCCGTGCGTGCGCGCCCAGCCGTCGCCCGCGCACCGGACAAGCCGCGACAGCGGCGCGAAGCTCGGCCCCGGCGAGGCTCCGCCGCGAAGCAGATGACGCTCGGAGCGGAAGCTGAGCGCGACATGCTCGGTAGACAACGCGATCTTCGGCCGTCCCGCCCCGCGGGCCTCGGCCAGATCGGCGGCCGCCAACAGCGCGGCCGCCACCGCTCCGACCGCGAGCTCGTCCACAGCCAGCGGCCCACCCAGCCACGCGTCGCGGCCGCTTACCTCGAGGCCCCGCCCCGCCGGGAGTTGGCCGCCAGGCCAACTCCCAATGGAACGAGGCTCTGCCGAGTTCCACATCATACGATGACCACCTCACCGCCCAGGTGTGGCGTGACGACGAGCATGCTGCGCCGCGCGCGCTCGGACTCGGGACGGACGGGCCGGATCGTCAGGTCGGCTGCGGCGCGCAGCACCTCCCGCATCTCCATCTCGGCGAACTCGTGCCCCGGACAGCGTCTGACGCCGCCGCCGAACGGAATCCAGGACATCGGATTCGGCGCTGCGCCCTCGAGCCAACGCTCGGGGCGGAACGCGGCGGCATCGGGCCATAGGTCATTCCGGCGCAGCGCGAGCCAGAGGCAGGCGGCGACCTGGATGCCGGCGGGCAGCGACCGACCGCCTATCCGCACCGGCTCGAGCAGACGGCGCGGCGCGATCGTCAGCGCGGGACGCACACGCAGCACCTCCTTGACGACCGCATCGAGGTAGGCGGGGTCGCCTGCTCGGAGGCGCGCGTGCACCGCGGGGTGGCGCGCGAGCCGCTCAAACGCCCAGGCCAACGATGCCGCCGAGCTGTCGTGGCCGCCGACGAGCAGCGCGACGAGCTGGTCGCGCAGGTGCCGGTCGGTCGGCGCGTTGCCGTCCTCGTCTCGCTGCTCGAGCAACAGCGCGAGCACCGAGTCGCCACCCCGCTCGGCCCGCCGGCGCGCGACGACGTCGATGAGCAGCGCGTCGAAGTGCTCGACGGCGATGCGAAAGCGACCCCAGGGGCTGCGCGGCCCAAGGTCGCGCTGCACCAGCGCCATCGCGAGCATGCGGGGCATCGAGCGCACACTTGCGAGCGTGCCCTCGACTGCGTCACGCAGCTGCGCGGCCTCCTGCTCGTCGTGGGCGCCGAACACGACGCGCAGGATGATCTCCAGCGTCAGCTGGCGCATCCGCTCGAGTGCGATCACCCGGCCGCGCCACGCGCCCAGCTCGCGTCTGGCGAGCTCGGCGACGATGGGCGCCAACGCGCGCATCCGCTCCCCGTGAAACGGCGTCTGCAGCAGCCGCCGCTCACGCAGATGCTCCTCGCCGTCGAGCAAGAGGATCGAGTGCGGCCCGGCGAACGGGCGCAGGAACTCCCAGCTTTGACCCGCCGGCGCAATCGCCGGATCCAGACGGAAGACCTCGCGCACCGCGTCGGGGCCGGAGAAGAGCACCATCGGCTCCTCAGTCCAATATGTGCGGATCGTGACGGGGTCGCCGAAGCGGTCGTGCACGCCGCGCAGGAACGCTCCGGGTCGCGCCATCCACGCGATGGTCTGCCAGGCGGCGGGCGCGCGCGGGCCGGGCGGCAGGTCCATGGCCCGATCCTACGCGTTGGGCAGGTGCTTCTCTCGGGCGCGGGGCGTCGGCGCTAGGTGCGACGGATGAGCAATCGAGTTCGCCCTCCGGGACTGAGCCCGAGCCTGACGACGGTGTCCCCGACGGTGAGGTCCTCCAGCCAAACCTGCTCACCGTCGCATAGCGGCGCGAGCACGCTTGCCTGCCGCATGACGTCAGCCAGCCGAGCCATCTCTTCGAGGCTGCCCTCGAGCTGGTGAAGGCCGGACTCGCTGATCAGCGTCACCGCGATTCCGTCCGCAGTCTTCTGGGCATCCAGCACTGCGAGGTTCATGAGTTGCGATCCGCCTCCCGATCCATTTGGACTGCGCCGTACCAGCTCGTGGCACGCAGCCACCCGTTGCCCCGCTGACGCCCAGCACGCATGATGGGCAACCGGACGCGACTTCACGTCCCCCCGTCAGGGGGAACTTCGGGTGAGGTCAGCGCCGGCACCGGGTGAGCCGAACCTAACCCGCGAGGGCCTTGATCGTCGAACGTCTGCGGGCGTCCGTCATGCTCTGAAGGCGTCGCGCAGCGCCTGCTCCGTGGACCAGAACGCGAGCTCATCCCACGGGAGCTCCGTCTGAGCGAACGAGCGGACCTCGATCGCCTCAGCAGTCGTCTGCGGCTGGCCCAGCGCCCGCGCCATGAAGACGATCAGCACCACCCGGTCCTCGGCGCGGGAGTAGACCCCGACCAAGCGCCCGAGCTCGATCGCGATCCCGAGCTCCTCGTCGGTCTCCCGGTGAGCAGCGTCCTCCACCGACTCGCCTAGATCGACGAAGCCGCCCGGGAAGGTCCAGCGGCCCCGGCCGGGATCGAACCCGCGCCGCAGGAGGATCACGCGATCCTCGTCATCCATCGGGATCGCGCCAACGACTGGCTTGGGGTTGAAGTAGGCGGCGTAGCCGCAGTGCGGACAGGCGATCGAACGCGGGAACGTGACCTCGGCCGGTCGCCCGCACCGCGGACAAAAGCGAGCGTCGGCGAGCGCGGGGTTGATCGACGGATCCATGGCGGACGATGCTACGGGCCCGCGGAGCGCCGTATACGCCGATGACTACGGTTGCCAGAATCCGGCGTGAACCTCGCGGGCTGCTTCGAGGTCGAATGGGCCGGCGACGGTGATCGAGCGGCGGCCGGCGCCAAACACGGTCCGGCAAGGCAGCAGGAGCGTGGGGTTCTGTGGATCGTCGCCGGTGAGCTCGTAGAGGGTGGTCTCGGGAAGCGCGTAGACCACTGCGCCGATGCCGGACCAGTAGATGGCTCCGGCACACATGGCGCAAGGTTCTGTACTGGTGTACAGGGTCGTCCCGGCCAGCTCGGCTGCCGAGTACGCGGCGGTCGCTTGCCGAACGAGATTGGTTTCAGCGTGCCCGGTTGCGTCGGACTTGGTGAGCACCGTGTTCTCAGCGGTGAGCAGCACGCGACCATCGTGATCGGCAAGCAGGGCCCCGAACGGATGGTTGCCGTGAGCGCGTGCCTCGCGGGCGACCGCGATCGCCTGCAGGAGCAGCCGCTCGTGGGACGACACGCCGACGATTGTATGCGTGCCCACGCGGCACGCCGCGTTCCCGGTTTCCGACTCGGCTCGTGCGGGAAGGTTGAGGGTTGAGGTCTGTCCTGAGGGTTAACAGGAGGTGGAGGTTGATGGCTCGTCGAGGAATCGCAACTTTCGTCTCGGTGCTATGCGTCGTCGCCTGTGCCGCGGCGCCGGCCGGCTCGTCCGCCGCCCAGCGCAATGCCCGTCAGGCGGACGAGCACGTCGCGATCGGGACCGGGGGCGTTGTCGCCTCGATGGATGCCGGCGCCAGCCGGGCCGGCATCGACGTGCTCCGGCGGGGCGGCAACGCCATTGACGCCGCCGTTGCGACGGCGAGCGCCCTCGGGGTGACCGTTCCGTTCGTCGCCGGCCCAGGCGGCGGTGGCTTCATGGTCATCTACAACGCGCGAACGCACACGGTCACGACGATCGACGGGCGCGAGACGTGCCCCGCGGCCTGCACGTCGACCCTGTTCGTCGACCCGACGACGGGCCAGCCGATGGACTATACGACCGCCTCCGATCAGCCGCTGTCGACCGGCGTGCCGTCGATGGTCGCGACATGGGCGACGGCCGTGGGCGACTACGGCCGGCTCTCGCTCAGCGCCGACCTGCAGCCCGCGATCCGCGTGGCCGAGCGCGGTTTCGCGGTCAACTTCGACTTCAACCAGCTCGAGCAGTCCGGTCTGTCGACGCTGCAGGCCTACCCGGCGAGCCGGTCGCTCCTGCTCACGCCCTCGGGCGATCCGCTGCCGATCGGGACAGTCCTGCGCACCCCGGACCTCGCGCGCACCTACGAGCTGATCGCTCGTGGCGGTCCGTCGGCGCTGTACGACGGGCCGATCGGACAGGCGATCGTCCAGGCCGTCGATCACCCGGTGCTCACGCCGGGACAGACGATCGTCACGACACCGGGGATCATGACGATGAACGATCTGCGGTCCTACCGCACCCGGATCCTCGCGCCGACCCAGGTGACCTACCGGGGACTGAAGATCTACGGCATGGCGCCGCCGTCGAGCGGCGGCTCGACCGAGGGCGAGATCCTCAACATCCTGGGCGGCTACCCGCTCGGCTCCGAGTCGCGCGTAAAGGCCCTGTTCCAGTACCTCGAGGCGTCCCGGCTCGCATACGCCGACCGCAACGCCGACGTCGGCGACCCCGACTACGTCCACGTGCCCCTCGCCGGTCTGCTCGATCCTGCGTTCGCGGCGACGCGCCGCTGCCTGATCGGTAGCACCGCGCTCACCTCGCCGGTCGCGGCCGGCTCGCCGTTCGCCCCATTCCCAGGCTGCAGCGGCACGGCTGCGTCGACCCAGGCCTCGTCGGCGTCGCCCGAGGCCCACCACACCAACAACATCGTCACCGAGGACAAGTGGGGCGACATCGTCGCCTACACGAACACGATCAACTTCTTCGGCGGCAGCGGCCAGGTCGTGCCCGGCTACGGCTTCCTGCTCAACGACGAGCTGACCGACTTCGATTTCGCTCCGTCCTCGCCCGGCGCGTATGACCCGAACCTGCCGGCACCCGGCAAGGAGCCGCGCTCGAGCATGGGCCCGGTCATCGCGCTGCGCGACGGCCAGCCCCAATTCGCGATCGGCGCCGCCGGCGGCTCGACGATCATCACGACCGTCGTCCAGGTCCTCATCAACCATGTCGACTTCGGCATGAGCCTGCCCGCCGCGCTCGCCGCCCCCAGGGTGAGCCAGACGAACTCGTCATCGAACACCTCATTGGCCGAGCCGGACTTCTACAACAGCGCGCTCGCCCAGCAGCTTACGAGCCAGTACGGCGAGCACTTCTCCCTCTCCACCGGGTCGATCCTCCCCCTCGACAGCTACCCGGGGGATGCGACGGCGCTCCAGATGCTCGGGGATGGCCAGGCCGAGGCGATCGCCGAGCCGGTCCGTCTCGGCGGCGGGAGCGCGCTTGGGGTTCGACTGGACCGGGGCCCCTGGCGGAGACGAGCAGACGACCGCCCGCGAGATCGCTAGGCCGATAGCGCGCCCGTTGCGCGAGGCATCCACGATGTAGCGCGGGTAGTGAAGCACCGGCGCCGCAGCTAAGTGGCCTTCGACTGGGGAGGCTCTACCTAGGAAATATTTAGGCTCGGCCTTGACCTTCAACCAGCTTGAAGGTTTATCGTGGCGCGCTTCATGAAGACGATCCACGAAGTCGCCGCCTTGGCGGGGGTCCCGACCTCAACGCTGCGCTATTACGACGAGATCGGCTTGCTCAAGCCTCGGGTGAGGTCGAACGGCGGGTATCGTCTGTATGGATCCGAGGAGGTGCTTCGCCTTCGCGAGATCGTGATCTGGCGAGAGCTGGGCTTTCCGCTGGCGGAGATCGCGCGTCTGGTTGATGATCCCGAGGGCGATCGCGTCGCGGCGCTCGATCGTCAGCTGAAGCTCGCCGGCGCTCACCTCGACAGGCTTCGGCGGATCATCGCGGGTCTCGAAAATGCGATTGGGACCATTCGGCGGGGGCAGTCATTGACCGAAGAGGAGATTTTCGCAGGCTTCGCGTTGAGTGCCGGAAACGGGGACCACCGGAGCGGAGTCCGACCGGGAGCGGGATCGGGCGAAACCAAGCGGGTGAGCACATTCGGATTCTTGAACGACCATGCGCGCGCGGCGACACGGAATCGGCTCGACGACGAGGAGCAGCTGCCGGCTCGGATTTGCGTGACGGATCCGATCCGGCTCGCCGAGGCGCTTCTCGCGCTGGGGATTCTTCCAGTGGGCGCCGGCACCTACGAGGATCGCTTCACCAAGCAGCCTGGAGCGTGGCCGTGGTCGCCGCTGATCGAGCGATCGGTTCGTGGGCGCATCCGCGACGTCGGCTACTACGGCAGCGACGTGCGGCAGATCGAATCCTTGCGCCCGGATTTGATTTTCGATCTGTTCTGGCCTTCCACCGGCATCAATCTGGCCCAGCACCTATCAGAGGGTCGCTTCGATCTCGACGCGCTCTCGAACGTGGCGCAGACCAAGCTGATCGATATCGACCCGGGCACGGTGCCGGCCTTCACCACTCGACTACCGCAGGTAGCCGAGGCTCTGGGGTGCGTATCTGAGGCTGAATCCTTGCTCGCGATCTGGGCTGCCCGCACGTACGTGCTGCGCGCACATCTTCAAGGTATCGAGGTATCGGCTCTGTCCTGCTGGAACGACGAGCTGTTCAGTCCTACGTCACGCCATCCGGGACAGGTTCTCACGTCGGTCGGGCTTGTTCTGACGCCCCCGCGCGGGCGCGAGTCGCCGGACGGGTATCACGTGTTCTTCGAGGAGGACGCGATTCCTGACCTGGATGCCGCGACGCTTTTCCTCAACACGCGCTACCTCGGACGCGACGACGTCAACGGCCTGCTCTCCGGCAAGCTCGCCAAGCACGTCTCGGCGGTCCGGACAGGTCGCGTGATCGACTTTGGAATGGAGATCGTCAATAGCGGCTGGTTCGGCGCCCATTGGCAGCTTCAGGTGATCGCCCGTGCCTACGGTCTTGTCCTGCTTCGAGCTGGTCAGGACGCGGACGCCATCTTCGCGGCGATAAACCCAAGCAACGGACTGCTCAGTATCGCCGCACCGCAAGCCGACGGCGCGTTAGTGCTCGGCGGGCCATATCTGGCTGCGCAATCTGTCGTGGTGGAGCGCGAGCGTGCGACGACGCTGCAGCTTGACCGCGTCTGCGCAGCCCATCTGGCGCAGGTTCCCGAGATGTACACGGCGGCGCGAGCGGACGGTGCAGACCTCGCGTTCACAGCCGACCGTGAGAGTGCACTGGAGCGTATCGCCGGCCGCAGCGTTCGCCGCGCGCGCGCACCACGAGCGCCGGCCCGTGAGCGGGGACCGCAGCACTCCTTGCCCGCGAGACAACCCCACTACACGTAGACCCCTGACGACCCAAGGAGTTGCCGATGCGAGGAAGAATTCGACCGATCGATCCGCTCATTAGGAGCAAACCAGCGCTCGTCGCGGCAGTCGCCGTGCTGGCTCTATCGGTCGCACCCGCCGCACACGCGCAAACAGGGAAGACAACATTCCCCTATACGTTCATCAATCCCAACGGCTCGAAGACGATCATTCCCTCCGAGCCCAAGCGGGTCGTGCTCACCGGCCAATCGCTACAGGAACTCGACACCGTCATCTCGCTCGGCGTGCACCCCGTTGGCTCACTGGGTCGTCCTGACCTTCTCGGAGCCGGAACCAACGGATACCCGCTCTGGCTGAATCACAGCGAGCTGAGCGGAGTGACCAACATCGGCAACGGATCGCCGGATTTCGAGAGCGTCGCCGCGCTCAAGCCCGACCTGATCGTCGAGTACAGCACATTCCCGGCCTCGGAAATCGCCCAGCTCCAGGCGATCGCACCCACGGTAGAGGTCGATCCAGGCTTGACGGCTCCTAAGCGCTTTCCTTGGGAGGACACGCTGTTTCCCCTCGCTCCACTATTCAATGCCACCGCGCGCGCTCATCAGATCCTCGATCGCATCAGAGATCGGACTACGGCCCTAGCCGGCTTTGCAAAAGGTACGTCGCTGGCGATCCTGTTCCCCGAGGACGGCTACCAGAACTTCGTAGAGGTGACGGCTAACCAATCGCTCGGCGCCCTGTTCGAGAACGCCGGCATGAACATCGCAGGACCTCTCCCCGGCGGACCGGCTGCGACACCGAGCGGCAACATCCTGCAGAGCACTGAGCTGCTGCCGACCGTCACTGCCAGCAAGGTGTACTTTCCGCTCTCGGATACCGGTGTGACCGAGGCGGGCGTCAAGGCCCTTCCGCTTTACCCGAAGATCCCGGCCGTGTCGAAAGGACAGGCCTACTTCAACGATTGGTGGGCGGCCGGGCCGATCGGCACTGCCGACGCTCTGAGCCAGCTCCAGAAGCAGATGTTCGGGGTAACCGGCTTCGAAGCGACGCTCGCAGGCGTCGCCAAGCAGAAATCGAGTGGCGGCGTTGCCGACATCGACGTCGGCCCCACCGAGAAGCGCGTCTGCTGGGACATCGCCACAACCGGCTACATCGGACATCCCGACACGACGTCGATCGTGAACGCCAAGGGCATCCGAATCTTCGCGCTCGGCAAGGGCTACCACACGACCGGCTGCGCGAGCATCAAGCGGACCGCAGCAAGAAAGCTACTGGCCTCTCCACAGCACTATCGCCTCTCAATCGACACGACGCACACCGACACGCACACCAAGCCGGCGACGACGGTGACGACCGTTAATGTGCAGGGAGCTGTTGGACTACAGTCGCCGTCGTTCTTCGGAAACGGAAAAGACAAGCCGTTCACGTTCAAGCCGTAGGCCACGCAACTGGTCGCCTCGGATCGCCTCCGTCGGCGCCTTGGACAAGCGCCCAAGGCCTGTGCCGACGGGGGCAGGGAAGCGTGATCTGATGAGACCTATTGCTCTCGCGCGGACCGGTCTCGCAGCAGCGGTTACATTCAGCGCCCTGGCTGCGTGCTGTTCGACGGCGGAAGCGACGGGATATATCCAGATTGTCCCGGTCGGCGTGACGAGCTACGTGTACGGCGTCGATCTCTCTCAGCTCCCAGGAGCACCCGCACCGGACATCACCAATCGCGCCTATAACGGTATTTCAACGGCGGGAGGACCCCCAAGGTCCGTGACGGTCACCAGCGGCTACTCCGTGCCCGAGCTGCTGGAAGACCTCGATCCTGGCATAAGCTTCACTTTCGCCGAGGTCCTCGGGCCGGATGGCCGCTCGGTCCTGCTCACCAACCCGCAGGCCACGAGCGTCACTGGCACGTATCCCGATGGGCCGCCAGTCGTGTGGCAGGACAGCACCGGCGTTCACTTCCTGGTACCCAGCCTCCCTGGCGGGGGCGCATACGCCGGCCAGAGCTTTAGCGGCCAAGCAGACACGATCACGATCAACCTCCACTCCGGGTCGTTGCTCAACGTCGGGATCTCAGGCTCGACGCAGAAAGTCGCTCTCGACAAGCCCGTGAAGTTCAGATCGACCGTCACGGGTGCATCCCCGGGCACGTCGCTGAACTACAGGTGGAGCTTCGGCGACGGAAATGGCGGATCACAAGCAGCCGTCACCCACCACTACATCGTGGCAGGTACTTACGACGTGTACCTGCGAGTAAGCAGTGACGATGATTCGCTTGGTTTCTCGTCCGTGATCGCGATCGAAGTGGGCAAGGCACCCAAGGGGCCGAACCGACAAGGCGGTGGCACCAGCAAGAAAAAGAAGGCGGCGACCAGCGGCGCGGGCAGCAAGGGATCAGGCGGCAAGAAGAGCACGGCTAAGAAGGTCAAGAGCACCACCACGAAAGCCGCCAGCAAGCCCACTGGCGCGAAGCCGAGTACCCCCACGACATCGACGACCACAACCACGACCACGAAGCCCGCAGCCAAGCCATCCCCACCACGCGACACTGCGGTCAGACGAGCCCTGCGACCGGCAGGTGCCCTGCTCTCCGGCGTCGCGATCAGCGCCACTCCCAAGCCGCCTGAGCGATCCAGCCCAACAGCTCCCGCGCGACCGGGCGTCCCAGACCCCGCCCGCACCGGACACCTCTCTGCCACGCATCATGGACCCGGAGAGGGGTTCTGGATCGCGTTAGGCATACTCGCGACGCTGATCGGCGGGGCGCTGCTGGAGTGGAGTGGACCGCCTCGCACCCCGCCTATCGTGCGCGCTCGGGCTCCGAGGTTCGATTGATCCCCTGAGCTGCCCGCTCAGCAGTAACGCCGTCCCAACGGGCTGAGGGCCCATCGCCCGTTGCGCATCAGCGGTCGCTCATGGCGGCCGCCGTGCTCAACGCCGATGACGTCGACTTCTCGGGAGCCGATCGTGAGATCGAGATGATCGGCACTCTGGTTGACCCGAGCGCGGGCCTGCTCGTCGGCCAGCTCCGCGAATCCGAATCCGAGCGCGATGTGGCTGGCGGCATTCTCGTCGAGCAACACGAGCCCGAACGGGTGGTCGATGGCTGCAACGGCGCTGTCGGCATCGACGAGCGCCAGCTCGCCCACACGGCGGGTCCCCGGGTCGCGGTCGACGAACGTCCGGAGTCTGCCGATTCCTTCCCCACCGGTGATCTTGGTGACCTCACCGTCGGCGAACGTGAGCGTGACCTTTTCGACGTTGGCTCCGTCCACGACGGCGGGGCGGGTGAGT
>Ga0302326_10019958_pt1 | contig 13812 bp, 10 predicted proteins | sample Palsa_T0_3_FD_202264 | JGI IMG/M metagenome (GOLD analysis project Ga0302326, IMG submission 202264) | Peat permafrost microbial communities from Stordalen Mire near Abisko, Sweden - Palsa_T0_3 | ecosystem: Environmental > Terrestrial > Soil > Palsa > Peat permafrost | place: Sweden: Abisko... | reverse complement strand
CGGGTCGACAGCACAGCGCCGTATATGCCAATGGAGCGTTCGATATCGTTGGGATTCTTACCAACACTGTGTGCGCCTGCTATCACCCTGTCGCGTGCGATCTGGAATCGTCCGAGGTCTTCGTACAGGAAAACCCAGCCGTCGCCGAGTCGCCCAGCGATGTCACACGTCCGCGGCCCTTGGGCCGCGACCCATATCGGAGGCGTTGTTGCCTTCAACGAAGGAAGGAAGAGCGCATCATTCCATTCGTGGAACTGGCCACTATGGGTCAGCGGGGTTGTCTCTGATGCCCAGGCAGCCCGAACCGCGACGATCGTGTCTTCGAGGCGGCTTACCATCATCTTCTGCGAGTGTCCGATCGGCACGTAGTTGGTGGATTCGCCTGCACCGATACCGAGCACCGCCTTGCCACCCGTCAGGTGATGCAGGCTCATCCAACATCTCGCGAGATCGGCCGCACTGCGGCGTACCGGATCAGTGACCCATACGCCCATCCGGCCCCCACGACGGCGGCTGTACCGGGCGATGACGACCGTCGGGTCGAGCCATGCATCGCAGGATGGGAAGACGCGAGCCATTGGGTTGCTCTTCAGGTTCCACGCCTCAGGCGGGAAGAAGTGTCGCGTGTGATCTCCGAACCAATAGTCATCGGCACCGAGTGCGCGGGACATCCGCATTGTCAGACGCAACGCCCAAATTGGGGTCCACGTCTGAAAAGCTGCGCCGACCCGGACTCTCCGCTTCATGTGTTCTCTCCGTCAGTCGCTGATACCGACTAGAATAATCTGAATTAATACTTAAGCTGTCCGGTCGAGCAAAGGCTAATCGCGCATGGATGCTTCACTGCGACCATCTGCCGGCTGCGCGGTATTGCCGCTGGCCCGTCCGGTCCGTAGTTCGTTTGATCCCGTAAATTACAGGCTATCTGGATGCGACACAAAAATTCAATGGTGTTGACTCCATCCGACCCACCTGTACGCGGTCGTGCCCGGAGCGAGGCGAGTAGTCGCCGGTCACAAACCGTCAGGCGCGCTAGCGTGCGGGAGCGTCAACAATGCGGCCTACCACCGCCGGTATCTCCCTTTTCGAAGGGGCGTCAAGTATCAACCGAAACACCGTCAGGCATCACCCGAAACTGAAACCTCAAGCGTCAGCCGAGCTAATACACACGAGATGCGCGCCCCGGCAGTGCGTGCAGGCAGTATGGCCCCGGCAGGATTCGAACCTGTGACACCGGCTTTAGGAGAGCCTACGAACTCACCTGGTCGTCGTCCCGAAAGGTGTTCTGATCTGGCGATTTAACGCCATCCGGCACCACCCGAAACCACGGCGTGTCGCGGATTCACCGACCAAGCACCGACCACAGATGGCCGCTCGATTCTGGGCTTGGTAACGAGCCATGGCCACGCGGTTCGATCATTCGTAGGGCTGGAAGTGCTTGATTAGCTTCGCACATCAGTCAGTTCCGAAAGGTCCCGGAACGAGGCTCCCGTGGGGTCGATTTTCCGCGGGCAACTGAGCCCACTGCGCCGTCGGGCACTCAAAAAGAATCCGTGCCGGCGACGGCGCGGGGAGTGAGGTATAGGCACATTGCCGATGGATCACAGCGGTTATCCGTGTCCAGCGTTTCCGATCTGGTTTTAGCGTAGGTGTCCGCGGTGCTGGTTCTGAACGACAGGACAGGACCAGGACGTGAGCGCTGGCGTCTTCAGCCCCACCTTGAATGATTCCCGAGAGTGACCTCGCGTTATTGAGGAGATGCCCGAGGTTCTCAAAACCGCTGTCCTAGTCTCATTTTCGTGTCATTACGCATACCAGGTCGGGTGCAAAACGGCTTAGTAGCCGCACCACGCGAGTCCGGGCGGCATTTGTGGAAAGCGGTTGCAGCGCAACGGGGAACGGTGGATTTGTTCAATACCGCCGACGCCAGGCCACGCTAGTCGCAAGCTACAAGAGCGCGAGCTCTGCATACGGGCTGTGCTCAGCGATGCAAGCGCTGGCGTGCTAAGCCACGCGAGGTATCGACGGCGTTTCGGCTTCTCCGATCTCCTCAGTGTGGGTTTCGGGTCTGGTTGTAGTGGGCGAAGGCGGCCGTAGCGGATTCCTCGAAGGAGGTTGGCTTGTGACCGAGGAGCCAGGTAAGGACGTTCGGGTTGCCGACGAAGTTGTGCTGGCCGTACCAGCGGGATACCGATTCGATCACGGCGCGGTGGTGTTGGGCTTCGGGGCTTGATCGGTCGGCGCCAAACATGTGCTCGAGCATCTGTTCGGGTGTCCATTCCACGGCGGTGATGTGACGTTTGGAGACCCGGGAAAGGATTTCGGCTACTTCGAGGGCTGTGAGCTTGTCGGGTCCGGCGAGTTCGTAAGAGGCGAAGTAGTGATCCTGGCCCTCGGCGATGACCTTCGCAGCGACGTCGGTGAGATCGTTGAGGTCGATCAGCGAGCCGCGACGGGGCTTGTCCAGTGACCAGAAGGCGGGAAAGACTCCCATTTCGAATGCCGGCAGGCTGTATTGCGCCGGCATCATGTAGTCGCAGGGCTTGAGCACCGTGAAATTTAGTCCGGACTCGATGAGCTGCACCTCCAGGTCGCGTTTAATCCGGTGTTGGACGATATCGATGATGGGATGCAGGACCGAGCTGAACACCACATGGGTTACCGAGGTGCGGCGGGCCGCTTGGATCACGGCGTTGCCCATCGCCACTTCCTGATGGCTTGCGCCGGGGCCGACGTGGTACACGGTGTCGACGCCGTCGAGCACCTCGGCGTAGCGGTCGACATCGGCGAGGTCGGCGACGACCACCTCGCGGGCACCGAGTTCCAGGAGTTCGTCCTGCCTGCCTGGCGTCGCCCGGACCGCCCTGACGGTCCATCCTGCGGCGGCGAGCTTGGGGATGAGGAGTTTGCCCTGGTTGCCGCCTGCGGCGGTGACGAGCACGGTCTTCGGCGCAGTCTGACCGGTGCCGCTCATGCCGCACCGGCTGTGATCTGGTGGCGGCCGGCGCGCAGGGCCTCGGTCCACCACAGCAGCTCGGACACCAGCTCGTTGAGCTTGCCGTCGAGGGGCGCCAACAACGCCGGATCGTAGGAGGGGGCCTTCATCGCCGGGACAAGTATGTCGGGCAGGATATGTACCGCGTTGCGCAGCGGCGCCGCGCCGAGTTCAACCGCGACGGTGCGTAGCTGCTCGATTGCCCGGGCGCCACCGACGCCTCCCCAGCCGACGTACGACATCGGCTTGCGGTCCCACTCCAGGGAGGTGTGGTCGACCGCGTTCTTGAAGACGGCGGTGTAGCCGTGGTTGTACTCCGCGGTGAGGATCACGAACCCGTCGGCGGCGTCGATCCGCTCGGCGAACGCGGCAATCTCAGGTGTGGCGTAGACGCGCGGATTGTAAAGCGGCGGTGGCCCATCGAAGGACGGCAAGTCATGATCGCGCATATCGATCACGTCGACCTCGACGCCCTCGCGGCGCAGACGCGCGGTGACCCAGGCGGCTGGCCGCTCGGCAAACCGCGCCTGCCGGGTGCTGGTGATGATGACGCCAATCCGTGTCATTCTCGGTCCCTTCTGGTGTAAGTGGGGATGCTTCCCCGCTTTGCGTGTACCACGCTAGTACATAAGTGGGGATATCTCCCCACTTGCGTGGTAGCGTGCTCTGTATGGCATCGCGGCGTCCGGGCACGGCAGTGCGAGCAGACGCGCTACGTAACAAATCGGCGGTGCTGCACGCCGCTGAGAACCTCTACTCTCAGCGCGGACTCGCGGTGTCTCTCAACGAGATTGCTAAGCGGGCCGGAGTGGGCAACGCCACGCTCTACCGGCACTTCGCCAACCACGGCGACCTGGTCGCGGAGGTGTTCGGCGAGCAGATGGAGCGCTACTGCAAGATCGCCGAGGACGCGGCACATATCTCCGACGCCGGTGAGGCCCTCCGCGCCTGCGTGCGCCAGACCTGCGAGCTGCAAGCCAGCAACCGTGGACTAGCCGACCTCATCGGATCCCTCGAGCTCAGAAATCAGCGCTTGGACGCGCTGAGGGCCCGCAACTATGCCGCTCTGCAACGACTGATCCGCCGCGCACGCCGAGCGGGCGCCGTTCGTCCAGACTTCACCCCCGAGGACATCGCCGGCCTGCTCATCGCCAACGCCGGGCTCATTCGACGCACCGCCGACCACGCCCCGGGTGCGTCGGCGCGACTGGTCGCGGTGTGGCTCGACGGCACCGCCCGCGATGCAGCGACACCGGGCCCCAGACCGCCCGCGCCGCGTGCCATGACCGCGGCAATGCGCTCGGACGGCACTGATCAGACTGTCGCACCGCCGATGCCGTCGTTAGCTTGATCCTCGACCACCGCGGCTTGCTCGACGCCCGATTGACAACCGCGAAGATCCGGGCCTGACCCACTACCGGGACGGGTCTGATGAGTCCCGTTCACGGCTGCGACCGTACTCGCGCAGCACCTCTTTCGGGATATCAACTCGTCGCCGTAGGGAGCTGTGGGGCGGAAATGCTCAGCGCAGCTGCAGCGCCTCGACCGGTCCCGACAGGGCGGCTTTGAAGTGCCGTGTGACGTCGTCGGTCAGTACCTCGGTCTCGTCTTGTTCGATGCCGTCCACGATCTGGCGGGCTACGTCGCGGGGATCGTTCTTGGGCGCGTCGATATCTTTGACCATGTCGGTGTCGGTGTAGGCCAGGTGCACCCCGGTCACCAGTGTCTTCTGTTCACGCAGCTCGATGCGGAGTTGATTGGTGGCCGACGTGAGGGCGGCCTTGGAGTCGCCGTAGGGCCCGGAACCGGCCAACCAGGACAGCACTGAGTGGATGTCCACGAGGGCGCCGCCGCCGTTGTGGGCCAGGATCGGCGCGAAGGCTTGCGCGACCCGCACTGCGCCGAAGTAGTTGGTGTCAAAGATGGCGCGGATGTCGTCGATATCGCTGGCGAGCAGTGAATCGCCGCCGATGGTGCCGGCGTTGTTGACGACCACAACGTCAAAACCTGCGGCAACGCCGCCAATCTGCGTGCGTCCCGCGCGCGTCGGCGGGCATCGGCGACCCACTAACCGTTTCCTCCCGGCCCTGATCAGACTCTCGACCCTCACGAGGCCGCGGAGCTCTTCGACTGGCTGCGAGGTGGGTCAAGATTCAGATGCCGCGGACACGGCCCACTCGGGTTTGTGTGAACCGAACGGCGCGGGCGGGAGTTCCCAGTAGGCCTTGGTCTGCGAGTACTGGACGACCGGGGCAACCATCCGTAGTTCGCCCCAGGGACTTTGCATGGTCACTGTCTCGGCGGGGCCTGGATCGGCCAGCGGCAGGTCGTCGGGCAGATGGGTGATGCGGCCCAATTCCTGCACCCACATGGACCAGCGGGCCAGGGACACCCGGACGTGGTAGCTGCCGCCTTCGTTGGCGCGCCGGATCAGCGCCGCCTGGATACCGGCGGCGCCGAGATACCCTAAGCCCCAGTCGTTGAGGAAGTAGTCGGGAACCAGCCGCGGGTGATCGGCCCCGCCCTCACCGACGGCGATCCCGGCCACGGCTTGACCGTTCTGCTCGAACCCTGGACGCATCGCGAACGGTCCGTCAAAGCCGTAGCAACGGCCCTCGGCCACGATGATGCCGGGTCGATGCTGGGCGAGTTTCTCGACGGTGAGGCCGAATTTTTTCTCCAGCGATCCGGGCTGGTAGGTGTTGGCGTAGACGTCGGCGTCGGCCAGCAGGTTCCAGGCGGTGGTGTTGTCGTTGGCGTTCTGCAGGTTGAGGTAGGTCAGGTGCTTGCCGGCGTTGCAGCAGACGTTCATGCCTTTGTAGTCATCGTTGAAGGATGGCGAGACGTGCAGTACGTCGGCACCCTGCTCGGCCAGTGTCTGCGTCATGACCGGCCCGGCCGCGACGTGCGTCATATCGAAAACGCGAATCCCGGATAACGGCCGGTCGCCGGGTGCAAACGGTTCGGGTGCGCTGTCGGCGATCTTGATGATTTCCACGACCGGAGTCCGACTCAGGAGCGCCCCGTGCGGATGGGCGAGCCATTCGTCATAGGTCCGCGCCATCGCGGCGGGCAGCCCACAAGCATTGAGCCTGGTCTCGAGCGCTTCGGCGTCGGTGCAGCGCTGGAAGGCCTGTTCCACCGATTCGCGGCTCATGTCGCAGCCCAGCGCCTCGGTCAAGCCGGCAAGCAGCGGGGGATAGGAACCCGTGACGAACAGCCAGCGGCCGTCGCCGCACCGCTGGAAACCGCACAACGGGTTGTCCAGGAAACCACCGTCGAGAACGTGGCCGCCGACTTTGTAGAACTTCGGTCCGTGCAGGGCATGCAGTGCGGACTCGGCGTCCACCGCAATGTCTTGACCCCGCCCCGTGCGCATCTTCCAGATGGTGGCAGCGGTGGCGCCGACCGCGGCCAGCGCGACCGCTGTGGCCGTGGCCATTCGGTGCGGACTGGCCACGATAGGATCCTCGCCGGTGATCGTGATGGCGCCGCCAGACGCCTCTGGTGATACGCCCAGTGCCGCCATCAGCTCGGTCAGCTTTCGTGCCGCCAACTCTGGGGCGTGAATGTTTCCCGTAGTCGTACCAGTCGTACCCGTGTGGCCGGTCATGGTGGATCTCCTTTGTGTGGTGCAGTGCGACAGTGTTATCGGCCGCTGTCCGCGACCGGGCGCGCTGTGTGTGGCCGGCAGTGCGCGAACTGTGGAGCGGGCGGGCTTAGCGTTGGGGCCGTCGGTCGTCCGTGTGAGTTCTGCGTCTTCTCAGCCAAGGTCTGGTCAGGCGTTGAGGCGGGTTCAGGGACTTTCTTCGTCGATTTCGGTCAGCAGAGTGTGCAGCTGCTGGAGTTGGGCGGTGGTGAGTTTGGAGACCGGGGCGACTCCAGCCAGGTAGTCCCGGAGGTCCTCGACGGTGCGCTCTCCGCTGTCGGTGAGGGCGATCCGTTTGACGCGGCGATCTGCGGGGTCGTTGCGCCGCTCGACGTATCCGCGCTGTTCGAGGCGGTCGACGAACGTCGTCAGAGTCGAGGGATCGTTGGCGAGGTAGTCAGCCAGCACTCCGATCGGGGTGGGGCCCGACCGGTACAGGTAACGCAGGACCCGGATCTGCAATTCGGTGAGCCCGTAGCGCGCGGCGGCATCGGCCAGCACCCGTTGGGAGCGTTCCACCACTGCCATGATCAGCTCGGAGGTCTCCTTGACCAGGGTGGTCCGGTGGGTCGCCTTTCGCCGCCGAGACGGGCCCGTTGGTTCGGTGGCCGCGGGTTTTTGTAGGGCGGCGACACCCGCATCGGTGGGCGGTTGACGGTTCATAGCGCTGCCTCAATTAGCGTCGCGCGGTTCCCGACGATCGTCATGGCCATTGTGCGGGGTCGGCGCCGTAGGGGACGAGGCGCTGGTTGTGTGGCAGTGACATGCCGGAAAACCGGATCGGATTGGCCAGCGTGGTGACCGTGCCGAACGACGTGCGCGCGGTCGCGGACCGATACGGGTAGGTGTCTTTCGCCGGAAGATCGCCGAAGGCGTCTGGGCTGAGCGCACCTAACTCCTGGACCCACATGGCGCTGCGAGTCAGCGACACCTTGACATGGTAAGAGCCGCCCTCGGTGGCCCGTCGCAACAGAGCGGCCAGCACACCTGCGGCGCCGAGGTATCCGCTGATCGTGTCGGCCAGATACGCCACCGGGGACACGTTCGGCGAACCCACGCCACCACCTTCGGTCGCGGCGAAACCCGAGGCTGCTTGCCCGTTGGGGTCAAAGCCCACGCGGTCGCGCCACGGCCCGGTGTGTCCATAGGCATTAATCGACAAGACGACGATGCCCTTTTTCGACCGGTCAGCCAGCTCGCCGGGGTTCAAGTGGAAGCGCTCATTGACGGAGTTTCGATAGCTGCTGACGAAAACATCAGCGTCGCGGGCCAGCTCACTCATCCTGCTCAGCTGCTCCTGCTGGTTGAGGTCGAGGTAGGCGCAGTATTTGCCCATATCGACCCCGAGGTGCTGGGGCAGCGTGTCTGAGTGGGCGGCGCTGCTGATGTGAAGCACATCGGCGCCGAACTCCGCAAGACACTGAGTGCTGTGCGGGCCGGCGAGGACGTGCGTGAAGTCCAACACCCGGGTGGCGCTGAGCGGATGGCGTGCATCCGCGCCGAACGGCACCGGTTGTCCGTCGCAGAGCTTTTCGATCTCGATTACCGGTGTGGCCGCCAGCAGCTGCCCCTGCGGATGAGCCAGCCACTCGTCGCGCGCAAAGGCCCGGCACCCCGGCACCCCGATCCCGGCCAACGCGTCCTCGAGTTCGGTGGCCGTGTACTTCAGGGTGGCGGCCAAGATGGACTCCCGATTGTGGGCGCACCCGAAGAAGTCGAGATAGGTGTTCAGCAGTTTCATGTAGGGCGGCCCCGCGCAGATCAACACCTGGCGTCCATCTCGGGTCGGAAAAAACCCGTTCACGGGAACAAACTCCGCACCCACCTGCAAGTAGGCCCCTTCCTGCCACACGAAGTGGGCGGAGTGCAGCGAATGCAGCGCATCCACCGAATCGACGAGGACGTCGTTCGTTTCGCCGGTGCGGTGCGCCCAGATCGCCGAGGTGGCGCAGCCGATCAGCAGCTGCGCGGTGCCGACCGCCTCGACGAGCCGATGCGGCGACCGAATGAGAACCTCATCCCCCTGCAGCGTCGCGTTGCCGGTGAAGTGTTGCGCCACTGCGGTATCGGTCAACAGGCGATCCAGCGCGGACAGCTCCCCGCCCGACAACGAGCGCACCGGTGATCGAGACGCGTCATCGCCTGCTGAGCCGGGAATCGGATTGCCGAGGAACAGTTCCGCGGTATTGGTGTGCGACCGGTTGAACCCGGACATGGCGTTTCCTTCCCGTGCGATCGGGGGGTCGGTGTCAGCGGGACGGCGGTTCGGGGAGGCTGCCCACGAAGTGGTGGATGCTGTCCATGGTGGCCTGATATATTTCGGGTAGGTGGGCCGGTAGGAACATGTCGGCGGCATGGCAAACGCCAGGTACCGTCCGCACGGAGGTTGCGACGCCCGCGCTGGTGAGGTTGCGGTAGTAGGCGAGGCCTTCGTCGCGCAGCGGGTCCACCTCGTTGACGGAGATGACATGCGGTGGCAGGCCACGCAGATCCTCGACGCTGGCCTGGTAGGGCCAGCACAGCGGGTCGGTGGCGTGCTCCCTGCCCGGGTCGTAGACGTCGACGGTCACGTCCATCAGCGCGCAGGACAGCAGGTAGCCATCGTTTTCGACCAGGGAGGGCAACAGCTGCGCGCGCTCGGATTGTGAGCGGCCGTAGATGCCGGAGATATAGGGGACGGCGGCATAGACGCCGTCGATCATCTCCAGATGACCGTCGCGTTTGGCCTTCAGGGTGGTGGCCAGCGAGAGGTTGGCGCCACCGGACTCACCGACCAGGGCGAGGCTGGAGATGCCCAATTCGTGGCGGTGCTCGTTCACCCAGTGCAGGGCGGTGGTGCAGTCATTCAGGCCGGCGGGGTAGGGATGGGTGCCGTGTGCCCCGGCGCCGGTGCGGTATTCCACGCCGATCACCACGACGCCGGTGGCCGCGATCGTGTCGCGGATCCGCCGGTAGGTCGGTGATGCGGCCGACAGCATCACCATCCCGCCGCCGTGCAGATGCAGCACACCGGGCAGGGCACCGGTCGCCTCGGCGGGGCGGCTGAGGTAAAGCGTGATGTCGTTGCCGTCGACTCCGGTGACGGTCTCCGTGGAGTGGTGCACGCCGCCGATCGGCGGGAGGCCGCCCGCCAGGGCGGCGTAGGCGGTGTCGAAACTGGCTTCGAGCGCATCGGTGAATGCCAACTGGGCCGCGTACGGGGATGTCGGCCCAACCGGCGGGGTCGGGGTGGCTAGGTCGAGGCCGAATGGGGCGAGCGCCGCGAGCATCCGCGGATCACTGCGCGGGTCGGTGCGCAGTTCCAGCGTCGGGTCGCCCAGACGCCCTGGCAGGCCGGCGATTTCGGTGGTTACACCGGGTGTTGTCGTCATCGGATTTCCTTCTGTCATGTTCGCCGACTCCCCGCTTGCGTAGTACGGTAGCACCAATAGTTGGGATTATCCAACTATTTGGTAAAACTTAATACTTTTCTTCGTCGGTTGGCCATGTACTACGCACGAACGGCTTGACCGTGCTGTGACGCACTGGTCGGCGGCGCATCAGGGTCCGCTCCGCGGATGGTGGCCCGCGCTTGCGCGTCGCTGGCCCCCTGGATCTGAGCGGCCAGCTTCGCCAACGTAAGGCGCTCCTCACCGTTTCGGACGGCGATGGAGAACTCGATGTCGGTGACCACGTCGCCGTAGCGCCCCAGAAGCTTCTCAGCGATGTCGTCGTAGGTGCCAACAGTGACGAAAGTGTTCAGCACACTGTCGTCGACCAAGACGGGTAGCTCGTCCCAGCGCTGCGTCTTCGAGAGTTGTTGTGCCTCAAAGGCGAGATCGCCGAGCCCGTGGTGCTCGAATGCCTTGATGTAGCCGGGGGTAGATGCGTAGAAGGCGATGCGGGCACGGGCGTCGCGGACCTTGGTCACCAGGGTCTCTTCGTCGGGAGCCGATGCGATGAGCGGCTTCATGCAGACCCGGAAGTCGTCGAGCGGTCGGCTGGATTTCGCTGCGCCACGGCGTACCGCCGGCAACATGGTCTCCCGGATGTAGGACGGCGTGCACACGGGGTGCGGACGTACCCCGTCTGCGACTTCACCGGCGACCGAACACAGCCCGGTGTTCACAGCGGCCACGTGGATCGGGATCGCGGGGTGATCGATGGGGCCGGCGTTGAACAGGGGGACCATCAGGTCCAGCTGGTAGCGCTCGCCGCGGAAATCGAGCCGCTGGCCGTTTTGCCAGCAGTCCCACACCGCGCGGATGGCCTGCACGTATTCACGCATCCAGGTTGCGGGTGGATGCCATTCGATCCCGTAGCGCCGCTGGATGTGCCCTCGGACCTGGGTGCCCAGCCCGAGCGTGAAACGGCCTCGGGACAGCTTTTGCAGGGTCCATGCGCTGAGCGCCATGACCGTGGGGCTGCGCGGGAAGGCGATCGCCACCGACGTCGTCAGCCGCAGCCGGGTAGTGGCTAGTGCGGCGATCGTGAGCAGGGCGAACGGATCGTCTTTGGTTTCCTCTACGGCCATGCCGGTGTAGCCGATTTCCTCCAGCAGGGCGGCGTCGGCGCCGATGGACCAGATGTCTAACGGGAGCTCCGGGGCTCGCAGCCCGGGATCGACTTTTCCGAGCGGAAGCAACGTCTCAAGTTGCACTGTGTCTCCTCGCGTGGGCCATCGTCATCGACGCTAAGGGCGAGCAGTGCGCTGCGGTAGGACACAAACGACCGTCTCGGGTCACGATTTCGATCAACTCGCCGGTTAGGAGTAAGCGAGCGGCCGAGTCGTCGTCGGCTGTGCGCGCCGGCGAAAACCGGTCGGGCTGATGCCCGTCCACTCGTGGAAGGCGCGGACAAACGATCGTGGCTCGGCGTAGCCGGCCATCTCAGAGATGTCCTGGACCGGCAGATCCGTTTCACACAAGAGCTTTTCGGCGACGCCGCGGCGAATGGTCTGCTTGATCTGCCGGTAGGAGGTGTGCTCGGCCTGCAGCCGCCTCCTCAGTGTCTGCTCGGTCAGGTACAGCTGGGCGGCGACCTCGCGAAGCGACGGAAACTGGATGGGCTGGTGACCTGTCACGCGAATGATCTGTTTCACGTGGCGTGCCATGTCAACATCGCTGGCAGGCGGTGTCATCACGCCCAGCGGGGTGGTCGCGAGGAAATCCTTGAGATCCTGGCGGCTTCGGATCACCGGGAGCCGTAGGCACGAGGCGTCGAAGCGCAACGCCGTCGTCGGCGCACCGAAGGTCGGCGCGATTCCGAAAAGCAGGCTGAGTTCATCCCGGTTTTCCGGGCCGGCCCAGTAGCGCAGATCGACTGCCGTTAGTCGAGGCGGTTGGCCGACCAGCCAGCCCCAGAGGCGATACCAGATACTCAGCCAGAACTCGACGAAATAGTGGGCCGGGTCCAGGGCCGGGTCGGCCAGTTGGACGGTCCACGTCGCCTCGTGGTCGTCTGTGGCCAGCGACATCTTGATGGCATCGGTGAACAGGGAGTAGAAGAGGACACCTTTGCGCATGGCGTGTTCGAGCGACGGCTCGTAGATCACGCAGTTAGTCATCATCGCGAACGTTCCTGGCTTGGAACGCGCACAGGCATAGCCCATGAATTCATCGCCGAGCACCGCCACGATCGTCTCCACAAGGCGGGCCAGCTGACGCATTTCACCACGCCATCGGGGATCCTCGATCTGCTCCCGGCACAGTCCGGCGTCGGCCATCACGACGTCGACGTCGATGCCGCATCGCTGGGCGCCGACGACCGCCTGCCGAAAATAGTGAGAACACGAAGTAGGCATCGCCGTCCCTTCAGGGGTGGTCACAGACCCTCGCTGGCCCGCGACGATTGACCGGCACCGCCAGGTGCGCTCAGTGGTAGAGCTCGCGCAACTGACGCTTGAGCACCTTGCCGGCGCCCGACATCGGCAGCCCGTCCACGAAGTCGATGGTGCGCGGAGACTTGTAGGCCGCGATGCGGCCGCGAACGTAATCACGCAGTTCCTCCGCGGTGGCCGCCGAGCCGGGCGTGGACACCACGCACGCGTGCACGGATTCTCCCCATTTGTCGCTGGGAATCCCGATCACTGCCACCGCGGCGACGGCGGGGTGCCTGCTCAGGACGTTTTCCACTTCGGCCGCGTACACGTTTTCCCCGCCGGTGACGATCATGTCCTTGATGCGATCGACCACGAACAGGTAGCCCCGATCGTCGAAGTAGCCAGCATCGCCGGTGTGCATCCAGCCGTCGATGAGCGCGGCGCGCGTCTCCTCGGGCTTGTTCCAGTAGCCGCGCATGACGTTGCCGCCGCGGACGCAGATCTCGCCGACGTGCCCGGGTGTTAGTTCAACGCCGGCGGCGTCGATGACGCGCACCTCGGCGTGCGGCGCCACCGCACCCGCGGACCGCAGCCGGTCGCCGTGATGATTCGCCGGTCCCAGAAGTGTTGCCACTGCGGCGAGTTCGGTCATCCCGTACGCCTGAGTCAACGCCACGTCCGGAAAGCGAGACATCGTCCGGTTCAGCACACCCTCGGAGATCGGCGACCCGCCGTAGAGGATTCGCTGCAGGGATCCCAGATCGTACCCACCGACGTCGGGATGGTCGACGAGCATCTGAATCATGGTCGGGACCAGCACCACGTCGGTCACGCGATGGGTTTCGATCGCACGAAAAACGCTGGTCGGTTCGAAGGCGGGAATGAACACGTGCGTCCCGCCGAGCATGCACTGCCCCAGCCATGCGGAGAGGTCGGCAAGATGAAACATCGGCGCTGCATGCAGGAGCACCGAGTCCTGCTGGACGAGGTTGCCGCTGGCAACGGCACCCAGCGCCGAGGTGACTAGGTTCGTGTGCGAGAGCATCACGCCCTTGGGGAAACCGGTCGTTCCCCCGGTGTAGAACAGACCGGCGAGTTTGTGTCCGCTTCTGCGAGGGTCGCCGACCGGCGTGTGCTGCGCAATCAGTTGTTCGTAGTTCAGCATCTGTGGTGGGGTTGGGCCGTCGCCGCAATGGACGACCGATTCCACCCCTGGGCTCGTGACACACGCGTCGGCGGCGATCGCGGTGAAAGCGTCGTCGACGAGCAAGATGCGTGTGTCGGAGTCGTTGAGCGCGTATGACACTTCCTGCGCGCTCCAGCGTGTGTTGATCGGGGCCAGGACGGCGTCGGCCCACGGCACGGCCG
>Ga0302326_10019957_pt1 | contig 13812 bp, 13 predicted proteins | sample Palsa_T0_3_FD_202264 | JGI IMG/M metagenome (GOLD analysis project Ga0302326, IMG submission 202264) | Peat permafrost microbial communities from Stordalen Mire near Abisko, Sweden - Palsa_T0_3 | ecosystem: Environmental > Terrestrial > Soil > Palsa > Peat permafrost | place: Sweden: Abisko... | reverse complement strand
GAACAGTGAAATAATCAACGCCCTGCTCAGCCTGCTCGATGATCGTATCCCGGTAAATCTCCCAGGTAAGTTCCTCGGGTCTCCCGTTCACCTTTTCCAGAGCCTGATAAATCGGAACGGTCCCAATCGGAACAGGAGAATTGCGGATAATCCATTCCCGAGTCTCGTGAATATTTTTTCCGGTAGATAAATCCATGATTGTATCGGCACCCCACCGGCAGGCCCATACCGATTTTTCAACTTCTTCCTCAATGCTGCTGCTCACCGCACTGTTGCCAATATTGGCGTTGATCTTGACCAGGAAATTCCTTCCGATGATCATCGGTTCCAATTCCGGATGATTGATATTGCTGGGAATAATCGCACGACCCGCCGCTACTTCTGATCTTACAAATTCAGGAGTGATCAGCCCCTTCGGGGTATTGGCTCCAAAATTCTGACCTGCATGCTGCTTGGCTAAGAATTCATACTGGCCGTTCAACGTGTACTTCAACGAATCTGTTCGCTGATTTTCCCGGATGGATATGTATTCCATTTCCGGCGTAATGATTCCTTTTTTGGCATAGTGCATTTGCGTAACGTTTGAATTCTCTTTTGCGCGCAATGGTTTTTGAATGTGATCGAAGCGCAGGGAATCCAGGGAAACGTCAACCCTTCGTTGCTGGCCGTAGCCGGAAGAAACTTCCTTCAGACGTTCGACATCCTTTCTATCCAGTATCCAGGCTTCCCGGAGGCGGGGCAATCCCTTTTTAATATCAATCCCGGCATTCTCATCGGTATAGGGACCACTGGTATCGTACACAGCGACAGATGGATTCTCCTGCATCCTGCCATCCGCTATTTTTGTGGGCGAAAGGGATATCTCGCGCATAGCCACCCGGATGGGGTGCAGTTCCCCCTCGACGTAGATCTTTTTGGATGCCACAAAGGGCGTACAGGAAATAGTTCCTTGCTCGGGTGTTTTGTCGGTTTTTTTCATACCCTTGATTCAGTAAGATGAAGTGATTTCATTGCCCGCCATCATCCGCCTTGAGTAGCTTTGATGACCAGGACTTTATCGTTGTTTTGCAATTCATACGTATCCCATTGCTCCCTGGGCACAACCGTTTCGTTCACGGCAACGGCTATCCCTTTCTGCTGATCACCAAGGCGGTCATTCAAAATGAACCGGATAGAAGTGCGATCCTTAATGTGACATATTTGATCATTGAATGCGATGTTCATGCATTTTCGGATTACAGACTGATCCCAGCGGAGCTATTTTCTTGTAAGCTGTAAAAATCTCAGGAATGACTGAATGCGGAAGGTGATTCTACTTTTCCCTTCGGCAGCATTATCTGCATCAGGTTTGTAGGGTATCATCTCAGCCGGAACGGCACCCCTAAAGATGGGTACAAGGTAAGTAATTTTTAGTAATCGGGTATCGTTTTCTATAATCGGGTTTGCAGGCCGTTGGCTTTTGGCTTTTAGCTATTGGCATTACGCATCGTTAGGCATTTCAGGTCTGTCCAATAAGGGAAAAATAACAAAAATAAATTTTTTGCTTATTCTTGATTATATTTCCAAAACACCACAACATCTATGAAAAATAAACTAATTGCAACTGCAACCGCAACAGGTATCCTGTTTATGATCTTTGGATTTTCATGGAAGAATCCGGAAAATCCCGAACCCACCCTGAAGCAGGTTTTGCTTGACCAACTTAAATCCACCCATAACCAGGCAGAATGGTTTGTACCTGTAAATGTCGCCATTCAAGGACTAACCGCCGAACAAGCGATGTGGCAGGATAAGCCAGGAGTTCATTCGATCGGACAACTCACCCACCACATTATTTTTTGGAATGAACGGCAACTGGCCATGTTCAAGGGAGATAAACAATCGGACTACAATGGCAAAAATGAAGAGACCTTTACGTCTCTTGATAAAAATCAATGGGCCGATGCCGTCAAAAAAATGGACCGGGTGCTCAGTGATTGGGAATCCGCAATCACCGCGGCTGATGAAGCCAAACTTAAGTCATGGTATGTGACCATCTCCAGGATCAGTACTCATAATGCGTATCACACAGGGCAGATTATTTACATCCGGAAATTGCAAGGCTCCTGGGATGACAAAAATGGAGTCAAGTAATGAACATCGCCTGATGCCATGAACAACATTTTGCTTTTTCTGTTTCTGGGTATTTCGTCGGTAGCCATGTCATCCCCACCCCGCGACTACTACGAAATCAAAGTGTACCGCGTGGAGAGCCACGCCCAGGAAGAAAAAGTGGAGGCTTTCCTGAAGTTGGCGTTTCTCCCCGCCGTACACCGAGCCGGAATAGCCAAAGTGGGTGTCTTTAAACCGATTCAACGGGATACTGCGCTTTTTGGTAAACGGATTTACGTTCTCCTCGTCTATTCATCGATTGGTCGGTACCTGGAATTAAATGATGTTCTTCAAAAGGACAACCAATTTCAAACAGCCGGTCGCGACTTTCTGAAACCGCCATTCGACTCTCCCCCTTATTTAAGAATGGAATCAATCTTATTGCGGGCCTTTGAACGCAGTCCTTCCCTGCACGCGCCCGTATTAAGCGGCCCGCTGAATGAACGGATCTATGAATTGCGTAGTTATGAAAGCCCAACGGAGGCCCTATTCTTCAATAAACTGAAAATGTTCAATCAAGGCGATGAGATTGGGCTATTTGATCGACTCGGATTCAATGCTGTTTTTTACGGTGAAGTATTGGCGGGAAGTCGGATGCCCAATCTTATGTACATGACCTGCTTCAGTACGATGGCGTCGCGTGACGATCATTGGAAAACGTTCGCCGGTGACCCTCAGTGGAAGCAACTATCCTCGATGAGTGAGTACCAGCACAACGTTTCAAAGGCGGAAATAATCCTTCTTCACCCTACCGATTATTCTGATTTGTAAAAATAGCTGCACATTTAGTTTGAAAATAATCCTCAAACTATCAGCATATACCGAGTGGATCGGTGTATCGTCTCACGACTATTGTTGCGACTTCGTGCTCTAAGGTTAAAATTCACGACGAAATCACGAAATCACAAGGGAAATAAAAATGCGTCGTGTCCGTCGTGTGATTTCGTAGTGGTCGTCGTGACCCTGCATTCAATTTTACATCTCCTCAATAAAGTAGCCGGGAGTTTCTGCGGTGAGTTATATACTATTGCCCGTATTTCTCCATTAGTTTCTCTACCGCATCCGCTGCAATATCCGGGAAGCTAATTTCCTGCGGTCTCCCGTCCTCAATCCATTTGCCTATTTTTTTCAGGTATTTTTTCTTTACTTTCTTCAACACCGGAACTCCCATTTTTTTTAGGGCGGCGGCGTTGCAGTGTTGCTCATACTGACTTTTCATGGGTACCACCAGCAGTTTTTTATTAAGCTGAAGTACTTCCGCCGGCGTTTCAAATCCGGCTCCGCACAGCACTCCCGTGCCGGTAACGACGCTCTCCACAAAATCCTGTCCGCTGACCGGGTAAACCGATACCCGGCCCACGTGATACGAAGTCTTAGTATGCTTGGAAAAAATCCGCCATCGCACTTTGGCCGGGATTTTCAGCAATAGTTCCACCAATTTCTTGTCGTCGTAAGCCGGAAGGTAAACCGTATAGTGGCCGGCATCTTTCACTTTCGCCACACGAATGGCCGCCCGGATAACCGGTGTAAAAATATTTTTATCGTATTCCTCAAAATGAAAGCCAACGTACTTTTTTATAGGGGCGTAATTCTTCAATAGCCACTCCCCGAAAGGATCGATTATTTTTGGGCGGGGCGACTTTTTTGAGAGAAGGGCGGATTGATGACTCAAGGAAATACACCTCACTCCTTTTTTCCGGGATGCCCAGGCTGAGATGGGCTCAAAATCGTTGACGACGAGATCATATTTTTCGACGGGGAAATCACGGATTTCGCGAATGACATCTTTTGAACTGTTTTTCTGAAACGTTTTGAGAAAATTGATTCCTCCACTCTTGCCAAAATAAAAACTCAGCCCCCTGGATTTGTATTTAACGGGATAGGGCAACACGATTTCAGCCTGCGCCCCGCTGACAAACAGATCCAGCTTGCCATATTTCTTTAATTCCGGAATGATGTCGACCGCGCGGCTAAGATGGCCATTGCCGGTGCCTTGAATCGCATAGAGAATATTCATTTTTTAACGTACAAGAATTCATTGACAAGGTCTTTAAATATCTCGTCATTGTCCATGTTATTCTTGTATCGTTTTGCAATTTTTATGGATTGGGCGTACAAATCTTCGCTGAACCGGTAAATACGCCACTGTCCAAGATTGTATTCCAGTGCCGTCAGGTTCTCGACCCAGTCCCCTGAATTCAAGTAGGTGACCTCCCCTTTGTCGGTTGTTATTTTTTTTATTTCCGGATGATGAATATGACCACAGATAACATAATCGTAGCCGTTGGAGATCGCTATATCGGCTGCCGTTTTCTGAAAATCGTTGATGAACGATACCGCTGTTTTTACACTGTCTTTGACCCGCTTGGAAAGGGATATTTTTCCTTTGCCCATAAGCCGCAGAATAAAATTTACAAACGTATTGAGCAAAATCAATAAATCGTACCCGATGGCTCCCAACCTCGCAAGCCATTTGGAATATTGCATTGTCACATCAAAAACATCACCATGAAATATCCAGGCCGACTTGCCGTTGAGGCTGAGTACTTTTTTATTGACAATCTGGAACGAGCCCAGCTTAAATCCCGCAAATTTCCGGAGCATCTCATCGTGGTTGCCGGGAAGATAAACGATCTTGGTTCCCTTTGCCAGCAAGCCGGTGATGTGCTTTATGATTTGCATGTGGGCTTTGGGCCAATACCGTTTGCTGAATTGCCACATATCAATGATATCGCCATTCAGAATCAGGCGACGGGGGTTGATTGTTTTCAGATAGCGCAGGAGTTCTTCGGAGTGACAGCCGTAGGTTCCGAGGTGCACATCGGAAATAATGACCAATTCTACTTCTCTCTTTCGTTTCTTACCCATTGGAAGGGTTTACACCTCGCATCGCTGCACAAATTTACAGGTTTCACATTATCTCAGGATGACAAGTATATTATCGAAGTATTAAGTAGCAGTTGGCTATTGGCTCTTGGCCTTTGGTAGATTGTGGTTGACGACAAAACCTGTGGAGAAAAAGCTAAAGGCTAAAGGCCAAAAGCGGCCAACAGCCCAAAAAACTAATCACTAAACTGAAACCGCAAATACTTAATCCCCTCCCCGTTGTCCGCAAACATCTCTTCATACCGCGTTTTAATATCAAAGCATTCAGGTTGAAGTTCGGAGTCATAGAGATCGCGCGTGAATTGGAGTTCCTTTACATCGCTTCGGCATTGGATTTCCTGCAGCGAATAGTCAAATAGCGCCATGTTATCTGTTTTGAGGTGAACGAGGCCCCCGGGTCTCAAAAGGTTCTTATAGATTTCCAGGTAGCGGGGGTGGGTCAACCTTCGTTTGATATCTTTTTTTCGCGGGCGCGGATCCGGGAAGGTAAGCCAGATTTCGTCGATCTCTCCCCGGTCAAAAAAATTCTCCATCATCAAAATGTGCGCCCGCAGGAAACCGGCATTTTTCAAATTCATCTCCACCGCCCGGGTGCTTCCCTTCCAGATCCGATCTCCCTTGATGTCGACTCCAATAAAATTGCGGTTGGGAAACAACGCGGACAGACCGATCGTGTACTCTCCCCTGCCACAGGCCAATTCAACAGTGATCGGGTCTTCTTTTCTAAAGTACAAATTATTCCAACGGCCTTTGATCACCGTATATAGCTCCTTGCCGGGTTCAATTACATTATCTCGTTGCGCGATGATCTTGAACCGCTCTAACTTACGCTTCATAGATTGTCGATCTCGGCGACTACAAATGTACTTCCTCCTATAAATATAAAGTCATTGCGCGTGGCTTTAGCTTTCGCTTGTCGTAAGGCTTCGTTAACATCTTCGACCACCCTTCCGGTTAGTCCGGCTGCCTTTGCTTTGGCCGCTAATTCAATCGCCGGCATCGCTCTGGGAATTTTCGCCTGGCAAAAGAAATAGTCCGCCTCTTGAGGAAGAAGCCGAAGGACTGATGTGCTGTCTTTTTCCTTCACCATTCCAAAAATGATAAACAGTTTTTCATACGAGAGTCGTTGAATTTGTTGCACCACCACGCGAATTCCATCTTCATTATGGCCGATATCACAAACGACCAAAGGATGTTCATCCAGCCTTTGCCAGCGTCCTTTCAATCCAGTGAGCGAAACAACCCGGGCTACCCCCTTCCGGACCGCCTCATCAGACAGCGTATAGCCCTGTTCCCGAAGTTTGTCGACCGTCATGAGTACGCCGGGAATATTTTTACGCTGGTAAATGCCCTTCAATTCACATTCGAGGTCTTTTAAAGTCTCTTTCCCATCCCGATACACATGGTATACACCAGGCGAGTCCATTGCATCCAGCTGATACAGGTCCGACGCAAAGGAAATTGGACTTCCTTCATCCGCGGCTTTCTTAATGAAAATATGTTCTACACCGGGTTGTCGTTCACTGATGACGACCGGGATCTTTGGTTTTATTATTCCGGCTTTCTCCGCAGCAATTTTTGGCAACGTATCGCCCAGTAAATCCGTATGGTCATAGCTGATGTTGGTAATCAGGGAAACCAATGGAGTGATCACATTGGTGGAGTCCAACCTCCCGCCAAGCCCTACCTCAATGACGGCGAAATCTACTTTTTCAATGGCAAAGTAATCAAACGCCATCGCGACAGTTGTTTCGAAAAAAGAGGGGTGAATTTCTTCAAGAACAGGTTTCATCCGCTCAACGAATCCCACAACAAATTCCTGCTCAACCTCTTTTCCATCGATCTTGATCCGTTCGGTAAATTCCTTCAGATGCGGGGAGGTATACAGTCCGGTTTTATATCCCGCGCTTTGCAGAATAGAAGCGATCATGTGCGAAGAGCTCCCCTTTCCATTAGTGCCTGCTATATGTATTGATTTGAATTTGTTTTGCGGATCGCCCAGGGCTTTACACAGCGCAAGGGTATTCAGTAAATCGTTCTTGTAAGCAGCCGCGCCGATCCGCTGAAAGACAGGAAGCGTGGCGTAGAGGTAGTCTAACGTTTGCTGGTAATTCATCACGCTGTATACAAGAAAAAAGAGCCATTCGCGAGGCTCTTTTTTAGGGTTAAGAATTTCTTACATCAAATAATCAATCCGATCAATCTTTAGTGTCCCAGCTTGATTAGCTTGTATCCAATCGACACCTGAAAAACCTGGTTCTTGGTGTCGTTTGGGTTGTTGGCGGATTGTATTTTGGACAGACCAAGGTTATAGCGTGCATCCACAGAGAGCCCAAAAGGCAAATCCCATCCTATCCCCATGGCAGCGCTTAGGTCCGATTTCCTATAGGCGTCATTGACCGTAACATAATTACCATTGACTGTACTTTTCACCACCGGACTATTTGTTAGGAAACCAAATTGCGGGCCTAACTGGAGGTTTATGCCTGCAATAGTATAAAGCTTGAATAAAATGGGGACATTTACATAATTGAACGTGGATGTAAAGTTTTGGGAGCTCGTGGGGAACGTAACCTTTGAGCCCTGTTCAGAAAAAAGAACTTCAGGCTGGATGCCGATTTTACCTAGTTTTATCAGAACAAAGGCGCCCGCATTGTATCCTGTGTGATTTTTATAATTCGCACTAACACTACTGTTAGCGTTCAGCGTGGCGAAGTTAACGCCGCCCTTGATACCAATCGCCAGTTCTGCCTGGGCGTTTGCCATCTGAGCCATCAAAACAAATGCGAAGATTACTACACCGATCTTTCTCATGTCTTTTTTAGTATTTGGTTTGAATTCAAAAATAGTAAAAAATGCTGAATTCGTTGTTTCAAGGTCTCTATCAAGGCATTAGCCAATCCCCAACTCCGGATTTCTTCCCCTGATATTCCGGTAAAAAGAAGTAAGCACTTCGATGTCATTGGTTACATTATCCGAAGGAAAGAATGGGTTGCCGATAATCACCTCTTTTTTTCCATAATCAAAGCCCACCGGAATGATCGGTACGCCTGCTTTCCGGGCAATGTAATAAAATCCTGTCCGCAGCTTTTCCACTTTCCGTCTTGTTCCTTCCGGGGCTATCGCCAAAATGAAATGATCTTCAGTGCCAAAAATAGCCGCTGCCTGCTCAACCATATCCGTATTTTTGCCCCGGTCAACCGGATACCCTCCGATCATTTTGAATATCCATCCGAAAGGAGGTTTAAAAAGTGAACTCTTCGCCAGAAACCGGGCATTTTGCATTCGCTGAATACTTCGTGTGGCAACGCCAATCAAAAAATCCATATTGCTGGTATGCGGCGCAACGGCCACAATATATTTTTTTAACCCGGGTGGAAATCCACCGTTAACCCTCCAGCCAAAAAATTTGAATAAGAAAACGTATAGAGGCCGAAGCATATGTCTTCAGTTGTTGAAACAAAGTAATCTCCCAATGGCTAAAGGCCAAAAGCCAAAGGCTATTAATCACTGAACTAACCCATCCAGCAATTTCTCATCCGCCTGATACGGGACAGTAACCTCAAGTAAAGGCTTGCGCTGCTGTTCGCGAACAATGGATTGGACCGCCCCGCTGTTCCCTGCCCAGGCCCGCCGGCTGATCCCGTTATTGACATCAAAGTACAGCATGTTCCTGAGTTTTCGATCCGCATCCGTTGAGCCGTCAAGGAACATTCCGAAGCCACCGTTGATCACTTCACCCCATCCCACTCCACCACCGTTGTGAATGGAAACCCAGGTTGCTCCCCGGAATGAATCGCCAATGACATTGTGAATAGCCATGTCTGCGGTGAAGCGGGAACCGTCATAAATATTGGACGTCTCCCGGTAAGGACTGTCTGTGCCGGAAACGTCGTGATGGTCACGGCCCAGGACGACCGGGCCGATTTTTCCTTCACGGATGGCCTTGTTAAAGGCTTCGGCAATCCCAATCCTGCCTTCTGCATGGGCATACAGAATCCGGGCTTTCGAACCCACGACCAATTGGTTTGACTTCGCCGCTTTTATCCACCGGATATTATCCACCAGCTGAGTAACGATTTCCTCCGGCGCAGAAGTCTTGATTTTTTCCAACACCCCAGCCGCAAGGGCATCCGTATAATCAAGGTCAGCTTCCTTTCCAGACGTACAGACCCACCGGAACGGACCAAAACCATAATCAAAACACATCGGCCCCATGATGTCCTGGACGTAGGATGGAAATTTAAAATTAATCCCATCGCGGGCCATAACATCGGCACCCGCCCGCGATGCTTCCAGTAAAAAAGCATTCCCGTAATCAAAAAAATAAGTGCCTTTTGTGACGTGTCGGTTAATGGCATCGACCTGCCGTCGCAGAGACTCCTGAACGCTGGCTTTGAATTGTTCAGGATCGTCGACCATCATCTTTATTGAATTTTCATAGGTCAATCCCGCCGGGAAATATCCACCCGCCCAGGGATTGTGAAGGGATGTTTGGTCGGAGCCGAGGTCAACAAAAATATTCTCGCTGTCAAAATATTCCCAAACTTCCACGATGTTACCCGAAAAAGCAATGGATACGACTTCCCGGGTGGTTTTGGCTTCTTTTACACGCCGACCAAGTTCAGGTAAATCGAATAGTATTTCGTCAACCCACCCTTGCTCATATCTTTTCTGGGTTGCTTTGGGATTGACTTCCGCAACAACCGTGATGCATCCTGCTATGTTTCCGGCCTTCGGCTGCGCTCCACTCATTCCGCCGAGCCCCGACGTCAAAAACAGTTTGCCCGCAAGACTGCTCTCACCGTTGCCTCCGTTTTCAGGCGAAATTTTCCTGCCCGCGTTAAGGATCGTGATGTTGGTGCCGTGCACGATACCCTGTGGTCCTATATACATATACGAGCCGGCCGTCATTTGTCCGTATTGGGTCACACCCAGCGCATTGAAGCGCTCCCAGTCATCCTGTTTGGAATAATTTGGAACCATCATTCCATTGGTAACCACAACACGCGGTGCTTCGGGCGACGAGGGGAAAAGTCCCATTGGGTGGCCCGAATACATGTGCAACGTTTGCTCGTCGGTCATGGTGGCGAGGTATTTCATTGTTAATCGGTATTGCGCCCAATTTTGAAATACTGCACCATTGCCACCATAAGTTATCAGTTCATGGGGGTGTTGTGCGACGGCCGGGTCAAGGTTATTCTGAATCATCAGCATAATAGCGGCGGCCGCCGCCGATCGGTGGGGATATTCGTGAAGGGATCGTGCTTTGATCACATCATCCGGACGAAAGCGATACATATAGATGCGTCCGTACTTCAGCAATTCATCATAAAACTCCGGGACCAGAGTTTCGTGATGACGCGGATGAAAATACCGGAGAGCATTGCGGAGGGCAAGTTTTTTTTCGGCCGGCGAAAGAATGTCCTTCCTTCGCGGCGCGTGGTTAATCGTCGGGTCATAGGGTTTAGCGTCCGGCAATTCGTCGGGAATACCCTGAAGGATATGGTCTTTAAAACTAAGGTCCGTGGGGATCATGCCGATGTTTTTGAGAAGCTTTCCCTGGTGAAATTCGCCAGGGTGAAGGTATAGGCAATGTCGAATATTTCGCGGGCTTTCGCAATTTCAAAACCCCCGAAGCGGCCGAGGGACGGCGGCTCAATAACCACATCACAAAATGCCTTGCCCGTCATCGTGTTTGCATTAATCGCCATGAGCAAGGTTCGTTCAACAACCGCTTTCATACTGGTCGCGTCGAATTCTCCCGGGATCTGGTTACAATGCGATCCAACAATAATGTCGCAGGTTCCGATCAGCGGTCGTGATGGCAGATTATCAAAGACTCCCCCATCCACATACAGTCCGCTGCGGTAACTCATCGGCTTGAACATCGCCGGGATACTGCACGATGCCATAATTGCGGGGACGAGTTCTCCTTCCGTAAAATAATGAATCTCCCCTCGTCGGATTTCAGTGGCGGCAATCGTCAACGGAATTTTCAGGGCCTGAAAACTATTGGAGGGCATGTATTTCAACAATAAATCTCTCATGCCGTCCATGGTGAGTAAACCGGCCCACGTCCAGGCCGGGCGCACCGACTTGAAAATTGAAATCTGCTGGATAATCTCCATAATCCCATCCGGTGTGTGACCATAGGCATACAGGGCTCCCACGATGGAGCCCGCGCTGGTGCCTGACATACTGGAAAATTGCAGGCCAACCTCTTCAAGCGCCTTGATCACGCCGACGTGTGCCACGCCGCGTGCGCCGCCGCCCGATAATGCCAAACCAATCTTCATGGTTGGTTCCTGTGATTAATTTCGCTCAATTTAAAAACCGCATCTACCCGCACTCCTTTTTCCGTTTGCTTTACGGTGCAACATTCGTTAACCGGGTCGTGCTCAAGAAACAAAATATATTTTTTTTCAGCTGCTTCGTTCAGAAATCTTGCTTTTTCTTCCATCGTTAATAGCGGTCGTGTATCATAGCCCATGACGTAGGGTAAGGGAATATGACCCACGGACGGGAGCAAATCGGCCATGAAACAAATTGTTTTCTGCCCGTAGCGGATCATCGGGATCATCATTTTGTCCGTATGACCTGATGCGTAATAAATGGACCACTGATTTACGCTGATTGGCAATCCTTTATCTGCTGCGATCTGAGGTCGCTGATTGATGTCGATAAAATTGAGATGGCCGCTTTCCTGTATGGGAAGGATATTTTCCGGTAAGAAACTCGCTTTCTCCCGTGGGTTGGGTTCGGTGGCCCATTTCCAGTGATCGCGATTTGACCAGTAGGTTGCATTTCTGAACGTCGGAACAGGTTTCCCCGACTCATACGTTATACTTCCTCCGCAATGATCGAAATGCAAATGCGTGAGAAACATGTCGGTCACGTCATCTTCATGGAACCCGGCGTTGTGCAAGGATTTCAGCAGATTGTCATCCCCGTGCAAATGATAATGGCTCAGGAATTTCGCGTCTTGTTTATTTCCAATCCCATTGTCGATCAGGGTCAATTGCTTTCCATCCTCGACCAGAAGGCATCGCATGGCCCAGGTGCACAAATTATTTTCATCGGCGGGATTGGTTTTCTGCCAAATCGATTTGGGAACGACGCCAAACATAGCGCCCCCATCGAGTTTGAAGAAGCCGGTGTTGATGGTATGTAGAGTCATGGGTTCACCTGAGTGTGTTTAGCTGTTGGCTTTTGGCTGTTTGCCGTTGGCCTTTTTATGGTTGATATAGGATTAGAAATCGACTGGAAGCAAAAGGCCAAATGCGAATGGCCAGAGGCTTCCATTCATAACCGTTCCTGGTTTATGAGGTCAAGATGCAATAATTTTTCTAAAACGATGCGGCATAGTAAGTACTTTGTCGCGGGGAAATGAAGTGCTTTTAGCTTTTGGCCTTTCGCTTTTGGCTGTTTATGGCTGGCGCGCGTTTGCAACGCTTGCCCGTTCAGTCTACATCGTGAACTCCAAATAAACCTCCACAGAATTGCGCTACCCAGAAATAACTTATTTCGTCTTTGCTTTTTTCTTCATCGGAAACTCAAACCCCATCCTCACCGTCAACGGATCACCATATAGATTATACCGGTATTTGGTGAACGCGCTGTTCACATTGTAGAGCATCTGAATATTGCCTTTCAGGTGTTTGAATAGTTTGTAGTCACGCTTCAGTCCTGCAAAGGAGTTCCATACCCACCGGCGGCCTGCCGGATATCCCCTTGCCATACCCCGATGCTTTTTGGGTCATTTTGCCTTCTGCACCCATGTCCTTTTCTGCGCTATTGACTTCGGGGATATTTTTCAAATCGCTTATTTCCTTTTGTGGAAGACCGGAGGCGGAGTTCATGTCTTTCTGGACATCTCCCAGTCCTGTGTTTGCATTGAGAGGGTCGTTTACATTGGGTAAGGAAGTGTTAGGCAGGGAGAGGGAGCTGGTAAGATTTGGGTTAACTCCGGGCAGGTTTACACCGGGGAGATTGGTGCCTGGCAGGTTCGCTCCCGGAATGTTACTTGTAGAGGGCAGGCCTACTCCGCCTTCGGCGTCTTTGGTCAGCGAGTTAAGTTCCTGGTTTACTTTTTTCTCGGCACCATTGATTGCTCCTGTCACCTTTTGCTCCTTTATGCGCACCTTGGCTTCATCCTGCTTTACGACTTTGAGTGGATCGATCCGGTTGAGGCTATCGAGTTTGCGGGCGTATTGAGCGGTTGGGAGCTTGAGTTTATTCAGGCTGTCGATTTTGTGAGTGAGGCTTCGTTTCGTAGAGTCGAGCGAGTGTTTGTAATGGACAGCATTAGGACTGATTGTGTCGAGGGGGTTTGAAGTTTTGGGGTTCAAGCCTAGGGAATTGTGAGGGCTAGCTTTCGTAGAATCAATTATTTTAAGGCCGACGGAGTCACGGCGCGAAATTCTGGAATTGTTAATCCGGGGCATTTCCTGGGCAAGCAATTGTGTACCTGCCAGCATCAGAAATGACAAGAAAATTAGCCCCTTCGCCATGTGTCTAAAATTAAAGTTCAGAAATCAAAAAGGAGTCTTGTCGTTATTAGTTTTTTTCTTTAAATCCATTTGATGCGATCTGACCCTTGACTGCTTCTTTGGTGTCGTAGGTGTGTAATCACTTTGTGAAAAAATTATCTCTTCCAGGTGTAGTTATTAAACATACGATCTATTCTTTGGAAAGCAACTTGACTTCCATTGTCAATTCGAAGAAATTTTGCATCGGAGGAAAAAAAACCAAAATCATATTGCTTGATGTAAG
>Ga0302326_10019956_pt1 | contig 13812 bp, 11 predicted proteins | sample Palsa_T0_3_FD_202264 | JGI IMG/M metagenome (GOLD analysis project Ga0302326, IMG submission 202264) | Peat permafrost microbial communities from Stordalen Mire near Abisko, Sweden - Palsa_T0_3 | ecosystem: Environmental > Terrestrial > Soil > Palsa > Peat permafrost | place: Sweden: Abisko... | reverse complement strand
GCCCGGCCACGCTACCACCCGGCACCGTGCGGATGATTCGCACGACCATCAAGGACGACACGGGCACCGGCCTGGATGCGTACACGCTTTTGGTTCCAGCCGATTGGAAGGCGCTGGGGAAAATCACATGGGACACGGATCGCACGGTGGCCCCGGTGAATGTGTTGGTTCATGCATCCGACGCCGACAACAGCGAGGGTTATTCCTCTTTGCCGGCGATTCTTTGCGTCTGGTCGCCGACCATGCAGCAGTATTCCGCGCAGATGGGGGGTAAGAGCCAGGGCTGCCCGATCGTCAAACCGCCCAGCGGGCCGATCGACGCGATCAAAAAATTCATCATTCCCGTTTACATGAAGCAAATCGCGGCCAATTACAAGGAAATTTCTTCGGAGGAATTGCCCAAGGTCGCGGCGGCGTATGCGCCGACGTACAACAAGCCCGGCCAACCGGCGGGTACGATTCGCGCGGCCAAGATGCGCGTGCAATATCAATCGGATGGGATCAGCAAAGAGGGCGAGATCGTCTGCGTATTTCTCTACAACAAGGGCCAGGGCGGAGTCGTCTGGGGATTGGATCACATCACGCTGGTTTATGCGCCACAGGGTTCGCTGGATAAGGAGATTGGAAAACTGGATTTGATTGCCGGTTCGTTGCAGGAGACGCAGAAATTCACCAGGGCGGTGGACCAGGTGACGCAGATGTTGATCCAGAAATTTTATACCGACGAGACCGCGATCATGCAGCGCGCCGCCGCCGAGGCGCAGGCGCAGCAGCAGATGTCGCAGGAGCAGATGGCGGATTGGCAATCGAATGAAAATGCGCGGTTCAACGCCGTGGAAAATTACGACGCCGGGGCGATTCGCGGCGTGGTGAATTGCTACGATCCCAATAGCGGGAATATCGTGCAGGTGCCGGATGATTTCACACACGCCTGGAGCGACTCCAGCGGGGAAGTGATTTACACGGACGATGAGAATTTCAATCCGAGCCATTACGAAAACGGAAATTGGACGGAATTGCAGCCGGTGAAACAGCCGTGATTATTGCGGGAGCTCCGGATGTACATCCGGGGCTTCGTGCGGGGTAAGAGTCCCACATTCCGGACACCGCTCCGGCGTCGCCCGCAAATCGTACCCGCACTTGCGGCAAAACCCGGGTGGTTTGACGAATCGGTTTTTGATCCAGCGAATCGTTGGCCGCGTCCACAAAATGGTGGGAAGAATCATGAATAGGAGAATTGGATAGCCCATGCCGATTTCGAGTCCATTTTGGTTGGCAAACACGACGACGCGACCATCCGGTCGGGTCTTTATCGCCGGCCCGGTGAATTTCTCAATCGCGGCAAAACCGAAGAACCGCACCGTGCCAAAGGGTCGCAAAAATGCAAGAACGGAGGCGAGATTGTTGGCATTCGGTCCTACAACTTCTTCGTTGTGCCGTATCGAAAAGATGTACAGATAATTCCAGCCGGCAGAGATATCGATTTCATGATCCTTGCTTAGCGACACAACCTTGCGGACATCAATTTGGTAACCTCGCGGCAACAGCCGACTCGCCCAGACGACGGACCATGCGATTGCCAGCAGGAATGAAATCACTGCCAGGATGCGAAGGGTGAATACGGAAAACTTCTTGATCATCGCCGCAAACCATTCTATCGGAAGTTCAAAAAAGTCCGTCGGGAAATTCGCGGCGCGCGGATATTCCCCCTCGCCCGGTACTCCGGGAGAGGGTTGGGGTGAGGGTCTTTTTTGTTCGGAAAAATCGGACGGATTTCTCAGCTCGGCCCTCACCCATGCCCTCTCCCGGAGTACCGGGCGAGGGAGGAATTTTCGGCGATCGCCGCGCGGTACATGGCTTCATATCCGGCGGCGACGGTTTCGGGGTTCAGGGCTTGCATCACCCAATCTCGGCCGCGTTTTCCAAGTTCGTGCAACTCGGCGCGGCGATCCAGCATCTGGCCGATGGCGGTGGCGAGGGAATTGGGATCGTTCGGCGAAATCGATGCGCCGGCGGATTGGAGTTCCTGCCAAATGTCGGTGCCGCGCGTCGTTACCACCGGCGTCCCGGCGGCCATTGCTTCGACGAGCACCAGGCCGAAATTTTCGTGATGGGTGGGCAACACAAACAAGTCGGCCGATTGATACAGCGAGATTTTTTCGACGCCGCCGACGTGGCCGAGGAAACTGACGACGTCGTTCAATCCCAAATCTGCGGCTTGTTTTCGCAACCGATCTTCGTATTCCGCCCGGCCAGTTCCAGCGATCAGCAATTTGAATTTGCGGCCTTGCTTGTGCAACACACCGGCGGCGGAGATCAGAATGTCGATCCCTTTTTTCTCATGCAGCCGGCTCAGGAAAAGAAGTTTCGGTTCATCACCGGAAAATTCGCGGGCAAATTTTTGATGGGCTGGTTCGACGCCGGGCAGATTTTCAAAAGGCCTCAGATCGATCAGACACGGCAGCACCGCCGACTTCGCCCCCGGCACCCACTTGGCCGCCTGATCGCGCTCCGCGGTTGCCGTGAAATGCAGGCGCGTCGCATCGCAAAGATATTTGTTGCCACCCAGGCGAAGAAACATGGTTTTCTTCAATCGCTTCTGGCTCATAGGCCAATCGCAGAGCATGCCGTGAAGGGAAACGATGTACGGCAATCCCACGCTGCGGGCCGCGCGGGCCATTTGAATGTTGCTACCCATCCAGGGCGTGTGAAGATGGACAACGTCCGCATTTGCCAGCAGACCGCGCCAAATTTCCAGCGCTTTGCGCGAAATGAGCCAATTGGGCGTCGGCGAAGGCGGCAGCCAGACGACTTTCGGTCTTCCGCCGGCTCCATCCCAGTCGGCGGGCACATCGGGGGAATGATATGTCGCCAGCGTCACCTGATGCCCGCGTCGGGCCAGAAGTCCGCACCAATCCAGCGCCGAACGTGCCACGCCACCCAGTTCCAGGCGGATGGCGGGGCAATAATGCACGATCCGCAGCGTGGAAACCGCCGCCGGCGCTTGCGGGACATAGATTTTGGACGCGATTTCTCCGATAAAATGATTATAGCCAAGGGGCCGATCTCGGCCCATATCATTGTAGAGTCGTCGGGCGCGTTTCCCGCCGCTGGAGGAGTTGGTTCGTGAGCGAGCTTTTACAAGAAGACACCAAAGTCCTCCCGGCGATGGAGATGGCCAAGCTGGCATCGCCGGCCAAAGCGACGAAGAAAAAAGTCGCGGTGGCGATGGTCTCCAACGAGCCGACGCCGTATCGCCTGCACGTCCTGGATCGCCTAGCCAACGAGCTGCACGAGGCGGACGTTTACAACATCTTCACCGACACGATCGCCAAACCGTCGGTGCCGTGGAAGATCGAACTTGGACCGCACATGCGGCCGGTATTTTTTCCGGATTATGCACTGGATCGAAAGCGAATTTCCTGGCGCGCGGTTGCGCTGTTTTTTAAGATTCGGGATTTTCTGGTCGAGCACGATGTGAAGATGATCATCCTGCTGGGATACAACGATCTCTGTCGCGCACTGCTGATTCGATGGGCGGACAAGAAAGGCATCCCGCTAGTGCTTGCCGCGGATTCCAATGTATTTGCCGAGGGCCGGATTCCGTTGGCCAAGCGATTGATCAAGCGAATCTATATTCGCTGGATTCTGGATCGAATCAAAGGACTGATGCCGATGGGGAGTTGCGGACGGGCGTATTTCCGATTGTACAAGGATCACAATCTGCCGGAATTTATTTTTCCGTATGAGCCGGATTATTCGACGCTTTGGTTTTACAAAGATGAGGAAGTTGCGGAGTTTCAGCGGAAATACAATCTGGCGCCGATGCGGCGAAGATTGCTGTATTGCGGAAGATTGGTGCCGGTCAAGCGGGTGGATTTGCTGATCAAATCGTTTGTGGCGATCGCGGCGCAGCGGCCGACATGGGATTTGGTGATTGCCGGTGACGGCCCGTTGCGAAAGGAATTGGAAGCGATGGTGCCGGCGCATTTGCGCGACCGGGTGAAATGGCTGGGCTTTTTGCAATTCAACGAGGCCGCCATTTGCTACCGCGCCTGCAATGTGCTGGTGCATCCCGCGGAATATGAGCCGTGGGGATTGGTGGTGATCGAGGCGGTGGCGTGTGAGATTCCGATTGTTACCACATCCGTTTGCGGGGCGGCGGTGGAAGTGGTCAAACACAATGTTAACGGTCTGATTGTCCCACCGCGCAGCCAGGAGGCGCTGACCGAAGCCATCCGCGAAATCACCATCGGGCAGCGGGCGCATGAGATGAGCTGGCCCTGTGCGGCGATGCTGGAAGCCTGGCGTCGGCAGGCCGATCCGATCGACTCGGCACGCGAGGCCCTGCGGCATTTTCGTCTCATCGACAGCGAGCGGGAATTTAAGACGGTATGCGAAGACCTTTGGCGTCCCCGCGGCCGGCGCAATTATGGCGTACCGCCGGAAGCGGATGTGTCGCCCGAGGCCGATGGGCCTCCAGCCACCTGATACTGGACAATCGGCAAGGCGGGGTTTATACCGATATGCTCTCAAGGATCGGAAACATGGGAATTCTTCGCCGGGATCGAACCCGACGCGGCCGATTGTCGTCCAATAACTCGATGACCCTCACACGATGAACGTCGCAATTGATTCAACTTGGATCTACCAGTTCAACAACGCGCTGGCGGCGCTGGCCACACCAGCGGGCATGATTGCGATCGCCATCGGCGTCATCCTGCTATTTCTCAGCCTGGCGTTTCGCAATGCTCGAATGTTTGTGATGTCGCTGATGCTTTGGACAGCGTCGCTGGGGTATTACAGCGCTGGGCGAATTCTGGTTGCTCCATTCGAGCAGATACGCACCTATGGACGAGGCATCACCACGGCACTGCTGATGATTCTTCTGATCCCCGCGCTGGCGGCGCAAAAGGGCTGGAGACGCCGCGCTCTCTCCGGCGCCGCATTGGCATTCTTCATCTTCGAAGCCGTCTTCACCTTCCGGGAAGTGCTTGCTGGCGAGGCCAGTGGCGGGGGATTTGGGCGATTCGCGCTAGGCTCCATCCTTTACACGCTCACCTTCATCGTTCTCGCTTACGGATTGCCGCGCTGGATCCAAAGCCCCGATGATTTTCAGCGCGCGATCAACGCCGTCGGCATCACCGCCGCCATCTTCTGCGGGGTCACGTTTCTGCAAACCATGGTCAATCGCGCGGTGATCGTTGACGGCAACGGCCGCCTCTTCGGAACAACCGGCAATCCCCAGCACTGCGCTGTCGAACTGGCCCTGATGCTCACACCCTTGTGTTATCTCGTGGCCGGCAAAGGGCAGAAAGTCATCATGCGCGTCTTGTTCGGGTGCGTGGCAGCGGTGGCGGGAATATTCCTGCTGTGGACCGGCTCGCGCACCGGCGTGCTCATGGCGCTGGTCGGGCTGGTGGTCATGTTCCGATACCGCATGGGCCGGTTGATGTTGCTGGCCAGTTTCGCCGCCCTCTTCGTAATGATGTTTCTTTCCATTTACTCCACGGAAGATGTGGTCAGCGAACACCTGACTTCCGGCGAAGACACGCGCTCGGCGATCTGGGAGGGACAATTTCAGGGATTTCTGGCGCATCCGATTCTGGGGTCGGATGAGGGAGCGTTTGGTTACTCGGAAAATTCATACCTTGCGACGGGGGCGCGGTACGGCTTGGTAGGGGTGGTTCCACTGCTCGTTTTTATGTGGTTCGGCTTCCGGGCCATCCGGCGATTGAGCCGCGCCAAAAGAAATCTCGGCGACATGCGTCTCGCCGCCGACATGGTGCTGGGCAATCTGTTGTCGCTGGCGGTGGGCGCTTGGTTCGAAGCGTATCTATTGGGCGTGCTGACGATGATGGTTTACATGATCTATATCGACTTCGCCCTGATGAATTCGCTGATCGACATTGCGGAAGTCAAGAGCGTCCAACCGCATGCGTTTGAACCCGCAATGACCGAGGAACAGCAGGCATATGCTGGTTATGCGCCGGTTGCCGAAGCGTTTTAGTTTTCCCAAATCATTCCGAAAAATCCCTGGCGGCCGGCAGAAGGTCCCCGATCCGCGACAGCGGCAACTGGCCGGCGGCGCGAAGCCGGCGAACCAGCAGGTAGGCGTTGCGCGACACCGGCCGGCGCTGGCCCAGCTCCTGAAAAATTCCGGTCATGCCTCGCCCCACGCCCCGCAGCGCTCGCGGAAAATATCCCTGCTGCTTTTCCTTGGCCCGCAATGACAATAGCACGGTTCCGGTCAGATGAAATGGATAATACGGCCAGGGAACGTTGTAGTAAGAATAGAGGATGTGATTGCGCGTCCCCAAAACATCCAGTCTGGCCGTGTTGCGGACCGGCGATTCCAGATGGTGCAGCGGATCTGACCAGCCCAGCCGAATAACATATCCGGCGTTGTAAATTCGCGTGGCCAAGTCGCCTTCTTCGACATGCATGAATAAAAAACTGCGGTATCCGCCCACGCCCATGAAGACGTCGCGACGAAAAGTCACCATTCCGCCGTAATAATCGTACATGGCCATCGGCTCGGAGTTCGGGTTTTCCGCCCGATGCCACACAGTGGAATCACCTTTTCGCACATTGATGAACGGCATGGTCACCGCGCCGACTCTGGGATGATCGAACGCCGCCAACGTCTGCTCGAAAATTTTCGGCGACGCCAGCAGGCAATCATCATCTACGGTGACTAGAAATCGGGCCTTGGTCATCGCCGCGGCTTTGTTACGCTGAAACGTGGGACCTTTATTTTTTTCCTCGCGGAAATAGCGGACTTGCGGAAATTCTTTGGGGATGCGCGTCGCCGTCTCATCCGTGGATGCATCATCCATCACGAAAATCTCCGATGGAATCGTCTGGGCCTGCACCGCGCGGATGACATCGCTGAGCACGTCCACGCGGTTGCGCGTCGGGATAATGGTGGCCACCGTCGCGCTGGAATCAGACATACACGCTCCAGTTCATGGTTCGGACGCGACGCAAACCGCCGTAGAAAGGCGCTAACCCCAGATAGACAAAAAATTTCAATCCCCTGGCAAAAAACGCCGTCACCGGGCCTGGATGGCGGGCGCGCCACAGGTCCAGCGGATAGCCCAGCCTGCGATACCACACCACCAGCGGCACTCGTTCCGGCGGGCCGTAGCGCTGGTATATCCGCTCCATCTCCGCCGCAATTTTCGTTCCGCCGGTTCTCATTTTATTCGTACCGTCCTCCAATGCGAAAGCCAGCGTTTCGCTGATCACCTTCCATTTGGCCCCGCGCTTGGTCAACCAGCACCACAAATCAAAATCCATCGTGTAATGCAGCGATTCATCCAGCGGCGGTTCGCGCCCTTCCAGCAATCGCTTGCGAAAAAAACACGACGGCTGGGGCACATGATTGCCGATCGGCAAATTCTTCACCGAAGTCTCATCCGGAATCGATTCCTTGATCGTCCCCCATTGATCGTGCCTCGTCGCACCCAGCACGAGGTCCACGCCGGGATCATCCGCAAATATCCGGCCCACGGTCAGCAGCGCGCCGGGCAAAAGACGATCGTCGCTGCAAAGCCAATTGATCACTTCTCCTTTGGCCTTGGCGAATCCTTTGTTGATCGCATGGCTCTGGCCGCGATCTTTTTCGCTGATCCACCAGGCCAGGTGCGGCTCAAATTTTTTGATGATCTCAATGCTTTTATCCGTCGATCCGCCATCGACCACAATGAACTCGGCCTTGGGATAATTCTGATCGACCAGACTTTGCAATGTTGCTTCCAGCGTTTTAGCGCCGTTGAAATTGGGGACCACAATCGAAATCGACGGCAATTCGTTCATTGCAAGCCTGACACAAATCCATTATCGGCCAGTTGTTGTACCACCCTACTACGGAATGGTTGGCGCAATTATTGTAGCCGGTTCAAAGATGCGGCGGGGCTTGGGGGAATGAAACCATCGTTTGAGCCGCAGGAAGTGCTTTTCGTACAAATTCCAACTGAGCCATGCCGCGATGAAGGTGATCGTGAGAGAGATGGCGTAATACAGAATCTGGCCGGGGATTTGTGAACCGTGAAATGTCGCAAATGCTCCGAGTCTGCCGCCATCAGGCCCGTAAATGATATCCCGTACAAACGCCCGCAGCGGCAAATGGAAGAGGTACATGGCATAGCTGTATTTCCCCAGCGTCGCCAAAATACCCCGCCCCAAAACCCGCGAGACCGGCGAATTTGCCGGTCGCGTGACCGCCAATAGCAAGAACGATGCAAAGCCAACCGCGCTGATGGTGTACGAATATCTCTCCCAGATCATGCTCTCGCAATCGGCCGGCCAGATAATCTTCATGGCGATGATGCCAATGGCGGCGATGGGGGCGAGAATGCTCGCCGGGCGAATCAGCGCGCGTGCTCCGCGCGGCCCGCGCGCCGCCAACGCCACGAATGCTCCGGCGGCCAGGGCATCCATTCGGCAGGGCGTCAGTACATAACATCGAATCCAAAAAACATTGCCCTGCGCCAGATACAACCGCGTCCCCAGCGCCACGATCATCAACACCCCGCAAACCTTCATCAGCGTCTTGCGATCCAGCAGCAACACCACCGCAGGCCACACCAGATAAAATTGCTCCTCAATCGCCAGCGACCACGACACATCCAGAATCCCATGCCGAAATTCGTTGACGTACGCAATGGAATAATTGGAGAGATAAGTCCAATACCAGATTTCGCTCCCCTCGATTCTGGCAAATCGCGCGGTCTTGGAATTGGGAATATGCGGCAAAATCACCAGCGAGAAAAACACGACGGCGTAATACAGCGGAAAAATGCGCAGCGTTCGCCGGGCGTAGAAATTCCGGAAATATCCATCCTCGCCCTTGGCGTCGTAAAGAATTCCGGTGATCAAAAATCCCGAGAGGACGAAAAACAGATCGACGCCAATCCAGCCGACGTGAAAGACGGAATAGATGAAACGATCAATCGCCGCCGGGCCATTTCCGATGATCGTCATGTGGTGGATCACCACGGACAGAATCGCCAGCCCCCGGATGCCGTCCAGCGCGGGAATGTGCGATCCCAGCGCCGGCTCGACCGATTTCGATGCAATGGGCGCGGCGCGCACGGAGGGACTGGATTTTGTGGCCAGATCGGTCATCCGATCATCACCCAATCTTCTTACCGACCTGGAATCAACGAAATGAGATTCGCCTTCCATCGCCGCAGGTCGAACGGCATGTCTTCTTTCCACATTCTGAACGCGCTTTGGGCCGCGGGCAAACCGCATTTGGAAAGTGCCTTGGCGCGGAAATGGGTCATCGGCCGGGCCACCATTCCCTGAATGCGAGTGGGCTTAATGCTGGTGTAATGCAGCACCGCCGCCTCTTCAGCCGGCAATGCCGCCGGTGGCCGGTCGATCTGCCAACGCTTTTTTAGCTCATCCAGCGAGAAATCCGGCGCGATGATCTGAATTTCCGCCGCCGAGACCTTCAATCGGCCTTCCGCCTCGCCCCGGAAGATCATGAAGTTCAAAAACCCCATTTCCGCCATCTGAAACATGGTTGGTTCGCTCTTTTTCACTTCCAGAATCGCCTGATATTCCTTGAGATCAAAAATCCCCCTCCGCGCCGCCCACACGCCGGTGCAGAAATACCGATTGGCATAATCCCGCCACGGAAAATTCGGGAAATGTTTACCGAGCAGCGGCACATCGAAGAAATATTTCGTGACGCCTTTCTCATCGAACCCATACCTGGACTTATCGATAAACAAATCCCAATTTCCCGACTCCGGTCCGGAAAATAATTTGGGTCGAATATCCCCCAGCACGATGGTGTCGGCATCGAGAAACAAAAACCGCTCGAACGGGCTTTCCCAGAACGCCACCATCTTCGGCAATCCCCACCCGAAGCTGCGCTCGCGCAGAAAATCATTTTTGATATCCGCGCGATAAAACGCCTTCACCCCATACGCCCGCTGCAAATCATCCGTGGGAAACGCCCCATCCACCAGAAGACAAATCGGCACCTCCGGCATGTAATGCCGCACGCTGGCGACCGTCCCTCGGGCGAAAGTGTAATCACGCTGGTAACAGCCGATGATGATGCCGAAATCGTTCATGGTTTGGGCCACAGTTCATCCACCGCGGCCATCACCTGCTCAACCGAAACGTTGCCGATGCAGTGCGCGCCGGTTGATTGACAATAGGATGTACATGGCGGCAGAGCGATCGGCTGGACGACCCGGCTCGGAACGCGCCACGGGCCAAAGCGCGCCGCGGAATATTGGCTCGCCTGATCGCCGCCGATCGGATGGCAACTCACCACCACCACCGGCACACCGAGCGCCGCGGCCATGTGCAGCGGCCCGGTGTCGTTGCCGACATACATGGCGCATCGCCTGATCGCCGCCGCGGTTTGGCGAAGTGTCGTGCGACCGACCAGATCCACGACGGGGAAATCCAATTTATCCCGCATCCGTTTGGAGAGTTCCCGGTCCATCGGCCCACCGATCAGCACAATCCCGGCCCCATATTTTTCGACCAGATGCCTGGCGACCGCGGCGAATCGCTCTACCGGCCATCGCTTGATGTCGGCCAGCGCGGCAATGCCCATTCCCACCAGCGGTCGCCGCGCATCTTGCAATAGTTTCTCCGCCTCCATCTCATCCGCATCATCCGTCCAGATTTCCAAACGCTCATCCTCGACCCGGCCACCGATGGATTTGAGCAGTTCCAGCGGGCGCTGCGCCTCGTGCATCCCTTGCTCTCCGACCACGATTTGGGTCAGAAATGTCTCGGAACTCGTCGGCGATGGCGGCAGCCGCTCGGGAGCCAGTGGCGGATCGGCAAATCCCACCCGCCAACGCGCCCCACTGAGTTTGGCCAGCAATCGCGCCCCGGCAGCATCCATATCCCATCGCGGCAGCAGGGCGAGATCGAATTTCAAATCCCACAACCGCCGGCGCGATTCCCGCCACGCGACGGCAATCCGCCGCAATTCGCTCCGCCCGCCGCCCCCGCCCATGTCCACTCCGATGATTCGGTTTACATACGGGCATCGCTCCACCAGCGATTGATTGTGCGGGCGAACAATCAAGGTGATATCCGCATCAGGAAGATTACGCCGCAGTTCGCGCAACAGCGGCGATGTGAGCACCAGATCCCCGATTTCATCCAGCCGAATCACCGCGGCGGATTTGACGCTGGAAAGATTCGGAGGTTCCTTTGAATTCGGGGCATGCCCATACAGTTCCAGCAGAGAATCAATGCCCGCGGCGACGAAGCCGGCATTAGCCAGCCGCCTCATCGCTGAATAGCCATTCTCGAGAGCTTTGGCGCGCCAAGGCGGCATGCCTCGTGAAACCATAAGCAAATCCTAGCTGCAGGCGCCGATTTCAGCGACGCAGCCCCAGCCCGCGAAGCGTCCGCCGCGCCAGACGCTTCAGGCGATAGTACAGTCGCTGGGACTTTAGCAAAATCTGGCCGTCCAGCACGAATTAAAATTAGTATTTATACTCGGCAGCGCCGCGTTCGATGGTTAGCGGATGAACCAGCTTTCCGATGGGCCGGGTCGGGAGATTGCCCAATGCGCTGGCCTGGGTGGTGTGGGTCGCTTCCGGTCCGAATCCGATGTTGCTGGCGAGGTTCACGGCCGGAGCGACGCAAAGTCCACCGTTTTTCCAGCAGGTAAACGTCCACTGATGGTCCCAGGTGTCGATTTTTCCGGCATGGGTTTGGTCAAAATGCACGGTCCAGAGGCGGGCCTCCAGGGGGTCCGGGCAATGGGTGGAAATCCACCCGCTTTGTCTCTTTTCCGGCCAGTCCCGCATCGTCACGTCATAAAGCTGCCACGCCCGTCGCCAGGTCGCCCATCCCCAGATGTGCGGTAATTTCGAAAAATAATAACTATACGGATTCGTCCACCCATTGGGCTGAAAGTTGTCTCCGCTGATGTGCATGATGCGCGGCTCGCTGGCAAAACGTTCCAGAAGTTCCCGGCAATAACCGAAGAACGTGGGATCGGGGAGAATATCGTCTTCGAGAATGATCGCCCTGTCCTCCTGCTGGAAGACCCAATCCAATCCACTGGAGACCCGGCGTTTGCAGCCCAGATTGGTTTCAGAGAAATTTCGGCGCACATCGCACGGCCAATCGACGCGCTCGATGATGGCGCGGGTCGCCCGGCATTTCTCCGCCTCGCCCGCTCGATCCGCGCGCGGTCCATCCGCCACCACGAGCAGCGTCTTGGGCCGCGCAGCCGCGATGGCATTGAACACGCGCTCAGTGACATCCGGGCGGTTGAAGATGAGAAGGGCGACGGGGGTTTCCAGCACCGAATGATCTCCTGAATATCAAGTCGTCTTCTCGCCGTCGGGCCGGCGATAAAAAATCGTATGCAGCGTGCTGGCGAAAGGCTCGTAACCGTTGGAGCGAAGAAACTCCGTGGTCGGAGAGCCGTTGATCTGGCCCCAGGCCGATACCGTCATATCTTCGACCAAAATCACCCTCGGGCGAAAGCGTTCCCAGTTGTTGGAGCGCAGTACATTCAGGTCAAATCCCTCAACATCCACCGAGAGAAAGTCGATCTGCCTGCCCGGCGGGAGATGTTTCTCAAGCAGATCCGCCAGCGTAATGGTTTTGATCTCAACCTGCTGGAGAATTTTGCAACCTTGCTGCTGGCGTTGCAGCGAAAGCTCGCGATCAAAGCTGTTCAGTGCCCGCTCGTCGAAAATGAAATAGGTCAATGTCTGCGATTGGTCGGAGACCGCCGCCTGAAGGTTGGCATCTTCAGGCCGCAAATGCCCAAACGCCTCCATGCTCCCGGGCATGGCATCGACGTTGATTCCTCGCCAGCCGCGCTGGTAAAAGAAATTCGTATTGGAAAATCGCTCGGGATGATGCGCGCCGATATCGACGTAAAAGCCCGTCGGTTGCATCTCGAAAATCCGGCGCAGCACCATGTCCTCCCCTTCCTGCGAGTAGCTCAGGTTGAAGGGGGGCGGCGGTGGCCTCAGCCAGTCGATCACCGGCTGGGGGAGAATTTTCTTCAGGATGGGCTTAAGCACAGTCGGTTCCGTGGCCGGTTATTTCGCTCCCTGCTCGATCGTCCATTCCCCTGCAACGAGAATGGGCGCTCCCTCGAACCCGCGGTGCCCCGTGCCGAAAAAATCGCCCCCCTCCACATCGATCATCCCCACGCCGTTCCATGGCCAGTCGGCCTCATCGTTGCCCGCGGTGACGCGAGCGCCCAGAGTATATCGACCGGGCGCAAGGGGAAGTTTTGGAATGACGCACCGGAATTCCCCCTCCGCCGGCACCGATCGAAACGCTTCTCGCACATACGAGGAATACAGAACAAACAACATCTGATCTTGACCCGAGGCGAAGGATATTCCGATGTCGACATTGGCGGGCGGTTGGCCGGGGCATTTGAAGCCCAGGACGATCGCCAGCGTGGCGCCGCTTCGAGCCGCGACTATCGGAACCCGGTTTTCATCCTCGATATGAAAACTCACCAGTCGGACTTTTCCATTGCCGGAGCGATCTTTGCGGTCCGCCAACGCATTGGCGGCCAGGCTGGCGGGCAGAATGCGCTCCAGGTAGGTGCCGATGACCTCTTTGGTATCGCCCCTGGTCACCACCGACCCACCGTTAAGGAGAACCGCCACATTGCAGAGGTTTTCGATGGCGGCCATATTGTGGCTGACAAATAGGATCGTTCTTCCACCTTTGGCGACATCGCTCATTTTTCCCAGGCATTTTTTCTGGAACTGGACATCCCCCACCGCCAAAACCTCGTCCACCACCAGAATCTCCGGCTCCAGGTGGGCCGCCACG
>Ga0302326_10019955_pt1 | contig 13812 bp, 21 predicted proteins | sample Palsa_T0_3_FD_202264 | JGI IMG/M metagenome (GOLD analysis project Ga0302326, IMG submission 202264) | Peat permafrost microbial communities from Stordalen Mire near Abisko, Sweden - Palsa_T0_3 | ecosystem: Environmental > Terrestrial > Soil > Palsa > Peat permafrost | place: Sweden: Abisko... | reverse complement strand
TGACATCGGTCAAGAAAGTGTATACATCTCCGGGAAAGATCCCAGTAAGGTAGATTATCTATTCACAAGGATCAGCGGCTTGATGGTGGCGCTGGTTATGGGGAACCGCGTTACCCGGATGGTTCGAATCCGGGTGGCATCCAGGCGTGGCCCGTTGAAGAGGTCGGGAGGGCGTGGAGTTTGCTGATGCCCTATTTGGCGGCGGTGAACAGGTAGGACTGGATGATCGCGAAGCCGGCGAGGCGCTCGGTGGTCCGCCGGGCACCTGGTGAGCTGCGCTGCTTTCACCGGCCGGATGGCGCGCTCGGCCTCGTTATTAGTGAAGATGTCCCGATGTCGGAGGCGAGGTCTGCGGACTGGCGAAGGGGCGGGCGGTGTCTCCGGTGTGACCTGGGTTACGAATTCACGCCATCACGATGTCGGTACCCAATAGCGGAGCTTGCCGCTGATCTTGTCCTCCAGCACGCCGCCGTTGGCCTCGATCACCTTGCGGGAGGCGATGTTGTCCTCATCGCAGGTGAGCAGAGCCCGGGTGATGCCGAGCGACCGGGCGACGGGGAGCGCGGCGGCAAGCATAGCGGTGGCGTGCCCGCACTGCCGGACCGAGGGCCGGATGTCGTAGCCGATGTGGCCGCCGATCTCCCGCAGGTGGTCAGTGAGCCGGTGGCGGATCGATACCCGGCCCAGGTATTCATCGCCGCTAACCCACCACAGCGTGGTCTGCGGAACGCGCCCTTCGCGGCGTGGTGAGTCTTCCCGCGCCTCGTCATCGAGCTCCCGGAGGTAAACCGCGAATTCGGCAGGGTCTGCCCACCGGTTTGCATACGCACGGATCGCATTCCCGGTCACACTGTCGTCGCGCGGTTCGCCACGGCCTTCTGCCTGGAATTCCGCCATCGCAGCGACGAATGAACGGTGGACGCGGGCATCGGGCGGGATGAGCACAGGCATGAAACCAGTCCTACCTGTGACCCGGAGGAACCGCACGCCGATTACCGCTTGGCCGCCGCGTCCGCGGCATCATTACAGAGGACCGCACGCAGCTTCGGCCTGCTCACCGGGATGAGCCTGGTTGGTCGGTGGCACCCGACTAGCAGCCTGTAGGGTTCCATAACCATGTCACGATCTCTGATCCGCAACGTCATGGCTGAGCTGGCACCGTCATGCTGCCTGTTCGTACTCGTGGATCAGCCCGCCGAGGACCAGTCGCCGTCGTATTCTCGCCGCCGACAGGTCGGTGGTCGTGGCCATGGTGATCGCGTCGCCGTCCGGTGGCCGCAGCTTCCGGGTCCGGTGCGGACGGTGCTGGTTGTAGTGCGCGGCGTACTCGTCCAGGACCGCACGCAGGTGCCATGGCCCGGCGATCAGCATCCGGCCGGTGACCTCGGCGCGGGCTGTGCGCACCCAGCGCTCGGCATAAGCGTTCGCTCTCGGGCTGCGCGGCGGGATCTTCACCGCTTCGATCCCGGCGCCGGCAGCATAGCATCGAACCCCTCGGTGAACCGTCCGGCCCGGTCCCGGATCAGGAACCTGAATCTGGCGGCGCGCTTCCCCAAGTCCATCAGCAGGTTCCGTGCCTGCTGCACCGTCCAGGCGCCGTCGGGGTGCGCGGTCACCCCCAGGACATGCACATGGCGGGTGCCGACCTCGATCACGAAGACCACGTACAAGCGGAGCAAGGTGACCGCGCAGTCGACGTGGAAGAAATCGCACGCCAGCATCCTCGACGCCTGTGTGCGCAAGAACTGCCGCCAGGTGGTGCGGATGCGCTGCGGCGCGGGAGGTATCCGCAGCCGTTTCAGCACCCGCCGCACCGTGGAGGTCCCGACCCTATAGCCCAGGCCGAGCAGCTCGCCCTGGATCCGCTTGTGGCCCCCGCCCGGTTCCCCGGGCCATCTGCTCGATCAGTAACGTGGGATAGGTCCACCGCCAGCGGACGAGCCGCCGGTGCCAGCGCAACAGGGTCTCCGGGGTCACCAGCCAGCTCATCCGCAGCGGTCTGGGGAGCAGCTGGGCCAGGGCGGCGATCACTGCGCGGTCGGCCCAGTGCAGCTTCGGTTTGGGGTGTTGCCGCCGCAGCACGGCCACTTCATGGCGCAGGACCAACAGTTCGGCGTCCTTCGAAGCGGCAGAGCGTGCCAGAAGCGCCACCAGCCGGTCAGTCGGACGAAGACTAAGTACAGCATTCGTATGGTCGCTACCCGTCCATCCTGCCAGCCGAGCGACCATCACGGCAGGAATACTCGCAGGTCAGCCACTTATGCTCGATTTTGGAACCCCACAGGCCGGGCTAAACGTCCTGAGCGACCTGATCGCCTACCTCGACGCCTGCGGCCGCAACAACGGCAAGCCCTTCACTGGCCCGGACCTGGACCGGTTCCTGCCCTGGAACGCAGACCCCCGCTGACCTGCGCACCTGGGCACAACCGCGCCCGCCCGGCTGACACCGGCACCGTTACCCACGCCACGGCGACCCCTGTTACCGGTTACGCCACATGCTGGCATGCCCGATCACGGGATTTCCGAATACTTACACAGCCGGTGTGCCCAGAGATCATCGAGGTGGTCGTCCAGCGACCATGACCTGATCGGAAGCTCGGCGTGGACCCGCGCATCAGTACGATACTAGCCTGTGCGGAAGCTAAATCTGATAGTAACAGGATCGTCTCAGGCTGCCAGGATGTCTTTGGGACTACAATTAGAGGGGGAGAATTCATGGAAAAATATGAGACCTCGCCGATGCTTGACAAGGATTCCCTACGGAAGCGCATTCGCAATATAATCGTGCATCAAGTTCCCATCACTAGAGAAATATTCGGCTTTCGGCATTATGAATATATGTACTCACCGTCACAGCTCGAGTTTCTCTGCCAGCAGATCACGAATACGGCAGAGGTTCCCGGCTCGATCCTTGAAGTTGGTTGCGCCTGGGGCGCAACGACAGTCTTTCTTAATCGCCATATCGACGAACTTGGCCTCGACGTCGACTACTACACGGTCGACACTTTTGAAGGCTTTACTGACGACGATATCCGAACCGAACATGAGCGCGGTCGTCGTTATTATTACGATGCTGCTTTCCAGGCGAACAGCAAGGCGTGGTTCGACCGGACCATGCGTCGCAATCACGTCGAACGAGTCACATCCTTTCGCGCGGACGCCGCTACATTCGATTATAAGAAAATCGCACCCTTCCGGTTCGTTCTTATCGATGTGGACCTGCATCGACCGGTCCTAGCCGCGCTGGAAGCAATTTACGACCTCGTTTCCCCAGGCGGGACCATCATCATTGATGACTGCAAACAAGGCGACGAGTGGGGTGGCGCTTACGAAGCGTTTATCGAATTCACAAAAGCAAATGGCCTTGATGCCACCATCACACATGGTAAGCTAGGGCTGATTACTAGCGATCTTCGGTCGTGAGTTTGTGGACGTTTGCGTCAAGTTTCATGCGGGACGGGGAAGGTTGTGCGCGCATGGCCGACGCCCGGTGGGTGGTACCAGCGGCCCAGTGCGGTACCCCAGTTGCCCATACAACACTGGCTCGATCCCGTCGCGGCACCGGCTATCGTTAGCACGATTCAAGCAGCTGGACAGCCGACCACGACTGGCCCGGAGCCCCGTTGTTCCCCTCCGAGCGCAAGTGCCTGGATGGCTCCTGTTCACGGGCGACTGCCGACGTGTTCCGCCAGTCGCTGGCCGAGGCCGCCGCCCGCCACCTGCCGGCCTGGGCGGGCAGGCTCACCCCGCATGTGCTGCGGCACTTCTGCGCCTCCCAGCTCTACCTCGGGGGCATGAGCCTGTTCGCCATCCAGGAACTGCTCGGTCACGCCTGGACCGGCACCACGGCGCGGTACATCCACGTGCACGGCACGCACGTCGAGGACGCCTGGGTGTCGGGGCAGCAGCGCGCCGCCGACCGGTGGAGGGGACTGGTCAGATGAAGTGGAACCTGCGGCTCGCGGCCGCCAACCGCGGCATCTGGAAGGCCAGCGAGCTGCAGCGCCTGCTCGCCGAACGCGGCATGGTGATCAGTGCCGAGAAGATGTCGGGCCTGTGGTCCGGCCAGCCGAACACCGTCAGGCTCGATGAGCTGGATGTCATCTGCGCCGTCCTCGGCTGCGAGCTCGGCGAGCTGCTCCTACCCGAGCCGGTGGCCGTGCCCGAGCCCGCACCCGGCCAGAGCACTGGCGCCGTCGCGGACGCTCGGGCCGTCACGCCCCTCGGCATGCCTCTATGATCACATAACGCCCTTGGCCTGCGAGAACCCGGGAGCAGCACAGCTCATCGACGGTGGCCGCTTGGTCCAGCTGCGCGCTCAGGCGGTCATAGGCCTGGGCGTCCCGCAGGCGTGATTCGCAGGCCGGACATGATTGGCTGGTGCAGTCAGCGCACAGTTTGGCACGGTCACGCTGATAATCGGCCGCGATATCCAGGGCGGACACGAAGGTCTTCACCTCGACTGTTCTGGCGGCAAGCGCTGATCCCTCAGATCAGTAGCAGAGAGGCTCAGCTCGTGGGCTCGCCGGATTGTTCCGCGTCGGCTGGCATCTCACCGGAAGCGAGGCTGACCAGCAGCAGATCGGTCCTGGCGAAGTCGTCTCCGATACACAAGAGCGGCTCCCCCGCCAGGGAAGCAATCGCGTAGGTGCAGCAGTCGCCGAAGTTCAAAGCAGCCGGGTGCCTGCCCTTGCCGAACCGGGAGTAGGCGTCGAGTGCCGCGCTGGCGTGAGCCTCGTCAAAGGTCACGGTCTCCACAGAGTTTTCCTGTAGGAACCGCGCCAGTGCTGTCTTGCCCCGGGGTCCGAACCGCGCCGTCAGCACGATTCCCGTCTCCAGCCGGGTCGGGGCGCCGATCCGGGTCACCGGTGAGGCCGCAAGCTCATAGATGATGCGTTCGTACCGGGGTTCCTTGCCGATGACGGCGAGGATCGCGGAGGAGTCGATGATCATGCGCCATGCTCGCCGAAACCGAGGATCTCCTCGCGTTCTGCTTTAGACACCGGCTTGCCGAGCTGATCGGGCGGCATCAGCGGCCAGATTTCCTCCTCGAGGAACCGGGTAAGGCGTTCTTCCCGCTGCCGGACGGACGGACGGGACTGCGCCTCTAGAACTTGGCGTAGGGCGTACCGGACCGCTCCGGTCTTCGTCGTTCCCGTCAACGCAGCTACCTCAGCCGCCAGGCGTTCGGTCTCGGGATCCTTGATATTCAGCGCCATGGATGCATGGTACCATTAACGGTTGAAAGGTACCAGAGATAAGTCGCCGGTTCGAGCTCCCGACGGCCGGCACGTCCTATTGGGACCCTACTGCCCACCGCTCCGCTTCCGCCCCGGACAGCCGAGTGGAGGCGAGCTGGACGCTCCGCCGTTCTCGCCCCGCGGACGAGGGATCGGCGCTTCTTCGACGGCAATCAGACGCGAACTTCATGCGCCAGCTGCCTGTATGGCCGGAGGCGAACCATATTCTCTCGGCAACGGAGACGGGCAGTGGCCGAGCCCGGGCATGTGGGGCTTTTCCAAGTGACTGTGCCTGGCAGTTAAGTCTGACGCCGTCGCATTGAGTCTGATACCGCAGGCCAGAAAGCCACATGTGTCCGGGGTATGCCGCGCCCGTGCCTGCCGTCAGCTAGGGCCGCGTCACTTGTTTAGTCACTTGACCTAAAGATAAAGGGTTCGAAAAACCTCGATGAGCTGGAGCCTCGTTACGGAATCGAACCGTAGACCTTCTCCTTACCATGCACGCCGGTTTCGTCCGATGGCATCGCATTGGGTCGGATTACTGCAGGTAGGAGGAATTGCAGCGTCTGGGTGCGTCGCGCTCCGCCTGCTGTCGGCTGGGGTCGTTGTCACTTGGTCTGTCACTGGCTTCGAGATCCCTGTTCGAAATGAAGTCCGGAGGGACCGGATTCCAACGACGGTTAAACCATGGCCCCCAGAGCAGACGGACGAGCCACTGCGACCCAGCGAAAGCGAGTTGACGGCCGACAATAGGTAGCGCATCCAGCGCTTGCTGTTTGATCAAACAGCAAGCGTTAGACCCGACCTTGGCGCTAATGCACGAGCTAACTTATGCGTCCCTGAATATGATATCGCTGTAAGCGGCGGGAACCGGCGGTCGGCCACCCTGACTGGGCCACGAGGCAACCCTTGGGATCTTCTCGACTTGTCTGATTGATCGGGGACCTATAAGGTCTTCCCGAGAGCGAAGTCGCCACAGAGGCGGAGGCGTACCGACGCGACGAGCTACTAGATCATTAACTGCATCAGGCCGCATCCATGTGGTTAGCTTTGTACTATGAGGCCCGCGGATGGGCTGCCGCTTTACCCGCCGCGACGCCACAATTATCCTGAAGGCGAATCTAATGCCTATCAGCAAGCGAGTAATAGGTACAGATTCTGCGTCGTGAAGGATGCCTGTTAGCTCTGGGAGCCACTGCTCATTGTACAAAGTCACGCGTCGGACAGGATCGAGCCAACGCGAAGCGACCCATAGGATGGCTTGAGGGATGAGTCCTAGCCGCCCTTGGATTTCCCTGCGGGCGAGATCGCCCAATGAGGCGAGGATGACAACGCCGACTACAGCACCCACAGTGCATACCCAGGCGATCATGTCGTAGCACCGTTGAGTGCAGGTCGAGGCATGGCAGCAGCAAGCGTGTATCCAGCGCTCAGGGCTGCGAGCTTGAGACTCGTGGCACATACGAGAGCTCCTAGCGCTCTGCCGAGTGTCGCCGAGGCCATAGCCTGGTCTGGCTGAAGCCGCTTGACATTTTCATGCGTGATGTATGACGACGGCCAACTCATAGAGACCAAGACCAAGTACGGCTACAAGCAGAGCCAGCACCAGCTGTAGTAGCTGGCGCCAGAACGAGGCCATTACTATGGCAGCCAGCACCAAAGCGATCATGAGAGTATGCTGAGACATGGCGTTCCTCCTGCCGCGGCGTGAGATCCTAGGATGAGGTTTACTTTCGTTCATAGGCACGTTAGGGTGGGATCGGGCTGTCATCTAGTTCCGCGTTGCTAACTTCATTAGACGATTCGCCAATAGATTGTCAACACGCAATGTTGGCGGATTGATCGCACCCTTACTGCATCCTTGGCGCCAGTTAGCATTAAGCCTCCGCCTTTTGAAGGCAATGATTGCTCAAATGGCAAATAAAACATGCCATTTGGCATGCAATTGGCGCAATTGTATGCGCGTCCACGTCCCGGTTGTGCGTCGTGGCCGGTACGACCGAAACCGAAATGTGGCGCGCATGCTGGTCGCATCGAAGCGGCTATCGGGCCTGTTGCGATTTTCTGCGTAGCTTTGGGCTCATTCCTGTGTGCCGGGAGGGCCGGGTGGCTTGCTGGCGGCTCCGGTTGCGGGTCGGGCCTGGTTCCGGGCGGTTTGGGGGGCTGTGGATTGTTTCCGGGCAGGCTGATGCTGCCTGTGGAGAACTTTCCGCGGCCGGGACCGGGTCAGGTCCGGCGGTAGAGCGTCAGCAGGTTGTGGCATATCCCGGCGAGGAGGAATTCGCCGGTGGCCAGGGCCAGGCCGCGCATGGAAAAGCAGCGCAGCCCGATGATGTCCTCGATGCTGGCGTGCAGGCCCTCGACGTCGGGAGCGCGGCGCTTGTACGCGGCGCGGCCCTCGGGGGTGCGCAGCCGGCAGGCCATCGCCTCGGTCGCGGTGGCGCCTTCGGGCGGCGGCCCGGCTGCGGGGTGCTCCGCGGCGGCCTTGCCCATGGTCCGGCGGCTGCCGGTGGCGATCAGCCGGTCCACGGTGCCGGGGGCGGTCAGGTTGGCCTCGGAGCAGTACCCCGCGTCCAGGACGAGCGCGCCGGGTGCGCCGGTCATCTGCGCGTGGCAGGCCGCGGTGTCGTGGCCGGGACCGGCGGGATCTTCCGCGGTGCACATCCGGGCGTGGCAGCCGGAAACGTCGTGGCCGGGCGCGGCGTGCGCTTCGGCGACGACGCGGGCACCCTTGACCGCGGCGGCTTCAAGCCGGGCGGCGTGCACGGTGCCGGTGGCGCAGGAGGAGGCGAACCCGCCGAGCATCAGCGGCCACGTCCTGGCAGTTGTACCCCTGCTTCAGCCCGCCGCCGCGGACCGGCATCAGCACCGAGTCCGGGTCGGTGATGTTGTGTACCGGCTTGGGTTTCCTCTTCTTGCGCCCCGCCGGGCCGGGCTCCGGGCTGGCCTCAGGCTGCTCGTCCTGCTGCTGGTCCTGCTGCGCGGCGGCGGCCTCGGCGCGGGCCAGCCGGTCCCGCTGCCGGGCCCCGGCGGGACTGGTCCACCGGGACCGGCTTGCGGCCCGTCTTCTGCCCGGCGGCCCGCTTGCGGTCCCAGTCACCGACCAGCCCCTGCTGCCGGGCCACCTGCTCTTCCAGCCCGATCCGCGCCGCCTCGGCCGCCGCCGCCACCGGCGGCTTCGTCACCCGCTCCCCGGCGGCCTGCGCGTCCAGCCACGCCTGCGCCCGCCCCCGCCGCCTGGCCTCGGCGGCCTCCCGCTGCGCGGCGAAATCCGCCAGGCACGCCTGCACCCGGGCCAGCCGTGACCGCGGATCGGCCCACCCGCCCGGCAGCGCGTCCGCGCCCAGCAGGTCCTCCGCGGTCCCGGCCGCGTCCGGCTCATCGGCCGCCGCGGCCCCGGCCATGATCGCCGCGGCCAGCTTCCGCAGCCCGGCCTCGGTCCGGTTCGCTTCCTTCGACGCGTTCGCGCCGATCTTGACCCCGTCCCCCGCCACCACGCTCAGCCGCCCCAGCCCCGCCGCCGCGCAGACCCGCAGCACCGCGTAAAACACGTCCCCCACCGGGCCGCCGTCCCCGCACGCCCCGCTGCCGGAACCGCGAGATCGTCGAATGATCGGGCACCAGCCCGGCACATGCCAGCCGGAACGTCGCATCGACCCGGCACCGCGCCTCGATCGCCCGGGTCGACAGCACCCCGCAGCAGTACGAGTACACCAGCAACGTCAGCAGCATCACCGGGTCATACGCCCGGCGGCCCCGCGCCGACTTCCGCGTCCCGCCCGCCAGCCGCGCCGCCAGCTCCGGCGTGCCCAGCTCCCCTACCGTGTCGGTCACCAGCCAGACCACATGGTCCTTCGGTACCCAGTCATACATATTCAGGGGCAAAAAGGAGGGCTGATCCCGGTCCACCGGAAGATACCTGTGCGCCATGAACACCGTTTTACCAGGCAAAACACCCAAAAGTAATTTGCAACACGCCCTATCGTTGGCTTCCTTTGCCGATCTTGGCAGCGAATATCGCCTGCCGCTACCCATGCCGGCGGTTGGACGGGAGTTCCTGTGAGCCAGGGTAGGTGCCGATGCGTTGCGCCACCGGAGTCCCGGCCGGCTGGCCCGGAACCGACCCTCGTCGGCGCTAACGGTCGCATACAGGCGTATTGGTTGAGGTTCACAGGACCAGACCAGCGGCGCGGACAGCTGGCGGCAGGTGGCGACGATGAGGTCCCAGTGGTCGATCCGGGGAAAGCGCTTGGCCTCGCCCTCACGGCGATGGTACGTCGTTAGCTGGTGTACGGGTGGGGACGGCCCCAGGCCCGTAGGACACTGCGCCGACGATTCTGACCCGTCAGTCGCTCGCGCAGCGGACCGACATCACCGGCCGACCCCCGCACGGCACCCAGGTGTGGTGTGGCCTTTCGGTCGCATCCGCGAGGGTTGGGACGCTTTTCATACGAGAAAAAAGGTCGCATACTGTTAACTCGTTGAATCGAGACATACGCGGAGAGCATGTGAAGGGTCACGGGTCAGCCGACGTAGTGGTGTTGACGCACGCGCTTGAAAAGTTGCGGGCACGAGAAGGAGTGACCCTGGCAAGGTTGGAAGGCGACGCACATGGAGTTGCGGAGCCACTGCTAAACCTGACTGCAGTCCGGCGATATGCCACCATTCACAATGTCGAGCTTAGCCGGGCAGCCCTCGCTGTGGTGACCGAGTGCGTACGAGACGGTCTCGCTGGAAGCCATCGCATTGTAGCCGATGCTATTCTAGCGCTGGGGATCTTCGCTGAAGAGAATTATCGCCATTATGTCGAGGCGCGAGTGCTGGATGCGCTGCGCTCTGATCTGCTAAGTCGGCGACGGAGAGCACTGCTTACGAACTGGCCTCGCCTACATGAGGCCCTCGGTGTTGTGCCCGTGGATGCTCCTAGTGATCGGGCACTGCGCGGAAGCCTGGAAGGCGCTGTTCTTGCAGAACTTGCCCGTCTGCTCATTAGGCGTGAGGTCTCCTCGCGTGCTTACGAGAGCACAGCGCCCGGTCCGGGCGACCTCTCAACAAGGCTGGACGCTCAGCGGCCAAAAGGGCGCGTCATAGTGGTCGGTGCTGCAGTCATGGATGCTACGTTCCGCACGAGGGCGCTTCCTGAACGGGACACGACGCGGGAGGCGTACGGCTTCGTCCTGTCACCGGGCGGCAAAGGGTTGACTCAGGCAGTCGCAGCGGCACGCTTGGGGTTGGACGTGTCGCTCCTCGCCGCAGTAGCGGAAGACCGTTTCGGGCAAGAGATTGTTGAGTACCTGGAAGACCAGGGCGTAGACACGTCCATGTTGAAGTATGTGAGCGACGCGAAATCGCCTTTCACTGGAGTTATTGAATTCGAACAAGGAGACAGTATCGCGGTAAACTGGCGTAACGAGGAGGAGGTGCGGCTGAATATTCGCGATGTCGAGCAATTTGGATCACATTTGCTTGCGAGCGACGCCGTGCTTGTGACATTTGAGCTCCCGCTAGAGAGCATGGAGCGGACATTGGAACTGGCCCACGGACCCGAGCTACATCGACCGTTGAAAATCGTTGTCCCCGCTCATCCATATGATAATGGGAGCATGTCAGGGCAGGCGTTGGCCATGACCGATTATCTGGTAGCTCACCCATGGGAACTTGGACCATACGCACCTCCGAATCGGCCCCCGTTTGATCTCGATACTGTTGCTCAGCGGATAATTGCTTTGGGAGTGGGAACACTGTGCGTTCCAACCGGGGGTGGCTGTACCATCTATTCGAAACGGTTGGGCACATTCGCCGTACCAACTTTTGTCCCAGTTTACAAGGAGTCTCAGGCTGCGCGTGATGCTTTCTGTGCAGCACTAGCAGCTAAATTGATCGAGGCGCATGGCGAGTTCTCGGAACAGGTGGCCTTGTGGGCGACAGCGGCGATGGCTGCCGCAACCGCTGACTATCCCGCGGGCAAGAAGCCGAAGCCGTTGACCACCTCAATGCCCAATCGCTCTCGCGTCGAGCAGCTCCTCAACAGCGCGCGCTTCGAGGTTACCCCCCGCTCTCCGAAAGTTACCGATGCGAGCTTAGGCACAGACCTTGCATTGACCGGGGCGAACAGCCTCCCTGACGGGAGCTGACGACAGCCCCGATCCGCAGGCCTAGCCGTCCATGAAGTCCAGTGCCGTGGCTCCAACCTGGCGTCCAAGGGTCTATGCTGTCGTCAGCAGGCGCTGCAAGGTCATCGCGAGTCGTTGCAAACCAGATGATCAAACAGCTAGCCAACCCGGACCGCTGTCGCCACGCGTTTCATTGTTGTAATGCCGCGTAGCTTGAGATAACTAGACTACGGAATAAGGGCATAAATAATCATTATGGACATAAGAGATGCGGAGGTCTACACGCGATGTCATGCAATGGGGCATCCGACATGGAACGTGCAGCTGAACGAAGACTGCGCACCCGCTTTGGAGACTGGCAGGAGATTCTATACCGCCGAGGCCGACGAGAAATTATGGTGCTGATTTTCGGAGATGTGCACGGGAGAGAACAAGTACCATGTCGTGTGCATTCGATGTGCTTGTCGGCGCATGTCCTTAACAGTGTCGAGTGTGATTGCCGAGAGCAGATGGAGATCGCGCAGCGCTATATCTCAGATAGTGGCTTTGGGCTTGTTATCGCACTGGATCAGGAAGGAAAGGGAAATGGCCATCAAGCACTAATCCTAGCTGCACGCAAGGCAACAGAAGAGTCGATAACTCAAGACGAGGCCTATCGCCTGCTGGGCTTTGACCCCGATGCCAGAGATTATGGGGAGGCCGCCGAAGTCCTGATAGACCTTAAAGTGGCTTCAATCGAGCTTCTAACGAACAATCCTGACAAAGAGGCCCAACTAAGAAAAGCGGGAATTCTGGTGGCGGCCACCAGGCAAGTAGCGCTTGACCTACAGTTGTTTCCTGAGCTTAGACGATATTACGATGAAAAGGCCAAGCTAGGGCATAATGTATATATACGTTCCACGCTAGCGTCGTCATCGCATCAGCAACGCGAGCGCAGCGAACATCCTTGACCGCTGTTGCCTGAGCTGCCTCGCAGGCACTCTTCCACGCTGAATCCCGCGCGGTTCGCCTGGCCCTCAACGCATGCTGGCATCTGAAACGGCATCTATAGATCGTGATCTGGTGGCTGAAGTCACGTCATTACCGCTGCGGTGATTTCGTTCCAGTGGCGGCGGCTCGGTGCTGGTGACGACGACGCCACTATGACCAGGTACAGGACGTGGACGATTTATTCCAGCTCGATCTCCTCGTCGGCGACATGGCAAGGAGAACGGCGCGTTCTTGTAGGCTCGGGGTGAGATGATCGCAGCGTCGTGTTCGATCGCGGTCTGGTAGTTGGGCAGCCGCCAATTGCTAACGTAGCTGACCAGAGCGTAGTCCCGGTTTAGCCGTGCACGCTTATGGAACCAGCGAGATCGGGCCTGGTGCTGGTGTCCCTAGTGCAGCCAGTGTGTAGCTGGCCGGGTGGATGGTGCCGCTGGGTGGCGGCGATCAGCAGCCGCCTCATCTCAAGGACGGTCAGCGGGATCTGCCCGGGGTCCGGCGGCGGTGCCTGGTCAGGCGTGACCGGGGCCGGAGCCTGGGTATCGGTGCGGTCCCTAAGCTGGGCGGCGGCGACTGCGCAGATAGCCAGGGCGCCCATCACCAGCACTATGAGGCGGAGGATCGCGGCGTACAACCTGACCTGGTATTGGTCCAGGCCGAAGCAGTCCTTGCCAGACCTGCAGTCCTCTTCAATTGGCTGTGCCGCCCGAATACTCGATTGAATGACTGAACTGCGCTATCGCCAGCAGGCTTGGTGCGGTGATGGTTGGCTGGCCGGGTGCTGCTCAAGATCGTCTACCTGCTGACGTGCCGGGTACTCGGCGTGGCTGTCCTGGTGTTTCGCGGTGACCGGGTGAAGGCTGCTGAACTGCTGGTGCTCCGGCACGAGAACGCGGTGCTGCGCCGCCATATCGGCCGCGCACGGTACGAGCCGGCCGACAGAGCGTGGTTCGCCGCGCTGGCTCGGCTCATTCCCCGCAGGCGCTGGACAGAGATCTTTCCCGTGACACCCGCGACGTTGCTAGCCTGGCACCGCAAGCTGGCCGCGGCTAAGGACGACACGAGCGAGCGGCTCAAGCCCGGCCGCCCGCCGACGGCCCCGGGCATCGCACGCCTCGTCATCCGGCTGGCGAAGGAGAATCCGCTGTGGGGATACCGCCGGATCCACGGTGAACTGACGAAGCTCGGCCTCGCCGTTGGACCGTCCACCGTGTGGGAGATCCTGCATGTCGCGGGCATCGATCCGGCTCCCCGCCGGTCAGGCCCGACCTGGCGGCAGTTCCTGCACGCCCAGGCCGCCGGGATCCTCGCCGTGGATTTCCTGCACGTGGACACCGTGCTGCTGAACAGGCTGTACGTCCTGGTATTCATCGAGCACGGGACCCGCCGGATGCACCTCGGCGGAGTCACCGCACATCCCACCGGCGAGTGGACAGTGCAGCAGGCCCGCAACCTCGCCCTCACCCTCACCCTCG
>Ga0302326_10019953_pt1 | contig 13814 bp, 14 predicted proteins | sample Palsa_T0_3_FD_202264 | JGI IMG/M metagenome (GOLD analysis project Ga0302326, IMG submission 202264) | Peat permafrost microbial communities from Stordalen Mire near Abisko, Sweden - Palsa_T0_3 | ecosystem: Environmental > Terrestrial > Soil > Palsa > Peat permafrost | place: Sweden: Abisko... | reverse complement strand
CCACCTCGCGCGCGAGCGTCACCGCCTCCTCGCGCGAGATGCGGTCGCCGTGCCCCGGCGCGTCGATCGCCAGCGTCGCATAGCCGAGCCGCCGGGCGTACTGCCGCGCGCGGGCGCTCAGCGTCGACGTCTTCTTGTGCTGGGAGCCGCCGTGACCCATCAGCACCAGTGGGCGCGGCCCGCGCGCGCCCGCGGGCGCCCAGATCACCGCCGGGACGATCTGGCCGGCGACGGTCAGCTCGAACGAGCGGCGGGTCACGCCGTCCTCGGTGCGCTCCTGGGTGAATTCCATCGCCGGCCTCCTCGGTCTAGGTTTCGCGCGCCCCAGAAAGAGCGGTCGCGCGGCACGGGCGCCCTCGTCAAGCGCCGCGGCGGCCGCCAAGCCAAGGAGACGCCCGATGAACGACGCGCGCGCGGCCGATCTTGCCCAGGCGTCCCCGCCCGAAGGCCTTCGCGACGGCGCGATGCTCGACGGCCGCTTCCCGGTCTCGTTCGAGGCGAGCGTACCAGCCGCCATGGCGGTGCTGACGGCCCACTTCACCGCGATCGCGCGGCGCGATCTGGCGGCGCTCGCCGCCACTCTCCACTTCCCGTTCGCGATCTACGAGGGGATCGAGGCCGAGGTGTTCGAGAGCCGCGAGGCGCTCATGGACGCGCCGCCGGCCTCGTTGGACTTCTCGGGCCGCATGGAGCTGAAAGGCCACGGCGGCCTCTCGGTGATGCCCGGCAGCTACGACCTGCTGGAGGGCCTTCAGCTCCACACCTTCAATCCGATCAACGTCGGCCTCGAGCTGAGGTTGGCGCGGCATGCGCCGTGGGGCGAGAAGCTCGAGACCTGCGAGGGGATCTATGCGGTCACCGACAACGACGGCCTCTGGGCGATCCAGCTCGCCTCCACCATCTTCACGCCCGCCGGCCACGAGCGGGCGGAGTATCGCGACGCGGTGGAGGCCCACCTTCGCCACAGCCGCGACTGGATGATGGGCTGGTCGCACTCGGACGGCCAGATCCTGGCGAGCCGCCGCCCCTCGCCCGGCCGCCACGCCAGCGTCTCCGGCGGCACCAAGGTGCGCGAGAGCGATCCGATGGGCGGCCCGATGGCCGGCAATTTCCTCGCGGCCGCGCGCACCCGCCGGCCGATGTCGCTCTACGGGGCGAAGGGCGTCGCCTCGCGCCTGCTCGTGCGCGAGATCGCGCACGGCGAGCGCGCGCAGCCGCACACGCCCCAGGCCCAGTTCGAGAACTTCAACAACTCGGCGCGCGGCGGCTTCGAGCGCTATGGCTACACGCTCGTCTCCCCAGAGCAGCGCGTGCTGCACGCAACTGTGGACAAGGCCCACACCTGCGGCGGCTACATCCGCTATACGCCGCGCAGCGAGCCGATCTCCGAGACCCGCTCGCTCGGGATCCTGACCTACGTCGACCAGACCTGGGGCGCGGCCGGCATGCTCGGCCAGTCCATCCACCGCGACCGCACCAACGATCTGCGCCCGCCCGGCGACGGGCAAGCCCCGGGGCCGGCTGCTACGGCCAAGGAGACCACAGGACCGTGAGCCGCCGCCTGGACTACGGATTCCCCACCGTATTTGGTCGCGGGCTCTACGAAGAATTCCGCAACATCCTCAATCCGCCGTTCCTGATCGTCACGATGCCCGACCTTTGGGAGCGCTTCCGGCCCGAGTTCGAAGGGGCCGACTTTCGACTCCACCTTGTCCGCTCGCTCGAGCAGTCGCGCCTCGACCGGGACGCCGCCGAGCTCGGAGACGTGCGGACCGTCCTCGGACTGGGCGGCGGCCGGGCGCTCGACGCAGCGAAATACTTCGCCTGGCGGCGCAACCTGCCGCTCTTCCAGGCGCCGACCGCGCTGTCGGTCGACGCGGTCTATTCGCATCGGGCGGCCGTGCGCGAGGCCGGCAGGGTGCTCTACCGGGGCTACGCCGCGCCGCAATGCGTCTTCATCGACTACGACGTGCTGCGATCGGCCCCGCGCGCGCTCAACTGGTCGGGCGTGGGCGACGTCCTCTGCTTCCATACCGGCGTCCTCGACTGGAAGTACGCGCGCGGTGTCGGCCGCCTCGAAGAAAAATGGCCCTACGACGAGGACCTCGCCCTGCAGTCGCTCGAGAAGGTCCAGACGATCCTCGAGAGCATCGATGCGATCCACGACATGACCGACGCGGGCATCCACGCGCTCGTCGACGGGCTGAAATGGGGCACTTCGTTCCAGGGCGCCGGCTGGTGCCCGCGCCACATCGAGGGCACGGACCATTTTCTCTTCTATACGCTCGAAGCGCTGACGGGGCGCGCCTTCCTGCACGGCCAGCCGGTGGGACTGGGGGTGGTGGTCGGCTCGATGCTGCACGAGACCGGGGCCGAGCTCATGCTGGACGCGTTCGCGCGGATCGGTCTCGACGTCCGCCCCGAGGCCATGGGATTGAGCTGGGACCAGGCAATCGAGGGGCTGACGGGAATGCGCGCCTACGTCCGCTCCCAGCCGCTCTGGCACTCGATCGCCCACGACGCCGAGATCACGCCCGGCTTCGTCTCCGATCTGAAGCGAAGGCTCGACACCGCCTACGCACACCTGGCGTGACGGGAGCGGCGGGCCGATGTCATTCACCGCTCAGGAGCTTGCGACCGAGCCGGTCATCGTGACGCCTGCGTCGGTTCCGCCCGGCGAGGGGCGCACGCTGCTCCTGGTGATCCCCCACGCCGACGATGCGGCCATCTTTGTCGGGGGCGCGATCGCGCTCTGGGTCCAGGCCGGCTGGCGGTTGGTCTGCCTGCGCGTGACCGACGACCGCTGGGACTCCGTCGGCCTCGACGAGGCGGAGACCATCCGTCGGAACGCCGCGGAGCTGCGCGAAGCCGCCGCCATTCTCGGCATCGCCGAGGTGCACGACCTGGGCTGGCGCAGCGACATCCTGGGCGATGCGTCGCGCGTTCGGCTGCGCGAGCGGCTGATCCACGCGGTGCGACGCTTCAAGCCCTTCGGGATCGTCACCTTCGATCCCGACTCCATGTTCTACGAGGACAACCTGGACCACCGGGTAGTGGCGCAGGCGGTCGACGAGGCCTTCTGGACGGCTCAGTTCGACAAGCACCATCCGGAGCACTTCGCCGTCGGGCTCGAGGTCCACGGCGCATGCGAGCGATGGTATTTCGGTCGCCGCATCCTTTCGGTCACCCACGTCTTCGATACGAGCTCGGTTCTTCAGACCCAGATGGCGGCGATCCTTTGCCATCGGACGCCGCTTGCGAACATCGCGCGGCAGTTCGCCCTGCAGGCGCGCACCGCAGGCGTCTCGTCGGACCTGATCTCGCGCGCCGGAGCGGGCCGCTACGAGGAATTCGTCGGCTCTCTCTTCGAGGCGGCGGCGGCGGCGAGGGGCGCGCGCTTCGGCCTGGGCGCCGCCGAAATGCTCCGGCTCAAGCGCTCCCCAGTGCTCAACCTCGACTGACGGCGGCGAAGTAGCCCTTCTGGTCGCGACCCAGCGCCGCCAGCAGCGGCCCGAGCCGGTGCGCGAAGGGCTTCCAGCGGCCGACGCCGCCGCGGTGGATGGGGCGGCGCACCTGGTTGACGCTGGCGGTGCGCACGAGCCGGCGGGTCTCGTGGAACCGCAGGCAGGCCTCGTCCCAGTCGAGGCCCAGCGCCGCGAGGAGCCACTCGGTCTCACGGCGCGGGTCGGTGACGAGGTCCTCGTAGCTGATCTCGATGAAGCGGTCGGCCGGCAGCACCGCGCGCCAATGGGCCATCAGGGCGTCGTAGGCGCGCCAGTAGCGGCCGAGCTCGGTCTGGTCGTAGGCGAAGCCCTGCCGGCCGGCGAACCACCGTGAGAAGCATGAGAAGCAGGTGTCGACGGCGTCGCGCCGGCAATGGACGAGGCGCGCCCCCGGGAGCGCGAGCGCGATAAGGCCGGCGAACTCGAAGTTGCCCGGCATCTTGTCCACGAGCCGCGAGCGTCCGGCGGCCAACTGCGCCGTCTCCGCCAAGTAGGCGCGACCGATGCCGGCGACGTCGGCGACGCGCGCCCGCTTGAGCCAGGCGGCCAGGGCGCCTCGCGACGCGCGCGCCGCCATGGCGTGAAAGACCGGCAACTCGCCGGCCCCCGTCACCTGCGGGTGCGCGGCCAGGATCTGCTCGACGAGGGTGGTGCCCGAGCGCGGCATGCCGACGACGAAGATCGGCAGCTTCGAGCGATCGCCCGCGCCGGCGAGCGCCTCCATCCGTTCGCGCGTGAGCGCCGCGGCGATCGAGGCGAACCGGCGCTCGTCGGCGGCGACGTCGTAGGCGAATCCAGCGCGGATCAGGCGGTTCGCCTCCCCGAGCCGGTCGAAGGCGCGGTCCGGATCACCGGCGTCCGTCAGCGCCTTGCCGAGCGCGAAGAGGAGCTCGGCGCGCCCGTTCTCAGTCTTCGCGGCCGCAAGCGCCCGCTCCATGGCCGCGAGATCCGGATCGTCGGGCGCGAAGGTCTTGAGGTCGCTGAGCACGAGCCAGCCGCGGGGCGAGGCCGGGTCGAGCTCGACCGCGCGGGCGGCGGCCGCGGAGGCATCGGCGGTCTCGCCGAGCTCCTGCAACGTCACGGCGAGGGTCACGCGGGCCCCGGCGCTCTCCGGCGCCAGCGCGATCGCTCCCTCGAGCGCGGCGCGCGCGGCCGTGTGGCGGCCGAGCGCCAACAGGACGACGCCCTGGCCGAGGCGGGCCGCCGCGTCACCCGGCGCGAGCTCCGCGGCCTTCGCGAACGCTTCCAGGGCCGCCTCGTGGCGCCCGAGGTCGGTCAGCGCGCCGCCAAGCTCCGCAAACGCTGCGGCCTGCGGCGGCCCGGCGGCGGCCGCGCGGCGGAGGGGCCCGAGCGCCTCCTCGGGCCGGCCGAGCAGGCGAAGCGCGCGGCCGAGGTTGAAGAGCGCGTCCGCGTCGTCCGGAGTCAGCGCGAGCGTCTGGCGGAAGGCGGCGGCCGCCTCGGCGTCGCGACCGAGATCGCTGAGCGCGACGCCGAGATTGTGCCAGGCTTGCGGAGCTGCGGGCGCGAGCGCGAGCGCCTGGTGGCAGGCATCGACGGCGGCTGCGGGCTCGCCCAGCGCCCTCAGCGCCGCGCCGAGGTTGGTGAACGTCGGAGCGTGCGCCGGGTCGAGACGCGCGGCCGCACGGTAGGCGTCCGCCGCCTCGCCCGAGCGCCCGAGCGCGCGCAGCGCGTTGCCGAGATTGTAGCGTGCCAGCGCGAAGTCGGGGCTCAGCGCGATCGCGCGGGCGAAAAGTCCGATGGCCTGCTCCGGCCGGCCCGACTGGGCGGCCGCCACGCCCATCAGGTGCAGCGCATCGACGTTGCCGGCCTCGCGCTCCAGCACCTGCGCATAGAGCCGCTCGGCCTCGGCGAGGCGGCCGGCGCGGTGGCTCGCCAGGGCTGCGGCGAAGAGATCCTGCGACACGCGACGCTCCTTTGCGTCCCATATCAGCGCCCGATCTGAACGTCGCCGGGCGGAGCGCCGCAACTGCGAGGCTTTCTTCAAGCGTGTCGGAGCTTGGCCTGTAACGACATGTCGTGGAACCGACCGTTCTATCCGTACGCGAACTACCTCGTCGCCAATCCAGGAGCGCTGAGGAGCAGCGTGGCGGCATCGACGTGAAGTTCTGATCCGCGCGCGGTCCCCGCCGTTGCGGCGGGCGATGCCTGCAGCTTCAGGCCGCCGAGACGAGGCTCTCGAGGATCGCGGTCGCGCGCTCGACGAAGACCGCGCGCTCGCGGCCCGCCAGCGGCGCGTCGCGGATCAGCCGCTCGACGAGGAAGCCGATGTAGACGGCCGCGAGCACGCGGGCGCGGGCGGGCGCATCCTCGCCGCCCAGCCACTCGCGGATCGGCTCCAGGAAGCGCTCCTGGACCGCGAGGTTCAGGAGCGGCGCGGTCGTCGGCGACGTCGCGGCGCGCAGCAGGAACTGGAAGCTCTCGGTGCGGCCGCCGTCGCGGTGCAGGTTGTCGGCCATCAAGGTCGCGACGTCGCGCGCGAACGCCGCCCGGTCCCAGTCGCGGAGCTTGCCCGGCAGCGCGGCCTTCAGGGCTTCGGTAAAGAGGCCCTCCTTGCCGCCGAAGTAGCGCCTGATGAGGGCGACGTCGGCCCCGGCCGCGGCCGCGATCTCGCGCAGGCCAGCCCGATCGTAGCCGAGCGCCCCGAACTGCGCGCGCGCGGCCGCCAGGATCGCCGCGCGGGTCGCCTCGGCGTCGCGCCGCCTTGCGGGCGCGCGCGGCTGGCCGAGCGTGACGGTGTCGCTCACCGGGACCCTTGCTACGCCCGCGCCTCAGGCGCGGGCCGGGATCACCACCGGCATGCTCTCCCATCCGTGCACGAACGACGACCAGCTGCGCACGGGCTCGCCGGCGAGCTCGATCCTCGGGAAGCGCTTCAGGATCTCCTCCCAGATGATCGTCAGCTGCATCTCGGCCACGCGGTTGCCGACGCAGCGGTGGATGCCGAACCCGAACGACATGTGCTGGCGCGGGCGCTCGCGGTCGATGATGAAGGCGTCGGGGCTCTCGACGTGGCTCTCGTCGCGGTTGCCGGAGATGTACCACATGGCGACCCGGTCGCCGGCGCGGATGGTCTTGCCGCCGATCTCGACGTCGCGCGTGGCGACCCGGCTCATGTGCGCGAGCGGCGTCTGCCAGCGGATCGTCTCGGAGACCATCGGCAGCACGAGGTCGGGATTGGCCCGGAGCTTGTCGTACTGGTCCGGGTGCTTGTTCAGCGCATAGACGCTGCCCGAGATCGTGTTGCGGGTGGTGTCGTTGCCGCCGACGATCAGCAGCACCACGGTGCCGTGGTACTCGTCGGCGTCCATGTCCTGCGTGGCCGGATTATGGGTCAGCATCGAGATGAGGTCGATCCCGGGCTCGGAGCTCGCGCGCTCGCTGCGGAGCGCGTCGAAGGCGCCGAAGCACTCGCCGATCGCCTCGATCTTGTGCTGCCAGCTCTTCACCGGCCCGTGGCCGGGGATGTTCATGAACATGTCGGACCAGTAGGGGAGCTTGCGCCGCTCCTCGAACGGGAAGTCGAAGAGCGTGGCGAGCGTCATCGCCGTCAGCTCCTTGGAGACCCGGTCGACCCAGTCGAACTCGACCCCGATCGGCAGCGAATCCAGGATCTCGCCGGCGCGCTCGCGCACCACCGACGACATCTTGGCGAGGTTGGCCGGCGCGAGCGTCGGCGAGACCGCCTTGCGGCGCGGGCCGTGATCGGGCGGGTCCATGGTGATGAACCCGGCGCCGCCGCGGCGCCGCGGCGCCTCGCCCAGCACCTTCTCCTGCTCGGCCATCACCGCCTTGTTGGGAAGGCCGATGCCCTGCGCCGACGAGAAGGCCTCGTGGTCGGTGTCGACGGCCATGATGTCGTCCCAGCGGACGATCGACCAGTAGGCCCCGAAGTCGCTGTCGGGCGTGAAGTGGATCGGGTCCTCGCGCCGCAGCCGCTCGAAGTAGGGCCAGATGGTGTCGTTGTGGAAGCGGTCGGTCCGCGCCGGGTCGATCTCCTCGAGCGGCATCGCATAGGCGCGCGCGCGCTCGAATTCGGGCTCGACTTTGACCGCGGCGTTCATGGCTTCGTCCCTGATGGCGTTCCTGCGCCGCAGAGACTCCGCCCGCCGCGCCCCCATGTCAACGGCTGTTGACTTCGCCGCAAGCTCGCCGCCCACAAGCTGCCGTTGGGCTCTGCGCTGAGACTAGCGTTTATCGCGCCTGTCGACGCGGAGGGAAATCGGGCCGACCGATCACCACGGGATCTTTGCGTTTTCCCAGCGCGTGAACGTGCCTGTCGGTCCGTCGGGACCGAGCAGCGCGACACGCACCACCTCGCGCGAGCCGTCCTCGACCGACGCCGTACCCGCATATCCGTTGAGGTTCGTCTTGGTGAAGCCCGGGGTGACCAAGTTGACCTTGATCGGGGTCGACTCCAGTTCGACCATCATGGCGAGCGTCATTGCGTTCAAAGCCGCCTTGGAGGCCGGGTAAACGGGGCCGAACTAATGGCTGAAACGGATCGTCGTTCCGGATTAATACGGATCAGTGATCCGTATGGCAAGGGCCCGCCTGGTGATCGACAGACCGGAGGACTTCGGCGACGGCTTGGAGCCTCGGGGCGGGGCGGTCCGGCGCGTGCGCGCCGACGCGCAGCGCAGCCTCGATGCTTTGCTTCGTGCAGCCAAGGAGGTGTTCGCAACCTCAGGCGTGGATGCGCCGGTGCGGGAGATTGCTGAGAAGTCCGGTCTCGGCCTCGGCACCCTCTACCGACACTTTCCACAGCGCTCAGACCTGATCGCAGCGGTGTTCAAGAGCGAAATCGACGCGTGTGCGGACGCGGCCCAGATCATGTCTGGGGAGCGCGAGCCGTTCGAAGCCCTGGCCAACTGGATGCAGCGATATGCAGCGTTCGTCGCCGCCAAGCGCGGGCTCGCCAAGGCGCTGCACTCGGGAGATCCGGCGCTCGACAGCCTGCCCGGTTACTTCGATCGGCGACTGAGGCCTGCCCTCCGCACGCTTCTCGAGGCCGCGGCCGACGCCGGCGAAATCCGAACCGACGTGGACGCCGACGAGCTTCTGGGCGCGGTGGCCAGCTTATGCATGTCGTCCCACAACGCCGAGCCCGGCCGCGCAGAGCGCATGGTCAGCCTCCTCGTGGATGGCCTCCGCCACGGCGCCAAGCGATCGGTGAACGCGCCTCCCTGAGGGGTGATGAGCGACATTCGCGCTCGACCCCAAACCCGAGCTCAGCAAAGCTGCTTCGCCTCGCTCTCGTTGCCTGGCCTCTTCTCCAGACCAAAGGACCTGCGATGCGTCGCGCCCTGATCATCCTTTGCGCCCTGGTCCTCGATGCGTCACTGCTCGGACCGGCGTGGGCGGCGCAGGTCTGCGCGTGGATCGACGAATCGGTCGAAGAAGACGGTACGCACAAGTTCGAACTGAACCTCAGTGTCGATGCGCCAACGTCGGTCGCGGTGGGGTTCCGCGGCCCCGGTTTCACCTCCGGCTCCATGGGCGGGGAGATGATCCAGCTGGACCCGGGCGCGGCGAAGGACGTTGACGGTGAAGGTTTCGACGTCAGCGCCGGCGATGACCTGCGCTTCGACGTGCAGCTGTTCGATCACCCGCTCTCGCTAGACGAGTTGGATAGCCCCGTGGGAAAACCGCTGGCGGCGTTCACCTTTCGCCGGAAGGTGGGCGGAGATGAGACGGCGCCTCCGGCCGACCTGTCCACCAAGCAGTGCAAGAACCTGGATGCAAGCGCGGACAGCCCGCGAGAGTAGGACATGCGCGGATTTCGGCAGCGGCCTTGCGCCAACAGCTGCCGTTGGGAGGCCGCCAGCAACTCGCCGTTTCGGCCGGCGGGGTCACAGTCGACACGAAGGGCGAGTTTCGGCGTCGAGGTCACCGGCAGTTCGCGACCCATTGCGGACCCAAGATGCGGGAGCCATCCGCTCGCTTCAACGTGGCTGGCGTTTTCTGATCCGACCGCTTCGTCGCTACTAGTCTACGAAGGTGCGACTCTGGCGACCTTCCTTAGATCGCCACAGTCCATCACACCCGGGCGCTGGGCTCCGGCGAATCTGCATGCGGGTTTTGGAGTCGCGCCATAGACTGGCCGCGATCGCCGCAAGATGCGGCATCTGGAGCAGAGGAAACGCGATGGCCGAGCAACGGCGCAGGCTGGAGGGCAAGGTCGCTCTGGTTACGGGAGCGGCGTCCGGCCTCGGCGCCGAGAGTTCGCGCCGATTGGCCCGCGAGGGGGCGGCGGTGTTGCTGACCGACGTGACCGTCGAGGCTGGGGAAGCTGTCGTCGAAGAGATTGCCGGCGCCGGCGGGAGGGCCGCGTTCATCGCCCACGAGGTGACTTCCGAGGCCGACTGGGAGCGCGCCGTTGCGAGCGCGGTGGGGGGTTTCGGACGCCTGGACGTGCTGGTGAACAACGCCGGAATCGCGGGCGGAATGCACGAGTTGATGACCCACACCCTTGAAGACTGGCGACGAGTCCTGTCGGTCAACCTCGACGGGGTCTTCCTGGGACTGCGTTACGCCGGGCCGGCCATTGCCGAAACCGGCGGCGGGTCGGTGATCAATCTCTCTTCGATCATGGGCAAGGTAGCCATGCCTGGGCTGGCCGCCTATTGCGCCTCGAAGGGAGGCGTCCTGCTGCTCACCAAGGCTGCCGCCCTGGAATGGGCGCCGCACAACATCCGGGTCAATTCGATCCATCCGGGTTTCATCGACACGCCGATGGTCGCCAACGGCCTGCGCGAGGTCGAGAACAGCAATGAGATGAGGGAGATGATCATCTCCCGCCACGCCCTGGGCCGCCTGGGCGAGCCCCGCGAGGTCGCTGACGCAGTGGTGTTCTTGGCATCGGAGGAGTCCAGCTTCATGACCGGCTCGGAGCTGGTGGTGGACGGCGGCTACACGGCCCAGTGAGCCGGCGCGTATGCGTCCGCGCCGAATCCAGTCGCTCCGAACGGCAGAGATGAGCCGCGATCCGACGCGGCGCGGCGGGCGGCGCGGGAGGCGGGCCGCCGATGCGGCGCAGTGTTCGAGCGCCCCCTGGTCGCCGCCGGCGCGCGCGGGCTCCCCCCGATCACACGATCTCCCGCAGGTGGTGGCGCTCGTTCAGGGAGACGACGGCGCGCTCGCCGCGCCGCGAGCAGACGTAGCGGTTGATCGAGGTGTAGTCGGGCGCGAAGAAGAGACGCGCCGGCATGCCGAGCACGTGCGCGGTCCAGACGTTGATGACCCCGCCGTGGCAGAAGACCACCACCCGGCCGCCCGGGTTCTCGGCGATGATCTGCTCGAGGCCCGCCGCCACTTCGACCTGGAAGGCCCCGAGATCCTGGCCGTCGCCGCCCGCCATCCGCCGCCAGGCCTCGTAGTCCTCGGCCTTCAGGACCTCGTTGGGGACGTAGCGCCCCGCGCCCCGGTCGTACTCGCAAATGCCCGCGTGGGTGCGAAGCCCGAAGCCGGCGGCGCTCGCCAGCGGCTCGGCGGTCTCGATCGCGCGGCGCATGGTGCTCGCCCAGACACAGTCGATCGCCTCGCCGGCCAGATGCGCCGCGACCCGCGCGGCCTGGGCGCGCCCGGTTTCGGAAAGCGGCGGATCGGCGCTCACGTGGCTGCGCTCGGGCAGGCCATGGCGGACGAGGATCAGGTCCAAGCGGTCTTCCTCCTCCAGCCGCGCATGCGGCCCGGCCGGGCGCGGCGCGCGCCGGCAATCTGGGCCCCCCTACTCCTGCCGGCGCTCGCAGCTCGCGCGGTAGGAGGGCTTGGCGTCGCGCGGGCGAGCGTAGCCCTCGATGGCGAAGGCGTCGTCGACCGGCAGCGTCATCTCCCAGCGGGAGGGCGTCTCGGACGAGCCGGCGTCGAGCCAGTGGAATGCGCCGGCGGTCGGAGGCGCAGCGGTCGAGGCCCACCAGTGGGCGTCTCCCCCCATCTCGACCTCCACGTAGCGCCCCGTTCGGGCGTCGAATGCGAACGTGGCGACCACGACGTCGCCATCGGGCTTGGCGGGGCTCTTCGGCGCGAAGATCGTCTCGCGCAGCAGCTGGGCCTCGAACTCGAAGCGGAAGACGCTCGTGTGCGCCGGGGCGCCCTCGTAGACCTCGAGGCAGGACCAGGTCCCGACGTAGGGCTCGAAGACGGCCATCGGGCGGGCGGGCGCAGGCGCGCCTGCGCCAGCCGCGAGGACAAGCGCCGCCAGCCGCCAGGCCGGGATCATCGGCTCTCCGCCGTCATGCGGCCGTCCGCCACCAGGGTTCGGGTCTCGCGCGGAAGTCCGCCGCCTGCTCGAGCACCGCCCCGAGCTGGAAGAGCAGACCCTCGTCGAGCGCCCGGCCGATCAGCTGCAGTCCGAGCGGAAGTCCCTGGGGGTCCAGCCCGGCCGGCACGCTCAAGGCCGGCAGGCCCGCGAGGTTCACGGTCACGGTGAAGACGTCGTTCAGGTACATCGCCACCGGATCGGCGGCGTTGTCGCCGAGCCCGAAGGCGGCCGAGGGCGCGGTCGGGGTCAGGAGGGCGTCGACGCGCTCGAAGGCCGCGGCGAAGTCGTCGGCGATCCGGCGGCGGACCTTCTGCGCCTTCAGGTAGTAGGCGTCGTAGTAGCCGGCCGAGAGCACATAGGCGCCGATCAGCACCCGGCGGCGCACCTCGGCGCCGAAGCCGGCCGCCCTCGTCCGCTCGTAGGTGTCGGTCAGGGTCGGCCCCTCGACGCGCAGGCCGTAGCGCATGCCGTCGTAGCGGGCGAGGTTCGACGAGGCCTCGGCCGGGGCGATGATGTAGTAGGCGGGCAGTGCGTAGCGCGTGTGCGGGAGCGACACGTCGACGATCTCGCAGCCGGCGTCCCTCAGCCACGCGACGCCCCTCTCCCAGAGCGCTTCGATCTCCGCCGGCATGCCGTCGGCCCGGTATTCGCGCGGCACCCCGATGCGCAGGCCCTTGACCGGGCGGCCGACAAACGCGGCGAAGTCGGGGGTCGCCACCGGCAGGCTGGTCGAGTCCTTCGGATCATGGCCGGCCATGGAGGTGAGCAGGATCGCGGCGTCCTCGACGGTCTTGGCGATCGGTCCGGCCTGGTCGAGCGAGGAGGCGAAGGCCACGATCCCCCAGCGCGAGCAGCGCCCGTAGGTCGGCTTGATCCCAACCGTGCCGGTCAGCGACGCGGGCTGGCGGATCGAGCCGCCGGTGTCGGTCGCCGTGGCGCCGAGCGCGAGGTCGGCGGCCACCGCGGCCGCCGAGCCGCCCGAGGAGCCGCCGGGCGAGAGCGGCCGGTTCGTCGCGCGCGAGCGCCAGGGGTTCACCACCGGACCGAACGCGCTCGTCTCGTTCGACGAGCCCATGGCGAACTCGTCCATGTTGAGCTTGCCGAGCATGACCGCGCCGTCGCGCCAGAGGTTCGCGGTCACCGTCGACTCGTAAGTCGGCTCGAAATTCCCGAGGATCTTCGAGCCCGCGGTCGAGCGCACGCCCTCGGTGCAGAAGAGGTCCTTGATCCCGAGCGTCGCCCCCTCCAGGCGCCCGCCCTCCCCGGCCGCGAGCCGAAGGTCGGAAGCCTCGGCCATGGCGAGCGCCTTCTCGGGCGTCTCGAGCACATAGGCGTTGAGCGCTCGCGCGGCGGCGATCGCCTCGAGATGCGCCTGGGCAAGCTCGACCGAGGAAAAGCGGCGCGCGTTCAGGCCCTCGAGCGCCGCCTTCAGCGTCAGCCGGGTGAGCTCGCTCACTCGACCACCTTCGGCACGACGAAGAAGTTGCGGTCCACCCGCGAGGCGTTGGCGAGCACCGTCCGTGGGTCGCCGCCCTCGGTGACCACGTCCTCGCGCATCGGCAGCGCGACTGCCTCGGTCGAGGCCATGGGCGCGACGCCTTCGGTGTCGACCTCGCTCAGCTGCTCGATCCAGGCGAGGATCCGGGAGAGCTCGGCGGCGAGCGGCTCGAGCGCGGCCTCGTCCACGCCGATGCGGGCGAGACGGGCGACCTTGCGGACCGTGGCCGCGTCGATGGCCATCTGGTGAACGGGCTCCCTCGCGCCGCGAATTGCGCCGGGCTGCCGCGCGGGCGGACGCTCGCTTAGCAACTCGATCCCGGAACGTCACGGACCAATGCGCGCGCCGCGGCCGGCTTCGCCCGCCGCGCCGATCGCGCTAAAGCCTCGTCGGATGGCCGTGCTCGATCTGCTGGAGGTCCCGGGCGCCCTCGAGCGCGGACAGACCGTGGCCGGGCTCGATCTCGGAACCCGGACGATCGGCGTCGCGGTCGCCGACGCCTCGCTGACGATCGCCAGCCCGCTCGGCCTCA
>Ga0302326_10019952_pt1 | contig 13814 bp, 10 predicted proteins | sample Palsa_T0_3_FD_202264 | JGI IMG/M metagenome (GOLD analysis project Ga0302326, IMG submission 202264) | Peat permafrost microbial communities from Stordalen Mire near Abisko, Sweden - Palsa_T0_3 | ecosystem: Environmental > Terrestrial > Soil > Palsa > Peat permafrost | place: Sweden: Abisko... | reverse complement strand
ATCAGTATATCCTACCACTGAGGATCACCAATGCTTCCGGGTATACGATCAGCGGAAATTTTGGCAACGGGTACTGGCAGATGATTGCGGCTAATCCTTATGTCGGGTTGTACCAATCGGTCGGATACAAAACGGATGTCGGGGTGATCACGAATATCAATCAGCAGAAATACCTGTATTTCGCCGATCCCAATCCGGCGCTGGGCCTTGGTTATGTCGGGAGTAATACGGTGATCGGGCAGGCCGGTGATGACGTGACCTATATCGATTATGGGATTGCGATGGACCTTACGGTAGATCCGGTATCGGATACGGTTGCGGTGACGTCTGATCCCAATCAGGGGGCGAGGGGAAAGATCCCGTTGTTCAACAACGGAACTTGTGTGTATAATCCTTCTACGAAGACGTTTACGCTAAATTATGCTTATGTGAATGCCTATGGGAATACGGATAGTATTTATGAGGTGCTGACGTGGATCCCGTTGCCGCAGTAAGCCATGATCTGTTTGTGGTGTTCGTTTTTGATTTAAATTGTGTATTTATTATGAACACAGTTTTCAGACAGCATCTTGAAAAGGTTATCGAGCTCACTGACGAAGAATACGATCATATATCTTCTCACTTTGCCAGTAAAAAGCTCAAGAAGCACAACTTTGTCGTACAGGAAGGCTTGCCGGTAAACTATGAATATTTTGTCATCAGCGGTCTCCTGAAAGCCTCTTATCTGAACGAGCAGGGAAAGGAGCACATCTTACAGTTCGCCATGGAAAACTGGTGGGTCACGGATTATCAGGCTTTCGTCATGCAAACTCCGGCCACACTCAACATTGACTGTATCGAAGATGTTGAGCTGCTAATGTTATCCTTCACTAATAAAAGAAAATTGTGCACCGAATCCCATAAGATGGAACATTTCTTCAGGATGAAAACGACCATGGGTTATGTCAGTCTTCAACAGCGTATCCTATCTTTATTGAACAGCGATGCACAATCCCGCTATCGGCAGTTTTTCTCTTTGTATCCTCAGTTGTTCCAGCGGATACCGAAGGCATTGATAGCCTCCTATCTTGGCGTTTCCAGAGAAACGCTCAGCCGGATGTCCAATGCAGATCGTGATCATGGGCCAAGCGACTAGTTATTTTGCCTGCAGGGCGTCCAGTATTTTCTGCGCGACCGCGATGGAAGAACCGGGATTCTGACCGGTGATCAGGTTGCCGTCATTGACGACAAAAGAGTGCCAGTCTTCTCCTTTTACATAGTTGCCACCTTCCGACTTCACCATGTCTTCGAGTGAGAAGGCAACCATGTCGGTGCTCTGCCCTGCTGCTTCCTCGCTGTTGGAATAGCCGGCAATTTTTTTACCCTTTACCAGGGCCTCCCCATTCGTATCCTTTACATTCTTGAGTGCAGCAGGAGCATGGCATACCAATGCCGTGGGCTTACCGGTCCGGTAAAAAGTTTCGATAATGTGGATGGAATTTTTGTCCCCGGGGAGATCCCAGGTCGGGCCGGTACCGCCAGGATAGTAGACTGCATCGTAATCTTCCGGGTTTACGTCACTGAGTTTGAGGGTCTGTAGCAATGCCTTACCGGCAGCAGAATCGGCGAGAAATTTTTTAGTCGTTTCGGTGAGGTAATCGGGCAATGTACTCTTTGGATCTATTGGGGCTGTTCCCCCTTTGGGAGAAGCAACGGTAACTTCTACACCTGCCTCCCGGAATAAATAATAAGGGGAGGCAAATTCTTCCAGCCACAAACCGGTCGGCTGACCGTTGCTGCTGACGTGGTCGACTGAAGTGACTACGATCAGCACTCTTTTTACTTTCCTATTATTTGACTTGGGAATACCTGCGACGAAGATGTTCGCTGTCAGTAAGAGACTCGGAATGGCCAGTAAGGCCTGAATTGTTTGTTTCATGTTTCTGATTTTTTGTCAAAGTTGAAACAAACCGCAGCCTTGTTAAAGGAGGCAGATCACGAATTTGAAGTGATGTAGATCACATGCCGGACACGTGTTGATCTTTATGGACCCTGAAGATGACGTTGGCTGTGGGGCGGGCCGATAAGGGGACGCCGTCCCATTGGGTGATCCGTAAGCCGCCGAGTTTTTCTACTGCCTTCTGCGAGCGGTAATTATCTTCATGGATATAGAAAAAGACATTGTCTACGAAGCGAAAAGCGTAGTCCATCAGGAGGGCCTTCATGGATTTGTTGTAAGCACCTCCCCAATATTGGCGGCCGAGGAAGGTCCAGCCGATTTCAATGGCATTAGCCGCCTCTTTGACGGGAGCGAACCTCGTGCTGCCGATGACGTCACCGGATTTCTTATCGATCACGGCGAAAGCGGTATTGGCGGCCAGGCCTTCATTGAAGTATAGCTCGAATCCCTCTTTCGTAGCGCGGTTTTTGGCTGGATGCTGTTCCCAGATCAGCGGGTCTGAGGCTACTTTGAAGAGCGCGTCAAAATCTTCGGCTTTCAGCGGCCGTAAAATCAGCAGGTCATTTTCCAGGAGGGGTTGCCAATTGACATTCATGCGCAAATTTACTTCATGGGGATTAAAATAATCGTATTAAATTTAGTTCCATGCAACGACGAAATTTTATTCATCGATTATCTACTGTGGGGGCTGTGTGCCTGGGGCCGGTACGAAATGTTGTGCGAGGTTTGGGGGGAACGGGTGACGGCCGGGGGAAAGGGGTGGGAGATGACCGTGTATATTGGGCTATGTTGATGGAGAAAATCGCCCATCCGATACTGAGTCCTTTGTCGAAGGGAGAATTACGGAAAAATATGGAGGTGCAGGTGAGCCCGGTTTGGGATGGACGGGATACTTGTGTGGCTTATCTGGAAGCGGTCGGCAGGTTGCTTGCAGGCATGGCGCCCTGGTTTGCGCTGCCTGATGATGAGACGGCGGAGGGGAAAGTACGCAAGCGGCTACGTGAGGAGGCGTTGCTTGGCATAGCGGCGGGAGCGGACCCGCATAGCCCGGATTATTTCTGCTGGGGCACCCCTACTGCGCGACAACCGTTGGTCGATGCGTCCTACCTGGCCTATGCCTTTCTTCGCGCCCCGAAGGCATTATGGGAACCTTTGAGTGTAAGTACTAAACAGCAGGTCGTTCATGCCTTCAAAGGTCTCCGGAATATCGATCCCTATAGATCGAACTGGTTGCTTTTTGCCGCCATGGTAGAAACCTTCCTTCTGTCGATTGGCGAGGACATAGATGCGGCCCGGATCGACAATGCCATCGATACGATGAATAAATGGTATGTGGGCGATGGGTGGTATAGCGACGGCGAGCGGTTTCATTTCGACCATTACAATGGCTACGTGATCCACCCGATGATGGTGGATGTGCTGAAAGTGAATGTAGCTGCAGGGCGCCGTAAGAAAGAAGAATATCAACTTGCTTATCGCAGGATGCAGCGATATGCCGAATTCCAGGAGCGGTATATTTCGCCGGAAGGGACTTACCCGGTTTTCGGCAGGTCGTCGACCTATCGGGTGGGTGCTTTTCAACCTCTTGCGCAGCTGGCGCTGGAAGATTCGCTGCCGAAGGGAATCCATCCCGCGCAGGTACGTTGCGCGTTGACGGCAGTCATGAAGCGAATATTTATTCCTTCGACTTTTACTCCAAAAGGTTATTTGCAACTGGGATTGGTGGGGGATGAACAGCAGGGGATTGCGGATACCTATACGAATACGGGGAGCCTTTATCTTACCTCGCTGGCTTTTCTGCCATTGGGTTTGCCGGCCAAGCATGCCTTCTGGGCAGGGCAGGATGAGGCATGGACGTCGGTGAAGGCGTGGGGCGGGAAGCCGTTTAAAAAGGATTATGCAGTTGATTATTGAGCATCATGAGTAAAGAAACATTTGACGTCATCGTCATAGGCCTGGGGGCGCACGGCAGTTCGGCGTTGTATCATCTGGCCAAAACCGGGCAGAAGGTGCTTGGGATCGATCGGTATACGCCTCCGCACGAGCAGGGGTCTTCGCATGGGCAAAGCCGGATTATCAGGCAAGCCTATCATGAGAACCCGGTGTATGTCCCCTTTGTCAAGGCTGCCTATGCTTTGTGGGAAGAGATCGAACGGGAGACGGGAGAAAAACTGCTGATCGAAACGGGCGGTCTTTTGCTGGGCGCAGAGGACAGTACTGTCGTCACCGGAGCCAGGTTGAGTGCTGACAAGCATGCGATTGAGTATGACTATCTGGATGCGAAGGAAGTGAGGCGAAGATTTCCCGCTTTCCGGCCTGCCGGCGACACTGTTGCCGTTTGGGAGAAAAAGGCGGGCATTCTTTTTCCCGAGGAGTGTATCAGGACGCACCTAAAGGGGGCGATGGCTAATGGGGCCTCGCTTCATTGCGATGAAACGGTGTTGGCGATTAACCCTCAGGCGGGCCGCAGGGTGGTGGAGGTGACGACTTCACAAGGGAAGTATGCGGCAGAGAAGGTGATCGTCAGTGCCGGGGCCTGGGTGGGTGCGCTCCTGCCGGAGCTGCGTCTGCCACTGGCTATCGAGCGGCAGGTTGTGTGCTGGTTTGCGGATAAAGCGAATGGGGGACAGTTAAGTCCGTCGGGCATGCCCATTTATATCTGGGAATATGAGGCGGGCAAAATGTTTTATGGATTTCCTGATGTGGGGGAGGGTATCAAGATTGGGTTCCATCATGCGGGCAGGCGAATCCTTGCAGATGAGTTGAAGCCCGATGCCAGTGCGGGAGAGATCGACGCCTTAAAAGGCATTGCCGGGCGCTATTTAGCTATTGATCCGGAATTCAGGCGTTTTTCTGTTTGTATGTATACCAATACGCCTGATGAGGATTTTATTCTGGATGTTTATCCCGGGTGTGAGCGGATATTTGTTGCCAGCCCCTGTTCGGGCCATGGTTTTAAGTTTAGCAGTGTGATCGGCAAGATCCTCAGTGAATGGGCGTGCGATCGGCCGGTGGGGTTTGACCTGGCGCCTTTTTCTATTGCGCGGTGGGGGTAGGATTAAATAATTGTACATAATATTTCAGCGGTCCCAGTCCCATTTTTGCGCGCCGGCTATCGACGTGCGATGAATCTGCGATAGGAAAAGGTGCACTTATACCCTGGTCATTTGTTTTTATCTGGCTGCCATATAATTGAGGCTTATGCTGACCGACCAATATACGATCTTCGAGGAGCGCCAGATCTGATGGGTCGGCGTCCCCCTTTTCTACGGCCCGGCGCAAGTAAGGAAGGTATTTCTCCTGTACTCCGGGCGCCAAATCGGCATGCTGGATGACGGCAAAGAGCGTGCTACTGCCAATCCCTCCGATGATATCCGGCCCCAGCCACCCATATTTATCCAGGATTGACCGGACAAGGATCAGGTTCTGGCTGTCTGCCTTCGCCATGTTATTTTCCAATGAATCGACTTGTGGGGAATTAGCTCCATACTTTTGAATGACAGAGTCCAGGGGTCGCCTGTATCGTTGATCTTCTTCGAAGGCATGTCTTAATTTGGACTTCAGGGTGTGGTTGATCTTCAAGTCGGCCACGCTATCCTTATGAAGAAAGAGCCGGCGGAGGTTTTCCCATCTTGTGTCCTGGTGAAGGGACGTCAGATCAGCATCCGCCAGCAATGACCTGCCCTCATAGAAACGGGACATATTTGCCAGTTGAGTCAATACCTGAAAGGCCTTGTCATTCTTCCCGGCCAGGGCATAGATGCAGACGGCATTGTACCAGTCATAAGTGATATATTTCCGATTGGCCTGCGGGAGTGCCTTGTCGTAGAAAGCAGCAGCCTTTTTATATTCTTTGCGGTTGGTAAGGGAGTCGGCCTGGTGGATCCATTCGAAGTAAAGGGTCGATTGAGCTATGCCGGTTTTGGCTGTTGTTGTCAGGGAGACCAGGAGGATAAGAAGGGGGATTCTCATATTTGTTAATGAATATGGGATGAGATGCATCGGCGTGAATTTTGCATATAAAAAGATGGGTAAATTTGAAGATCTATGAATTTCAACCTTAGGACCTATCCTGGAGCTGTGATCCAACGGCTCAACAAGAATTATTACGTCGTCTACTTCATCTTCTTGCTTTCCATATGTTATATTGCCTACCTGGCCTTTTCTATCCATGAGGGGGTTTTCTATGCCGGGGACCAGGCCCTTAAGTCGTTGCAGGTCAAACAGATTGCGGCGGGCTATGGGTTCAAGTACCTGCATTTGCCGCAACCTGCGTGGGTGAAGGCGGTATGGCAGGCCGGCTATTTTCCTTTGAAGCCGCCATTTTTTTATCCTTCGCCGAATGGGTATCTTATTGTTTATCCTCCGATGTTCCAAATCATCACGAGTTTTTTTTATACCTGGCTGGGGAGCACGGGATTATATGTTTTACCGATGTTGTGCACGCTGATGCTGCTGGGTTGGACGGCGTTATTGTTGAAGCGTAGAGGGATCACTCCGTTGAATATTGCGCTGGCTCTCTTTGTCATGGTGTTTTGTTCGCCGCTGATGCTGTACGGAGTGATGTTCTGGGAACATTTGCCAGCGGTGCTGTTGTTGTTTGCCGGACTGGCCTTTATTGTCAGCCCTCCCCGGCGCCTTTGGGCAGCTGCTGCATTGGGCCTCGTTTCCGGGCTGGCGATCTGGCTGCGGCCGGAAGCGCTGATGATGAATTTTTTATATGGGGCGGCGGTGCTGGTGTTGTATTTTCGGGAAAGGAGGGGTGTGCATATCGCTTTTCTGGTGGCGCTTGCCTTTTCTATCGTCCCATGGCTTGCATTCAACTATGCCGAGTACGGGTCTATATTCGGCCTTCATGGGAAGCAGGTACTATCCGACAATGACCCTGATACCAAAATGGGGCTGAAGCATGGATGGGAAAACCTGATCGCGATCAATAAGCTGTCTATTCAATGCTTTTTATTCATCCTGCTTTTGTTTCCGGTTATTTACCAATCGATCAAGGACAAGAGCGATCTGCGTCCGTTCCTGCTGGCGGCTATCGTCATTTTATATTCCCTGCTGGCCCCGTTTATGCTGCCTAACGACGGCGTTATTCAGTGGGGGCCGAGATATTTTCTGGCTATCATCCCTGTGGCTATAATGGCATTGTTTCTGGCAGGGAAGAAATGGAATATCAGCCATGGGCGTATCCCGTTGTGGTTCACCGTGGTCATCCTGGTCGTTGGTTTTAGTTCATTTTACCGCAATGCGTATAAAGGCGGGTATAAAGAACTTCGATACAGGTATAATCAACGGATTACGCCGACGTATAATCTGATCAACAGCAAACCGGGAAGTGTGGTCATCGTCTCTTATCAATATATGACCTACGACTTCGGATACCTCTTCAACAAGGACTATTTTTTTGCCGAGTCGGGCGACGATAGTCTGCGGCGGTTGTTGCCGTTGCTGAAGAGCTATGGGGTGAAGCAATTTATTTACGTGTTTAATCCTCAGGTCCCTTCGTTGCCGGACATGCTGAAGGATTCGTCGACCCGGCATTATTGGGAGGATGTAAAAAAGGGATGGATCAAGGATGATATTGCGAGTAAGGTTTTTGAAATCAGGTAGTTTTTATTACATTCACAAGGTGAGAGCTAACCTAACCTTACTTATCCTTTTTGTCAGCATGGCCGCCCGTGCGCAGGTATGCAGCGGCGGTCTGGGAGACCCGATAGTCGATATTACTTTCGGGTCCGGAACAGCCACCTATGGCCCCTCATTGGCGCCCGGCGTCACCGGCCTGACATACGAGCAGGATTCATGTCCCCAGCAGGGAAGCGATCCAGGTACTCCAGGGGGCTATGCCATCGTTCATTCGCCGGGCTTCAATTGCTATGGTGGCGACTGGGTGAATTTCACGGGGGATCATACCGGCGATCCCAACGGCTATTTCATGCTGATCAATGCTTCGACCCTGCCAGACAATTTTTACAAACAGGAGATCGATGGGCTTTGTCCGTCTACCTCCTATCAATTCAGCGCCTGGGCTGTTAACATGGCTTCACAGCAGGGTGAAATAAATCCCGATATCACCTTTAGCATCCAACAGACCGACGGTACTGTACTTCAAAGCTTCGATACCGGCCCCATACCCATTCTGGATCCTGCTCAGTGGAATCAGTATGCATTTTACTTTTCTACGCCGCCAGGCATATCATCGGTGGTTATCTCTATGTATAACAACGCTCCCGGAGGATATGGGAATGACCTGGGCATAGATGACATTACCTTCAGGACTTCGGGCCCTTCCGTGGACATCAGCATTACCGGATATGCCGGAGATACGGCGAATTTATGCCCGGGCCCCGGCAATATCCTGCAACTAACCGGTACCGTGGGGAGCTGTTATCCGACAACCGCTTTTCAATGGCAGCAGAGGAGCGACAGTGGCGGTTCGTGGACCAATATTCCCGGCGCGGTCAATCCCCTGCTGAATGCAAATCCTGCTGCGACAGGCCAATACTTATACCGCCTGGCCGCGGCCCAGTCAGGCAATATCGGACTGCCGGCCTGCCAGGTTGCCTCCAGCCCGGACACGATCGTGGTGTTGCCCCAAACGCATCCGGCCATCAGCATACAAGCTGCCGGCAACTATTTGTGTGTCGACTCTCCGGCGATGTTCGTTGCCACACCGGTCGATAGCGGTACGCAGCCTACCTATCAATGGAATGTCGATGGCGTGCCAGTTGCGGCAGGTGGACCTTCCTATAGCAGCGGAATGCTGGCGAATGATGACCAGGTGAATTGTACCCTGACCAGTAATGCCATCTGTCCTGTTGCCGCCACTGCGGTCAGCAATACCATCACCTTGAGCCTTCTTCCCGACATTGTTACATCAGTGAGTGTCCAGACGTCTGCCACTGGCATCTGCCAGGACAGCCTGGTTATCTTTACAGCCATCCCTACGAATGGGGGAAGCCATCCTTCTTATACCTGGGAGGTTAACGGGCAGGCGACAGGGAGTGATACACCGGTTTATTCTTCCCGGGGCCTGAACAACGGCGATGTGGTGACTGTGATCTTGTATAGCGGCCAGCCCTGTTCTTCCTCCAGCACGTCCACGCCTGTTCCCGTGACCGTATATGATGTGCCTGGTATCCAACTGACGCCCGACACCATCATTGCTCCGGGCAGCCGCATTATGCTTCATCCGGTGATCACTGGTGCCATCGATTTTAGTCAATGGACACCGGCGACGGGCCTCGATGATCCTTTGGTGCTGCAGGCTATTGCCTCGCCGATCGAGACGACTGTTTATCAACTGGAGGTTCAGAATGTGAATGGGTGCGTTGCGACGGCGAGCGAAAAGGTCGAGGTTTTCTATAATTTGTCGATGCCCAATGCCTTTACCCCTAATGCTGATGGACATAATGATCTATTCAGGATACCCCCTTTGCTGAACCTGACCATCGAGCGGTTCTCTGTCTACAACCGATGGGGCGCGCTGGTATTTACGACCAACAATAGCCTGGTTGGATGGGACGGAAGAATGGGTGGACAAGCTGAGCCTGCCGGGACTTATGTGTGGATCGTAAGTTATTATGACCCTCTTACTCATCAGACGGTGATGAAGAAAGGAACTGTGGAATTGATTCGATAAGCTGCGGATCATCAACAGACATAGCGGGTAGCCATGGGGCCCCGACCTGGCGGCGGTTCCACCAGCGACCATCGGGATTGCCCGGCGGAGCAAAGGTATAGCGGTACAGGACTGCGCGAATATACCTGGGCGGCTTGCCTGGAAAGGGATTGGCGGCAAAGAGGCCGAGGGCGCCGGGGTCATTGTGCAGGAGCTTCCAGACGAGGTTGTATGTCCACGGATATTCATCGGGGGTAGACATGGCAGCGAACCACATCTGCCAATCCAGGCGCAACTGATAGGGGGCGATCTGGGGTGGTTGTTTATTGAGGGCGACGGGCAGGCCTTTATATGGGTATTCGATCCATTTGGCACTGTCGGTGGGTATGGAGTCCATCGTTCCTTCAAATACTACATTGAGGCGTTCTTGTCCTACCGATCCGAATGCACCATAGGTATTGACGAGCTCAAGCGGATCGAAAGAGGTGTTCATGATCTGCCGGGAGGACAGCATATTGAGTACGGGCTGGATGCTGAGGAGGGCGATGATGCCGGTGACAGTCCAGGCAGTGACCAGCATAGGCCGGGAGGGGAGGGCATTGGCGGCGGCGGTTTCTGCCTTACGGACGAGTGAACGGGGACAAATTTTGGATAATAATCCGTCATCAAAACAGGCCAGGGCGGGGACGATGGTGAGCCAATTGAGGAAGGACAGGTTGCCACTGAGGATAAGGTTGAGTTGAAAGAGGAGGATGATGGCCCCTGCGATGTGACGGGCCAAACGTGGCCAGAATACGAACCAGGGCGCGATAAGCTCTGCGAACCAGTTGAACCAAACACCGGCCTTTAATACCCCGCGGGGCAGAAAGTGGAACCAGCGGCTGAGCGGTCCCGGCAGGGGCTGTGTTTCGAAATGATAGTAGAGGGCGGTCCCATTGCGCCATACCTCATCGCCGCGGACCTTGATCATTCCGGCGCCGAACATGATGCGGAAGGTGAGCCAGCGGAATAACACGATGACTGGCATGGGCGGAGCCCGGCGAGGAAAGGGGCGGAGGTCGAGAAGGGGGCAGAGAAAGATAGCGAGAAATCCTGTCTCGAGTAACTGGATTTCCCATCCATAGCCATACCATTCCTGCCCGAGGTGCACAAAGGACATGTATAAGAACCAGAGTATAGTGAGGATGGGGGCATTCGCGAAACCGGCGAGGACAACGAGCGATAGTATGAAGCCGATCCATGCGACGGTGAGGAGAGCTGTGTCGGAATGGACGAACCAAAAGAGCGAGGGCAGGCGAAGGAAGCCGTTGGCGGTTGATCCGAGCGAGTCACGGACGCGTTGTGTGAAGATGCCGATGGGGAGGAGGCCGTGTGTACCGATCAACGGGACGATCTGGTTGATGGCAGCGAGAAAGGCCACGGCATAGATGGCACCCAGCAGGCGGAGGATGAGGAAGCGGGTGAGCCAATAGGATGGGCGTGTGCCGGGTGACGCGGAGGGTGCGTCCTGTAGAAAGGTGGCTATGGGAGGCATATAATAAAATTACCTATTTTTAGGTATGGTGCTTGATGAATTACTGGTAAAGGTTGGCAGGCTGAGCGCCGAAGAAATTTCCGGTCGCGATGAGGATATGATGCGGCTGCTGAAGGAGAACGGGGTGACCTATAATATTTATGGAGATCCGGCCGGATTGAACCGGCCCTGGACGCTGGACATCATCCCCTTCCTGGTCAGCCAGGAAGAATGGCCGGTGATCGAAGCGGGCCTTTTACAACGGGCCCGGCTGCTGGACCTGATATTAGCAGACATTTACGGTGAAAGGAGGTTGATCCGGAACGGCATCCTGCCTGTCGACGTCGTGTATAACCATGCCGGGTTTCTCCGGCAGTGTTCGGGCATCCGCCTGCCGGGAGCGCATCATCTCGTATTGTATGCCGCTGATCTGGCCCGGAGCAAAGACGGGCGCATCTGGGTGGTGAATGATCGGACGCAGGCTCCTTCGGGTTCAGGGTATGCCCTGGAGAACAGGACAGCCATGACGAGGGTGATGCCGGAGCTTTTCGAAGGATTGCAGGTGCGACATCTTTCGCCGTACTTTCATGCCCTGCGTAACGGGCTGAACGATATCGCTCCGCACGGCCGGCCAAATCCCCGGATCGTTATCCTCACGCCAGGCTCGAGTAATGAAACTTATTTTGAACATTCTTATCTATCGTCCTATCTGGGTGTGACGCTTGTGCAGGGGAATGACCTGATCGTAAAAGACAATCATGTGTGGTTGAAGACCATGGGTGGTCTTGAACGGGTCGATGTGATCCTTCGCCGGATGGACGATATCTATTGCGATCCATTGGAACTGAAAGAAGATTCGCAACTGGGGGTACCGGGCCTATTACAGGCCGTCCGAAGTGGAAATGTGAGCATTGCCAACCCCATCGGCAGCGGCATCCTGGAGAACCCGGGCCTGATGCCTTTTCTGCAGCCCATTGCGCGATATTTCCTGTCGGAAGACCTTTTGATGCCGACGATTGCATCCTGGTGGTGCGGGCAGCCCAAAGAATTGGATTATGTGCTGGCGCATCTGCCGTCGCTGGTCATCAAGAAGATCTATCGCAGTCCGACGGGTACCTCGTCCGTGGATGCAGCAGCGCTGTCCGCGCGGCAACTGAGTGAACTGAGGGACCGGATCAAGGCCCATCCGAGCCTGTATGTCGGGCAGGAGAAGGTTGACATAGCATCGTCTCCGGCGCTGATCAGCGGCAAGATCGAATCCAGGCGGGTGCTGTTCAGGAGTTTCCTGGTGAGCAACAAGGAGGGCTATCAGACGATGGCGGGTGGATTGTGCAGGACCTCGTCCGATGAGGGGAATTTTGTCATCTCGAATCAAACGGGGGGTGTGAGCAAAGATACCTGGGTACTGTCGCCAGAGCCAGGCCGGATACTGACTGTGCTGAAGGAAGCGTCGGAGAGACCGGAGATGTCCTATATCGACATGTTGCCGAGCCACGCGGCTGAAAATCTGTTTTGGGTAGGCCGGCATACGGAAAGGGTGTTGGGGAATGCCCGGTTCCTGCGGACTGTCATGCAGTTCATGGCGGAGGGCAACAAGCTGCTCACGGAGCCAACCAGCCAGACAGAGCGGAGCCTGTTGGTGGCGCTGACCCGGTATAGCTATACGTACCCTGGCTTTGCGGGTGAGGGCGGCGAAGTTAAGTTCGGCCATCCCTGGGCGGAATTGAGAGATGTCTTGCTGAACGGGGACAGGGCGGGCAGCCTGAAGTTTAACTTTTTGCAGTTTCACCGGGCGATACATGAGGTGAGGGAGCATTGGTCTACGGACACCTGGCGGGTGCTAAGGATCATGGATGAAGAGTTCCGGCAGGATATCCCGTTAACGCATCATGGTCATCTGCAGATGTTGCGGACGCTGGACAACCTGATCACCTATATTGTGGCTTTTATAGGACTGAACAGGGAAAGTATTTCCCGTGAACAAGGGTGGATATTACTGGATGTGGGGCGAAAGATCGAGACGAGCCTTTTGCTGATCACCTTATTGCGGACAACGCTTGTCAACAGGTCCGGCGACCCCGTGGAATACCATTTGCAACAAAGCGTTCTGATGAGCAATGAGAGCCTTGTGAATTACCGGTATAAGTATAGGATGCCGATCACGCTCGGGCTGGTACTGGACCTGATGTTATTCGACCCGAATAATCCCCGGTCGCTGATCTACCAGGTGAACAGATTGAAGGTGTATCTTTCCAATCTTCCGAAAAATCCGGGTGCTTACTGGCTGACGGAATATGAGCGACTGATCCTGGAGGCTGATACCTTGTTGAAGCTGGCTGATAAAGATGAATTGACTTTGGCCGGCCCTGCGGACAAGGAATACCGGGTACTGAATAATTTTCTGTCTAAAATGTATGGGTTACTGTCGGGTATCCCGGACGTGATCTCGAAAACGTATTTCAAACATGAGCTTGCGCCGAAAATATAATATTACGCATCGGACGACATATACCTATTTCGAACCGGTGAGCGTATGTCACAATGTGTTGCGGCTGGCGCCGCGGAATACATCGCAGCAAGTTTGCAGGCACGTTACTGTCAAGATCAGCCCGGAGCCAGACACCATGCGGGAGTACGAAGATTTCTTCGGGAATAAGGTGATTTATTTTTCTATTGAGAAGGAGCATGCGCGACTGACGGTGGATGTGCGATCGGAGGTGGATATTATAGGGGAGCTG
>Ga0302326_10019950_pt1 | contig 13814 bp, 8 predicted proteins | sample Palsa_T0_3_FD_202264 | JGI IMG/M metagenome (GOLD analysis project Ga0302326, IMG submission 202264) | Peat permafrost microbial communities from Stordalen Mire near Abisko, Sweden - Palsa_T0_3 | ecosystem: Environmental > Terrestrial > Soil > Palsa > Peat permafrost | place: Sweden: Abisko... | reverse complement strand
CGGCCTCAGTGAGGGGCGCTGGCGGCAGATCACCAGCGGCTACCAGGTCGTGAGCGCCGGCATCTACGCACCTGTGCGGGGGCCTGCCGCCACGCTGGCCCGGATGGCGTCCGTCGCCGGAGTTACGGCGGCCCAGCTCGAGCAGGCCGGGCGGGCGGACGCGGCGGCGGCCCTGGCCGCCGCCCCGGCAGCCGACGCTGGTGAAGCGATCTTGCGGCGGGTCAGGGAGATGAGCACCGATCAGGCACGCGACCTGCTCGCGGCGATCGCCGTCCAGCTTGGCGTCACGCTGGCCGGCCAGGACCAGGCAGAGCCGGAACGCCGCTACGGTACCTAGGTGACTTCGCGGTACCTGGTTTGACTGCGCGGTACCTGGTTTGACTGCGCGGTACCTGGTTTGACTGCGCGGTACCTGGTTTGACTGCGCGGTACCTAGTTGACTTCGCCCGGGCCGCGCTGCGGTCCACGGCGAGCGGAGAGGGGCTTCACACTGAACGACGAGCCCGCGGCCACCGACCTGGAGCGGCTGAGCGAGTTAGCCCGCGCCCTGGCCGAAAGCGACCCTGGCCCGGCGAGCGAGCTTGCTTGCGCGCTCGCCGACGCGGTCGCCGGGCTGTCCGGTCGGATGGACGCCCTGTGGCGCCTGATCGCCGCGGCAGTCGAGACGGCCGGCCTCAGTGTCACCGCCGCCGCGCCACCTCCCGCCGAGTTCACCCGGGGACACCCCCCGCCTGGCGGTACTAGCCACCGCGGCACTGGCCACCAGAGCGTCCGGCTGAGCATTGACGGCAAGGACTGGGTCGCGGCGATCAGCGAGGACGAGCCCCCCGCTGACCCGGCCGGTTCATGGGCCGCGCTTGAGCGCATTACGAAGGCCGCCGACCCGCAGCAGCCCGGCAGCTAGACCGCAGGCTCCCGCAGACCGCGGGCTCCCCGCAGCTGGTTCACCACCGGTAATTCTTGGCCGCCTGCCGGAACGCGGCGATCGCGGCCGGGTCGTTATCGACCTGCCAGTCCTGGCTGTAGAGCGAGCCACTCTGCTCGATGTCGAACCACACGAACCCCAGGATCTGCTTGTTCTTGATGCCCGCGAACAGGCCTCTGATCTGCCTGGCCTGCACGGGCCCCGGCGGCGCCGCGGCGGTCTCGGCAATCAGGATCTTCTTGCCGGGCGCTACGTCGTTGACGTCGCCGATCGTCTGCCCGAAGACGCTCTCGAAGGTGTCGGTGTTCCTGACGTAGTAGCCGTCGATGCCGACCCAGGTGACGTACCGGCTGCCGGGGTACCACTCGCCGATCGAGCTTGTCTCGGGGTCGTTGACGTTGACCGTCCACAGCCAGGTCACGTTGAAGTCGCCCTGCTGCCGGAAAATGCGGACGACGTGCCGCCACGCCTCGCGGAAGGTGCCCGGCTCGACGTACCTGTAACCCCACTTAGACGTGAGCGCGTTCATCTCATGGCCGAAGGAGATGATGACGCCCTTGCCGTAGGCATGCACCGCGCGTGCAAAGGAGATCAGGTAAGCGTCGTCACGGCCTGCCGCGATCCCGCCGATGCTGACGCCGCGCGGGTCTATCTGCACGCACGGGGTCGCGTCCTGCACGTCCGCCTCGTAGGCGAAGCCAGTCTGGAACTTCTCGTTCCAGCCGCTGTAGTAGACCGCGATGTTGGGCTGATGGCCGATGGCCGCCGCGAACTGGTCAATGCCGGCGTAGCTGTCAGGTGAGCCTTTCGCATAGACGCCGAGGTAGCTGTCGGCGCGGTCCGGCAAGGTGACGTGGATCGGCGTCCGCGACGAGCCAGCGACAGGAGTGCCGTAGTGCGCCGGATGCTGCGATGGCGGCGACGCAGGGGCTACGGCCGTCATCACCCCGGCAGTCGCTGCCCCCGCCGTGACGACGGTGGCGACGGCGGCCAGGGCCGTGGCCGTGGGGTTGGATCCGGTGAAGGCCGCCACGTGCTGCAGGAGCGACGACACGGAGTCCGCCACCTCGACGACCATGCGGCGGATCCGGTTGTCGGCCAGGGCCGGGTACAGCACAAGGGCCGGGAACCGGTGCGACGCGGCGAGGACCTCGCGAACGGCGCGTCGGCGGGTCGCCTTGTCGAGTCCGGCCCGGACGATGATCGTCTTGCCGTCGGCGGAGGCCAGTGCGTTGATCCCGGGTGGCAGCTCGCTGGTCTGGGTGATGCGGGTGATGCCGAGGGTCCGCGCCGGGGCGGAATGGACGTGCCGGCCGCGCCTGAGTGCGACCGGCTCCGGCGGCGGGATGGTCATGTCGCGTCCCTTCCGGGAAAGATCAGTCGGCCGACGATGAGCGCGTTGATGATCCCGAACCCGGCGACGACCGCGAACCGGGGCGACCCGGTCTGTTCCATCCGCCAGCCGGCCAGGCCCAGCCACGCCACGGCGAGCGTGCCGTTCCACACGGTCACGCCCCACCAGAACCGGCGGGTAGCGTCACCGGGCCCGCGCGATGGCTGCCAGGACATCACCCTGCCCCGCGCGTAGTCCCAGAGCGCGAGAGCCTGGGCCCAGCCGACCGCCAGGGAGAGCGGCCAGATCCGGGGGCTGTAGGGCGCGTGGTGCCACAGCGGGTAGAGCACCACGCCGGTGATCACGGCCGGGAGGAGCAGCAGCGCGTTGCGCAGCTGGATCTCGCCCGGCAGGAACGCCAGCAGGCTTATCGGGATCAGCGGCAGGACCAGGGTCCGCAGCGCGGTGGTCAGGTTCCACAGCCAGCCCGACAGGTAGGGCAGCCGGGACCGCCACGGCATCGGAACCCGCCACATGTGCTTCGTGGCGATCAGCGACGTGGCGCCGCAGCACCAGCGGTATTGCTGGCGCATGAAAGCGTCCAGGGTGGACGGGCAGATCCCGGCCGCCAGCACGACCGGGATGTACAACAGCTGATAGCCGTGGTAGCGCACGTCGAGCCCGGTATGCGAGTCCTCCGCGTAGGGAATCATCGTGAACCCGCCCGACGGCGCCAGCGCGGCACGCCGGTAGACGGCATTCGAGCCGACGCACAGCGCAGATCCGAACCTGTCACGGGACACCTGCACCGCACGGTAGAACACCTCCAGGGTCGGGCCGGCCGCGCGCTCTACCCAGCTCTGCGCGGGCCTGACGCGGAAGAACTGGGGGGTCTGCACGATCCCGGTCGCTGGATCATCTAGGTAGGGCAGGGTCTCGGCGAGGAAGTCGGGCCGCGGCCGGAAGTCAGCGTCGAAGATGACGACGTGCTCGCCTGAGGTCAAGGCGAGCGCGTTGTTGAGGTTGCCTGCCTTCTTGCGGTAGCGAACCTGCGGGCGGCGGACGTAGGCGAACCCGAAGGACGGCGCCAGCGCGCGGGCTTCCTCGCTCGGCCCGTCGTCGAGCACATAGGCGCGGGCCGAGCCCGGGTATGCCTGGATGACCTCGAACACGCCGATCCAGGTGTTGCGCAGCACCTCTATCGGCTCGCCGCAGATCGGCAGGAAGATGTCCACCGTCGGGTAGCCACGCGGCGCCCAGGCTCGTACCCGCAGGACGTGGCCCACCAGGTCAAAGCTGTGGCCGGTGAAGTTCACCGGCAGGCTGACTGCCTGGTAGGCGAAATACAGCAGGGTGTATCCGGCGAACGCCAGCAAGACAGGGTAGCGAATCTCGAGCCAGGCCTGCGCAACCAGGACGCACACGGCGCTGGCGCACAGGGCGGCCGTCAGGAATGGCAGCGACCGCCAGGCGTACGAGCCCTTCTCGACGTCATCCGGCGGTTCGGGCAGCACCGTGCCGACGTGACGGTGACGGCCGCGCGGGGTGGTTGTGGCGGTCACTGCCCGGCCACCGAGGGATCGCGCACCCAGACCTTGAACTTGCTGCGGGTGCCGGTCGCCGAGTACGGGATGTCGGCGACGCACCGGTACCCGCCGAGCCGCTTGATGTCGCGGGAGATCGCCCTGTCGGTCGGTGCCGTGTCCCAGAAGTTCAGCGCGATGACAGCGAAGTAGCGGTGCCCGATCGCATCGTTGTACCCTCGCAGGCCGGTAAGCCGCTGCCTGGTCTGCGGGTCGTCATACCGGAAGTACCAGGTGCCGTAGAGCTGCCGCCAGTTCACCTCGTCGGGGAGGTAATACTCCTCGACGTTGCCGCGCTCGTCGGCGAGGACGGGGCCGTGCGTGGCGGCGAGGATGGGCCGCAGCGCGGCGATCAGCGGCAGCGAGTCCGGCCATCCGTAGCAGGCGGTCGCCCACGGGATCGCCGGAACGACGGCGAGGCAGACCGTGGCGACCCCGATGCGCCGCGCGGCGGCGGCCTTTGCCGGCGGGACGGCGCCGGCCAGCGCGGTGAATGCCACCCCGGCCACGATGGCGCCGAACCACTCCCCGTAGCCGAGGTGCTTGAAGAGGCTTGTATAGGTGTGGATGCGCGCTTGCTCGGCCGGGACCAGGAAGACGGCGGCGGCGAGCACGCCTGCCAGCAGCTTTATCGGCCGGCTCCGGCGGGTGCAGGCGACGGTGACCGCCCCGATAACGGCGAGCAGCGCGACTACCCCGGCCCACTTGGCGCTGACCAGCAGCAGGTAGGGGATCGGGTAGTTGCTTGAGTGCCGCAGCAGGGTCGTCGTCTTGACCCCTTGCCAGCCAGCCGGGCCGGCTGCGAACAGCCCGGCGGCCAGCAAGACGAACAATGTGCCCAGCATGACCGCGGCCGCGGCGAAGCCGGTCCCGCGGCCACGTCGCTGCCAGGTGGCCAGCGCCACGATGGCGATCACGATGAGGTCGAACAGGGCAGCCGCGTACTTTGCCGCGTCCGCGACCGCGAGCGCGGAGCCTGCCGCGGCGAGCAACGCCAGCCGGGCGGCACCCGTGTTCCCGATGGCGAGGATCCCGAGCCAGGTAGCGAGAGCGAGCAGGAACAGGGCCATGGCGTCGTAGGTGGCGAAGGCGCCCAGGAACTGCGTGGCGGCGGTCCCGGCAAAGAGCCCGATGGCGAAGAGCGCGGAGGTCCGGTCGAAGATCCGGCGCGTGACGCCGTGCAGCAGCGTTGTCGCGCCGAGCATGAAGCACAGCGAAAGGATCCTGGCTGCGGCCAGCCCGCCGATGCTGTCGGCAAGCGCGCCGATGGGCGGATAAATGACTGGCGAGCCGGACAAGAAGGTGGAGAACGGCTCAATGGCGGCCCCGCCGTGCAGCCAGTAGTTGATCTCAGCGCGCCCCGCCCATAGGTAGAGCGCTTCGTCGGGGAAGGCGGAGTTGCTCGACACCAGCCGGATGGACAGGACAGTCTGCACGGCGAGGACGACCAGCAGCACTCCCGGGAGTTTGCGGGGACGGCCGCGACCTACGGACTGGCCGTCCGCCGTCGCCCTCGCGGCTGCCTGCGATGCCGGGCGTGCCGCCACCGAAGCCGGCCAGCTGGCAGCGACGTCGAAGGGGGTGGCCAGGTCCCTGGACGGCGTGGCCAGGTCCAGGACCGGCGTGGCCAGGTCCAGGACCGGCGTGGCCAGGTCGAGGAGCAGCGCAAGGGCGCGAGCGTCGCGCTCGGCGGGACTAGCCGGAAGATCCCCGGCCTCACCGCAGACAGCGGACAGGACCGCGATGTCCCTGGCGGCAGCCGTACGGGTCAGGATGGCATGGCCCGGTAATCGCGCAATGCCCGGCAGGCCGGGTAACCGAGCAAAGCCCGCTAAGCCGTGCGGGGCAGCGCGCCGCGTCGCGGGTGCGGCTAGCGGGAGCGGCACGTGGTTGCCGCGCTGCGCGGGCTCGGACGGCTCGTCGCTGCGGGACGCGGCGACGGAAGCGGCCAGCGCAGCCTGATCGGGGTGCAGAGCTGTCACCGTGCCCGCGACGTCGAGGCACCCGGTGCTGGGTCGGCGGGAAAAACGGCGCTTCACCTCCCTGGCAGCGTCACGAATGCAGCGTCACGGATGCGGCGTCACGGATGCAGGGTCACGGATGCGAAAGCCCGGCTTGCCGCGGTGGCCCGGTCCGGCGCCCGCCCCGGCTCCCGGCCGGGACAGGCGCCAGCCGGTCACTCGCCAGACGCACGGGGCAGCGACACTCGCTGCCAGCCGTTCAGGAAACTGCGAACTTCGCTCTCGCTGTAGCGCCGGTGACCGCCGGGGGTACGGATCGACGACAGCTTGCCGCCGCGCGCCCACCGGGTGACGGTCTTCGGGTCCACTCGGAGCATGGCTGCGACCTCAGCCGGGGTGAGCAGGCGGTTCTCCGGCTTGATCTTGGTTCTCACGGGACTGGTCCTCTCACGCTGGGGGGTAGTTGGTCAGTAACACAAAGTGACTGCACTTAAACGTTACTCACCGAGAGCGCTCTATCACAGGATGTCATGCCCACCTGGCTTTTGCAGGCGTTCTGCCTGGCACGGTGATAAATTTCCCGCGCCCGCCCTTCATGTCCTCGTTAGGAGGACGCCACGATCACGGGGTTGGTTTACTCGCGTGACGTGACGAGGCCGACACGCCGTGTCGCGCCAACCCCGCACGCCCTCTCGCACGCCCTCACCGGAGATCCCCGTTGGTCATCCCGGCCGGAGCGTCAGGAACGGCGACCAGGCCAAGCTCGGCCGACGTGGCCAGCAACGGGTGCCGCGGCAGAACCCGGACCGTATAGCCGAACGGACCGGGGCCGCCGAGCTCCACCTCGCCGACATACCTGACGACCAGATTGCTGCCAGCAAGCCCCTCGTGCACAAGGTCAGCGCACGCCGGATCGATGATCTCGTCCTCATCCCCCGCCCGGCCGTAGACCACTTGGACCGTGACGTCCGCCGGGGACAGCTCGCCGAGCGCGACCGTGGCGCGTACCACCAGTAGCGAACCGGGACGCTGCTCGCCCTCCTGCGCTTCGACGTGCTCGATCCGGATCGCGTGCCAGGCCTTGGTCACCCGTTCCTGCCAGGCGGCGAACTGACGGGCGCCGGCAAAATCGGGGCTAGCGGCGCCCGTGGCGCCCGTGGCGCCCGTGGCGGCGACCGCCTGGCCGGCCGCCGCGCCGTGACCGATGAGCGCGCGGGACGACCGTGCAGCGGGCAGGTACAGGCCGGCCACGTACTCGCGCACCATCCGGGTGGCCTGGGCCTTGGGACCGAGCGTCCGCAGGGTGTGCGCCACCATCTCCAGCCACCGGCGCGGCGGGTGGCCGGCCGCGGACTCGTAGAACAGCGGCGCGACCGACTGGCCGATCAGGTCGTACAGGGCGGCGGCCTCCACCTCGTCCCTGCGGCCGGGGTCGGCAAGGCCGTCGGCCGAGGGGATCGCCCAGCCGTTGGCGCCGTCGTACCACTCGTCCCACCAGCCGTCCCGCACCGAAAGATTGAGGCCGCCGTTCAGCGCTGACTTCATGCCCGAGGTGCCGCAGGCCTCAAGCGGGCGCAGCGGGTTGTTCAGCCAGACGTCGCAGCCCTGCACGAGAGCCCGCCCGAGCGCCATGTCATAGTCCGGCAGGAAGACGATGCGGTGCCGCACCCGGGGATCATCGGTGAATCGCACCATCTGCTGGATCAGCAGCTTGCCGCCGTCGTCCGCCGGGTGCGCCTTGCCGGCGATCACTATCTGGACCGGCCGCTGGGGGTCGAGCAGCAGCGCGGTGAGCCTGGCCGGATCGCTCAGCATCAGCGTCAGCCGCTTGTAGGACGGCACCCGCCGGGCGAAGCCGATCGTCAGCACGTTCTCATCGAGCGCCTCGTCGATCCAGGTCAGCTCCGCCTCCGAGGCGCCCCGCTGCTGCCAGGACGCACGCAGCCGTTGCCGGGCTTCGGTTACCAGCCGGGCGCGGAGCCGGCGACGGATCGCCCAGATCCGCTCCGGGCCCGCCGCCGCGACGAGTCCCCAGGCCGGGCCTTCGGGAGGCAGGTAGCCGCCCGGCTCGTCACCCTCTGGCCGGGCCTGGCCGGCCGGCTCGCGGCGGCCGGCGGCTAGCTCAAGGATCTCGGGAGCGACCCAGGCGGCCGCGTGCACCCCGTTCGTCACCGAGCCGATCGGTACCTCCGCGGCGTCGAAGCCGGGCCACAGGCCGATAAACATCTGCCTGCTCACCTCGCCGTGCAGCCTGCTGACCCCGTTGACTCGCTGAGCCAGCCGCATCCCCATCACCGCCATGTTGAACACGCCGGGATCGCCGCCGGGGAAGGTCTCGGCGCCCAGCGCAAGGACCCGCTCGCACGGCAGGGCGGGATCCTCCGCCGCTCCGCCGAACTGCTTCTCCAGCAGATCCCTGGGGAACCGGTCGATCCCGGCCGACACGGGGGTGTGGGTGGTGAACACCGTGCCCGCCCGGCAAGCGACGAGCGCCTCGGAGAAGCTAAGGCCCTGGTTGACGTACTCGCGGATGCGCTCAAGGCCGAGGAAGCCGGCGTGGCCCTCGTTCGTGTGGAAGACCTCCGGCCGGGGGTGCCCGGTGATCGCGCAGAACTCCCTGACCGCCCGGACGCCGCCGATCCCCAGCAGCACCTCCTGGCGGAGCCGGTGATCGCTGCCCCCGCCGTACAACCGGTCGGTGACCTCGCGCAGCGCCGGTTCGTTCCGCTCCACGTAGGAGTCGAGCAGCAGCAGCGGGACCCGGCCGACCTGCGCCAGCCAGATCTGCGCGGCGAGCTGCGCTCCGTCCGGGAGGGCGACCGTGACCTGAACAGGGACGCCCTGGCCGTCGCGCAGCAGGGCGAGGGGCTGGCCGTTAGGGTCACCCGCCGGATACCGCTCGGTCTGCCAGCCCGGCTCGGACAGCGACTGGGTGAAGTACCCGTGCCGGTACAGCAGGCCGACGCCGATCAGCGGCACGCCGAGGTCGCTGCTCGCCTTGAGGTGATCACCGGCGAGTATGCCAAGGCCGCCTGAGTACTGCGGGAGCGCGGCGGTGATGCCGTACTCCGGCGAGAAGTACGCCACCGCGGCAGGCGCCTCGGCGAGCTCAGGGCTGGCCTGGTACCACCGCGGGCCAGACAGGTAATCACGCAGCTCGTCAGCGGCGTCGCCGAGCCGGCGCAGGAACCGCCGGTCGGCCGCGAGGCTCACCAGGCGCTCCTGCGGCACCTCGGCCAACAGCGCGGCCGGGTCCTGCCCGGCTCGTTGCCAGCCGTCCGAATCGATGGCGGCAAAAAGCTCAAGCGTGTCGGAATGCCATGACCAGCGCAGATTCAGCATCAAATCACGCAGCGGCGCGAGTGGTTCAGGCAGGACCGGGTGGATGGTAAACCGGCGGATCGCTCTCACGCAGAGCGACCTTAACGGGTGCCGGGACTTGACGGTAACCGGGGCGCTTGCACTCGCGCGCAGATGGGTAGCGTTGCAGGGTGATAGGCCGCATTCCGATCCTTGACGTGCAGCCGGTCGTGGACTGCGGGCTGCGCCCCGCCAAGGCCGTCAGCGGGGAGACGTTCTACGTCAGCGCCACCGTGTTCCGCGAGGGACACGAGATGCTGGGCACTGGCGTGGTGCTGCGCCGCCCGGACGGCCGCAGCGAGCCGCTGACGGCCATGCGCGAACTGGCCGCAGGCACCGACCGTTATGGCGCCGAGGTCATGGTCACCTCGTCCGGCCTATGGCATTTCCGCGTAGAGGCATGGGGAGATCCCATCGCCGGCTGGCGCCGCGACGCGGCCATCAAGGTGCCGCTCGGCCTGGACACCGAGCTCATGCTCACCACCGGCGCGCTGCTCTTCGAGCGCGCCGCGCGGAACATCAGACCGTCCGGCAAGGGCGATCGGGCCGCTGCCGAGCCAGCGCCGGCCGCAGCCGATCCAGCGCCGGCCGCAGCCGATCCGGTGACCGCGCAGCTAGGGAGGGCCGCGCTCGATCCGGTGACCGCGTGGCCAGCGCTGGCCACGCTCGATCAGCAGGCTGCGCGGCCGGCCATGGGAGCGGATGCCGCCAAGGCGCGGGCCATGCTCGCCTCGGTGGCCGCGTTGCTGCGCGATCACGCCGTCCCGGCCGCGGACAGGCTCGCCGCGGCCGTCGACCCGGAGATAACCACACTCCTGGTCGCCCGCCCGCTGCGCGATCTGCTCACCCGGTCCCACTGGTGCCCCGTCATCGTGCACAGGGAGCGCGCGCTCTACGGCTCCTGGTACGAGTTCTTCCCGCGCTCGGAAGGAGCAGCGACCAGTCCGGCCGACCGGAGCCCGCGGTCAGGAACGCTGCGCACCGCGGCCCGCCGGCTGGACGCAGTAGCCGCGATGGGCTTCGACGTCGTGTACCTGCCGCCGGTCCATCCGATCGGGACGACGGCGCGCAAGGGCGCCAACAACACGCTGCACGCCCGCCGCGGCGACCCGGGCTCGCCCTGGGCCATCGGCTCGCCGGACGGCGGGCACGACGCCATCCATCCCGAGCTCGGCACGCTGGACGATTTCGACGCCTTCGTCGCCCGGGCGGGCGAGCTCGGCATGGAGGTCGCGCTCGACTTCGCGCTGCAGGCGTCGCCCGACCATCCATGGGTCCGCTCGCATCCCGAATGGTTCACCACCCGGGCGGACGGCACGATCGCCTACGCCGAGAACCCGCCCAAGCGCTACCAGGACATCTATCCGCTCAACTTCGACAACGACCCCGATGGCATCTACGCCGAGGCGCTCAGGGTCCTCCGGCACTGGATGAGCCACGGGATCAGGATCTTCCGGGTGGACAATCCGCACACCAAGCCGCTGCGATTCTGGGAGCGGCTGCTGGCCGAGGTGGCGCGCACCGACCCCGACGTGCTGTTCCTGGCCGAGGCATTCACCCGCCCGGCCATGATGCACACCCTGGCCAAGATCGGCTTTCACCAGTCCTACACCTACTTCACCTGGCGCAACACCGCGGCCGAGCTCGCCGGGTACCTCCGCGAGCTGGCCGGCCCTGCCGCCGCCTACATGCGGCCGAATTTCTTCGTCAACACGCCGGACATCCTCTGCGAGTACCTGCAGTTCGCGGGCCCTGCCGCGTTCAGGGTGCGCGCCGTGCTTGCCGCGACGGCATCCCCGTCCTGGGGTGTCTACTCGGGCTACGAGCTCTGCGAGAACCTGCCCGCCGCGCCGGGCGTCAGCGAGGAGTACCTGGATTCGGAGAAGTATCAGTACCGGCCGCGCAACTGGGACGATCCGCAGCTAACGGCGCAGAGCATCGCGCCTTTCCTCACCCGGCTCAACCTGATCAGGAAATCCCATCCCGCTTTGGGCCGGCTTCGTGACCTCAGTTTCCACGCTGCCGACCAGCCGGAGCTACTCTGTTTCTCCAAGAGTTCCGGCGGGACACCAGCCGGCCCGCCGGGCCCGGATATCGTTCTTGTTGTCGTCAACACCGACTGGCGCCAGCCACGCGAAGCCACCATCTGGCTCGACATGCCTGCACTCGGGCTGGACTGGGACGCGGAGTTCGTCGTCACCGACGAGCTTTCCGGTGAATCGTACCGATGGCGGCAGGCAAACTACGTGCGGCTCGACCCGGCGGTGACGCCAGCGCACATTTTCACCGTGAGCACTGAGCAGGCCGGCAAAACCCAGTAAGACCAGCCAGACCAGGCAAGACCAGCCAGACCAGGCAAGACCAGCAAAGACCCAGCAGACGCGCAGGAGAACGCAGTGCCAAGAAAGCCGGTGCCGGCCAGCGGCCCAGTGCTGCCGATGCCCGCACCCCTGGCGGGATTCCCCGCCGCGGTGAGCGAGCCGGTGCCCGACTCGTTTTCCTTCGACACGCCGCGGGACCCGGAATGGTACAAACGCGCGGTGTTCTACGAGGTGCTCGTCCGCGGTTACCACGATTCGAATGGCGACGGCACCGGGGACATCCGCGGCCTCATCTCCAGGCTCGACTACCTGGAATGGCTCGGGATCGACTGCCTGTGGCTGCTGCCCATCTACGCGTCGCCGCTGCGGGACGGCGGGTATGACATCGCCGACTTCACCTCGATATTGCCGGACTTCGGTAACATCGGCGATTTCGTCGAGCTGGTAGAGGCCGCGCACAGGCGCGGCATACGGGTCATCGCCGACCTGGTCATGAACCACACCAGCGAAGACCACCCCTGGTTCCAGGCGTCGCGGAGCGACCCGGAAGGCCCGTACGGGGACTTCTACGTCTGGGCGGACACCGACGAGGGCTACCGCGACGCGCGGGTCATCTTCGTGGACACCGAGCACTCCAACTGGACCTACGACCAGGTACGCGGGCAGTACTACTGGCACCGCTTCTTCGCCCACCAGCCCGACCTGAACTACGACAACCCGCGCGTCCAGGACTCCATGCTCGAGGTGCTGCGGTTCTGGCTCGACCTCGGCATCGACGGATTCCGGCTGGACGCCGTGCCGTACCTGTACGAGCGGGAAGGCACCAACTGCGAGAACCTCAAGGAGACGCACGAGTACATGCGCCGCATCCGGGCCGAGGTGGACCGGCTCTACCCGGACCGCGTCCTGCTGGCCGAGGCGAACCAGTGGCCGGCCGACGTAGTGGAGTACTTCGGCGACCCGGCTGTCGGCGGCGACGAGTGCCACATGGCCTTCCACTTCCCGCTGATGCCGCGCATCTTCATGGCCGTACGGCGGGAGCAGCGCTACCCGATCTCGGAGATCCTGGCCCAGACGCCGCCGATCCCGGCCGGCTGCCAGTGGGGCATCTTCCTGCGTAACCACGACGAGCTGACGCTGGAGATGGTCGCCGACCACGAGCGCGACTACATGTACGCGGAGTACGCCAAGGACCCGCGGATGAAGGCGAACATCGGGATCAGGCGCAGGCTCGCGCCGCTGCTCGACAACGACCGCAACCAGCTGCAGCTGTTCACCGCGCTGCTGCTCTCGCTGCCCGGCTCGCCCGTGCTGTACTACGGCGACGAGATCGGGATGGGCGACAACATCTGGCTCGGTGACAGGGACGGCGTCCGCACCCCGATGCAGTGGACGCCCGACCGCAACGCCGGGTTCTCCGGCTGCGACCCGGCCCGCCTCTACCTGCCGCTGATCATGGATCCGATCTACGGCTATCAGGCGCTCAACGTGGAGGCGCAGCAGAAGAACTCGGGTTCGCTGCTGCACTGGACCAAGCGCATGATCGAGATCAGGAAGCGGCACCCCGTCTTCGGGCTCGGCCGATTCGAGGAACTGAGCTCGTCCAATCCGAGCGTGCTGGCGTTCGTCCGCGAGCACGCCGAGCCAGGATCCGAGGGCGCCGACCAGATCCTGTGCGTGAACAACCTGTCCAGGTTCCCGCAGCCGGTGGAACTCGACCTGCGCAGGTTCAAGGGCGTCACCCCGGTCGAGTGCATGGGCGGCGTCACGTTCCCGTCCATCGGCGAATTCAGCTACCTGCTGACCCTGCCAGGGCACGGCTTCTACTGGTTCCAGCTCCCGCCGCGACCGCCACTTTAAGTATCTCCAGCCTCACTCAGCGTTCCCAGCCCCACCCCGTGCCGTTGGTCCGGCGCATCCGCCCGTACGGTGGTACTAACCGACGGGCAGGGACACATTGGCCGCAACCATGACATTGGAGCACTCGCTCGCGAGCTGGCTGCCTGGCCAGCGCTGGTATCCCGGCGGCACCGCCGATGACCTGGCGATTGTCGCCGACACGCAGCTCGCGGCAGGCGATCCGGAGCTGCGGCATCTGGTCATCACCGCCGGCCGGGGCGGTGCGGCGGCACGGTATCAGGTGCTGGCCGGCGTCCGCGACGCGGTGCCGCGCGAGCTTGGCCATGCCGTCATCGGGCCGGACGGTAGCGGCAGGACCGCCTACGACGCACTGCACGACCCCGAGCTCACCCGGGTGCTCTTGCGCGGCATCTCCGACGAGCGGACCGCAGGGCCGCTGCGCTTCGTCCGGGAGCGCGCCGCGCCGATCGA
>Ga0302326_10019947_pt1 | contig 13815 bp, 7 predicted proteins | sample Palsa_T0_3_FD_202264 | JGI IMG/M metagenome (GOLD analysis project Ga0302326, IMG submission 202264) | Peat permafrost microbial communities from Stordalen Mire near Abisko, Sweden - Palsa_T0_3 | ecosystem: Environmental > Terrestrial > Soil > Palsa > Peat permafrost | place: Sweden: Abisko... | reverse complement strand
AATGGCTTTGGAGCCAATTGCTGCAGGTCGGCCCCATCGGTACTCGAATTCGACACCAGCGGTAAATTGCTGCGCGCCTGGGGCGGCCCATCCGATCCGGGTTTCATCGGCGGCCGGTGCAAAGCCGGGCAGGGCTGTATCTGGCCCGCCAACGAGCACGGCATCTACGTCGATAGTCACGACAACGTCTGGCTTGCGGGCAATGCAGCCGCTCCCGCGCCGGGTAGCGCAGTGGACAGCTCGCCTTGGGCCGCCAAGAGGGACGGCGGCGACGGGCTGATCCTGAAGTTCGATATGAACGGTAACTTCAAATTGCGCATCGGCGGCACGCCGAAGGGACCCGACAGCAACGATAAAGACGGCGGTTACAACGGCACGCCGCTGCTGTATCGAGCCGCCGACATGGATGTGGATCCGAGCACCAATCGTCTTTATGTCGCGGATGGCTATGGCAATCGGCGGGTTCTGATCGTCGATGCCGACAGCGGTCAATACATCGGCCATTTTGGCGCCTATGGCAACAGTCCCGTGGACGATGCAGCCGCGGCGGCGCAGGGACTGTGGTCGGATGCGCAGCCCCGGGGCGACGCGAGGCCCGCGTTCTTCCGCAACCCCGTGCATTGCGCGAGGATCGCGCAGGACGGCAAGATCTATGTGTGCGATCGGGGTAACAATCGAATTCAGGTGTTCGACATCAGGGATCCTTCGCTCGGCAAGCCCTGCAGTAATCCGAACGGGGAGGCCGGCAAGTGCGGATTCGTCAGGGAGCGCTGGGTCGCAAGCAAGACCTACTCCTATGCCATCATGCCCGGCACGGTCTCCTCAATTATGTTTTCCCCGGACGAGGCGCAGAGTTGTCTGTATGCCTCGGACAGCACCAACGAGACCATCTACGTTCTCAATCGCAGCAATCTCGAGGAGCTCGGCCGCTTCGGCCACCCCGGCCGCATGACGGGCCGGTTCCACTGGCTGCACCAGGTCGGCGTCGATAGCCGCGGCAGCGTCTATACCTCTGAGGCCGACACCGGCAAGCGCGTCCAGAAGTTCATCCGCTATGGCGCCGCGACTTGCGCTGGTCACGGATCGCAGAGCGTCGGCGATCCCTAAGGGCGAGGTCCGTAATGCGGCACCGGCGCACCGATTTCCAGCGCCCCGAGATCGGGCGCACTGCCGCTGTAATCATCGGTCACGTTCGGGATCACGAGACCGCGATCCACCGCCGCTGAACCCGGCTTGAGGCGAAAATCCAGATCCTCGGCCTTGTATAGCCTCTGTACCGTGTGCAGGTCCCTGGCGTCGAGCATCGGCACATGCATGAAGATGTCGTAATCGAGCAGCAAGGAATGGACATCCTGATGCGTAGCGGCGCTGTATTCGGCCAGACTCGCGTAGCGACGCTGCACCAGGTACTTGTCCGGTGGTGTCTGCACGCCATCCTCCGCCGCCAGCAGGTCGCGATAATCCTGTGCCATGCCCCATGCCGGTGAATTCCATTCAAAGCTCGTGGCCGCGCCTGGATTGACGCGAAAGCCGTTGTAATCCGACGAGGTGTAGTTGGTGTAGGTGTTGACCGCAAAAATCTCGGGCGCGGAATTCTGACCGAGCATCAGATTGTTGAGCCAATGGGTATTGGCCGTAGCGCGCGCATCCGTCTCGGTCAGGATCGTATTGTTGATGAAATACACCCCCGGCGCGCCATTGTTCATGCGCACCGATCCGAAAGGCGCGTTATAGGCGATGTTGCGAATCCAGTAGATCGGACCGCCGATGGCCGGCTGATTGCAGAACGGGTGCGAAGCCGAGTTCAGCATCATGTTGCGCATCACGCGGATATTGTGCATCGAGCCGTCGATCTCGAAGGCGTTATCGTGAAAGTTCGTCATGTAGTTGTTGTAGTAGTCGATCGAGACCGGACGGCGGTTCCAGAATTGGCGCGGCGGATAATGTGGACCCTGGATGGCGTCCGAGCCATCCGGATTGCCGTAGGTCTCCACATCGATGCCGTCGTGGAAATTGGCGACATAGTTGTAGGCGATGACATGTCCGCCGCCATAAACACGCACCGCGGTATACGACAGTAACTTCGGCGGAAATACCTGCCCTTCAACGCCGTCAAACTGCTTCCAGAAGCCGCCAGTCCATCCCAGCAGATGATTGGGATCGTCGCGACCGATGAAGTAATTGTCGGCGATATAGAAATTGCTGGAGCCGGACCAGTTGGTGAAGACGCCCAGATTGATGTTCTCGAAACGGCAATGTTTCACCGTCAGGCCGCTGGACCCGGCGATGAACAGCGTACCCGCCCAGATCGCGATCTCGGTATTGCGGAAGGTCAGCCCTTCAAAATAATTGTAGTTGCCCGCCTTCACATTGAAGAGGTTGAAGTTGCCGCCGCCGTCGAAGATCACCTCACCGTCGCCGGCCGCTTTGATGACGATGGGCTTATCCGGCGTGCCGCTCGCGGTCAGATAGTAAGTGCCTTCCACCGGCGTGGTTGCGTTGATACTGCGGTCGCCGGTGTAGTATTCCGGGTGATAACGATAGGTACCCGCATGGACAAGGATGATGTCGCCGGGCCTGACTCGCGGCCGTCCTGCGGTCTGGGTGTCGCCGCCGCCGCAATAATAGTTATAGGCGCACATCAACGCGTTGAATGAGCCAGGCTCTTTGGGCCCCGTCCAGTCCGGCGGATAGACATGATAGACGTGCCCGCCAGCTGCGGGCATCGGCTCGGCGCGCGTCTTGACCGTCACGACCCGGGTGGCACCGCCTCCATCCGGATCGCTGAGCACCAGGCGCACTTCGTACACGGTGTTCTCTTGCAGGTCAAAAATGCTGCCTGCGAACATGTTGGGCATCTCGACGTTGAAGACCCCCTCGCTCTGGTAGACGCGCTCATGCCAGAGCCGCATAAATGGCATGGCGGCCTTCCATGCCTGCTCGCCCTTTTTGCGGTACCAGACATCCACCCGAGCGTTGCGATTGTCATCACCGGCGATCAGCCACTCGAAGCCGAGATTGATCAGCGTGGGCGGATCGATGACGAGCTCGCCCGCCCTGACAGCGTTCATGGAGTTGGCCGCGGTGGCGTTCGCGCTCACAACAAACGCGGCCGAGATCAGCGTTGCCGCTAGCGAGCAGATGATTCTGCGCATGAACCCCTCGTTGAATAACCGATTATTCTTACGGATAGTCGAAGCGAACAGCCACGATCTCGTACGGCTTGATCGGCACAAGAACATGGCCGCTGATCAGCCTGAGAGCGGCGCCCTGCGGTTGCTCCAACAGATTGGTGACGATCGCCGCTGTCGCACCCGGTGGCATGACAATGTCGACATCGGCTCTTCTGCCCGCCCATTCGTACATGTGCAGCACCAGGCCGTGCTCATCCTCTGCTTTTTTCATCGCCGTCAGCACCACGTTCTCCGGCGTGACGCAGACAAACGAGTAGCTCGCCGGCATTGAGCCCGCGTGAGGCGCAACCTGCATGGCGGTCAGCTTGTAGTTGTACTCGTAGCCATGACGCACGGTCAGAGCCTGCTTCCAATCCCCGGCATGGGGCAGCAGCGCATAACTGAAATGGTGATGGCCGCGATCGGCAACAGGGTCGGGCCAGCTCGGAGCGCGCAATAACGATAATCGCAACACGTTATCGCGCGCGTCGTAGCCATACTTCGACTCGTTGATCACACTCATGCCGTGCTGGCCATCGCCCAGATCAGCCCAGCGCAATGCGGGCACCTCGAACTGCCCCTGTTCCCAGCTATTGTTACGCGTGGTGGACCGATCGATGCTGCCGAATGGAATCTCGTAGGTCGCCTTGCGGCTAAATGCCGCCAGCGGGAACGCGGCCTTCAGTAGAATATGATCCTCGTGCCAATCGATGTCGTTGACGATGTTGAGCTCATGCATGCCCGCATGGAGCTCAATATCCTGCACGAATTTTGATTTTGACCAGCTGTGAGTGACGCGCACTACGCTGCGCATCGGGCCGCTTTCGATCACCTGCACCGAATCGGCCTTGGACAATCTGGTCGGCGCCGCATCGAGCGTGCCCGGATCGATATTCCAGGCATCATATTGTTTCGGGTTGTCCGCAAAGGCCTGCAGCTCGTTGCCACAGGCGCCAAGCGCGAGTGTCTCGAAATGAGACGTCTTGTCGTAAATACTGGTCAGGCAGCCCGTGGATGGATCGATCGCAACCCGCAGGAAAGCGTTTTCCAGCGTCAAGCCTTGGGACGCCATGTCGCTCACGAACGCTCGCTTGCCCGCGATCGCGTGCAATATTTCATAGCCCATCGAGGGCACGTCCTTCGCCTCGAGCACGACATGGAAGCGGCCGCTCTTGCCATCCGACGACAGAATCTGTGAGGGCAGCAGCTGCTCGTGTGCGTCCAGGACGTAGATGCTGTCGGTGGGTGCGGGCATCTGGATATCGAGCTCAACCAATCCGGAGCGCTGCCAGGCAAGCGGGTTGAAGACCAGAATCGGGATCCCGGGGCCGCTCGTGTTGATACGTGCCGCTATCGCTGCGAGTGAATCTACCGTGATCTGCCTGGTCGCAAGCCGAACCTTATCGAAGTCCTGCTGAGCCTCCTGGTAGATCACCCGGATACCGGAGCCGGCCGCGAGATCGTGAAAATCGTTAAAAGTGACCTTCTTCCAGGAGTCCGTGAGCACATCGGCCGGATAGGCCACACCATCGAGCCACGCGAGGGAAGCGTACTTCTCCGCATTCAGAGTCTGCTCCTCGCTCTCGCGCATGTTGCGCTTATGGTTGGCCTGGGTCGTGAAGACGCCGCGGTGATACTCAAAATACAGCTCGCTCTGCATCGTGGGGATTGCAATCTGGCCCGCTGGCGGTGCAGGCGGGGGTACGTAGCCCTTGCTGAGCCTGTCATAGTCCCAGACCGGGGACTGCGCGGCCAGTTTTGGCTCGATCGTCTTGAAATAGTCAGCGGCCGTGGTGAACTTGTAGTTCGGCACGGGCTTGCTGCCGTCCGACCAGTGCGCGCCTTCATCGAGCATCGAGCGGGTCGGGCCGCCGCCATGATCGCTGATACCGTAGAGGTCCATCATCTGCGTCAGAGTGGGCGTTGCCTCGCGCGCCGCGGCCAGATCGATCGACATTCGAATGGGATTGAGGCGAGCGTTGCCATAACCGTGCGGAAAATAGGTGAGCACCTCGCTGCCGTCCGGCGACTGCCACCAGAACAATTTGAAAGGCAGCTGATTGGTGTCGTTCCAGGCCATTTTCTGGGTGACGAAGTAGTCGATGCCGGATTTTTTATAGATCTGCGGCGTCTGCCAGTTATAGCCGAATGAATCCGGGCTCCAGCCGATGTGCACATCGACGCCATATTCTTTCTGGAAATAACGCTTGCCGAGCAGCAGCGATCGGGCCTGGGATTCGCCGTCCGGCATATTGAGGTCAGGTTCGACCCACATGCCGCCTACGAGCTCCCAACGCCCTTGCTTGATGCGCTGCTTGATCTGATCGTTGATGGCGGGATATTTGGTGGCCAGCCATTCGCTATAGGCCGCCGCCGACTGAGTGTAGGTATACCAGGGGTATTCCTCCATCAGTTGCAGCGCGGTCGTGAAGGTGCGCCTCACGACGTCGACGGTTTCGCTCGCGGGCCAGAGCCACGCGGCGTCGATATGCGAGTCGCCGGTCTCGAAAAACGTGCCCTGTTGCAGCACCGGCTTGAGCGCCGCCAATGTATCTGCAGCCGCCTTGAGCGAGGCATCGAATCGCGACTGGTTATGCGCGTCCAGCGCCTTGAGATCCACCGCGGCAATGGCCTTGATCAGCGTGGCCTGATCAGCCGGCACATCTTTGGAAAGACTGGGCACGAGGGCTGCGGCGGACAGGAATTCCTGGCGCAGATCCTCCGGGCTGGGACGCTCGGCGGCGCAGTCGATTCTCAAGTCGGCGCCAATGAAGGTTTTTTCATCCACGGTGCGCAGCAGCTTGACCGCCACCAGCACCTTATCTGTCGGTCGGGCCTTATCGAATAGCACGACGGGTTCGAGATCATCGCCAAGCGCCACGCGGCGGCCGTTGAAATAGATGATCTGCGGCGTCGGTCCGTTGGCGTATGCCTGAAACCGGAACCAGATGCGCGCACCGGTAAGATCATAGCCGTTGAAGTTCTTCGGAACCTCGATCCAGCGCCGATACCAGATGGCGTCGAAGCCGGCGTGAGTGCCGCGCGTCGCCACTGGCCAGCCGTGGTCGTCCAGATTGACTTCTTCACCGTGCGGCACGTCGCCGGCATGAAAGCGCCATTCCCCTGGCGGCAGCCGGCTGAACGAATCCAGCCGCGCGATGACAGTCTGCGACGACTCGGGGAGCGAATGGGTGACTTGCGCGATCTGATCGGCCAGGCTCGGCAGCCGCTGCGCAGCGGCGGGCAGCGCGAACATCGTGACGCCCCAGCACAGCACCAGGCCGCGTCCGATATGACTATTCACAGCTCGATTCGCTAAATGCCAACGCCGGCGCGCGGTTTATTGTTACGCACAAAGTCCGTCTCCTGCACCGGCGTCCCGTCGCACTCAATGGCAATTGTCGTGACAGGCGCGTCAGGAGCTTGCATCGGCAGATCAATCAGGTGCGTGCGATAGTCGTCCTGCTTGATCGTCACCGGTGCGCCGGTCCTGAGCAGTTTGGCCGAGAGCGCCTTGACCCTGAGACCAGAGATGGACACATCCGTGCCTGGCCAGAAATGCACGTGCATGTAGAGCGTATTGCCGCTGCGCGTGAAGTTGGCATAGGCGCTCCTGCGCGGGTTGCAGGGCTCGGATTTGTAGATGGTATCGCCGTTGGCTCTCATCCACTCGCCCACTTCGGTCAGTATGCGCACGCTCTCGGGCGGCACAGAGCCATCCGGCATGGGACCGATGTTGAGCAAATAATTGCCGCCATCACGCGCGCAGCTGATCAGATTGCGGATCACGGTGCGGGCCGACTTCCAGTTATCGTCGGCTCGCTGGTAGCCCCAGGAGTCATTGAGCGTCATGCAGCTCTCCCAGGCGCGACCGCCGCCCGCGGCGATGATGTCCTGCTCGGGCGTGGAGAAGTCTCCGGCCAGCTTGTTGCGGTTATTCACGATGATGTCGGGTTGAAGTGCGAACACCATCTGGTTCATCTTCTCGGATTCCCAGCCGGCTGCATCCAACGGCCAGGAAACGTCGTACCAGAGCACGTCAATCTTGCCGTATTGGGTCATGAGCTCGCGGATCAGGCCGTGGGTATAGTCGACAAAGCGGCGGCGCGCCGCCGCATCGCTCTGGCAGCGCGCACCGTCGGGGTGATGCCAGTCCATGAGTGAATAATAGAATCCGACCCGCAGCCCTGCGGCGCGCCCGGCGTCGACAAATTCCCGCAATACGTCGCGCTTGGGGCCGAATTTGACAGCATTGTAGTTCGTGAGCTTCGTGTCCCAATTGCAGAAGCCCTCGTGATGCTTGCTCGTGAGCACCATGTATTTCATGCCCGCGGCCTTCGCCAGCTGTGCCCAGGCGCGGGCCGATCCGGGCTGAGGGTTATAGAGCGAGGTATAGCTTTGGTATTCCAGGACCGGAATGGCTTCATTCTCCATGGCCCACTCATGGCGCTGGTGGCCGGCATAAAGGCCGAAGTGAATAAACATGCCGAACTTGGCCTCATGCCACCATTTCATGCGGCGCTGCTGCTCGGGGGTCGGCGCCCCGCCCTCCGGGTCGCGCCCAGGCGGCGATGCGCTCATTGCAGAAGCCTTGACGGTGGCCAGAGCGGCCAGAGCAACGCCGGTGCCGATCAGAAGCTCACGGCGATGGATCGGAAAATCAGTCATGAAACACCCCCTCCCGCGCGCAGCGCATTGTGGCACGTGTTATTGCACCAGCGGTAATAGCACGCTGCTGGCGCTGGCGCCGCCGCGATAGATGCTCTGCGTTGCCGCCCGATAATCGCCTGAGCGGGCGTTGAAGATGTTATCGGTAAAAGTCTGCGGATTGCGGTCATACAGCGGAAACAGGCTCGACTGCACCTGGATCATGATCTTGTGACCCGGCAGGAACACGTGATCGACATTGGGCAGTCCAAACTTGTATTCCTCGACTTTGTGCGCAACCAGGGGCCGCGGCTGATTGAAGCCGTGCACGTAGCGGCCCCTGAAAATCTCAATACCGATCGGCAATTCGAAGCCCGCCATGCCGGGCTTTGCGCCTTGATCCAGCAATTCCGGCGCATCGTTCGGATAGACGTCGATGAGCTTGACCACCCAGTCACTGTCGGTGCCCGAAGTCGCGGCGAACAGATCAACCTGAGGCGCTCCCATGATGTGCACGGCCTTATCGAGCGTCATTGTCTGATAGACGAGCACATCCGCACGGTCCGAGACAAAGCGCTGATCGTGCACCAGCCACTGTGTCCACTGCATCCGATCGTTCATGCTGATCGGGCGTGGGATGAAGGGCACGGGCTTTGAAGGATCCGAAACATAGTCATCATGTCCGCTGACCGAGGGGCGAGCAAAACTAGCGCCCGAGCTCTGGCCAAGGTAGAGCCGCGTCGGTGTTCCCATCGGCCATCTGGGCGACTGCTCCCAGCGATCGAGCCCGGTCGCATAGGTCAGCACGTGCGGTGTATGCGGATCGGGTGCGCCCTTGAGGTAATGATCGAGGAACGGCTTCATGTGAGTGGTGCGAAATTCGTCAGCCGTGTCGCCGGTGAAAGTCAGGGCGCCGAGCCCGTAGCCGTAATGATTGACGCCGGAATGACGCCACGGCCCGATCACCAGTGACACCATATCGTTACTCTTATCCTTGGGATTGAGCGCCCGGTATACAGCCGGGGCGCCGTAGGAATCTTCCTGGTCCCATTGACCCACCACGAGCATCGTGGGTACGGTGAGCGGCCGCGCGGCCATCCATTTGTCTACGGCCTGCAGTGACCAGAAGTCCGTATAAGCCGGATTCTGCATGAGTTTCTGCATGAACGGATACTGATCGATGCCCCATTTGCGCGCGTAGTCGCCGCTTGATCCGGCCGCAAGATAACTCTCGTAGTCGTCACCGGCACCCACTGCCGGAGCGCTGTCGCTCTCCGCCTTGTCGGTGCTCTGCAGCACCACATATTCCATCGTCGGGTTGCGAAAGGCTCCGTTGTGGAACCAGTCATCGCCGATCCAGCCATCGACCATGGGACTTTGCGGCACGGCGGCCTTCAGGGCCGGATGGGGATTGATCAGCGCCATCAGTGTGGTGAAGCCCAGATAGCTGCTGCCGACAATTGCGACTTTGCCATTGCCTTCCGGCACGTGCTTGACCAGCCAGTCAATCGTGTCGTAGGCGTCGGTCGACTCATCGATGCCGGTATCGTTCAGTGGCCCGACAATCGGGCGGTTCATCACGAACAGACCCTCGGAATTGTGTTCACCGCGGATGTCCTGGTAGACGCGAACGTAGTTGTCTTCGACGAACTCGGCATCCATCGCGGGCAGGATGTCGGTGATCGACTGGCCTTTGATGCGTGCCGTCGAATGCTTGGCATCGTACGGCGTGCGCGACAGCAGAATCGGCCCGTCCTTCGTGCCTTTTTTCATTACGATGACGGTGTAGAGCTTGACGCCATCGCGCATCGGAATCATCTCCACGCGCTTGATAAAATCGGCTTGCGGCCGAAGTTCGTCATAACTTGGCACGCCATCGGGCGTCATCGGCGTCACCGCAAGGCCCGAGGGTGTGCCACCCAGTGCCGTCGAAGCCGCGAGCAACACCGGCAGCAAGATGCTCGCGCCGGCTGCAATGGCTGCATTTGTCATGAGGTCGATCCTCCGGCCGCAGGGCAGATGCGGCTAACTCAAAGTCTCAGCGCAGCGCCGGCAGCTTGATCGTGTTTTCGAGCCGCTCGCTGCACAGGAAGCTCAGCAACTCGCTGCTCTGGGCAAGCGCGTCGCGGCGCCCGAGCGCGATGAGCTCCTGCGTATAGCAGTCTTCGAACAACAGGTAGCTGGCGAGCTCTGCGCCGGCGCTACCGCGTGCATCAATCACGCGCAACAGGGCCCGCAGACTGCGCGACATGGTCTTAAGGTAACGCGTCGCGATCAAGCGCAGATCCTCGCTGGGCGCGATCATCAGCGTGGAGATCTTATGCACATCCGGCATGGCCTGGGGCGCCACTTCGCTCACCCTGTTGAGTCGTGTCACGTGCTCAATGTTAGCGTAGAACTGATCCATGAACAGCGTATCGAGCATGTAGCCGAAGATCTGTCCGGGCGTGGGCGCCGCCGCGGTCAGCCTGGGGGTTACCCCTGAATCGTCCTGTGCGCGCACGCCGATTATCAACAGTCGGTTGGCGCCTAGGTGTATGGCCGGACTCAAAGGCCATAGCTGGCGCAGCGCACCGTCGCCATAGAACTCACCGTCGAGCATCACCGGCGGAAACAGGAAAGGAATGCTCATGCTGGCCATCACATGATCGAGCGTCAATGATTCGCGCCGGCCCACACGTTGCTGGCGTTTCCACTCGGCAACGCTGCTGTCACCGTCGAAAAAAGCGACCGATACGGAGCTGCTGTAATTGGTCGCACATATCGCCAGGGCGCGCAACGCTCCGACCCGTACGCTGCGTCGCAGATGTGCCCAATTGATATTGCGCTCCAGCAGCTCGCGCAACGGCGTATTGTCGAACAGCGCGCGTGGGGGCCGCAGCAGATGACCGCCCGACACCAGCGAGAGCAGCCAGCGCGATCCTGAGCGCAGCATGCTGAGCGTGTCGGCACGAAACACCTGATCCACGTGAAAGCCAGCCCATACTGATTCCAGTCCTGCGACCGCGCGCTGCCATTGATAGGCCTCGGTAGCCAGCACCGCGGCGGTGACCGCACCGGCCGAGGTCCCGACGATGATTGGAAAGGGATTGGGCGCATCGGGCAGCAATTCGGCAATCGCGCGCAGTACGCCAATCTGGTACGCCGCGCGTGCGCCACCCCCGGGCAGCACCAACGCGACACTGTATCCGGCCCCGGAACGTGCGGCATCTGGCGGCAAAGCGTCCATACGCGCAAGATACACCCAACACTCTCAGAGGATCTGCACCGATGTTTCGCCTGCAATCGCTGCTTAGCCTTCGTAGCCGCCCCCGCCGCGGCGCGACGGCGTTGATGTCTTTCGTGATACTCACACTCGTGACAGGGCTCACGGGTTGTGGCCTGGTCGGCACTTCAGCCACCACCGCAGCTGGCGCGGCCAGCGAGGCCGAGGAGGCCCGTCAAGGCCAGCAGATCGAGCAGCAGGTGAAGGATAAGCTCCAGGCTGCGCAGGAGGCGGAAGCCGCTAAGCGCGCAGCCGCCGACAAAGACTCGCTATAGCGCTAGTTTGTCCTGGGCGAGGCGCGCCCTGATTTCAAAGCAGCGATGAATGCGCGGATGACGCGCGAAATCGAACGGCAGCATCCGCGCCGAGATATCGCGCACATCGAAGCGGCGCGGCAGATCATCGTCCATGCGAAAATGCTGTGCATTGGTCGAGAACACGAGCAGGCCGGCCGGCGCCAGCAGCCGCATGCAGGAGTCAATCAGCTCGGGGTGATCGCGCTGGATGTCGAGCACGCCTTGCATGCGCTTGGAATTGGAGAAGGTCGGCGGATCTAGGAATATCAGCTCGAATGTACGCGGCTGCGCGCCGTCCATGGCCGCACGCAGCCACTCGCGGCAATCGGCGCGCTCCAGGCGATGGCGCGCCGGCTCGAGTCCATTGAGCGCGAAGTTTTGTGCTGCCCAGTCCAGGTAGCGGTTTGATAGATCGATGCTGAGGCTCTCGCCGGCCCCGCCGGCGGCTGCGTACACGGTCGCACTCGCGGTATAGCAGAACAGGTTCAGGAAGCGCGTCCCCGCCGCCTGCTCGCGCAGGCGTGCGCGCGTGAGCCGGTGATCGAGAAACAGACCCGTATCCAGATGCTCTTCGAGGTTCACCAGGAACTTCAATCCAGCCTCATCGACCGTGATAGCACTCGAGCCCGCGCCCGATGGGCCCGACGCTTGCGCTGCCCCTGATGGATCGGCTGCGCCCCCGGCGCTCGATGCGCGGCCGGTGGCGTGCAAGCGCTGATATTGCGCCGCGCCGCTCTGGCGCTCGCGCAGGCGCAGGTGAATGCGCTCGGGAGGAAGCTCGAAAACGCGCGCTAAAGCCACCAGCACCTCGGCTCGGCGCCGGCGCGCCGCCTCGACTGCTATCTCCTTGGGCGCGGCATACTCCTGTACATGCAGGTGCAGCGCCTCGCTTTCGCTCGCCAGATAGCGGTCGATGGCGAACGAATATTCCGGCATATCAGCATCGTAGAGCCGGTAGCAGCTGACCGCCGCGCGCTGTGCTGCCTTGCCCAGGTGCTTGAGATTCTTCTCGAGCCTGTTGGCGAACATCTGTGCGCCGGGGCTCAATGGCGCGGCAGCCGCACGCTCGTGCCGCACTGCTGCGCTATCGGCACTGCCGGGCGCAGCCAGATCGAAGCGCAGGAACCGACAGGCAATGGCGCCGTTGTAGACCTCGTGTACCCGGTAGTTGCGCAGGTGCAGCTCGCGCGCCATATCCCCGGCACGCGTGAGAATTGCAGCCTCCCACCCGGCAAAACGCTCGCGCAGCACGCGACCGAGCTCGGCATGCACTTCGCGCGCCTGCGCGACATCGCCGAGGCGCTCGCCATATGGGGGATTGGTGCAAATCAACCCGCCTGCGCTGCTCAGGGGCTGCACCTGCCCAAGACTGAGCTTATCGAAGCGCACCAGTGCGCCGACTCCGGCGCGCTCGGCGTTGGCCGCACCGATAGCCAGAGCGTGCGCATCAATGTCACTGCCCCGGATCAGGCTGGCAACCGTGGCACGAGCGAGCGAGCGCGCCTGATCGAGCAGACGCTGCCAGAGTGCTGCGTCGTGGCCGCGCCAACCCAGAAACCCGAAATAATCCCGCTGCAGCGCCGGGGCGCGCTCGGCTGCAATCAATGCCGCCTCGATCACCAATGTGCCCGAACCGCACAACGGATCGAGGAATTCCGCACCCTGCGCCGCAAACTCGTCCCAACGCGCGCGCAACAGCAGGCCTGCGGCGAGATTCTCGCGCAGCGGCGCCTCACCGGCCTCAATGCGATAACCGCGCCGATGCAGACCCTCACCGGCCAAATCGATCGAGAGCGTGATGTGTGCGCCCTGGCCGTGAGCGATGATGCGTACGGCCGGGCGCACCAGCGCTACATCGGGCCGCGCGCCGCAGTCCGCGCGCAGCCTGTCGCAGATGCCGTCCTTAAGCCGCAGCGCGCCGTAATGCGTGTGCGTGATGAACGGGCTGGTACCGGTGAATTCGCAGGCGATCGTGCGCGCCGGATCGATATGCGCAGCCCAGTCGCAGCCCATCACGCCACGGTAGAATGCCTCGGCGTCGCCTGCGTCGAATTCGATGAGCTCGAGTAATATGCGACTGGCAATGCGCGACCATAAACAAGCCCGATAGCCGACTTCGGGCGGGCCGCGAAAGCGCACGCCGGTGCTGCGCTCCTGAATAGCGCTGGCGCCGAGCCGCGCGAGCTCACGCGCGAGCAGATCGGAGAAGCCACGCGGCGCAGTGGCGAAGAATTGCTGCTCCATGGGCAGCGAGGTCAAGTCAGGTCGATCCAGGTCGTCTTGAGCTCAGTGTATTTGTCAAAGGCATGCAGCGATCTGTCGCGCCCGAAGCCCGACTGCTTGTAGCCGCCGAATGGCACCGTGATGTCATCGGCATCGTAGCAATTGACATAGACCACCCCGGCGCGCAGCGCGCGCGCGGCGCGGTGTGCAA
>Ga0302326_10019946_pt1 | contig 13816 bp, 5 predicted proteins | sample Palsa_T0_3_FD_202264 | JGI IMG/M metagenome (GOLD analysis project Ga0302326, IMG submission 202264) | Peat permafrost microbial communities from Stordalen Mire near Abisko, Sweden - Palsa_T0_3 | ecosystem: Environmental > Terrestrial > Soil > Palsa > Peat permafrost | place: Sweden: Abisko... | reverse complement strand
TGGATGACGAAGGGCCCGGGCGCCCGTGGACCGATCCGCGAAACCCCGGAGCTGAAGTGTCCCGATCGCTTTTGGGAGAAGCGGGAAGGGTGCGTACGGTGCAAAAGGATGGAACCGTAATCGTGGCCTACCAATCCAAAGGTCAGTTTACGGGCGAATACAAAGGGTTGCGACTGACCATAGTGGTCCCGATGATTTATCGAAAGATCCGTAGGATCTTCTTCGATGGTCGTGAGGTGGAACTGCCTTTTCGTTCGGTTCAGCCGGGCTTGATCGCGCTCGAGGATGATTTCTTCTATGCAACATTCCGCCCGCTTACCATGACGAATCGTGGCCGGACAGAGGCCGTTCGCCTCGAGGTAATGGAAGGTTACCTTGCAATCCAATTGATCAACTACGAAGGTGCGGAGAAGTCGTTTAGCAGGAAGGATCTAGTCAATACGTTGAATGGATTTGTCGCCGAGGTCGGAGGCAAAAAGGAACACAATTCCTTCTCCGCATTTCGGACCCGCACTGCAACCGGGGAAGTGAGCGATGAGCTTTCGGGCGTTCAAAGAGTGATTCGTTATTCGCGTCCGGGAGTTGCTTTGGGTCTATCGTACAGCATCCCGTTTGACGGGCTGAAGTATGCCCTCGTCGATGGTCAGCCCCTCTCCGAGCCAAAGTTCAAAATGTCTTAATCAGTGCGGATGATAGCGCGGCCCCGGCTTCGGGCGCCGCCCGCTTTCGTCACAAGTGGACTAGGTATAAGATATTGGCGTGCTTCAAGGGTCACGCGCGAAATCGCCGATCCCGATCTTTCCTCAAGCAACGGCCTCCGCGCTGACGGCCAGAGGACAGTATCGATTCGGGGAGTTCACTCTCGATCCTGAGGGCTATTCGCTCCGTTGCGGGGATCAAGTTGTACCGATTCCGCCCAAGGTCCTTGAGACGCTGCTATTGCTGGTAGAGCACCGCGATCGCATCGTTACGAAAGAAGAGATATTTGAAACTGTTTGGCCTAACACCACGGTCGAAGAGTCGAACCTCACCCAAAACATTTTCCTGCTGCGTAAAGCGCTCAAGCAGAATGCCAAAGAGCGCTTCATCATGACCTTTCCGGGCCGCGGCTATCGCTTCGTGGCGCACGTGGACGAGATTCAGGCCGGCGACTTGGAACGTCCGTCAGTCCCGCCGCTCGCCGCGCCCCAATTCCCGGTCAACCGGTACAGCATCGTCACGGCGATGTTGCTTCTCGCTTTGGGCGCTTGTGCGGCTGTCCTGTATCTCGACCGCCAGCGCAACTCGGAGTCGAAAGGCCTGCATCGAAGCTTTTTCACCACCATGCCCGGCAGTGCGGTGCAGCCTGCCTGGTCCCCGGATGGGAAACGCGTTGCGTTTTCCTGGAACGGCGAGAACGCGGGCGCCTACAACATTTTCGTGAAGTCCCAAGGTTCGGAAACCCCGGTGCGGTTGACTGAGGGACCCGGCGACGACACCAGTCCCACATGGTCTCCGGATGGCACTCAGATCGCCTTTATCCGGCTACGCGGAGCGGAGAGCGGCGTCTATGTGACGCCCTCTCAAGGGAGTGCGGTTCGCCGGGTAACGCAGCTTTTCGGCGGGCGCCGCGCGATTCAGGGGCGCCACCTGGATTGGTCGCCCGACGGGCGTTATTTCGCGGTGAATGACAAGGCTTCGCCGGAAGACATCTTAAGCTTGTACCTGATTTCGGTGGCGGATGGTCGAAGGTCGCGGCTGACATCGCCTACGGGTGGGCTTGTCTCCGACATCGCGCCGCGTTTCTCAAGAGACAGCCGGCAACTCGCCTTCATCCGCAGCTCCTCTTATCGTACGCGTGACATTTACCTCGCTGAGGTGAGTTCGGGGAAGACGCGCCGAATCACAAACGAAGGTAAGTGGCTAGGCGATCTGGACTGGAGCGAGGATAGCCGCGATTTGATCTTCTCGGGAGATCGCAGCGGTTTACCGGAACTTTGGCGGGTGCGGGTTTCGAGCGGGAAGATTGCGCAGGTGCCGGCAGTGGGAGAGAACTCCGTGTACGTCTCGGTCGCCAGGTCCGAGCATCGCCTTCTTTATACGCAAGCTGTCTCCGACACCAATATTTGGCGCTTCACGCTGCCGTCGCCGCAGGCTCCCCATGGTGCCTGGGCCACATTGTTCGCGTCCACACGCAACGAGTATGGAGCGCAATACTCCCCGGACGGCCGTCAGATTGCGTTTTGTTCGGATCGAACAGACAGCCGTCGCCAGATTTGGATAGGCGATCCCAACACCAACACTGCCAGGCCACTTAGTATTACTCCAGCCGGGGTCGCTTCTTTCGACTGGTCCCCGGATGGGAAACAATTCGCTTACTACACCCGAACCGGCGAGGACTTTGACATCTTCATCGTACCGGCCACGGGCGGAACTGCCACGCGTCTCACCGGTCCGGGTTCAGACGACCAACTCCCGAAATGGTCCCCCGACGGTCGCTTTATTTATTACTCATCAAACCGGAGTGGCGACTGGCAGATCTGGCGGATGCACCCGGATGGGAGTGGCGTCGAGCGTATTACGAAGGGCGGTGGCTACGCGGCCCGGCCTTCGCGCGATGGAAAGTACCTTTATTTCGCCCGGGGCCTTACCGTTCCGGGCATCTGGCGCACACCGGCTAGCGGCGGCGATGAGATTCGTATCGCGGATTTTCCGAAGGCGGAGTTTTGGGCGGCATGGACCGTCACCGACGGTGGCATCTACTGGCTCGATGGTCCGGCCCCCGGTGTGCCTCCGGCCCCTTCTTTACGCTTCTTCGACTTCGCAACTGGCAAGGTCACACAAGTCGGAGTTCCGGACAACTACTCGCTTTTCTACAACGAATACAATCTCAACGTCTCGCCTGATGGCAGGAATCTGCTGCTCGCCTACCAGCAGGGCAGCGGAAGCAATATCGTCCAAGTGCAGGGATTTCACTAGGCCTTACGGTGTAATTGAGATTTCTTGATACCAATTGATGTTTCCAATTCCACTTTCGGTGATAGAAATAGCGCCAAAGAGGAGCTCGTTGTCTTATGCCGCGTCAGCATTCCGTCCACTGTTGGAACGTTCTTGCCCCATTAGTTTTCCTTCTGGCGCTACTCTCGGGAATTCTAAGCGGACAAACCGGCCAGGGCACCATTACCGGCACAGTTACCGATGCATCGGGGGCCGTCACTTCCCGTGTCTCTATCAAGGTCATCAACGTCAGCACGGGGGTAACCGTATCGACGAGTACAGGCGCGGCCGGCTTATATAATGTGGAAGCTCTCAACCCAGGTGAGTACCACATCGTAGCCGAGATGACCGGATTCGAAAAGACCGACGTTGAGAGGGTAACGGTTGCTGCGAGCCAGACGGCTACAATCGATATCCAGTTAAAGGTCGGCAAATCGTCAAGTACGGTTACCGTCGCTGCCGCCGCTCCGCTAATTAATTCCAGCACGCCGGAACAGGCCACCAGTATTGAACACGAACTCGTCTCGAACCTGCCTTACTCGGAGCGTAGTTCGCTCTCTGCGGTCCTCCTTGTGGCGGGCGTCACCGGCAACGTGTTCGATCCCGATCAGGTGGATTCGGAGAATCCCGGCATTTACACCGGATATATCATCCCCGGAGCGGCGTTGCGAGTAGGCGGCGCGCTTCCTGGCCGGAGCGCCATCATGGTGGACGGTTCGGACGTCACGCAAGCCAGTTTCCCGCGTGCGGGCACCAGCGTCTCTGCCGAAATGGTACAGGAAACCACGGTTATCACCGGCGCGATTCCGGCCCAGTACGGCTCAACCCAGGGCGGCGCCATTGTGCAGGCAACCCGTTCCGGAGCCAATCAATACCATGGCTCCTTCACCTGGCGACACACCGACCCTGCGTTGAATGCCTTTCCGCTCGGGGGCACGCTGCCTTCTCTGGAGCACCAGAATTTCTTTGGAGGGTACGTGGGCGGTCCGGTTTCGATTCCGAAGTTCTACAGCGGACATAACCGCACGTTCTTTTATTTAGGAGTTGAACCGGCACGGCTCTCCAATGCGATATCCGGAACGGGCCGAATGCCTACTCCGGCAGAACTCGCGGGTAACTTCGCCGATTCGTACTCCCTGATCAACACCACGATTCTGTCCACTCAGGGCGTCGCTGCGGCTTTGGCCGCTCCGCGCACGGGGTCGCTCTACTATGAATCGCCGGTCAACTCCGCCGGCTTTCCGGTTGGGCCGCAGTACACCGTCACGAGCCAATACGTACCGATTCCCAATAACAACGTTTCGGCCCAACTGGCGCAGAACAAGTTTGCCCAGTATTTGATTTCGCAGTGGCCAACGCCCCAAAATCCCGGACCGTATTTCAGCTTCTATCGCCCGGACGGACTCTGGTTGAACAACGGCAACAACGTTTCATACACGCGTGGCGTGGTCGGAAAGGACAATCGCTTCGCTTTCCGTATCGACCACAATCTATCGAACAACGACCGGATGTTTGTGCGCTATACCGATATACCGGTCACTTCAGCGCGCTTTTTGGGAACGCCGCCCAGCTCACCTACTTCGGTCAGCCCGAGCGATCAATCCTGGGCCAAGAACTTTGCATTCAATGAAGCTCACGTCTTCAATCCCTCCCTCGTCAACGAGCTCCGGCTCATGTACATGCGGAACTTCCAACTGCGCGCAGAGACGGGGCCCGCCGTGACCAAGGATTGGGGCGCTTCATTGGGTCTCACCTCGGCCATTCTCGGTGTCGGGTTCCCCGGCGTTTCCGATAGCTACACGGTCGGCGCCGGAGACGCGAGTGGCCTGCTCCGGCAGAAAGACGAAAACTATCAGGTCTCCGACGACCTGACGTGGACCCACGGCCGCCACACGGTGCGAGCCGGGGCAGACATCCGTCGTCTCGAATCGAACCAGAGCGACATCGCCGGTCTTTACGGCGGATCTTACGGTTTCAGCGCAAATCAAACGGGCAACGGCGCCGGGGGAAATGCTCTGGCCTCGCTCATGCTCGGTCTCATTAACAGCTACACCGACACGCCCGTGCAGGTGCCCGAGTATTACCGCTGGCATTATTACGCCGGCTATGTCCAGGACGATTTCAAGTTCCTACCCAACCTGACGATCAACATCGGCGTTCGTTATGAGGTCGAGACGCCGCGTATCGAGAAGTACAACAACCAGGGCACCTTCATCCCCTCGCTCACCGGCACGTTGAATGGCATGCCGGCCACCGGGGCTTTCTGTTTCTCGGGATCCTGCGGCCTTTCCAGCAGCCTCTGGCCAACCAACTACACCGGATTCGAACCCAGAGTCGGTCTGGCGTGGGCGCCGAACCCGCGCCTGTCAGTGCGTGCGGGCTACGACATTCTACGTGTTCCTCTGAGCGGTTACGGTAATATTCCGGCGCCAGACTTCAACGTGCCCTCGGTGGCCGTTGGAGGCACTACCGGGGGCACGACTCCGAATCAGCCGGTTGACTTCATCACTAACCCAGTAGGTACGCTGACTTCCGCTCTGGCGGCGCTGCAAGGAAGCCGGGGGCCGTTCTTCACGGTGCAGGGCGTCACAGTTCCCTTCATCACCCAGAACAATGTGACGCCGTACACCCAACAGTATTCTCTCACCGTGCAATACCAGTTCGCGCAAAAGACCATGCTGCAATTGGGCTACAACGGGATGATAGGAACACACCTCATCACCAGCTACTCTCCGGCGTTGAACTTTCCGAACCTGAACACGCTCTTCGGTCTGGTGGCCAAGGGTTTCAATTTCAACACTACCACTCCGAATCCTTACGGCATCAAGTCAAACGGCACGGTCATCACCGAAAACCAGTTCACGGCGCTGCTGCCGTTTCAGAACTTCTTCAACCAGAATCTCCAGGAGCAGTTCAACCGGGCAGGCACTTCGTCCTACAACGCGCTCTATGTCACGGTTACCCATCGCTACAACTTCGGCCTGTCGCTAAACAGCAGTTTCGCCTGGTCTAAATCTATCGACACGGCGGGAGGCGATATCCTGACCTCCCAGGTAGGAGCATTTGCTCCCGCGGCGGTGCAAATGCCGTCGAACTTGAAGCTGGAGCGCGCGGTGTCTTCATTCGACATTCCGGCCAAGCTCACTACCGGCTTCACCTACGAACTTCCCTTTGGACCGAGTAGATTCCTCTCGACGCACAATCGCGTGCTCGACGCGATTGTCGGTGAATGGAGACTCTCGGGCGTCCAGAATGTGCAATCTGGCCAGCCCTTCGCGCCATCGCTGGGAAGCGCGGGCTATTGGGTCTCGTCCGGAGGCGGTACGGTGCTGCCCGCGGGCATCACGCTGCGCCCGAACCTGGTTCCCGGCCAGTCCTGCATCAGTTCGGACTGGCGCGCCAATCCGTTTGGCGTCCCCTACATCAATCCCAACCTGTTCTCCGTGCCGGGTTCGTTGGGAAATCCGGCTTTCGGCGACGCCCCGCGCACCATGACCAATTGCCGCTCGCCGCGCGTCGTTACTTTCAACGCGAACCTCTTCCGCAGAATTCCGCTCGGAAAAAATGAAGCCCGCTTCCTCGAGATTGGCGTGAACGCGCTCAACGTTTTCAACCATCCTGTATTCTTCATGCCGGGCAACAGCGACTTCAATTACGTCAACGCCTTCAACACGGCGTCGTTAACGAGTGCGAGCGTGCCGGCGTTCACGACGCAATCCAGTTTCGGCAACCTCTCGCCGGGCAACACCGAAGGTCTGTCGAGAGTGGTGCAATTGAGTGTCAAATTGCACTGGTAAGGCCGCAGTTGGTCCCTGAAACTCGCGCGGCTTGCCGATGATAAGTATTTCCGTATCTTATATTGATTCAATTTGGTCGGGTCGGGGCGATTTGAACGCACGACCCCCTGCGCCCAAGGCAGTTAAACGGGGAAATCATAAATGGCCGCCGGCGGTTCTTAACTACTTTAACTACTTTGCTTTCGTGTAGATATGGACCGCGCGTTTAAAGCTTTGGAACTGAGAGGAATGCGGAGGCTCTCGGCAGCTACGAAGTCATCTACAACTCTTTTTTGAGCTTTAACCTCAAACGAGAATCCAGACGAGTCCATATCACACTCGGGCCTCCGACTCGTTGCCGCCATGGACCCCTGAGGGTTCATATCACCAAGTCGGGCCGCATACACTAGACCGCGTCCGCCACTACCTTCCTTCTATTCTCCTTCGAAAACGTCCGGGCATCGGCAGTAGCATTGCGCCAGCATATTTAACCGCCGGAACATTTCCGATAAGGCTAGCGACTATCGACCGAGTGAATTGATTCGCAGCCGCAGCACTCACCTGAGTCAGGCGCCGTGCTCGACCTCGTTGCTCTTTAAGCCGACGGAGAATCTGGGAGATATCTCGCCAGAGTTGTGTCGCTCCTGGTTCCGGTCGCTGAACGAGGACCGTCTTTAGGCTATCTTCGTAGTCAATTGGGCTATTGTCAGTTTGGACAAACTCAACTGGCATCTTAAGAACAACACATAGACCGCATGCCGGAGACGGATTAGGAAGCATCGCGGAAGCAGCGGCACACGGCGCATCGGGTCTGGGTGATTCTCATTCAGCCGGGCCGAAATAGCAAACCGGCGCGCGCGCAGCTGTTCTGCTACTTTCACTCAACCGAGACCGTATGCACGATAGCGGTGGTTATTGGGTTTCCGTAATGCCATCCTTGGGCCAGATGGAGGTTCGAGGGCGATTCCGGTCTGTGTCGCGATCCTCGAATCGGTATCCTATCAAAGACCGTCTGCGCGGTGACACTAACTCTGGTGCTCGATAGGTCACACGGGGCAGGCACCGGATGTGACCCTGAGAAGATAATGTTCGGGCGTCGCACCATTCTAGATCTCACCTTTAGAATGGGGTAAGTTGATCATCTCCACGGGATGACGGATTTTTCAACGGGTAGCGCGAGAGTTTCAGTACCGACGCTGATAGATAAGCCGTTCTCGACCTCTGACGCCGCTATCAGTTCATCATCTGCCTCGGGGTCCTTGATGAGCCGATGCAAATAGGTCCGGGAGATTTGGAGGCTACGAGCGGCAAGCGTTTTGTTTCCTTTACACTCTTCAATGGCTTTGAGAGCGAGCTTAATCTTGTAATCCTGCATCAGCGATTCGAAGGAAGCGCCAGGACTCGATTCCGCGGCGAGTGAGTCCGGGTGTTGCATGGTGGACGGGAGATCATTCGCACTAACGGTAAAGCTATCGTTCAGGATGATCGCTCTCTGAATTACGTTTTGCAGCTCACGGACATTGCCTGGCCAATCATATTGAACCAACAGGGCCATTGCATTGGGCGTTATTCTGTTCGCCGGTCTTTGGTAAGTCCGCGAGTACTCCGCTAAGAAGTGCTCAGCCAGTGCCGGAATGTCCTCATTATGTTCGCGGAGCGCAGGGGCTCTGATTCCCATAACATTGATCCTGTAATACAGATCCTCGCGAAAGGTTCCTTCCTTCACCATCTCCGTCAGGTTCCGGTGCGTGGCGAATAGAAGCCTGGCGCGCAGCGGAATTAACTGGCTGGCCCCCAGGCGGCTGAACTCTCTTTCCTGTAGGACGCGCAGCAGCCTTACCTGTGTATGAGCACTAAATTCTCCTATCTCGTCAAAGAACAACGTTCCGTCGGCGGCATCTTCGAAATAACCCTTACGCCGGATGGCGGAACCCGTGAACGCCCCCTTCTCGGCACCGAACAACTCCGCTTCTATCAGTGTCTCCGGAATCGCGCCACAGGAGACTGCGACGAATGGTCGATCTTTTCGAATACTTAGATTATGAATCGCTCGCGCGATCAACTCTTTGCCCGTTCCGCTCTCGCCTGTGATGAGAACGGAAGCATCTAGATTGGCAACTCGTCCGATAAGATCATAGACAACCCGCGCACGCACGCTCCCGCCTATCATTTGGTCACAGCGGGCAAGAGAAGACCGCTCCCGCATGAGATCAAGCTCCCGCTTAAGAACGGCATATTCGTAGGCCCGGCGGACAACAATTTTCAGTTCCGGTAGGGCCGGCGGCTTTCGAACGTAATCATAGAAGCCGCGCTGGACCAAATTCAGCACGACGGACCGGCTATCGTCATCCGCCATTACTACCACTGGCACGCCTAAGTCCCGGACTTCATCAAAAAAGCCAAGCTGTTGCTGAATCGGAAAGGACTTGCGGTCGAGATCCAGAATGAGCACGTCGCATTGTTCTCGGGAAACGATCTCCCTCATCCGATCGATGCGCCGTTCCAGAATGAGAGCGAACTCGCACCCGAGCGTCGGAGCCAGAAGAGCATATAGACCTAAATCCTGCGAATATAAGAGGACGCGAATCACCTAATTAATCCTCCGGCTATGGCGTATAGCAATCCATGTGCCAAGGCCCCTTTGCCAGTGCCTTCCGTCAATTGAATACGTCCAAATAGTGAAAATGACGAAAGCGTTAGCTTGATTTATTAACCTAGACCTGTCACCTGGGGGCTACTACTTGAGGAGAAACCGGAACCACTTGTCCACACCTGCCGATGGTGGCGCTATGTAAATAAAGGGTTCAGGTCGTGAATATCGTTAAATTCGGCGCGGGCATTGAAGTGCATTTTCGGTATATGCCTGAGGTTCTACTAATTGAGCCGACAAATTTCAATTATCGCGTCGTGCGCGCTTCTTTTGTCCGCATGTATTGGTTATTTGGTTTACCGCGCGGTTGGCGCGCGAGTGGCTTCGACGAGACCGCTTCATACGACGGAAGTTGTTGTAGCCTCCCACGACCTTGTTGTGGGAACTCTCATTAGCGACGCCGACTTGAAGCTATCGGAGAGACTCGGTCCAAACCCTGCCGGTGCGGTCTCGAAGCGGGACGTATTTCTGAACCGCGGTGTTGCTTCTGAGGTCTTCGAAGGCGAACCGGTAACCGAAAATCGTTTGGCGCCAAAAGGTTCAGGCGGAGGTTTGGCTGCGATGATACCACCGGGAATGAGGGCGTGCGCAGTCAGAGTGAATGAGGTGGTTGGCGTCGCGGGTTTCGTCGTCTCTGGAATGCGAGTGGATGTACTAATCACAGGCCTTCCTCCTGGTGGAGGCGCGGTTGAGGGAGCCAGAGTACGAACTCTGCTGCAAAATATCGAAGTGCTTTCCGCGGGCACCAATTTCAAGAAGGACCAGGAAGGAAAGCCGGAACAGGCTCAGGTCGTGAATCTACTGGTGACCCCGCCCCAGGCGGAGATTCTCAGCCTCGCAAGCAATGAAACGCATATTCAACTGGTCCTAAGGAATCCAATGGACACGCAGATAGCGAAGACACCGGGCACGGTCATGTCTGACCTCTTCGGGGCTGTTCATTCATCGGAACCGGTTGCGATTCCATCGAGTCCACCTTACAGAAGACAATCTCCCCCAACTTCGCCGGCCCCGCCGGCCGTCTTGATGCCAAACGCTCCCGGGTTGTACGTCATCGAGGTTACGAATGGTTCCGTGCGTACACAGTCCACGTTCAACCGGCCAGCTGGTAGGCCGTGACGTTCGGATGGATAGGACGCTCCGCGATGCTTCCGGCAGTATGCATGTTTGTGCTGGCGTTCGAGAAGACCTCCACCAAAGACCAAAGTGACGCCCGGCGGTCAAGTGACGTCCAGCGGTCAGTCGCGTCCCCCGCCGTGGTCTCCTCAGATCAGGAATCACCAACGCAGGTCAGGTTAACGGTCGGAAAGTCCATGATTATTGAGAGCCCGCTTCCGCTTGAACGCGTATCGGTCGGCTTTGGAGATATTGCGGAAGGCCGAGCGATCAGCCCCCGCGAGTTGCTGCTTAATGGAAAAACGCCGGGAATAACGACCCTGATTATCTGGCTGGAGGACGGCTCGAAGCGGTTCTTCGAGGTCACTGTAATAGCCAACAGCTCAATGGCGGATCAGCGCATAGAAAACATTAAACGGGAATTGAAGCGGGAATTGCCCGAACAGGACGTCAATTTGAGTTTTGAGAACGAAACGGTGTTCTTGAGAGGTACAGTCAAGGATATTACCAGTGCGGATCGCGCGATTTCAATCGCGTCTACGTTGGGAAAGACCGTAAATCTCCTTTACGTGGATGTGCCGCCTGCAGAGCCCCAGATCCTATTGAAGGTCAAGTTTGCGAGTGTCGACAGGAGTGCCAGCACGCAACTGGGATTAAATATTTTCAGCACGGGTGCGGCCAAAACCGTTGGATCCGTGGGCACAGGTCAGTTCTCTCCTCCGTCGCTCGCGCCAATCCAAAGCGGTAGCAGTACTGTCTCGGCGACACTCGCCGACGCTCTGAATCTCTTCTTTTTCCGCCCCGATCTCAATCTGGGAGCAACCATCCAAGCGCTTGAGGTAAAGGGCTTGCTCCAAATTCTAGCCGAGCCCAATGTGCTTGCGGAGAACGGCAAACCGGCAAGTTTTCTGGCTGGCGGCGAGTTTCCGTTTCCAAGCGTGAGTGCGGCCAGCGGAGGCGCGCCGGTGGTTTCCATTCAATTCCGTGAGTTTGGTGTTCGTCTTACTTTTCTTCCCACCATCACGCCGCGCGGAACTATTCATTTGCAGGTGGCGCCGGAAGTAAGCGCCCTGGATTTTACCAATGGTTTGTCCGTGAGCGGCTTTAATGTACCGGCACTGACAACACGCAAACTGAATACTCAGGTGGAGCTAAGCGAAGGACAGAGTTTCGCAATCGGGGGACTTCTGGATAACCGCACAACGGATACCTTCGAGAAGATTCCTTTCATTGGGGACGTCCCGATATTAGGAAAGCTTTTCCAGTCCAAGTCCGTTAGTAAGCAGAACACGGAACTGATTGTGATTGTGACGCCTGAACTGGTTCGCCCAATCCCTGCGGGTCAACCCCTGCCCGGGTTGAAGTACAAGACGCCTTTTCTCCCGCCAAACACTGGGACGGAGATGCACACCCCCGGGGTGAGTACTACCGGCCCCGTTACGGCCATTCCACCTTTGGAGGCGATCCCGGTTGAGCGTTTAATAAAGAGCTTGCTGCCCATAGCGATGCCTGGCCTCCCAAGCCCAGTAGCTGTGCCAACTCCGGCAGTTGCACCACCGCATTGAACGAAAAATGCAACGGAAAGGAGACAAGACCGAATGAGCGCACATGCCGGAGCACAGGTCCTGCCGATCCTTAATCTGCCCGAATCACATTTAGGAGAAGAGGTCCGGCCTCACGTGCCATTCGGAAGCTACTCGATCCGAGTCAAGCTGCTGCTCATACTGGCCTTGAATAGCAGCGCCGCACTACTACTGGCTGGCGTCGGCTTTCTGGGATATGAGGCGTTCCAATACCGGAATCAGGCGACGCGCGAGTTGACGACAATTGCAAATATCGTCAGCGCAAGCAGCACGGCGGCCTTGAGCTTTGCCGATGAGCGAGCGGCCGGCGAAACTCTGGCCCCTCTTCGCGGAGACCGGCGAATCATCGGCGCGGGCATTTACGATAAGCACAACCGCCTTTTCGCCACCTACCAGAATCCAAATTCCGCAACTGTTTCCGCTCCCGCCCAGCCGAGGCCAAACGGCGTCTATTTTGGCAGAGGCGACTTGCTGATCTTTCAACCGATCGTATTCCAGGGCGAGCGTATCGGCACAGTATTCCTGCGGTCGGATATAAATGATGCATATGTTCGCCTCCTTCGCTACTCCGGAATTGTTTGTGTGGTCCTGGTGGCTTCTCTTGCCTTAGCTCTTTTACTTAGCTCGCGGATTCAACGCATTATATCCGGACCCATCAAGGCCTTGGCGGCGGTGGCTCAACGAGTCTCCGCCGACAAGAACTATTCGATCCGCGCGAAAAAGGTTGCGGACGATGAGATTGGAGTGCTATTCGACTCCTTCAACGAAATGCTGTCGCAAATCGAGGCTGGCGAACGCGATAACAAGATCAGTGAAGAAGCCCTCCGGGAGAGTGAAGAGCGTTACGCACTGGCCGCGCACGGCGCGAACGACGGGCTGTGGGATTGGAAACTAGGGACCAACGAGATCTATTTTTCTCCGCGCTGGACCCGCATGCTGGGCTATTCGGACAACGAAATATGGGCCGACCCTGAGGAATGGTTTAGCCGCATTCATCCGGCAGACCGGCAACGCGTCCGGGACCAACTGGCGGCACACGTAAGCGGTGCGACGCCGGAGTTTTCAAGCGAGTACAGAATCCGTCACAAGAACGGGCACTATTGCTGGATGTTGAGCCGAGGAATTGCAGTCCGCGACGAACACGGCGTAGCAGTCCGTATCGCCGGCTCTCAAACAGATATCAACGAAGGCAAAGTCGCGGATACGTTGACGGAATTACCAAACCGAGTTTACTTCATTGACAAACTCGAGGCCGCGCTCGGGGCAAGCAAGGAGCCTGGCGCTCACCCATTCGCAGTCCTGTTCTTCGATCTCGACCGGTTCAAAGTAGTGAACGATAGCTTGGGGCATGCGGCTGGGGACGAGTTACTGATTGGAGTCGCGCAGCGTCTTCGGGCCAGTGTCCGCGGACCTTCCCTCGCAGGCAGACCGACCGATTCGGCTTCAACCGTGGCGCGCCTCGGGGGCGACGAATTCGCCGTTTTGCTGGAAGGCATACGGGAACCTGGTGACGCCGCCATCGTCGCGGAGCGGATACTGAAGCAACTTGGAGCAGCCTTTTACATCGAAAGCCGTCCAGTTTTTGCAACTGGGAGCATCGGCATCGCAATGAGTTCTTCCGGCAGTACCCCGGAAGAACTCCTGCGGAATTCCGACACCGCGATGTACTACGCCAAGGCTCACGGAAGGTCCCGTTTCGAGACCTTTAACCAAGG
>Ga0302326_10019945_pt1 | contig 13816 bp, 10 predicted proteins | sample Palsa_T0_3_FD_202264 | JGI IMG/M metagenome (GOLD analysis project Ga0302326, IMG submission 202264) | Peat permafrost microbial communities from Stordalen Mire near Abisko, Sweden - Palsa_T0_3 | ecosystem: Environmental > Terrestrial > Soil > Palsa > Peat permafrost | place: Sweden: Abisko... | reverse complement strand
GGCTCCGAGAGGCCGGCGCTGACGTGCTCTGCTGTCACGGCTACAAAGCCGACGTCGTCGGCTTGCTGGCTGCGCGCATGGCCGGCGTTCCCTGTGTCGGGATCGCCCACTTCTGGGTGGCCTCGGATTCGCGGCTCGCCGTCTACATGGCCTGCGATTGGCTTGCGTTACGACGGATGGATCTGACGGTCGCGGTGTGCAACGCTCAGGCCGACAAATTGATCGCCGGCGGAATTCGGCGCGATCGCATCGTCACGATTCGCAACGCGATCGAAGCTCCGGCGCTGGTCGAAGTGCCGCCCGGGGCCCGCGACACGTTGCTTGGGCTGTTCGCGAAGCCGCCCCAGCGCGTCATCGGTACGGCGGCACGCCTGAGCGTCGAAAAGGGCATCGACGTCCTCGTGCTGGCGGCCGAGATCGTGACCCGCCGGTATCCGAGCGTGGGGTTCGTCGTCTTCGGCGACGGCCCGCAGCGAGCGCGACTCGAACGAATGATAGCCGAGCGCAACTTGGGCGAGTCGTTCGTTCTCGCCGGATTTCGAAGCGACGTCCAAACGCTGTTCCCCGCCTTTGACATCGCCGCGCTTCCGTCGCGGAACGAAGGTCTTCCGGTCGCGATCTTGGAGGCGATGTCCGTCGGACTCCCCGTTGTCGCGACAAGCGTCGACGGGATCCCGGAAGCCGTGATCGACGGGGACTGCGGATATCTCGTTCCTGCCGAGGATCCGGCTGCGCTCGCCGACCGGCTCGTGACCCTCCTCGAATCGGACGAACTCCGAAGCACGATGGGCGCCCGCGGCCGCGAGCGGGTTCTGGCAGAGTTCACCTTTCCCGTACAGGCCCAGAAGTACGCCGAGGTCTACGACCGCGCCGCGCGGCTGCGAAACGCGGACCATCGCCGATTAGCTTCATGAGCGAAGACATTCGTCACCGCGTCGGCATCGTCGGCGCCGGGCAGATCAGCCAATTTCACGTTGCCGCCTTGAAACGGATCGCGGGAGTCGAACTTCTCGGGGTGTGCGACGTCGATCCGAAACGGGCGCAAGATGCTGCGCGGCGCTTCGGCACGCGGGCGGTCGCATCGCTCGAGGCGTTCCGGGCACAGGGGGCCGACGTCATTCACGTTCTCACCCCGCCGGAAACGCACGCGGTAATCGCGCTCGAGGCCCTCCGGCTCGGCATGCACGTGCTCGTCGAAAAGCCGTTGGCGACCGATGTCGAGGACTGCCGGCTTATCGTAGCCGAGGCAGACCTTCGCGGCCTGCGCGTGTGCGTCAATCATTCGGTGTTGTACGATCCGCACGTACGCCGCGCGCTCGAAGCCGTTCGCGCCGGACGCATCGGTAAAGTCATTTCGCTCGACATCTTGCGCAGCGGGTTCTATCCAACGTATGAGGGCGGGCCGCTACCGCCTCAGTATCGCAGCGCGGGATACCCGTTCCGGGATCTCGGCGTGCACGCGCTCTATCTCTTCGAGGCCTTTCTCGGACCGATCGAGGACGTTCACGCCGAGTGGGCGAGTTTCGGCGGCGACAAGAACCTTGTCTTTGACGAGTGGCGCGCGCAGGTACGCTGCCGCGACGGGATCGGCCAGTTCCAGCTTTCGTGGAATATCAGGCCGATCCAACACCTGATCATCGTCCAAGGCTCCAAAGGCGTGCTCCGCGTCGATGCGATGCGCATGTCCCAGGGGGGCCAGGTCCTGACGCGTCTGCCCAAACCCGTTGACCGCGTACTCGGCATCTACTCGGACCTGCTCGCGCCGGTCATCGACTACGCCAAGAGCGCCGCAGGCGTCGTTCGCAAGACGATTCGCCCGTATCACGGCCTCCAAGAGCTGATCGCAGATTTTTACCGGACGCTCGACAACGGTCTTCCCGTTCCGGTCTCCGCCGCCGATGCAATCCCCGTCGTCGATTGGATCGAGCGGGTCGCGCGGGCGGCCGAAGCCGAAGCTGCGGCGAGTGCCGCGCGCGCGCCGGAACTTGCCGATGACGTACCAATCCTGGTTACCGGCGCCGCGGGGGCCCTCGGGAGCGCAATCGTTGCGCGGCTCATCGAACGCGGCGAACGCGTACGGATATTCGTCCGGAAAGCACCTTCCCAAGCGCGCGCGGGTGTCGAAGTGTGCACGGGTGACTTACGCGATCCGATCGCCGTCGAACGCGCCGTTCGCGGTGCCCGCGTCGTCGTGCACGCGGGCGCGGCGATGCGCGGCGATTGGACCGAAATGCACGCATCGACGGTCGTTGGTACGCAGAACGTTATCGAGGCCTGCTTGAAATATAGCGTCGAACAACTCGTGCACATCAGTTCGATGGCGGTCCCGCAGTGGTCCGGCGCGCCGGAGGATGCCCCGCTGACCGAATCCTCACCGCTCGAACCGCGCACCCTCGAGCGCGACAGCTACTGCCGCGCGAAACTCGACGCCGAACAGCTCGTGAGCAACGCGGTCCGCGAGCAGCACCTGCCTGCGGTGATCCTTCGACCGGGACTGATCTTCGGCGGTCCGTTGCCGCTGGTTAGCGCCGCCGTCGCGCGCCGCCTCGGCGGCCGGTATATCGTTCTTGGTGACGGGACCGTGCGGCCGCCATTCGTCTACCTCGACGACGTCGTCGATGCGATCGTCTCGGCGATCGAGCACCGGCTCACCCACGGTGAAATCGTGCAGATCATCGACTCCAACGTGCCGACCCAAAACGAGGTCTTGCGCAAGGCCGATCCGGAGGCGCGCGTCATGCACCTTCCTCGTCTCTTGGTTTTCGCGCTCGGAAAGGTGTCGGAGACGATTCTGGGCGCCCGCTCGCCGTTCACGCTGTATCGCCTGCGCTCGTCGCTAGCGAAGCGCACCTACGTTAGCCAATCGGCACGCCTCATCGGCTGGGAACCGAGCGTCGGCGTATCGCGCGGAATCGAGCTGGTCACGACGGGCGCACCCGGCGCCGCCGGCACCGCCAGCTGAGAGATGAAATACCTGGCCACGATTATTGTCGCCGTAGCGATCGGCCTCATTGGTACGATTGCAGCGAGCACGCAGACGAACTTGACTTCGCCGGCCGGCGGCGTCGCCCCGTCGACGTCAATGGTCTACGATCCGCCGGCCGGCGTCGTGCCCTATTTTCCGGCGAGCCCGTTCTCGCAGAAGATCCCAAACCCGCCCACCGTGAACCCGAAAAGCGCGGCGTGGGTGGCCGCCTTGGGAGACTTCTCGCTCGGCCGCATGGCGGCGAACAACGCCGCGAACATTTTGCGCGATCACGGCGAGCCGATCTACCTGAACCGTGCGGGTGCGAACGAGCCCGTGAAGATTCACTGCACCTCGAAGTACGGTCACATTCCCTGCAATGTCGAAGGCCTGACCGTTTACGTCGATCCGCGCGAGATACCGCAGCATGGGGACGCGCCCGGCGAGGACGACCATCTCGTGCTGATCGACGCGCCCGCCGGTTACGAGTACGACTTCTGGGTCGTGCACGAGTGGCCGCCGCGGGACGGCGTTCTAACGGTGAATTGGGGCGGTCGCTGCGCGCTCTCGGGCAACGGCTTTACCAACCCGTCGTACACCGGGCCGCATTGGAACAGCGGTTGCGGCGCGACCGCAAGCGGCACGCCGGTTTCGATGGGAATAATCCGCGCAAAGGACTTGCTTGCGGCGATTACAGCCGGCGGCGCGCTTCCGCAGGCGCTTGCCGTCGCGGTTGAATGCCCCGGCAAGGGCGAGCCGCTTCCCGCGCCGTTCTACGGGAGCGGTGACGGACAGTGTCCGGGCAACGCCCCCGAAGGCAGTCGAATGTACCTCGCAATGCACGACGCCGACGTGAATGGGCTAAGCGCCGCTCCGCTGGTAAAGGTCATCCTCCGGACGCTCGATGAGGATCACTACGGGGCTTTCGTTATCGACACCGGCGGCAAACAGCCGGGCATCCAGCTGCAAACCGAAGCGGACTCGACGTACACCGCGTGGGGACTACCCGGACCGTGGTTGACCCAAATCGCTCCCGAAGCGGCACGCGAAGGCTTGCCGGGAGCCGGCTTCATGTTCAACAACAGGTATCTTTTTCAGTTACCGATACCGCCAAGCGTCGGTGCGGCGATGCGGTTCCTTTAGGGACTAACGATGAAAAGCGGGCGCATGCCGCTTTGGTTTTAGCGTCGCCGGCGAGCGAACGGCGCCTGCAATGAGGCCGAGCGAATATCCGACGTGCACGAGTGGAAAAAAGGCGAGCGTTGCCGCCGTCACGAGCGGGCGTTCACCGCGACGTCGCAGCGCGATCGTCGCCAGCGCGTAGGCCGCGTAGAGCGGCGCAAGGACGAGCCGTAGCGGCGAAACGAGAAGGGCCAGTGCGAAGACGAGCGCACCCGGCGCGATGACGTGTCGCGGGCGAACCGCCGCCGGATAGCGTTTGAACGTTTGCGCGCGCCAAAACCCGTAACGGGACCACTGCCGCACGGTCGCGGCCGGGCCGCGCGTGCAGATGCGCCCACAGTGCACCGGAATCCGCATGATGACGCCGCCGGCCTGCGCGATCCTTTCGGTCAATTCGCAATCTTCATTTGCGAGCCAGCGCTCGTCAAAGCCGCCCAGGCGCTTGAGGACGCCGGGACGCCAGGCGCCGAGATAGACCGTCGAGACGCGCCCGGCCGTAACGGCCCCGCGATAGTCGGCCGGCCCCAAGCCCATCGGGTTCGAATACAGCGCTTCGCCGAGCGCCGAGGAAAAGTCATCGGACGGAGCGGGAGTCGGCGCACCGCCGACGCACCACACGTCGGGCTCGAGCGTCTCGAATGCTTGCGCAATCGTACTGAGGTAGGCGGAATCGTAGAGCGTATGAGCGTCGAGTCGCACGACGATGTCGTCATCGCGCGTTTCTCCGAGCCCCGCATTCAGCGCAAACGGAATCGACCGCACGCTAGCGCGCACGAGCTTGCCTGGGATGCCGGCGCGCGTTAACCAGTCCGAGATCATCGCGTCCCCGCCGTCGGACGAGCCGTTGTCGACGGCGATAAAGAATAGACGCTCGCGCGGAATTTGTTGGGCTTCGATCGATGCGAGGACCTGGGGCAACCACCGGATCTCATTGAGAACCGGCATGATGCAAGCGATCCGAGGGGCGGGCATGGTCACCTCAAGTGTATCGGACAAATCGATCGTCAGGCAGGCGGAACTGCCGATAATGAGAGGAAGGGGCGCTGGTCAGCGGTGGTCAGCGACGGCCACCGGTCTTCTAGGCGGGTTCGGCCGCGGGGGGGCCAGAAGTCCCTAGTATAGGGCCACAGGGCCACTTCGCTGTTGTCCGCGGAATCGTTATCCTGGAGCCGACATGATTTCACCCTCAGCCAAACTTCGCCGGCAGCTGGCGTTGTTCGGACTTGCCGTTATCGTGGGCGCCTCGGGGCGCCCGGCCTTTGCGCAGGCCCAGCCGGAGACCGTCGCTCCCGGCGACGACGCGACCGTACAGTCGGCCCGCACCTACCGCATCCGGCAAGGCGATCAGATTACCTTAACGGTCTTTGGCGAGACAACCCTGACCCCGCCGGCGCCGTTGCGCGTCGTCCAGGGCGGCACGATAGCGCTGCCGTTGGTTGGTGAAGTGATGGTCGCGGGGCTGACGACGGCGCAGGCGAGCTCGGCGGTCGCCCGCAAGCTCCATAAATATCTGCGCAATCCGCAAGTCACCGTAGCGATCTATACGGTCGGTCCGGTTGAAGCACTTGTCCTGGGCAACGTCAAGGTACCCGGGAAGTACACGCTGCCTCCGCCGGCCCGGGTGACCGACGCGATCGCAGCGGCCGGCGGTCTCGGTCCGGTCGATGGTGACTTTCCGGACGCCCGGCTCGAAGCTCCCGAGGGCACGACCAAGAGCGTCTCGCTGCAGAGGCTGCTCCACGACGGCGACGAGAGCCAAAATGTCGCGATCGAGAGCGGCGAGACTGTGTACGTTCCCTCGCCAAGCGTCTTCAACGTCGTGGTTTCCGGAGCGGTCGACAAGCCGGGTGACGTAGCGCTACACGAAGGTGACGACGTTGCGATGGCGGTCGCCCGAGCTGGAGCAAGCACTGCGCAAAACCCGGATCTCAATCACGTTAGCGTCTCGCGCACGGGGCAGGACGGGAAGATCAGCATTCAGACGGTCAACCTCTACCCGATTCTTAAGAACGGCGACTTCTCGCACGATCTGAAATTGCAGAAGGGCGACCTCGTGTTCGTGCCTCAGGCGGGCAAGAAAGCTGACTACCTCTCTCCCCTATACCTCTTGCGCTTCCTCATACCTTAGGCCGATATGATGCTCGATAAACCAAACGGCGCCTCGCGCCTTCCAACGATCGTGACCCCCTACCCCTTGGATCTTGCGCAGGTCACCGAGACGCCCTCGCGCGACCTCGACGCGCGCCGGCTCCTGGCGAGCATTTGGCGGCGCCGCAAACTCCTGTTTGCGATTTGGGCTGCGTTCGCGATCGCCGTGACGATATTCTCGTTCGTCACGCCCAAGAAGTATACGGTTTCGACGAAACTCATCGCCGGCGGCAACAGCGCGAGTGAGGAAGCGGCGAATACCGATCCGAACGGCACGAACCTGCCGATCCTCAACGCGTTGCTCGCGGCAACCGGACAACAATCTTCCGAGCAGATTGCCGAGTTGATGCAGCAGGCGCCCGTTTCGCAGGAAGTGATCAAGCAGCTCGGCCTCGGCGTCAGCGTCGACCAACTGCTCGCACATTTGTTCGTGCGGCCGGTCGCGGACACGGCGATCATCACGCTCTCGATCACCTGGGACGATCCGGCGACGGCAGCGCGGATAGCGAACGCCTACGCGAACGTGTTCGTCGAGCACGAGCGCCAGATGGTTGCGGGTCAAGCCGACACGGCGATCGGATATCTTCAAAAGGAACTCCCGCTCGCCGAGGCGCGGATGCGGGCGCAGCAAGAGGCGCTTACGGGATACGAGCAGGAAACGGGGATCGCCGACCTGCCGACGCAGACGACGAACGAACTGAACTCAGCCGAGCTGCTCGAGACGAAGCTGCAGCAAGCCCAGGTCGACGAGCAGACGGCGAATGCCTCGCTCGCGGCGGTCCAAGACAAGCTTGATTCGACGCCGGAAACGATCGTCGCCGGCAAGACGGACTCGGGCAATCCGGTCGTCGCAAACTTGCAGGCGCAGATATCGACGCTGACGATGCAGCTATCCGCCGCGCGGAAGCAGTACACCGAGGACTATCCGACGGTCATCCAATTGAAGTCGGCGCTCGAAGAAGCGAAGCGGGAGCTGAAGGATCAGCCGGCGACGGTGACCTCGGCCGTGAGCGACGGCCCGAATCCGGTCTATCAGGCGCTCGAACAACAAGAGACGACGCTGCAGGCACAGGCTAGCGCAGCCGCCGCATCGATCCAGCAACTCAAGGCGCAGCGCACCGCGGAGCAGCCCCAGCTCGATCGGCTACCGATCGAATCGCGTCGCATCACCGACTTGCAACGTTCGGCTAAGGCGGCGACCGACGTCTACACGGCGCTCCACCAGAAGTATCAGGATGCGCTGATCGCGCGGACGACGGCGCTCAGCGACGTTTCGATCACGCAGCCCGCCGACGCCACGAATTTTGCCGTTACCCCAAACATCCCGCTCAATATGGCCCTAGGCATCATCGTGGGCTTCATCCTCGGCGTAACCGGAGTTTTTCTGGCCGACTTCTTCGACGATCGGTTTCGGAGCGAGGACGATATCAAGGAGCGTTTGGGCATCCCGGTGCTCGCGACGATTCCGCTGGTCGACGGTCTCGCTTCGAAAGACAGCGCGTGGGTGAAGCCGCTTGCGGTCGAAGCGTTCTATCAGCTCGTGGCGTCGCTGCGCTACTCCTCGAATCATCCGCCGCGCACGATCGCGTTCACGAGCGCCGATCAGGGCGACGGGAAATCGACGATCGCGATGAATACGGCGATTAGCCTCGGGCAGATGAAGGCACGCGTCTTGATCGTCGACGCGGATCTGCGCCGTCCGAGCATGCACGACAAGCTCAACGTGTCGAACGAATCGGGCCTTTCCGACGTCCTGGTGGGCGTCGCTTCGCTCGACGACGCGATCCGCCCGACCGAACACGCCGGCGTTTCCATCCTCACGAGCGGGCGCCCCGCTCCCAATCCGGTCGGCCTGCTGCAGAGCGAAGCGTTCGATCGGCTGTTGAAGGCAGCCCGCGAGCGCTTTGACTTCGTCATCGTCGATGCGCCGGCGCTGCGTTCGATCGTTGACGGCATCGTCCTCGGCGTGAAGACCGAGGGCACGGTGCTGGTCATTTCATCGACGTCCTCCGAAGGCCGCGCGGTTCGCGCTGCGGTCGAAAAGCTGCGCTCGGTCGGCGGCATCAATCTGCTGGGGGTCGTCCTCAATCGCATTCGGCCCGACCGGCGCGCCCAGAACGACTACTACCTCGGTGCGGGACAGTCGGTCTCGCTACCCCCGGGAACCCCCGTGTGAGCGAACACCGCTCGCTGCTCGGCTCCCGCCAGGACGTACGCCTCTACATTATCGAGCCGCACCGCTTGGTCGTCGATGCGTTGCGCCACGTCTACGGTCAAGACGCGTCGATCGCGACCGTCGGGGATTCCCCATCGATCAACGCCGGGGAGCTCGCGGTTCTGCGGCCCGACGTGATCGTTCTCGATATCGACGGGCTCACGATGCCGATCGAAGCGGCGATCGATGCCTGCGAAAGCGCGTCGCCGCAGAGCCGGGTTTGCGTCCTTTCCGCGCAGCATCGTACCCGCGTGATGCAACGTGCGCTCTCGGCGAAAGCCGCGGCGTACATCGTCAAGGACACCTCACCCGCGACGATGATCGAAATCGTCCACTCGATCGCGCGCGGAGACTACTATGCGGACCCGCGCCTAGCCGGAGCCATGCTCCGCCGGCGTTCGACCCGCTCGAGCGAGGCGAGCGAGCTTTCCGGCCGCGAGTTCGAGATCGTGCGTTTGATCGCAGACGGGCTTTCGAATCGGGAAATAGGCAACCGGCTCTCCCTCTCGGAGAAGACCGTCAAGAACCACGTCAGCCACATTCTAGCGAAACTAAAAGTCAACGCTCGTTCGGGCGTTGCGGTGTACGCCGTTCGCAACGGCATTGTCAACTAGCCGGGAAGGAACAGCGGATGCGCACGTACTTGATCGAGCCCCAAACTATCTTCGTGCCGTATCTGCGGCGCGTGCTTTCGAACGCCGGCTTCGACGTGATCGCGACCAGCCCGAGCGTCGACGGACGTGACATCAGCGCGCACGACCCGGCGGCGATCTTCGTTGACGTCGACTACCTCGAACGCAGCGGGCCGACCACGCTCTGCCGGATCCGGGAGGTCGCCCGGTCCGCGCAATTGATCGCCCTCTCGCAATCGAGCGACGCGATGTTTGCCGCGACCTGCGTGATCTCCGGAGCGAACGCGGTCTGCTCGAAAGGCGACGGCGAAGAGAAACTCCTGCGTGCCCTACGACGGGCGGCCGCGGCGACGTGAGCGGAATCGTTCGGCGCGTTCGCGACGCCGTACGCGCCTTTCCTTGGCTCAAAACGGCGGTCGCCGCCTGCGTGGCGTTGTACTTGTTCCTCAGCGCCAAGGGGCTGGCTTCGATCGGGGATTTAGCGGGATGGCATGCGATCGAACCGCTCGCAATCGCGCTGCTTCCGGTTTGCGTGTTCCTGACGTTCCGCTATCCGCTCATTTTTCCGTTCGGGCTCTACGTCGCGCTCGTGCCCTTCGATGCGCTCCTGGCCGTCTCGGGCGGAGCCACGCTCGTCCGGCTGATCGGCTTCGCGGCGGCGGGCGCACTCGCCCTACGAACGCTGGTCACGCGGCGCGCGCTCGTTCCGGGACCGAGCTGGTATCCGTGGGTCGCTCTGGTAGCGTATGCGGCCTTGACCCTTATGTGGACCCCGGAGTTCGGCAAAGGTGCGAACACGTTTGCCACGATGCTGATGCTGCTCCTCATGATGACGGTGCTCGCGACCTATCCCGTCGGCAAGATGGAATTCCAGATCACGATGGCGCTAACCGTGCTGGCCGGCGTCGGCGCAGCCGTCTTTACACTGCATCAGTACTACTCCGGCCACGTGACCCTCGACGTCAACAGTCACGGCCACCGCCTGGCGTTGCAGGGTTTCTCAAGCTCCAACATCGAGGACCCGAACTTCCTCGCCGGCGCCTTCTTGATCGCAATGGCGTTGGCCCTCGCCGGCCTGTTCTACGCTCGCGGGATCGCGGTCCGCCTTGCGTGCGTGCTTGCGATCCCCCCGATGATTGCGGCCGTGCTCGTTACCGGGTCGCGCAGCGCCCTCTTTGGAGCCGTGGCACTTTTCGCGTATTTTGCCATACGAAGCAAGCATCGTTTGGGTGCACTCGCCTTGGGCGGGGTGGCCTTAGTTACGGTAACGGCATTCTATCCCGACGTGCTTGCGCGCCTGTTCGACAAGACGTTCGTTAACGGCAGCGGCCGGACGGACATCTGGCAGACCGGCCTTCATTCATTTTCCGACCACTGGCTTTTCGGGGCGGGCGTCGAGTCTTACCAGTACGTTTACGATCGCAATTTGCTCCAGGTCTTCCAACCCGAGTTCGCCGGTTGGACCAGACCCGGGCACAGCCTCATCTTCGTCTCTCTCAACGATTTCGGCGTGCTCGGCTTCGCCTTGGTCCTGGTCTGCTGGTACGTCGGTTTCCGCCAGCTCAGCGTCATTCCGAAAACCAGTTGGCTGTACGGAACGCGTCTCGGACTCGAAGCGGGCATGCTCGCCCTCTTCATTCACATGCTTTTCTTGGATCCGTTTTACATCAAGTACGTTTGGCTCGGGCAGTCCTTGCCCTTGATCGCGCTCAATCTCTACGCCCCGCGCGCGCTGCGAGCCGGCCGCCGGATCAGCGCGCCCGTTCCCCGCATGCGTCCGGCCCAGTCTCTACGTGGAACGTGAACCGTTTGCCGTCAGCGTCGCGATTCCGGCCTTCAACGAAGCGACTCGCATCGCGAAGACGATCGCGAGCATCCAAGCCCAAACGGAGCCGCCCGCCGAGATAATCGTCGTCGACGACGGCTCGCTCGATGCGACGGCGGGCGTCGCGCGCTCGCTCGGCGCGCGCGTTCTCGAGCAGGGCAACGCCGGCGTCGCCGCTGCTCGTAACCACGCAATTCGAGAAGCGACCTCGCCCTGGATCGCTTTCTGCGACGCGGACGATCTCTGGTATCCGGAGAAACTCGCGGCCTGCCGGCTCGCTCACGAGGGGCAACCTGAGGCGGGGTTTCTTTTCACGGACTATTGCGTCGAGAAACGCGGTCGCGTGGACGTGCCGTCGACCTTTGCGGTCACGCCGGAATTCACGCACCTCGTCTGCGAACGCATCGGCGACAAGCTCTCCTTCGTCGAAGGTCCCGCGATGGCGCGAGCGCTCGCGCAGTGCAACTTCGTGCAGCCCTCGACGGTGCTGGTCCGGCGGGCGCTGCTGCTCGAGCGCTCGATCTTTTTCGACGTTGCGCTGCCGCAGGGCCAAGACTTTTGCGTCCCTGAGGATTTGGAATGGTATCTTCGGGTCTTGAAGGCGACGGACGCGCTCGCGATCGATCGCGTGCTCGTGCAGTACCAGCGGCGCGCAGGCAGTTTGTCGGAGGATTCCGCGCGCTACAAGCTAGGCGACGCGAAGCTGGGCGAAATAATCGCGCGCACACCCGAGCGCTACGTCGACGGCCTCGCGGCGGTCTTTGCGGCCGAGCGCCGGCGCCATTTCTACGACTCGGCGCGTCTCTACGGCCGCGCGCTGCGGTTCGGCAAGATGCAAGCACGACTGCGTGAAGCGCAACGCCTTGAGTTCCGTGTCGCTGATGAGGTGCTCTGGTTGCTCGCCGGCGCGGCCACCTTGCCGGGGGGCGCCCGGATCGCCGGAACACTTAGCTCGGCGTGGCGCCGCATTCTCAAACCCGCGCTCAGCAGGAGCCGGCGCACCCCATAAAGCGAGCACGCTCTTCGCAAACGTCTTCCGCATCGACAACGGGGCCGGTCGGGCCGCTCGCGAAGCCCCCGGCTAGTTTGGAAGTAAGACCAAAGGCACTATTCCTCGTCCTGGCGGCCGTCGTTTATTTTGCGGCGCTGGCCTGGGCGGCCGCTGCTTTCGGAACCTGGACGGACGAGGAGTACACCCTCGCAACGACGGCGCACGGCGTCGGCTACGCGCTGTCGCGCGCGATGAGTTACGAACTTCAAGCCCCGCTCTACTTCGGGATATTGGCGGCTTGGCGCGAAATCAACGCCTCGGTTTGGTTCGCGCGTTTGTTCTCGGTGCTGTGCGCGACGGCATTCCTCTTCGTCATGGCGAAGATCGGAACGCGCGTCGCTCCCGAGTTCGACCCGGTGCCGTTCGCTCTGCTCGTGGCGCTCAATCCGTTTGTCGTGCTGGCCGCGCTCGAGATTCGCTTGTACGCGCTTGCGTTGCTCCTTTCGGCTCTCATGTGGTTGGCGTTCGACAGCGGCTTCGCAAGCGGAGCGAGCTGGAGGGCGCGCACCGCCTTCGTGCTGCTGGCGATTTGCGCCGTCTACGTGCAATACTTCTTGGCCTTCATGCTCGTCGGATTCGGGTGCGCGCTCCTGGTTCTCGGACGCCCGCGGGCGCTCGGCGCGTTCGTCGCGTGCGCGAGTGTGGTCGGGCTAGCCGTCGTCCCGCTCGCCATCGCCGCCCGCTCCCAATTCGGCGGCTACGAAACGCTCGCCCAGCCTCCCCTGTGGCCACTGGTCCTTAGCGTCGGGCACTGGTTCGTCGCTTTCGCGTTTCCGCGCGACTTCACGTGGAACGCCCTCCCCTTCGGGCGGCCGGCCTATCTCGCGTTCGTCGGCGTGACGGTCTTGACGATCGGCCTGTCCCAGCCGAAAGTTTCTCGGCAACTGCTCGCGCTTTTGGTCTGCGCGGCGGCGATTCAACTTACGTACGTAGCGCTCGCGGCCGCACTTTTGCAGCAGCTCAACGAACGCTACTTCGTCGCCCTCTTCGTTCCGGTCGTTGCGGCGAGCTACGGCGTTTTCCGGGCTGTCCGCGACGGCCCGCGCCCCGCGCTCGCGCTAGCATTCGCCTCGTGCGTCCTGCTGACGGGGCTCGCGCTCTTCACACAGTACCGCTTTCTCGCGCAGCCGGGCGACTGGAAGCGGGTCGCGCCGTACCTCGAAGCTCACGCAACGCGCGACGACGTCATCGCAATCTTCCCGGCTGACGGGCTCCCCGCGTTCGAGCGTCAGTATCGGGGCAACGTGCCGTTCGCGCCGTATCCTCGCCCGTATTCGTCCGAGCGGTACTCGGTGCGAACGCTCAGCGTCGCTTCCCCGGCCGTCGCGCGCGCCGCGTTCGCGCAGTTTGCGCACTACCGGCACATCTGGTTCGTCGACGGCGAGCCCTGTCTGCCCGAGGACCGCCACTATGGTTGCGAAATCGTCGAAAGCGTGCTCGCATCGGATTTTCGTAAGCTCGATCGACGCCGCTTCTACCGAAACACCGTCTACGAACTTTCAGGTCCCGGCGGCGCCGCGACGCAGCCGCAACGCGTACGGTAAATCTGCCGGCCGGGGCAGCAGGACGTCGGCCAGCCCAAGGCCGCTCAGACGCATGAAGAGTCCCACTTTCACTGCGTAGGACACGATGAACGCAATCGTGTGCGCGAGAGCGCCGGCGTAGATGCCAAGCTTTGCGATGGACACGAACGTGATCGTAGCGATCAGCGCGAGGGTCATGCATTCGAGGGCGAGTAGCAGCCCCGGGCGCCCGGCGCGCACCGCGATAAATGTCGAGAGGATCCCGTCGGCGCTGT
>Ga0302326_10019944_pt1 | contig 13817 bp, 10 predicted proteins | sample Palsa_T0_3_FD_202264 | JGI IMG/M metagenome (GOLD analysis project Ga0302326, IMG submission 202264) | Peat permafrost microbial communities from Stordalen Mire near Abisko, Sweden - Palsa_T0_3 | ecosystem: Environmental > Terrestrial > Soil > Palsa > Peat permafrost | place: Sweden: Abisko... | reverse complement strand
CTGGCCGGCCGTACGATCGTCGCCGACGCTTTCGTGCTGGTGACCGGGCGCTCGGTAATCCAAACCCGGGCGCTGGCCGACGCAATCGTCGCGCGGGCCGCCGAGGCCGGCGTGCGGGCGCGACTCGAAGGGCACGCCGACGGCGGCTGGATCCTGATCGACCTCGGCCACGTGGTCGCGCACGTCTTCACGCCCGAGCAGCGACAGTTTTACAACCTGGAGCGGCTTTGGGGCCGGGTTGCCGAGGCCCGAGCCGAAGCCCGATGAGACCGAAGCCGTTTCGCTCGAGCAAGCAGTACAACGGCTTGATGAAGGCGTTCGTATGGGTGCTGCTGGCGATCTTCATCGCGACGTCGGTCGGCGTCGCGCTGGTCATGGTACGCTGACCGCAAAGCTCGCGCCGTCGCAACTTCCCGCCTCGGGCGGGGTACCAGACCTGCGGAGGATCCACCGATGAAACCGCTCGCGGCACTCGCCGCACTCACCGTCACGCTCGCGTCGGCGGTCACGCCCGCCTTCGCGCGCAGCAGCTACGTCGTCGACGACGCGCACCTGCTCTCGCAGGCCGCGATCGCGCAGGTCGACCAGCAGATCGGCGCGTTCAACGCGCAGACCGGCAAAGAGGTCGTGGTCGTTACGACGCCGTCGCTCGACGGTCAGTCAGCCGACGCCGCGCTCGAGCGCAGCTTCGCGCAGCAGCAAGTGAACGGCGTTGAGATCTTCATTGCCAAGAGCGAACGCCAGATTCGCGTCGCCGGCGACGGCGCATCGATTCAGTTTTTTCCGAACCGCTCGTTTCAGACGATCTATCAGGCGATGCGGCCCTCGTTCGCGCAGGGCAACTTCGATGAAGGCGTCGAGACCGGCGTCAGTCTGATCATCAATACGTATTTGGGTCACGCGTCTTCGCTGAACCGCGCGCGGCAGCCGATCGGCGTGTCCGGCGCAACGCAGCGAAGCTCGACCGGAGGTTGGAACGTGAGCTGGTTTTGGTGGATCATCATCCTCGCGGTCATCTTTTTCGTGATTCGCGGAATCTTTCGCGCGATGTCCGGGCCGCGCATGATGCCGCCGGGATACGGACCGGGGATGGGCGCGCCGCCGATGGGCGGCCCCGGCTACGGCGGTTACGGTTACGGCGGCGGCGGCGGCTTCTGGAGCGGCCTGCTGGGCGGTCTGGGCGGCGCGTGGCTCGGCAACGAGATGTTCAACAACCGTGGCGGCAACTTCGGCGACGGCGGCGGCTACGGCGCGGCCGGAATGGTCGATCCGGGCACCTCGGCGGATGCAAGCGGCTGGCAGAGCGACGCCGGTCAGATCGACACGTCGAGCATCGGCGGCGGCGGCTGGGGTGACTCCGGCGGAGGCTTCGGCGGCGGAGACTTCGGCGGCGGCGGCGGTGGCGGTGACTCCGGCGGGGGCTGGTAGCCGCGCCTCAGATCTGAAAGTCGAGGAAGTCCTGGTCCATCGACTGCGCCGGAAGCTCCGTGCCGGTCGAGCCGACGACGTGTGCCGGGACGCCGGCGACGGTCGTATGCGGCGCGACCGGGCGCAGCACGACGCTGCCGGCGGCGATCTTCGCGCCGTCGCCGACGCGCACGTTTCCGAGGATCGTCGCACCCGCTCCGATCAGCACGCCCGAGCCGATCTTGGGATGCCGGTCACCGGATTCTTTCCCGGTTCCGCCGAGCGTGACGCCGTGCAGCATCGAGACGTCGTCGCCCACGACCGCCGTCTCGCCGATCACGATCCCCGTACCGTGATCGATGAACACGCCGCGGCCGATCACCGCACCGGGATGAATGTCGATTGCGAACACGTCGTTCGCCCGGCCCTCCAAGTACGTCGCGAGGTCCTCGCGGCCGCCGCGCCAGAGCACGTGGGCGATGCGCTGCCACTCGAGCGCGTGAAAGCCTTTGGCGTAGGCGAACGGCGTGAACGCATCGCGATACGCGGGGTCGCGCTCGACGCTGGCCGCAAGGTCGTCCGCTGCATACGCGACGATGTGCGGTTCGTGACGCAGCACGGTCGTCGCCAGCGCGCGAAGCTCGGTTTCGGTGAGGTCCGGACCCGCCAGCTTCGCGCCGAGAACCTGTGCCAGCGCGTCGGCGAGCGATCCTTGCTCGAGCACCAGCCCGCGCGCGTAGGCTTCCAAGGCCGGCTCGCCGGCGGCAACCCGTTCCGCGCCCGCACGCAGCGCCGCCCATACTGACGCGACCGATCGCCCCCGGCGCACGCTCGAAGGGGGCGGCGACTGCACGTTCATGCGGGTCATGACCGCCGAACCTGGGCTCACCGTTGCGACGCCGGCCCCGAAGGCTACCGCACGATGACGTACGGCAGCATCGCGTCGAGCCGCCGGTCGGTGATGCCCGAGACGTCGAGCAGTTCATCGGTTGAGGTGAAGGGACCATTAGCGGTGCGGAATGCGACGATGCGCTCGGCGAGGCCCGTGCCCAGGCCCGGCACCGCCGCGAGACTCGCTGCATCGGCACGATTGATGTCAACCGGCGCGGCCGGTGCGCTTTGGCGCGCGTCACCGCGGTGCCCGTGCGCGCGCCGGCGCGGCCCGGCACTGCGCCGATGACGCGCACGCGCCGGGACGGCGGCGCCGCGCGGCAGGACGAGGATCTCATCGCCGTCGTGCACGTGCGCCGCCAGGTTGACGGCCGTCGGGTCGGCGCCGGGGCGCAGCCCTCCCGCGCGCGCGACCGCGGCCGCGATCCGTTCGTCGGCGGCGATGCTGTACACACCCGGATGCACGACCTCGCCGGCGACGTAGACGACTGCGCGTGCGGCGGGCACCCGCGTCGCGCGTTCTGGTTCCGGCGGGCGCGCCGCGCCGAATCCGCCCGCCGTCGCGGGCGCCGGACGAACCGGGTGCAGCCACACCGCCAAGCCGAGCACGAGCGCCGCACCAAGCGCAAACAACAGACGCGTCATGCCGCTCGTTCACGACGTGCAGCGCGCCGGCAAGCGTTTCGCAGAGGGGCCTCGCGCCGCGCCGCAGGAGACACCGGGAATGTCTGAAGAGAGGAGCTACGACTTCCGCACCGTCGAGCGCGCCTGGCAGGAGCGCTGGGAGCGCGACGGCATCTACGTCGCGCACGACGACGATCCGCGGCCGAAATATTACGTGCTCGAGATGTTGCCGTATCCCTCGGGCGATCTGCACGTCGGGCACGCTAAAAACTACACCCTGGGCGATGCGATCGCGCGCATGCAGCGCATGCGCGGCTTCAACGTCATGCATCCGATGGGCTGGGACGCGTTCGGGCTGCCGGCCGAGAACGCAGCCATCGCGCGCGGGATCGATCCGGAAAGCTGGACCCGCGACAACATCGAGAACATGCGCCGGCAGATCCGGCTGATGGGCACCGGCTACGACTGGACGCGCGAGTTCGCAACCTGCGATCCGGCCTACTACCGCTGGAACCAGTGGTTCTTCTTACGGATGTTCGAGCGCGGACTGGCCTACAAACGCGAAGCGCCGGTCAACTGGTGCCCAGTCGATCAAACGGTGCTCGCCAACGAGCAGGTCGAGGATGGGCGCTGCTGGCGCTGCGGCTCGCCGGTCGAACGCCGCAACCTCTCGCAGTGGAACTTCAAGATCACCGACTACGCGGACCGGCTGCTCGAAGGATTGAAGCACCTCGACGGCTGGCCCGAACGCATCCGCACCATGCAGCGCAACTGGATCGGGCGCAGCGATGGTACGACGTTCTCGTTCGAGATCGAGAATCTCGAGGCGCAGATCGAGGTCTTCACCACGCGCGTCGATACCGTTTTCGGCGTCACCTTCATGGCGCTGGCGCCCGAGCATCCGGTCGTCGCGCAGATCCTCGATCGTTTTCCGAAGGGCCGCAAGCGCGTCGAGGAGTTCGCGGCCGGCTTGCGCAGCAAGAGCGAACTCGAACGCACGCAGCTCATGGAGAAGACCGGCGTGCCGACCGGCGCGTACGCGATCAATCCACTCTCCCGCGAACGCGTGCCGATCTGGGTGACCAACTACGTGCTGGCCGAATACGGAACCGGCGCGGTGATGGGCGTTCCGGCCCACGACGAACGGGATTTCGCCTTCGCGAAAAAGCACGCTCTGGCGATCGCGCAAGTGATCACGACGCCGGACGGTTCGCTGCAGGCGCCTCTGCACGAGGCGTACGTCGAGGACGGAAAGCTGATGGCATCGGGCGAGTACAGCGGGATGAAATCCGCTGCGGCCCGGGCGGCGATCACGGGGCGGCTGGTCGCAATCGGCCGCGGCAGCAAGACCGTGAATTACCGCATTCGCGACTGGCTCGTCTCGCGCCAGCGCTACTGGGGCACCCCGATCCCCATCGTCTATTGTCCGGCCGACGGCATGGTCGGCGTCCCCGACGAAGCGCTGCCCGTCGTCCTGCCCAAGGGCGTCGCGTTCACCGGTCAGGGCTCGCCGCTCGCCAACGACCGCAGCTTCATGGACACGACCTGTCCGCGCTGCGGGCTGCCGGCGACGCGCGACCCCGATACGATGGACACCTTCGTCGACTCCGCGTGGTACTACGTGCGTTATCTCGACCCGCGCAACGCGACGCAGCCGTTCGATCCGGCGATCGCTTCGCATTGGATGCCGGTCGATCAGTATATCGGCGGCGCGGAGCACGCCGTTCTGCACTTGCTCTACGCGCGCTTCTTCTACAAGTTCATGCTCGATGCGGGCTACCTGAGCGGAACCGACGAACCGTTCGTGCGCCTCTTCAATCAGGGCACGCTGCTCTTCGGCGGCGAGAAGATGTCGAAGTCGCGCGGGAACGTAGTCGGGATCGACGAGACCGTCGAGCGGCACGGCGTCGACGCGATGCGGCTGTTCCTGCTCAAGGCTGCGCCGGCCGAGGATGCGCTGGAGTGGACGGATGAAGGCGCGATCGGCCGGGTGCGCTTCCTGCAGCGCGTCTGGCGCGCCGCGGAGCCGCTGTCGGCCGTCGCCCGCACGGTTCCGCTCGACCGGCTGCCGGAGATGCGCAGCGACGCCGAGCGTGCGCTGGTGCGGGCCCTGCACGTCGCACTCGATTCGGGTCAAAACGAAACCGAGACCCGCCGCTTCCATTACAACGTGACCACCGCCAAGCTCGACGAGCTCGTCAACGTCCTCACCGCCGCGGTCCGCAACCCGGCGGCGCACGACGCGCCCGCGGTGCGCTACGTTGCCCACGCGCTGCCGATCGTCTTGGCCCCGTTCGCGCCCCACATCGCCGACGAACTGTGGTCGCGCATGGGCTACGAAAGAAGTGTGCACCTTGAGCGCTGGATCGCGCCCGATCCGCGCGCGCTCGCGGTCGACGAGATCACGCTGGTGGTGCAGGTCAACGGCAAGGTCCGCGCGCGGCTGACCGCCGCCCCGGGACTCGCCGAAGACGACGCCTTCGCGCTGGCGATGCGCGAGCCGACCGTGATCGCGCAGATCGACGGCAAGACCGTGCGCAAGAAGGTCTTCGTCCCCGACAAACTGCTGAACATCGTCGCCGCCTGAGAGGGAACCGCGCCGGTATCAGCGGAGTCGCGCCCATGAAGAGAATCTCCGTCCGCAGCCTCGTCATTGGGGCACTGGCCTTCGTCGCCGGAGCCGCGACGATGCACCTCGCGGGGCCGGCGGCAGCCGCCGCACCGCCGCTTACGGCCGCCGCGATCGACCTCTCGACGCTGCAGCCGTCCGATCTTCCGACGCCCAGCCCCGCCACGCCGGCGCTCCGCTCGCGCACGCTCGTGGTCGCAGACGGCGCCACGGCCGCGGTGCAGATCGGCACCGTGTTCAAGCACTACCACGCCGATGCGAACGAGATTCAAATCGTGGTCGCGGGCGGCGGCACCGAATGGCTGGGCACGAGTCAGGTCGCGCTGCACCCCGGGATGGTCTTGATCATTCCCATGGGGACGCCGCACGGCGGAACGACCGACCCCAACCTCAAAATCTTCTCGATCAAGACCCCGCCGCAGGCGCCCACGGACACCCACCCGCTTCCCTAAAGACCGGCGGCTTTGGGCGCAGCCTAAAACGCGAAGGATTCGGCGGAGCCGAATCCACTAGACCGGGGCGCGGTCGCGGTTGCGAAAGTAGTCGTAGGTTTTCCGCATGCCCTCGAGCAGCGGCGTCTCGGCGCGCCAGCCCAGCTCGTGCAGCGCCTTGGCGGGATTGAAGTACACCTCGCGCGCGTCGCCGGGCCGGCGCGGCGCGTGCGTGAGCGGCGCGGCAAAGCCGGTTACGTCGACCAGCGCGCGATAGATCTGGTTCACCGACGTCGGCACGCCGGTGCCGATCACGTACGTCTCCCCCGCACCGCCGGTCAGCGCGGCCAGGTTGACCCGCGCCACGTCGCCGACGTAGACGTAATCGCGCGTCTGGTCGCCGTCCCAGTCGATGCGAACGCCCTCGCCGGCCAGAAAGCGGCCCAGAAAAATCGCGATGACGCCGGCTTCGCCGTTGGGATCCTGGCGCGGGCCGTAGACGTTCCCAAAGCGCAGCACGGTGTAGTCGAGGCCGTGGTCGGCCTTGAAGAACCGCAGATAGTGCTCGGTCACCATCTTGGTGATCCCGTAGGGCGAGACCGGCGCCTGCGGTGAGGTCTCGTCGACCGGCATCGACGGCGTATCGCCGTAGGTTGCCGAGCTCGAGGCGAAGATCACTTTGCGCGTCTCGGCTTTCACCGCCGCCTCGAGAACGTTGAGCATGCCGACGACGTTGACGCCCGCATCGAGCCGCGGGTCGCGCGCACCGATCGCGACGGAGTGCTGGGCCGCGTAGTGGGCGACGATCTCCGGCTTGAACTCGGCGAAGATGCGATGGATGCCGTCATCGCGGATATCCATGTGCACGAAGCTGACGTTCTCGGGGATGTTCTCGCGCCGTCCCCCGCCGTGCGACCAGAGGCTGTCGAGCACGACCACCTCATGTCCGCCGGCGAGAAACGCGTCGACGAGGTGCGAGCCGATGAAGCCGGCTCCGCCGGTGACCAGGATACGCATGCGGCCCGATGCCTTCGGGCTCGCAAAGCACTCTCCCGTCCGGTGAAAGCAGCGAGCCGCCGGATCGCTCCGGCGGCTCGCTGGCTGGGAAGGGCCGTTGCGCGGGCGCTACACCGCGGCAGGCGCGACGGGAGGGGTCCCGTTCGTCGGCAGCGTGAGCGGCACGGGATCGATGCCGTGAATCGCGAGATCCCCGCCTTCCACGTCACCGTCGCTGGCCCGTAAGGGGAAGACCAGCGAGACGACCTTGAGCACGATGTAGGTCCCGATGATGTTCCAGATGATGACGCAGACCGCCGCAAAGAACTGCTTCCACAGCTGCGAGAATCCGCCGTATCCGGCCGCCGAGATCAAGCCTTGCACCGAGACGGCCGACGTCTTCTTGTCGCCGCTGAGATACTCGATCATGTTCGGATTCGCGAACAGACCGACGCAAAGTCCGCCCATGAGGCCGGCGACACCGTGCGTATGCAGCACCCCGAAGGTATCGTCGACTTTCTGGAACAGCGCGGTATTGTTCAGTTTGTTCAGGCTGAACCACACCACGATTGCGGCCAGGCCGCCGGTCAGCATCGCTCCGAAACCGTCGACGTAACCGGCGGCCGGGGTGATTGCGACCAGGCCCACGATCATGCCGTTGATCATCGAGACGGCCGACGGTTTGCCGAGTGCGAACATGTCGAAGATCAGCCACACCAGCAGCGCGACCGCGGTCGCGATGTTGGTGTTGAGGACGGCCGCCCCCGCATCCGCGTTCGCGAAGTACGGATCGCCGCCGTTGAAGCCGTTCCACCCGAGCCAGAGCAGACCGGCGCCGGCGAGCGCGATGATCAGGTTGTTGGGATCGAAACTGGTGCGGTCTTGGAGCAAACGCGGACCAACCATTGCGGCCGCCACAAAACCCGAAACGCCGGCCGCAAGATGGATGACGTACCCGCCCGAGTAGTCGACGGCGCCGAGTCCGGCCAGCCAGCCGCCGCCCCAGATCGCGAACGCGCCGACCGTGTAGACGAACGTGCTCCACAACGGAACGAACAGCATCCAGGCTTTGAAGTTCATCCGTCCCAGTACCGCGCCCGCGATCAGGATCGGCGTGATCGCCGCGAAGACGAACTGGAAGTAGATCATCGCAGCGCCCGGCATCCGCAGCGGCGGGAAACCCGAGCCCGCCAATGGGATGGCGGCTTGACCGGTCTCTCCAGCCGCCGAGATCGCCGGCCAGGGAACTCCGAGCACTTGGAACGCGGTGCCGAAGATCTTCAGGCCATCACCCCACAGCGGCTGACCGAAGGACATGTTGTAGCCCCATAGCGACCACACGACCAGAACGATCGAGAACGCGTAGAAGCACATGACGGCAGAGTTGAGGGCCCACTTCTTTTTCACGAGCCCCGCGTAGAGGATCGCGAGACCCGGAATGCTCTGCAGCCCGACAAATGTCGCGGCCGTCAATTGCCACGCGGTATCGCCGGAATTCAGATAGCTCGGCGCTGCGATATAAGGGTTTGCATCGGCCAGGAAATTCAATGAAAAAGGACCCTCCGCATGAGATCGCTGAGGCCCTAACGCTACGGGGAAATCCGCGCCGGGGCATTCGACAACCGCGTAAGCGCGATGCGGCGAACCGCTCTAATCGGACAACCAGGCCCGCGCTTTCCGCGGCCGACGGCGCGCGTGAACGACGCATGTGGCGCGCGCTCCGTTCTTGGCGCCGGCTGCGACATTCGTCGGTACGCTGGCACTGATTCCGCTCCGCCCGACGGTCGCGGCGTGTGCCGCATGCGCCGGCGCGATCGGGCTGTTCTGGCCGCGCACGCGCGCTGCGGCGCTCTCCGCCTTCGCCGCGCTGGGCTGCCTGGCGTGGCGCGGCGAGCCGCCGCTGATCGACCACGAAACGCGCACGATGCACGTGCAGGGCACCGTCGTCGGCGATGTGCGGCGCAGCGCAGGCGCGGCCATTTTCCCGCTCGCACTGGACGACGGCACCGCCGTGTCGGCAACGGTGCGCGGGCAGGTCGAGCCGGGTGACCGGATCATCGTGCGCGGCCGGCTGACGCCCTTCGACGAAGCGCGTAACCCGGGAGAGCCGTCCCGCCGGGCGCTCGCGCTGGGCGAAGGCATCGCCGGCCGGTTGAACGGGGCGCTCGTCGCGCGCGCGCCGCCGGATCCGCGCGACGCGCGCGCCTGGGCGGCCCGGATTCGCGACGCGCTCGCGCGCCGGCTGCGCTCGGCGCTGGGCGAGCCGGAAGCAACGGTCGTCGCCGGCGCGCTGTGGGGCGAACGCGGCACCCTCCCGCGCGATGTGCGCGACGATTTTCAAGCCACCGGCACCGTTCACGTGTTGGTCACCGCCGGACTCCACCTCGGGGTCGTCGCCGGGCTGCTGGTCGCCGTGCTCCGCTGGTGCGCCCTTGGGCGCATCGCGGCATCACTGCTCGCGATCCCGGGCGTCGTCGCGTACGCGTGGCTCAGCGGCGGGCATCTTCCCTCGCAGCGCGCGGCGGTGATGGTCGGCCTCGCGCTGCTCGCGCGCGCCTGCGGCGCACGGATCGTCTCCTGGAATGCGCTGGCTCTGGCAGCGCTGGCGGTGGCGGTGATCTGGCCGGCGTCGGTGACCACGGTTTCGTTCGCGTTGTCCTTCTCATGCGTCGCCGCAATCGTGCTGTTCGCGCGGCCGCTCGAACGCGCACTCGCGCGCACGCCGTTGCCGGAGCGCGTGCGCGAAGCGCTCGCACTCACGGTGAGCACGCAGATCGGCGTGTGGCCGCTCAGTGCCGCCACCTTCGGTTTGGTGGCGCCCTATGCGGTGCTGGCGAACGCATTCGTCGTCCCGGCCACCGCCATCGCGATGCTCGGCGGCATCGCGACCCTCGCCTGCGCCGGGGTACCGGTGGCAGGCGCTTACGCGGCGGGGGTGACGGCGCTCGACGTCGACGCGATCCTGCGCGTCGTCGCCGCGGTCGCATCGCTTCCCGGTGCGCACTTGCGCGTCGCGCCGCCGCCGGCCGGCGCGATCGTCGCGTACGACGCGACCGCGATCGCGGCGTCACTGCTGCTCGGGCGGCGACCGCGCCTCGCCGTCGTGCTGCTGGCGGTCGCATGCGCCACGGTGTTTGCGACGACGCTGCGGCTGCCCGACGGCCGGCTCACGATCACGATGCTCGACGTCGGCCAGGGCGACGGAATCGTGGTGCGCACGCCGGCCGGGCACGTTATCCTGTTCGACAGCGGCGGCCGGCTCGAGCGCGGTCCGGGCGAGGGCGGCGAATCACCCGCCGAGCTGGCCGGCGAGCGAATCGTACTCGCGTACCTGCAGCGCCAGGGAATTCGGCACATCGACCTGCTGGTGATCACACATCCGCACGGCGATCACGTCGGCGGATGCGCGCCGATCCTGCGCACGATGCCGGTCGACGCGATCGCCGATTCCGGTCAACGTTACGGCGGGACCGCGTTCACGGACTGTATGCACGAAGCCGCCGCGCACCGCGTCCCGGTTCGCATCGCGCGCTGCGGCGACAGCTACGCGACCGGGGACGGCGTCACGCTGGCCATCCTCTCACCCTGCGGCACGCTGCTCGCCGACGGCAAGAACGACGTCAACGAGAATTCGCTGGTCGCGATGCTCCGCTACCGCACGTTCCGGATGCTGTTCACGGGGGACGCCGGCTTCGCAACCGAAGAACGGCTGCTGCGCACCGGCGCCGATCTGCGCGCCGATATCCTCAAAGTCGGACATCACGGCTCGGCCTACGCGACGAGCCCGCAGTTCTTGGCCGCCGTACAGCCGCGCGCAGCTCTCATCAGCGTCGGACGGCACAACCTCTTCGGACACCCGGCCCCAGCGACGCTCGCAAACCTCGAGGCCGCCCGCATCGCCGCCTACCGAACCGACCGTTGCGGTGCGATCACGCTCGCCGTCACGGACTCGGTTCGCAGCGAAACGATGATCGGATGCCGGTAACGCGCGCTACGAGTCGTTGCGGTCGGGACGCGTCGAACCGCGGCCCGGACCGCCTTCCGCCACGAAGATCGCCATGTCCCAAGCGTTGCGAATCCCGACGTAGAGGAGGATCGCCGTCGCGACTCCGACCGTCAGGTCCGCGTGCGGCCCCCCGGTAAATGCGGTGAGGGAGTTCGCAGCGATGAGGAGATAGGCGACCGCAGGCAGCGGCACGTAGGTGAGCTGCGATACGATGTCGGACGGATTGTAGAAGAGCCGTCTCGATGACAGCATCCCAAAGCCGACCCACGCGAGATACGCCAAGCCCGCCGCGCTGCACGCGAGCAGGCTTGCGGCACCGGCAGCTGCGGAAAGATCCGGCGCGAGTGCCACCATCGAAATGAACAAGACCGCTCCGAAATGCGTGAGCGTGGGCGTCAGATACAGACGCAGGCCGGCCTCCTGCACGCTGCGTCGAGCATCGCCGCTCAGCGCGCCGCCGAGGCTGCATGACCACGAACATCAGCCCAATCAATGTCGCGGCGGCCTGACCGACCATACTGTAGAAGGCGGACCCTGCGGCGAACATTTGCCCTCCTGCACCCGGCACGCCCGGTTGCCACAACGTTACCCGACGGCCCGCAGCTTTTCCCGCGTAGCGACTTCCGGGAGGCTGCAAGCGCGACGTAGCTAACCATGGCGCGTGCGCATCCGCGTCGCCCTCTTCGGTCAGCCCCGCGTCGTGGCCGACGACGGCTCGCGTGAGTTTTCGCTGCCGCGCAAAACGCTCAATGTGCTGGCCTACCTGGTTCTGAATCGCCGGCGCGCGCCCACCCGCGATACGATTGCCTTCGCCCTTTTCCCCGATGACGAGGAAGAGGCGGCGCGCGGGGCACTGCGGCGCAATCTTTCCTACCTGCTGCAAGCGTTGCCCGACGGCCGATCGTTTATCGACGCCGATGCCGAGCGGGTCGCTTGGAGGAACGACTCCCCGGCCCACGTCGACGTCATCGCCTTCGAGCTGGCCATGAGTGAAGGACGCTACGCGGATGCCATCGCCGAGTACGGCGGTCAATTGCTGCCGACGATTTACGACGAGTGGACGACGGTCGACCGCGAACGCCTGCGCGACGCCTTCCACGAGGCCTTGGGCCGAACCATCGCGAGCCATCGCTCGCGACGCAGCTATGACGCTGCGACCGCCGCGGCACGCCGGCTGCTCGATGACGATCCATGGCGCGAAGACATCGTGCGCCAGCTGATCGCGATCCGGTACGAGGCCGGTGACCGGGCCGGTGCGCTCGCGGCGTTCGAGCGTTTCGCGGCGATGCTGCGCGCAGAAATGCAAAGCGAGCCGATGCCGGAGACGATTGCGGTGCGTGACGCCGTGCTGCGCGGCGCGCGGCTCGCGACGAGCGAACCGCAAGCGTTCCTCACCGTAACGGCGCACGGGTCCGAGCTCGCGCCGCCCTTCGTCGGGCGCGAGACGGCCATGGAACGCGCGCACGCCGCCTGGCAGGCTGCCGCGAACGGACGGGCGGGCGTACTGTTCGTGTCGGGCGAAGCGGGTGTCGGCAAGAGCCGGTTCGCAACCGAACTGGTGCGCATCGCGGAACGCGAAGGCGCTTTCATCCTGCGGGGCTACACGTCATCGGGCGGCGAGCAGCAGCCTTATCAGGCCTTCATGGATGCGCTGCACGGCAGCGCCGAAATGCTCGACGAACAGACCCGCATCACGCTCTCCGACGACGGCGCGGCGAGGCTTCGGCTCTTCGAGGGGGTTCGGGGCCGTTTGAGTTACTTGTCGCGCGCGCGTCCGCTCATCGTCGTGCTCGAAGACCTCCATTGGTCCGGCGCTCCCACGATCGATCTGCTCGAGGCGGTCGCCCGCCGCCTCGAACACGCTCCGGTGCTGATCGTCGCGACGGCACGCAGCGACGAGCTTCCGCGCGCGCATCCGCTGCGGGCGTTGCGCCGACAGCTGCAAAGCCAAGGTCTTGCCGCTGAAGTCACGCTCGAGCGCTTGAACCTCGCTGACGCGAACCGCGCCGCGCGTGCGATGCTCCCGGCATCCGTTGACGAGGATGCTCTTAGCGAGATCCTCAGCTGGGTCGACGGCGTGCCGCTGCTGCTGGTCGAGGCCGTTCGCGACTTGGCTGCCGGACGCACCTCGACCGCCTCCTCGATGACGTCGCTGGTAGCGGAACGTTTCGCACGGCTTTCCCCCGCTGCCGAGACCGCATTGATCTTCGGCGCGGTCATCGGCGAACGATTCGATCTGGCGACGCTGAGCGCCGCCACCGGCTGGCGCGACGACCAAGTGCTCGACGCAATCGGCGAATCGATCGAGCACGGATTCGTTCGGGCGAGCACGCGCGCTCCGGGGATGGCCTTCGCTTTCACGCACGATCTCGTGCGCGTCGCGGCAACCGAACGCGTTTCGAATGCGGACCTTATTCGCTCGCACGGGCTGGTCGCGCGTGCCCTCGCCGCGCAGGCCGCGGATGGCGGCGCACGGGCCGGTGAGATTGCGCGTCATTTCGCGGCCGCCGGAGAAAAGCGGCGCGCGGCGGAGTATTTTCGCGACGCTGCAGGCTACGCGTTGGATGTCTTCGCCAACGAAGATGCGCGCGAGAGCGCGTCGACCGGCCTGGCTCTTTGCGACGAGAACGACCCCGACCAGCGCAGGCTGCGCTACGAACTCGTCGATGCGCGCGAACGGAGCTTGGCGCGGATTGGGGCCACGGCCCAGCGCCGCGCCGACGCCCATCTGCTCGTCGCTCTTGCCGGCGGCAAGGAAGGCGAGGCGCTCGCGCTGTCCCGCTTGTTCGACGCGTACGAGTTTGATGTCGAAGGCCGGGCGAATGCCTTGTCG
>Ga0302326_10019940_pt1 | contig 13818 bp, 10 predicted proteins | sample Palsa_T0_3_FD_202264 | JGI IMG/M metagenome (GOLD analysis project Ga0302326, IMG submission 202264) | Peat permafrost microbial communities from Stordalen Mire near Abisko, Sweden - Palsa_T0_3 | ecosystem: Environmental > Terrestrial > Soil > Palsa > Peat permafrost | place: Sweden: Abisko... | reverse complement strand
CGAAGTGCTGCTCGATGCAAAAGTGGATCCGACGATTCCCGCGTTTTCGACCGTGATGGCGTGTTCAACCAGTATGATCGGCGCGCTCGAAGCGGCCTCGATGCTCGATGGTGCGCATCGTTCGCTCGCGCTCGTCGGCGGCGTCGAAAGTTTGAGCCACGTGCAGATTGGTCTCACGCAGTCGCTCTCCGATTGGCTGCGCGGATTTCTTGCGGCCAAGGACGCCGGCAAGAAGTTCGAGCGCCTCGGCACGCTCGCGCGCACCAAGATTGGACTCTTTATCCCAAGCATCGCCAATCGCTCGACCGGGATGAGCATGGGCGAGCACATGGAGATGACCGTTCGCGCGATGGGGACGATCTCGCGCAACGATCAAGACGCATGGTCGCTCGACAGCCACCGGCGCGCTGTGGCTGCGTGGAAGCAAGGCTTTTTTGACGATCTGGTGATGTCGCTGGGCAGCGTGACCCGCGACACGATTCCACGCCCCGATACGTCGCTCGAGAAATTGGCTCGCCTGGCGCCGGCCTTCGATCGTCGCGGCGGCACGATCACCGCGGGAAATTCCTCGCCTCTCACCGACGGGGCAGCCGGGATGTGGGTGGCCTCGGATGCCGGGCTCGCTCGCGTACCCCGCCATCTGCCGCGCGTGAAGTTGGTCGATTGGGAGATCGCCTCGATTGACCTATGGAGCGAAGGGTTGTTGATGGCGCCGGCCTACGCGATCCCGCGGATACTGGCGCGCAGCGGGCTGCGGTATTCGGATATTGCGCTTTGGGAAATCCATGAGGCATTCGCTGCGCAGGTGCTGGCCCACATTGCGCTGCTCGAAGATCGCGCCTTCTTGCGCGACCGTGCGGGCGTGGATGTCGATTTTGGGCCGTTCCCACGCGACCGCGTGAATCCCAATGGCGGGAGCATCGCGTTGGGCCACCCCTTTGGTGCGACGGGGGCCCGGATCCTTAGCCAGACGGTCAAGGAACTGGCGCACTACCCGCCCGGCTCGCGGGCGATCGTGAGCATTTGCGCCGACGGCGGAGAGGGTACGGTGGCACTACTCGAGTCGGTCTAGCGGTTTGGGTATACATGGCGTGCCAAGCGGGACTAAGCAAGCGTCGCCGCCCAAGCACGACTGACTGCGTAATTATCTCATGAGGTATCGCTGATGCATGCACGTCTGTTGATGGCGACTTCCGCCATCATCTCAGCCCTGGTGCTCGGAGGGTGTAGCACCACAAACACCTCAACATCATCCACAACTTCGAGCCCGTCAAGTGGTGCGAGCGCGGAGGCAAGCGTTGCCTCTTCGGGCGGAGCGGGTTTGTTTACGGATGCGCAAGCTTCCGACGGCGCGACCGTGTATTCGACGAGCTGCTCATCGTGTCACGCCGCAGATCTGCAGGGCCAGAGCGGGCCTCCGCTCACCGGTTCGGTTTTTGCCAAATCGCTGGTCGCCTACGGGACGGCGCAGCAGATGTATGATTTTATCAGCAAACAGATGCCGGCGAACGCGCCCGGAAGTCTCACGGCGGCGCAATATCTTTCGGTAACGGCGTATCTGTTACAGCAGAACGGTTTTCCAAGTGGCTCGCATCCGCTCGACGCAACCACGCTGGGCAGCGTCAATCTATCGAACGCGGCGAGCATGGCTTCGGGCGGAGCAAACGCCAGCAGCGGACCCAACACGAACGAAATCGTTCGCGGCGCTCCACCGGAGACGGTCGACTACGGCAAAGTTTCCGGTAACGTCAACGTTTCCGACGCGATGATGGGCAACGCCGACAGCGATGTTTCCGATTGGACGCTGCAAGGACGCAGCTATTCCAACGACCGCTATTCACCGCTCTCGCAGGTCAACGTCAGCAGCGTCTCAGGGCTCTCCCCGGTGGCCGTCGTGCAGACCGGAATGACCGCGAGTTTCGAGACGACACCGATCGTCGTCGGCGGCACGATGTTCATCACGACACCGGTCGTCAGCAACAAAATGAAAGTCATGGCCCTCAATGCCACAACCGGCGAGCGCTATTGGGAGACCACCTACAATCTCGGATCGTTCCAGATTTGCTGCGGCCCGGTCAACCGCGGCGCGGCGGTCGGCTACGGCAAAGTGTACTTCGTCACGCTCGACGATAATCTCGTCGCGCTCGACGCGACGAACGGCAAACTGCTCTGGCAAGTTAATGTGGCCGATCCGACGCTCGGCTATTCCGAAACCATGGCGCCGCAACTCTATCAAGGCAAGGTGATCGTCGGCAGCGCCGGCGGTGAGTGGGCGATCCGCGGATTCGTCGCGGCCTTCGATGCAAACAGCGGCGCGAAGAAGTGGCAATGGTGGTCGACCGATCCCAAGACGTTCGGCGGCGACTCGTGGAAGACCGGCGGCGGCATGTCGTGGACAACGCCGGCGATCGATCCTAAACTCGGGCTCGTGATTTTGAGTACCGGTAATCCAAATCCGGATCTCTACGGTACGTCGCGTCCGGGCGACAATCTCTACACCGATTCGATTGTTGCGCTCGACGTCAATACCGGCGCACTCAAGTGGTATCTGCAAGAGGTTAAGCACGACGTCTGGGACTACGACGCGGTTAGCAATCCGCTGCTCTTCGACGTGCACCAAAACGGGCAGACGATTCCGGCCGCCGGCGAAGCCGGCAAGGTCGGCTGGATCTTCATCGTCGATCGTCGCACCGGCAAGCTGATTCGCAAGTCCGCTCCCTACGTGATGATGTCGAAGAACATGTTCACGACGCCAACAGCCAAGGGCGTGGACATGCTCCCCGGCGCGAACGGTGGCGACGAATGGTCACCGCCCGCATACTCGCCGCAGACGCACGACATGTACGTGCTGGCGATGAATCAGCTCATGACGTTCACGACCAACGAACCGGCGGCGGGGAGTGGACAAATCCGTCTCGGCAGCGCGTTTGCCAACGTGAAGAAGGGCGCGATTCAGAACGGCCCGTTCGTCGCGGTTAACATGGATACCGGAAAGATCGCTTGGCAATACATCGCGCCGCAACCGCTGATCGGCGGTGCGCTCGCGACCGGCGGTAACCTGGTCTTCATGGGAGAAGGCAACGGCTGGTTCGATGCCTTCAACGCCACGACGGGACAAAAGGTCTGGCGCTATAACCTCGGTGCGGGCGTCAATGCTCCACCGATTACGTATCAAGTCGACGGTGTGCAATACATCGCCGTGGCAGCCGGCGGAAACTTCCAGCTCGGCTTCCCCTACGGCGATGCGGTTGCGATCTTCCGCTTGAAATAGTCACCAGCTCTGCAACGCGCGCGCGTAGAGCTCGTGCAGTTGCTCGTGCGAGGTCTCGCGCGGCGCGTTGTGGATCAAGCCCTTCTGTGGAAACGCACCGTCGGTGAGCGCGTCGAGATCGCTGCGACCGTAACCGACGGCGGCAAGACCGTTTGGGATGCCGGTTGCCTTCATCAGCCCGACGAGACGCTCGGCCAAGACGTCGCCGGCATCGTCGAGACTTGCATCGCGCGTATCGGCGCCAAGCTGTTTTGCCGCATCGAGATGCCGCTGAGGGCACGCTGCGGCGGTGAAGCGAAAGACGGCCGGCGCGTTGAGAATGACCGACATGCCGTGGGGCACCATCGCATCGCTGGTCGGATAATCCGGCGCGCGATAGTCTTTGACGAGTCCCGAGACCGCGTATGACATGGCATGCGGCAAATGGCAGCCGGCGTTGCCGAAGGCGATCCCCGCCAGCATCGCCGCGAAGATCATGCGCTCGCGCGCGACGTCGTCGGTCGGGTCTTTGACCGCGCGAACGATGTGCTCGCCCAAGATCGAAAGCGCACTGATGCAGCCGACGTCGCTATACGGGTTCGCGCCCTGGGAGAGCGGACGCGCGACGCCTTTGGGCATGCGTGGATGCTGCGTGTAGGGAAGCGCGGTGTACGATTCGAGCGCGTGGCTGAGCAGATCGAAGGCGCTGCACGCAACAATCATGGGGGGTAGCGTGCGAGTCACGTCGGGGTCGATCACGCCGAGCGTCGGCCGCAATTCGCGCGCACGAATTCCGGTCTTCGCGTTCATCTCGAGGTAGTCGAAGATCGCGATTCCCGTGCATTCGCTTCCGGTTCCCGACGTCGTGGGGCAGGCGATGTGCGGTTTGAGCGGGCCGGGAATCGGTTTGCCGCTGCCGATCGGCGCGTTGACGTAATCCATGAACGGCGCCGGATACGTGGAGTAGACGTCGGCCGCCTTGGCGGTGTCGATGGTCGAGCCGCCGCCGATCGAAATGAATCCGTCGAACTTGCCGTCGACTGCAAACGCCGCTGCGTTCTTGAACGAGACGTCGGTTGGTTCGATCGCGATGTCGGTGTAAATCGTGCCGTCAATGCGCGCCTCGCGCAGCGAATCGAGCGCCGTCTGCACGAATTCGAAGTTTCGCAAGAACGGATCGACGAACACAGCCGCGCGCTTGATTCCGAACATGACGGCGGCATCGCCAAGTTCGGCTAGGACGCCGCGTCCGTACTTGATCCGGGCGCCGTCTACTTCAAAGCCGTAATCGCAGAGCATCCGGTGCCCTTCGAAACCGGGTTGGGGAGGGCCCGCCGATCGTAAACGCCGAAAATTTCGCCACGGAGGGTGTGCGCATGACATGGCTGGGTCGTCTTTTCGGCGCTACGCTTGTATCGGCGTGCGCCCTGTGTCTGTCGAGTTGCGGCGGAAACGGCGGATCCTCGCCGCCGATTCCACCCGCGACACCGACGGTCGTTCCCGCCTATTCGGTCGCGGTGACCAGTCTCAACGATTCCGGAACAGGCTCGCTGCGCGCCGCGATCGCGGCGGTGAATAGCGAACCGTCGGGAACCGCGACGGTTATCACCTTTTCCGTGAACGGCACGATCTTGCTGGCGAATGCGCTGCCGGCAATCACGGCCGTTGTGAGGATCGACGGTACCAGCGCACCGAGCTACGCCGGAGCCGGGCCGGTCGTCGAGGTCAACGCCAATGCCCACGGCGGGATAATTTTTGCAACCGGTTCAAGTGGTTCTCAGCTTCTCGCTATCGCCGTCGACAATGCCGGCGGCAACGGCGTGACGTTGAACGCGTCCTCGATCACGCTTAACTTCGATTCCATCGGTGTGAACCTCGCCGGCACGGCGTTCGGTAATAGCGGCGACGGCGTCTACGTGTCGGGCACCTCGTCAAATAATTTGATCGGCCTCAACCCATCGGGCGCCTCGGGGGTGGTGGGCAACGTCATATCCGGCAATGCCGGGAACGGCATCAGTTTTCATGCTTCGTCGGGCAATGTCGTGGTCGCGAATCGTATCGGCACGAATCGAGCGGGTACATCGTCGGTTGCTAATGGTGGCAATGGCATCTGGCTCACGACCGCGTCAACCGGCAATGAGATCGGGGGCACGATCTACACCGATGCTGCAACAGGAAAGACCAACGATCCGACCGGGAATAAGGGAACGGTCACACCGGTCTTCATCGTGCCGCCGCTGGGCAATCTCATCTCCGGCAATGCGCAGAACGGCGTGCTGATCGACTCACTGTCAATCAATAACACGCTCAACGGTAATTTTATCGGCACGAACGCGAGCGGTGAAGCGGCGATCGGCAACGGCGCTGACGGTGTGTCGATTACCGGCGCGGGCCTCAACGCGCTGATCGGCTGTCTGGTCAACCAGAATCCGTTCGTGTATTACAATGTCCTCAGCGGCAACGCCGGCAACGGGCTGCATATCACCAGTTCTAACAACGTCACCGTGCAGGGCAATTTTTTTGGAATCGACGCCGACAACTCGATGGCGCTCGCCAATACCGGCGACGGTATCTTGATCGACGGGTCCTCGCAGAACACCCAAGTCGGCGGCGTGATTCCGCTCGGCAACGTGTCGGCCGGCAACGTCAAAAACGGTATCGAAGTCGCCGGCACCGTCTCGGGCTTCACCACGTTCAATACGTTCGGTGGGCTGCTCGCTTTCAAGACCGCCGTCCCCAACGGGAACGACGGCGTGTTGATCACCGCGACCGGCGGAAATCAGCTCGTTCGCACCAATGTTCTCTCGGGCAACGCGAACAACGGCTTGGAGATCGGCGGAAACGCATCGGGTGTGACGGTGGATCCCAACATCATGGGCCTCGATACAATCGGCAACAGCCTCATGCCAAACGACAATGACGGTTTGCTGATCGACGGCACGGCGAACAACAACGTGATCGGAGGCTACAATGTCTCCGTGATTCCGCAGAATACGTTTTCGGGGAACAAGGCCTATGGCATAGCGATCGCGGGCCAAGCCTATGCTAACCGGATTTTCAACAGTTATGTCGGTACCAATGTGTTAGGCCTGACCTCGCTAGCCAATCAGCTCGGCGGCATCTACGTTGGCGGATCGGCAACAAACAATCTCATAGGCGGAACGAGCACGAGCCAAACCCAGCCCTCGAAGAATATTATCAGCGGTAACGGAGGCTATGGCGTGACGCTCGATGCGGGAACGAGCAACATCTCGGTGATCGGCAACTATATTGGGGTTGATCTGTACGCCTTGAGTCTGCCCAACGTGACGGGCCCGATCTTGGTGAATCCCGGCAGCACCGGCGATACGATTACCGCGAATCTGACGGCGCCGATCTAGACCCTGTTCGGCCTGGAGGCCGATCCTTTGGGAAAGAGAAGTTGACCCAGGTAGCCGCTAGCTTTCTTGCTGGAGGGCATTTATGCTCGGATTCACTCGTCTGGTCACTGCCCTGTCGGCCGCCATCTTGGCGCTCGCCGCCTGCGGCGGCGGAAGCGGCTCGTCCGCCCTCCCCACCGGCGGATCCCTCAAAGCACCGTCCGGTTCTGCGGCACTGAGCATCTTCGTCCCCAATGCCTCTACCTCGACAAGCTCGCGCCGGCGCTATCAGTTGCCCTCGACCACGCAGTCGGTGGTCATCGTCGTTGCTAGCGCGAGCGGGACGGCGCTTAACCCGCCGGTTGCACCGGTCGTTACGAACGTCAGCGCGACGGGACCGGGGTGTTCGAGCGTGAGCGGCGGTTTCAGTTGTACGATCGACGTCACCGTTCCCTATGGTTCGTTGCTCTTCGCGATTGTTGCTTATACCGGGCCGAACGCGACCGGGAGTCCGATTGCGTGGGGCGAGACCGCCGCAACGATCAGCGCGAGCGGCAGCAACGCGGTGTCTGTAAGCATGAGCAGCGTGATCGGATACGCGGTAGTGAATCTTGACGGTAACTTCAGCGTTGCCGTCGTCGATCACAGCGCCGATACGGTGAACATCGTCAACGAGAACGATAGTACGACGCTCGCCGGCACCATTGCGTATCTTCCCAACGGCGACGAAAAGATCGTCGTCACCAGCTCGAACTCGGGCACCCCGGTCGGCGCGATCGTGTACGTCCGCGAGTTGCCCGGTGTGACCATCACGTTCCTTAGCACCAACACGAGCGCGCCGGCCCCGACCGGCGTGGTAGCGAGCTCCGCGGATTGGGGCGTGGGGACCGCGCTTTCGATGTGCCCCACGACCGGAGCGGCATACCTTTCGAGTTTGGCAACGATCGAGGGGCCCGCATATCAGTCCGGCAGCAATCCCACGACTGCCCCAGCCTTCGAGAACGGCACGGCAACGGTGTCGGTCAGCGGCGGAGTGGCGTCGCTCGGCTTCAACGGCAATTCGTACACGATCAATGGCACGCTCGTGCAGTCGGAGACGGGCAGCACCGGTACGTGCACCAGCGGTCAATTCGCCGCGAATACCGGACCGAACGGATCGGGCGGGGTCGCCTTTGATGCCGCCGGCGTGATCGTCGGATCCAACGGCGCCGGCGGTGGTCAATTGACGTCGTTGAACGACGGCTTTGCCGGATTTTCGGTGCCGAGCGGTTCGACCGTGAACCTGACGGCGGTCACGACCCAGACGTATGACGGCTTTTTCGGCGGCTACACTGTCAACGGCTCAACGGTCGACAAACAGGGTTCTCCGATCAACGCTGTGCCCAACGGATCGAATTCGGTGCTCTCGTGCAACTATACGAACTTCGAGGGCGGAACGGTTGCCACGTCGGGTTGCGCAACCCTCACGTTTGGTCTGCAGCCGCAGGCGGGCGTGGTACTTGGGACATTCAGCTCATCGGCCACAGGGTCGATTCCGGCGGTGTTCGTCATCTCGCAGGTCAGCGGCAAGTATGTGATATTCGGCGTGGCGGGTCCGTTCAACGCGGCGCTGATCCAACACTAGCGGACCGCGACGATGCGCTAGAGGAGCGCTTGGTTCAAGAGACGCAGGCGCTCGGCCATCACGTTCATGACTTCGATTGAAAAGAACGGATGTGTGGCGAGCAGTGAAATGAAGCGCTCGCGATCGATGGCCACGGCTTCGGTGTCCGTCTTCGCACGCGCAGTTGCGCTGCGTTCGTGCCGGTCGACCAGTGCCATCTCGCCGAACAGACCGCCGGCGCGGACAGTTTCGACGACCTTATCATTGATGCGGATCTCGACTTCGCCGCGCAGGACGACGTACATCACGTCGCCGGGATCACCGGCATAGAAAAAGCCGTGACCGGCTGGGAATTTGCGGACCTCGGTGCTCTCCCCGAACATCGATAGTTCAGCCATAATGGACTCCAATACGCCTTCGCCGTCTAGCGACCTTCGAGTTGCGTCAGGATCGCGTAGGCCGCGGAAACGCGTGCATCGATTCGGTAGCTCTTGTTGGCCAATAACACGATGCCGATCTTCTTTTCAGGAATGAAGGCGACGTAGGTTGAGAAGCCGTTGGTCGATCCCGTCTTGTTCAGTATGACGTCGCTCTGCGGTGGTGACGGAGGGTCGAGTGCGGTCACCGGGTTCGCGTCGAAGAGCATCTTTGTGGAGTTTCCCTCGTGCAGTTGCTCGAGGGTGACGGGATACCGGTACTGCTCCCAGATCAGATCCTGCGTCATGGCGCCGACGCGATAGTATCCCGTATGCGTGTCGGTCAGTGCGCGCTGCAACGTCGCATCGAGATCGAGCATGTGCATGTTGGCCGCAAGAAACGCAAGCAAGTCGCCGGCGGTCGTCCGAATGCCGTAGGCCTCTGGGCCAAGAACGCCGGGCGTCATCCGGATGGGTAGGTCCTTTGAGGTGTAGCCTTGCGCGTAATTGGCCATCTGCGCAGCCGGAACGTCGAGATAGGTATGTTTCAAACCGAGCGGTCCAAAGAGCGTCGTTTGCATTAGGGTGTCAAAATTATGGTTCATACGCTGTGCGACGATCAAACCGAGAAGCCCGATGCTCACATTGGAATAGACGCGATACGTTCCGGGCGAATACGTTGGTTTCCAACGTTGGAGATAGGCCATGAGCTGATCATCCGTCGTGATGCCGTCGGGAACTTGCAGCGGAAGACCGCCCGCGGTATGTGTTCCAAGATTGAGCAGGCTCACGCGATCGAAGCTGCTGCCGCGTAGCGCTGGTAGATCGCTGCTCACGCTATCGGACAGCGAGATCTTGCCGGTGAGTTGCGCGTAGGAGGCGAGGGTCGCGGTGAACGTCTTGGTGACCGAGCCGATCTCGAAGAGCGTTGCGCTCGTGACGGGCGCAGCGGTTGTTTTCGAAGCCACGCCGTAGTCGTAGATGTAGGTATGTCCGTTGACGGCGATGCCTACCGCCATTCCGGGAATTCTGTAGCGTTGCATCAGTGGCCCGACTGTCCGCGTAACAACATTTCCTACGTCGACACGGGCCTGCTCTGTCGCAGCGCCGTGCAGCGGCAGCAAGGCGCACAGGCAAAGAGTGAGGGCCGCGCTCTTGAATTGGATCATCCGAAGCGACCTTCGAAGGGGCAGTAGCAGTTCCTACGGACAAACCGTTGTGTAACGTGCGCTTTCAGGATAGGGTCGCAACCCGATCCAGCCTATTCTTGAATTCACAACATGAACCCGTTAGCAATTAGTATCGGTGTTTTCGCGTGCCTGTTCGGAAGTGCGTTGATCGGCATGCGCTTGCGAAGCGTGATCCCCGAGCACTTTCTCAGCGACGACTCGAAGCACGTGCTGGAAGCAAGCTTGGGGATTATCGGGACGATGGCTGGACTCGTGCTTGGGTTACTCGTAGCTTCGGCGTTTGGTACGTATAACGCTCAGCGTAACGAACTGATCGATCTTTCGTCAAAGGCCGTCTTGCTCGATCGCGTACTTGCCCACTATGGTCCGGCCGCAAATGCGTCTCGCGCGGAACTGCGCGCTGACGTCACAGGCATGCTCGACCGACTCTGGCCGGCAGGTGCCCGGCAGGCGTCTGGATTGCAGCCGTCGGTCAACCGCGAAGCGCTTTTCGATGAGGTCGTGAACCTCAGCCCAACCGATGATGCTCAGCGCTCGATTAAGGGCGAAGCCGTCGGATTAGTTATTGCGCTGGGTGAAATGCGCTGGTTGATGTTCGAACAGTTGACGATCGGATTCTCCGTCGCAATGATGGTCGTGTTGGTCTTCTGGTTCATGGTTACATTCGCAGCGCTTGGCATGCTGTCGCGACCCAGTCCAATCCCCGTGATCGCGCTCTGCTTGTGCGCGATCGCCGTGTCAGCGGCAATTTTCATCATTCAAGAAATGTATACGCCGTTCTCGGGAGCGCTCCAAATATCGAGCGCACCGCTTCGCGAAGCACTGACGCACCTAGGGCAGTAGCGGCCTAGCGCATGGGATGCGCGAGAAAGAAATCGACGATCGTTTGACTCGCGTCGAGCTGCGTGCTCGCGAGTCCGATGATGCTCTTCGGAGCGTACTGTCGGCCGCCGGGCCACGCGTGTCCGCCACCAATGACCGTGTAGAGCACGACGCTCGTGCCGTTGACGCATGAAGCGTAGGTGGTACGCGTTATGCTGGTGCCGTCGTTCGGTGCGATCGGTGCGAGCGCGGCAAACTGCGGAGGTCCTTTGCACCTTGCGTTCTTCGTCCATATCGAAAGCGTCTGCTTAGCTGAAAGCACCGACGACCCGCGGTTGACGCCAAAGAGCTTGAGGGCGCCACCAGTGAAGGGCATGACTGGATCGGTTGTTGCCGCGATCTCGAGCAACGGTATCGGGCGCGCCGGATGGCATCCAGCCGCATCTTCGATGGGCATGTAGCCTTCCACCGTTGCAATTGCCGCGATTTGGTTCGCCAGCGAGCATCCGACATAGTTCGAGAACATCGCGCCGTTCGAAAATCCGTTAACGTAAATACGCTTCGGATCGATCGGGTAACGTTGCGAGAAATCCGCAATCAGCGCCTTCACGAGTCCAATGTCGTCGGCGCCCCCGCGCCCGTCGTTCCAACCCCGATCGATTCCGTCAGGATAGACGACGACGAAGCCATACCTATCGCTGAGCGCACTGAAATTCGTGAGACGCGCTTGACCTGCGCCGGTTCCAAAATGCCCATGGAACGAAAGCAAGAGCGGGACACTCGAACCAAGCTTCGCTGGAACGTGCTCCACGTAGGTACGCGTCACGCCACCGACGACGATCGATCCAGGCGCGTCGTTCGTCTTGCCAGCGCATGCCCCCAACGCGACTGCCACCACCGCGACAATCGCGACGAGCGCCGTCCCGCGAAGTCGTGCCGATACCATCATAGCGCGTCTGTTTTGAGGCTGGTACTACGAGCGCTTCTCTGAAGCGCGAGCACACGGGTGAATTCGGCGCCGAGAAGGACGATTTGGGCCGAGTAATTCACCCAGATGAGAAATGCGACGAGACCCCCGAAAGCACCATAGGCCGACGATAGCGCTGCGCGTCCGAGATACCAGCCGAGGAAGAATTGGCCGACGACAAAGAGCAGCGCGGTAATGGTAGCCCCCAGCCACACGTTGCGCCACTCGACGTGGGTTTCCGGAAGAAAGGTAAAGAGCACGGTGAACGCCGCCGCCGTCACGATGAACGAGGCGAGAAACTGCCCCACCTTGCTCGCAGCCGGAAAGACCGACGAGGTGTTGAGAACCGCGTCGATTCCGAGCAGCACCATCAAGAGGAACGCGATGAAGATGACGACGATGAGGGCGAGCGCGCGGGTGCGGATCGCCTGAACAAAAGGTTGCGTCTTGTTGTCAACATCCCAGACGGTATTGAGCGCACTTTGTAGCGCCGTGAACAGGCCGATTGCCGCGAGGACGAAGATGCTCCAACTGATGATTTGCGCGACTATTCCGGCGCCATGCCGGTCGAAGGTTGAGGTGACGATGGAACGTACGCCGATTTCGGCGGATTGTCCGGCCGATTGCGCGAGATACCGATAGAGCTGATCGAGGATCGGTTGATGTTGCCCGAGGAAAGCTCCGGCGATTTCTACCACGACGATGATCAGCGGTGCGATGGCGAGCATCGTAAAATATGCGATCGCCGCGGCCATCCACTGTCCTTTATGCCTCGCAAAGTTCGCGGCGGTTTCCTTCACCACTAAGACAATTTCCATCTCTAGTGGTTGCGAAGAGGCAGCCGCGCTCCTACGAGCGCTTTTGGTAATTCAGGTTGACGTCTTGGACCGTCAGGCTCTTACTTTGTCCATTGATCGTCGCCGTTGTCACGTGACTCGTACCGTCGGGAAGTTTTGCGAACGACGCCGTGATCGTGACGGCATCGGACGGGTCTGCCAAGTACGACGCGACGTGGATATAAAGTATTGCCTTGTGCGCTCGATCGAAGGTGATCGTAACAGCGTCGCCCGGTTTGACGTAGTTCCGAATGACGACGGCATCCAAGCCGGGCGCGCCGCCGGAGCGTAGCGACACATCGCCTTGTGCGTAGAGCTGTTTGATGCGGCCCGGTTGAAGTTGCGTATAGCTGGCGGCAAGGCTCGCGATTTGCTGCCCGTATGCTTGGTAATTTTCTTCGATCCGGTGCCTGATGCCGTGCCGGCGTTGATTCGCTGGCTGTGATTGCGTGATGTCGGTTTTCACCGGCTTGCCGTTCGGTCCGAGCTGCACTTGATACAGCGCCGTCTTTTTCACGTCGCCGCGCACGCTGACCGTTTCTTGCTGTTGCCAGGTGTACTCGCCCAACATCTGCGTGTTCTTATAGAGAGCGGCTTCGACCGCGGCGACCTTTTGTTGCAGAGGCGAGGAAGCTTGAGCTACAACCAGCGACGTCGATAAAATGAATGCAAACATCACGGCGCCGGTTTCTCCGAAACGATCGTCAGGGTCTGGGAGTTCACGCTATAGTTGCCGGCCGATACGAGGTTGTTCGGCTTGGCACAGATCGCGCTATTGTTCGGGCCGAAGATCACGACCAGATCCGGCGGCCCGCAAGGCGTTTGCGTCAGGTGATAACTCGCAAGGAGTTTAGCGCCCGGGGTACTCGGCTCGACTTGATACGAGGTGATGGTTTGGTTGTTCGCCGCGACGATCGCGCCGTAGGTCACCGCTGTGGCGGCGCCGATGGCGTACGCGCCCCAGAATCCCCCGCCATAATAGTAGGGCGCAGCATACCACGCGTAGCCGCCGTTCCATCCGTACACGGGGTAACCGCCGTAGACTGGATTGGTGACCGTCGCGCCGTGATAGACCGTGCCGTTGTTTGCGTAGGTGCTCGAGTGATAGGTCTGGCCGTAGGCGTTGGTCCCGGTTCCGGAGCCGCTGTAGGTGTGGTTGTACGTATTGCCGCTGCCGGAGTCCGAATACGAGCCGTACGGCGTGCTGCCGCTGCCGTTGTGATTGTAGTTGCCGGTGTTTGTGTTTCCGCTGGTACTGCTGTTGTGACTCGCGTACCCGTTGGTACCGCTACTGCTGTGCGAGTAGTTCCCATTGCTGCTAGCCGAGCCGGTGCTGGTGCGAGTCGCGTTACCGTTAGTTGCGGTGGTGCTGCGC
>Ga0302326_10019939_pt1 | contig 13818 bp, 11 predicted proteins | sample Palsa_T0_3_FD_202264 | JGI IMG/M metagenome (GOLD analysis project Ga0302326, IMG submission 202264) | Peat permafrost microbial communities from Stordalen Mire near Abisko, Sweden - Palsa_T0_3 | ecosystem: Environmental > Terrestrial > Soil > Palsa > Peat permafrost | place: Sweden: Abisko... | reverse complement strand
CGAGCGCAACGGCATTTACATCATCGATCTCCAGCAATCGCTCGACTTCATCGACCGCGCGTACGAGTTCATCAAGGAGACCGTCGCGCACGGCGGCTCGGTCCTGTACGTGGGGACCAAGAAGCAGGCCCAGGAGGCCATCGCCGAGCAGGCTCGCCGGGTCGGGATGCCGTTCGTGAACCAGCGCTGGCTCGGCGGCATGCTGACGAACTTCACCACCGTCTACAAGCGGCTGCAGCGGCTCAAGGAGCTTGAGGAGATCGACTTCGACGACGTCGCCGGCTCCACGCTGACCAAGAAGGAACTGCTCCAGCTCAGGCGCGAGCATGACAAGCTCGAGCGCTCCCTCGGCGGGATCAGGGACATGGCCAGGGTGCCCAGCGCGCTGTGGGTGGTCGACACCAAGAAGGAGCACATCGCGGTCAGCGAGGCGCGCAAGCTGGGCATCCCGGTAATCGCCATCCTGGACACCAACTGCGATCCCGATGAGGTGCAGTACCCGATCCCGGGCAACGACGACGCGATCCGCAGCGTGGCGTTGCTCACCAGGGTCGTCGCCGACGCGGTCGCTGACGGCCTCATCGCCAGGGCAGGAGCCGCGGCGGGCGAGGAGAAGCCGGACGTCGCAGCCGACGGCGTGCTCGGTGCTGAGGAGCCGCTTCCCGAGTGGGAGCGGGCGCTGCTTGAGGGAGCGACCGACGGCCCGGCCGCAAGCGGCACGGCGTCGGCGAACGGCGCGGCGGTCGCGAGCGCGGCCGCGGCCAGCGCGACTGCGGTGCCTGCCGCATCGACGGCTGACAGCGCCCCAGCGGCCCAGGATGCCGCCCCGGCAACCGACAGCGCCCCGGACGCCAGTGCCCCCGCTACGGCCAGCGCGCCCAAGGCCAGCGCGCCTGCCCAGGACAGCACCGCGGATGCCGGAGCGCCCGCCGGAGCCAGTGCCCCTGCCAAGCCCAGCGCGCCCAAGGCCAGCGCGCCTGCCCAGGACAGCGCGCCTGCCCAGGACAGCGCGCCTGCCCAGGACAGCGCCGGGGATGCCGGAGCGCCCGCCGGAGCCAGTGCCCCTGCCAAGCCCAGCGCGCCCAAGGCCAGCGCGCCTGCCCAGGAGAGCGCCCCGGATGCCGGAGCCGCCGCCGAGGCCATCCTGCCCGCCGAGGCCATCGTGCCCGCCGGGGCCAGTGTCCCTGCCGAGGCCAGTGCCCCTGCCGAGGCCGTCCCGGCGCAGGACAGTGCCCCGGCCGGCGCGAGCCCCGCGGCCGAAGCCAGCCCCGCGGCCGAAGCCAGCCCCGCGGCCGACGCGAGCCCGCCGGCCGATGCCGCAGCCCCGCCCAAGGATGCTGCGGAAGGATCACCGGACGGATCGGCTTGAGCCGCAACTGACGGGCCGCCCGCGCGGCCCGGGTCGCTGCCCCCTGACAGCACAGATCGAGAGATGAGGACATGGCGAACTACAGCGCCGCGGACGTGAAGCGGCTGCGCGAGCAGACCGGCGCCGGCATGATGGACTGCAAGAATGCCCTGGTGGGCGCCGACGGCGACTTCGACGCCGCGGTGGAGGCCCTGCGTGTCAAGGGCGCCAAGGATGTCAGCAAGCGGGCCGGGCGCACGGCGGCGAACGGCCTGGTCACAGCGGCACTGGACGGCACCAGCGCCGGCCTGCTGCTGGAGCTGAACTGCGAAACGGACTTCGTCGCCAAGACGGACCTCTTCCAGCAGGTGGCGGCCGAGGTCGCCAGCGCCGCGATGGCATCGAAGGTCACCGACCGGCTCGCGCTGCTCAGCATCGAGGTCCGGCCAAGCACGATGGTCCAGCAGCTCATCGAGGAGGCGGGCGCCGCGCTCAAGGAGAAGCTGGAGCTCGGCAGGCTCGCCCGGCTCGAGGGCGGGTTCGTCACGGCGTACTTGCACCGCTCGGATCCCTCGCTGCCGCCGGCCAGGGGCGCCCTCGTGCAGCTGGATTCCGATGACCCGGACACCGGCAAGGACATTGCCCAGCAGATCGCCGCGAGCCAGCCCGCCTACCTTCATCGCGAGGACGTGCCCGCCGAGGTCGTCGAGAAGGAACGCAGGATCGCGGAGCAGATGACCCGGGACGAGGGCAAGCCCGAGCAGGCGGTCCCGAAGATCGTCGAGGGCCGGGTGAACGCGTTCTTCAAGGACGTGGTCCTGCTCGAGCAGCCGTTCATCAAGGATCCGAAGAAGACGGTCCAGCAGGTGCTCACCGAGCGGGGCGTCGTCGTGCGGGCCTTCGCGAGGTTCCAGATCGGCCAGGCCGGGTGATCCCGGACGCCGCCGAGGCCGGCCAGCGTTCCGCGGCTGACCTGGCGCATCCGAACTGGCATCGCGTGGTGCTGAAGCTGTCCGGCGAGGCATTCGCCGGCGATCAGCCGCTGGGCATCTCACCGGACGTGGTGGCGCACATCGCCAGGGAGATCACCGCGGCCGCCCGCGAGGGCATCCAGATCGCGGCGGTGGTGGGCGGCGGCAATATGTTCCGCGGCGCCACGCTGTCCGCGCGGGGAGGCATCGACCGGGCTCGCGCGGACTACATGGGCATGCTCGGCACGGTCATCAACTGCCTCGCGCTGCAGGACGTGATGGAGAAGCTGGGCGTGGAGACGCGGGTGCAGACCGCGATCACGATGGGGCAGGTCGCCGAGCCCTACATCCCCCGCCGCGCCATCCGGCACCTGGAGAAGGGCCGGGTCGTCATCTTCGGCGCCGGGCTCGGCGCGCCGTTCTTCTCCACCGACACCTGCGCGGCTCAGCGCGCGCTGGAGATCGGCGCCCAGGCGGTGCTCAAGGGAACGCAGGTCGACGGGGTATACGACGCCGACCCCCGGCTGTCGCCGGACGCGGTGCGGTTTGACCGGCTGGACTACGGCGAGGTGCTGCGCCGGGAGCTGAAGGTCATGGACGCCACCGCCGTGAGTCTCTGCATGGACAACGACCTGCCGATCGTGGTCTTTGACCTGATGGGAGAAGGCAACGTGCTGCGCGCCGTGCGGGGCGAGAAGATCGGCACGCTGGTAAGCCGGTTCGACCGCTGATGACAGTCACGGCGCGGGCTCCCGGGCCTGGCAACATGGAACATGCCGGCGCCCGCAGGCGCGCGCCGGGACATGGGACGGACCACAGGAGCAGCAGTGATTGACGACACCCTCCTCGAAGCCGAGGAGAAGATGGAGAAGGCCGTGGCGGTCGCCAAGGAGGAGTTCGGCGGCATCCGCACCGGCCGCGCGCACCCGGCGATGTTCAGCAAGATCACTGCCGAGTACTACGGCACGCAGACGCCGCTGAATCAGCTGGCGTCCTTCCACATGCCCGAGCCGCGTATGGTCGTCGTCCAGCCCTTCGACAAGTCATCGATGGGTGCCATCGAGAAGGCGATCAGGAACAGCGACCTCGGCGTCAACCCGTCGAACGACGGCGCGCTCATCCGGGTGAGCTTCCCCGAGCTGTCGGAGGAGCGCAGGCGCGAGTTCATCAAGATCGCCCGGCACAAGGCGGAGGACAGCAGGATCTCCATCCGCAACATCCGCAGGCACGCCAAGGATTCCCTGGACAAGCTTGTCAAGGGCGGCGACGCGGGCGAGGATGACGGCCGCCGGGCCGAGCGGGACCTCGACGAGCTCACGCACACCTACATAACGCAGATCGACGACCTGCTCAGGCGCAAGGAAGCCGAGCTCCTCGAGGTGTAGCTTGCTGCCAGTCAGCCGGCGCTCCGGCCGGGGAAAGGCGGGCCGGTGAGCGAGCCAGTAAGCGAGCCAGCGAGCGAGCGCAAGCCGATCAGCACCGGCCGCAACCTTCCCGTCGCGCTGGCGGTGGGCGTCGCCCTCGGCGGAGTGGCTCTGGTTACCCTGCTGACCCTGAAGGCCACGTTCCTCTGCCTGGTGGCCGTGGCCGTCGGGCTGGCGCTGTGGGAGCTGAGCCGCGCCCTCGGCGCACGTGAGATCACCCTGCCGCTCGTCCCGGTCGCGGCCGGCGGCACGGCGATGCTCGCGCTGGCGTACTGGGAGGGTGAGCAGGCGGCGCTGGCCGCCTTTGCGCTGACCGTGATCGCGCTGCTCGCGTGGCGGCTGCCGGGCGGGTCGGCGGGCTACCTGCGGGACGTCACGGCGGGGATGTTCGCCCTCGCCTACTTGCCGTTCCTCGCGATTTTCGTGTCGCTCATGCTGGCTCGCCCGGATGGCTCGCGGCGGACGCTCATCTTCGTCGCGCTCGCGGTCTGCAGCGATGCCGGCGGTTACTTCGCGGGGATCCTGCTCGGGAAGCACCCGATGGCGCCGGGGATTAGTCCGAAGAAGACCTGGGAGGGACTTGCCGGGTCGGCGCTGGCCGGCCTGGCCGGCGGGGCGATCCTGCTGGTCGCCCTGCTGCACGGGCAGGTCTGGCAGGGCCTCATCCTCGGCGCCGCGGCCGTCGCCGCAGCGACCCTCGGCGACCTGGCCGAGTCGATGATCAAACGGGATCTGGACATCAAGGACATGGGCTCGGTGCTGCCCGGGCACGGCGGCGTCATGGACCGGATCGACTCGCTGCTGATGGTCGCCCCGGTGGTCTGGCTGCTGCTGACGGTGTTCGTGCCCCGCGGGTGATCCCGGCCGGGTCCTCGCCGGCGGGCGGGCGGCCTGGGCGTGGTCGGCTGGCGGGCGATCGGGGGTCTGCCCGGAGGGCGGGCGATCGGGGCGCGGCCGGCTGGCCGCTCAGCTGACGACCCAGCTGCGGCCCTGCGCGGCCAGTTGGGTGACCAGCAGGGCAGACCCCCGCTCGCGGGCCAGCAGGCGTTCCCGCTCGCTGATCGGGACCACCCACAGCCACCGCACCGGATCACCGCCGAACGAGAAACCGGAAAGGTCAGGCACCTCAGGCCCGGTCAGCTGCCCTGGGTCGTCGAGCAGCAGCACGGCCTCGCCCCGCCCGCCCAGCGGGAAGGCTGCGGGGTCGTGGGACCAGCGGACGCTGTGGCCCGGCCCCAGCCAGGTCATCTCCCGCCACGGGTACTGCGCGAGCCAGAGGAAAACCCGGGCCGCGTCGGTGCTCGCCAGGGTGGTCGCGACGGCGAGTTCGATCCTCGCCGTGGAGTTCGCTTCCGCCGCAAGCTGCTCGACGACCGGCATCCGCTGGCCGCTCATCCCGACGGTAGACAGGACCGTGTAGTGCCGGTAGTCAGCCGGCGGTCGCTCGGAGATGCCGACCGGCGGCTGCCGCCCGCCGCCCGCATCCCAGTACCGGGCGCCAGGGCCGAGCCTGCCGAGCAGGTGGCCGAGCACGGCCTGCTGGAAGCGCGCCCACGCGTCGTCGTCGGCCCGCCAGCGCCAGAATCTGTCCGCCCGCTGCACGCGCGGGCCCAGCCCTTCCATCGCCTCGTCGAGGGACCAGCCGAACGGGGTCTGGCCGATGATGTCGCGGCTGTAGCCCGGCATGCCCTTCGACATGTCCGACCAGCCGGGGATCACAGCGAGCAGGTCGTCGTCCTCGAGGATCGCCACCCCGTCGCCCTCCTCCAGCCAGAGCGCGCGGAGCGTACGCGGCTCCGGCACGGCCCGGCCGTCCGGGTGCTTGGTGTAGCCGGCCGGCATCACCGGCGCCCGGCCGGAGTTCAGCCTGGCCAGGTCGGTGGACTGAGGTGCCTCCTGGTGATTGGCGATCCAGGTGGCGGCGATCGCCGATGTCGCGCCGTGCAGGTAGGCGGCGGTGGTCGCGCCGTCGTACTCGACCACCAGGCGCCGGCTCGCGTACGGGCTGTGGCTCTCGAGCAGGATCCTGGGTTGCCCGAGCCGGGCGGCTATCCTGGTATCCCTGGCCGCCCTGGTATCGCTGGCCGCTTTGCGCAAGATGGGCATGGTAACGAAATCTACCCACTTGCCGCAGGTCCGGTGATACGGCGCGCGGAGATCGTTAAGGGTTTGCCATTGCCCATGCCCGGGTTCTCCCGGGCGGGCGGAAACGGAGCGCGGGTGCCGAGCACAGCACAGGTGCCGAGCACAGCACAGGTGCCGAGCGCAGCACTTCCGATGCCGACTGCCCGCCCGCCCCGGCGGTCGCCCCCGCCCCGCCATCTGGCCGACCTCGATCTGGCCGCCCGGCGCGCCGCGGCCGAGCAGCTTGGCCTGCCGCGATTCCGCGCGGACCAGCTGTCCCGGCACTACTTCGGCCGGCTGACCGATGACCCCGGTGACATGACGGACCTGCCGGCCGGGACGCGGGCGGAGCTGGCCGGCGCGCTGCTGCCCCGCTTGCTGACCGCCGAGCGCGAGCTCACCTGTGACGAGGGCACGACACGGAAGACGCTCTGGCGCGCGCTCGACGGGGCGTTCGTCGAGTCGGTGCTGATGCGCTATCCGGACCGGGTGACGATGTGCGTGTCCTCTCAGGCGGGCTGCGGGATGGCCTGCCCGTTCTGCGCTACCGGCCAGGCCGGGCTGACCAGGAACCTCTCGGCGGCGGAGATCGTCGCGCAGGTGGTGGCAGGCGCCCGGGCGCTGGCTGACGGCGAGGTCCCCGGAGGGCCCGGCCGGATCTCCAACGTGGTGTTCATGGGCATGGGCGAGCCGCTCGCCAACTACGCCGCGGTGCTCGCCGCGGTTCGCCGGCTGGCTGACCCGGTGCCCAGCGGGCTCGGCATCTCCCAGCGCGGGATCACCGTATCCACCGTTGGCCTCGTCCCGGCGATCGGGCGGCTCGCCGCCGAGCGGCTCTCGGTGCGGCTGGCGGTGTCGCTGCACGCCCCGGACGACGGGCTGCGGGATGAGCTGGTGCCGGTGAACCGGCGCTGGAAGGTCGCCGAGGTGCTGGCGGCCGCCTGGGCCTACGCGGAGTCGACCGGCCGGCGGGTCTCGATCGAGTACGCGCTGATCCGCGATGTCAATGACCAGCCCTGGCGGGCCGACGCGCTGGCCGCGCTGCTGGCGGGCCAGCTGGCGCACGTGAACCTGATCCCGCTGAATCCCACTCCCGGCTCCCGGTGGACGGCGTCGCGGCCTGCGGACATGCGCGAGTTCGAGGCCAGGCTGGCCGGCGCGGGCATCCCTGTCACGGTCCGCGACACCCGCGGCACGCAGATCGACGGGGCGTGCGGGCAGCTCGCGGCGTCGAGCCGCCCCGTGAGGCCGACCGCTCCGGCGGTTCCCGGCGGCCTGGCGGCTCCGGCTGGCCCGGCGGTTCCCGGCGGCACCGCAGTTGCCGTAACGGCTGGCCGCGTCGGCTAGCCCGGTCATGCTCCCGCTGCGGACTGAGCTCCGCGCCCGGTGCCGTTCCGCCGTCTCCGGCCTTGTCCATCAGGCGTGGCGGGCCGTTCAGCAGGCGGGGATGATTACCGCCGACACTCCCGCCGGGCGCAGGTTCGCGGCCTTCGGCCCCCGCTCGCTCATCGTGTTCCCGACCGGCTCCGTCTACGGCGAGGGCTGGATCGAGATCGGTGACGAGACCATGATCGGGGCCCAGGTAACGCTCTGCGCCGGGATGCTGCCAGGACAGGATCTGGGGGAGAGCCCGGTGCTGCGGATTGGCGACCGCAGCGTCATCGGGCGCGGCAGCCACATCGTGGCGCACCACTCCATCCGCATCGGCGATGACGTCTTCACCGGCCCGTATGTTTACATCACCGACCAGAACCACGGGTATGCCGATCCCGAGGTACCGATCGGGCGTCAGCTGCCGGTGAACGCGGCGGTGTCGATCGGCCCGGGCAGCTGGCTAGGGGCCGGCGCTGTCATCCTGCCGGGAGCGACCATCGGCAGGAACGTGGTGGTCGCGGCGGGCTCGGTCGTCCGCGGCGAGGTTCCCGATCAGTGCGTGGTGGCCGGTGTTCCGGCCAGGGTCGTCCGTGCCTACGTCGCGGGAGGCGGCTGGTCACCTCGCCCGCCAGGAGCGGGCTGAACACTTCCCGTAAGGCCTGCGGCACTTTCCCCGTAAGGCCTGCGGCACTTTCCCCGTAAGGCCTGCGGCACTTTCCCCGTAAGGCCTGCGGCACTTTCCCGTAAGGCCTGCGGCACTTTTCCTGTGACGCCTCGGCGAGTCTGGAATCATGGTCCGGGACAGCCTCCCGGCTCGGCGAAGGCTGCGGGTGAGACTCGGCCGCCGCCAGGCCAGGCATCGCTGGCCCGGACGGCGTGACAGGCATCAAGAGGGCATGTGCAGGCACGGGATGATCTCGTCGCGACCGCGGCATACCAGCCTGAACCAGCGGCCGCTGCTGCAGCGCGCCGTTTCATCCGCGACACGCTGCGGACATGGCAGCTGGCCGGGCGCGACGACCTGGTCGATGATGCTGTGCTGCTCACCAGCGAGCTAGTCACCAACGCAGTGGTGCACGCCGGGACGCCGGTTCAGGTGACCTGCCGGCTGGTGCACGGGGCGGTGGAGGTCGTGGTCCTTGACCGTCACCCGGTTCAGCTGATTCCTGATCCTCATGACCAGCCGATGGCGGCGGAACGCACCAGCGGGCGCGGCCTGATGCTGCCCGCCGAGCTGGCATCCTCCTGGGGCGTCACATACGCGCGCACCGCCAAGGCGGTTTGGTTCCGGCTGGGGATCACGGGCGAGGAGGCGGCAGGCGCGGGCGACGCGGGAGATGCGTCCGGGATGCTCACGGGAGCAGGGACGATCGCCGACAGCCCGGCCGGCCGGCCCGCCCGCCCGTCGCGGCGCACGGCGACGGCCGCCCCGGGAGCCGCCGGCCTGCCGGTCTGGGAACGCCGCGATCTCGGCAGGCTCGGCTACGCGGAATTACTCAGCCACACGGTCGAGGCCGCGCGGGCGATGACCGCCGCTGACAGCGCCTACCTGCTCGCTGCCGCCGAGGATGGTGAGCTCCGGGTGGGAGCGGCGGCCGGCCGCGGGCCGGCCGCCCCAGCGAACGTGACAGGCCCAGCGGACGTGGCAGACCCGGTTGGCGTGACAAGCCTGTCGCAGATCCCCACGGGCACGGCGATGGTCGGCGCGGAGCCGGTCAGGGCCCTGGCCGACGCGGCGCTGTCCCTGATCACCGTCCCGCTGCTGGCGGACGGGCGCGTCGTCGGGGTTCTCGCCGTGGCAGCCGCGGAGCCCGGCCGCTTCGGTGAGCGCGACGCGACCAGGTTGCAGGAGCTGGCTGACCGGTCGGCTCCTGTCCTGGAGCGGGCCAGGCTCGGCGAGCTTGAGCGGGCCCAGCGGGCGCGCGCCAGCTTCCTTGACCGGGCCAGCGAGGTGCTGGCCGGCCAGTTAGACCCGCAGAAGATTGTCGCGCTGGCCGTCCGATTAGTCGTGCCCGCGCTGGCCGACTGGTGCGCGGTGCTGCTGGCCGGCGCCGATGGCGTGCCGCGGCCGGTCTACCTCTCCCATGTCGACGAATCACGCGCCGACCCGCTGGCCTCGCTGCTGGAGTACGCACTGCCGGCCGAGGCCGGCGAAGGCACGGACGTGCCACGCGGCGCCGCGACGGCCGGCAGGCGCTGGCAGCTGAGGGTCCCGTCCGGGACGGCATCACTGACTGGCGCTCCGCCCGAGGCCGCGCCGACGGCTGGCGCCGCGCCCGAGACGGTGCCGGCGGCTGGCGCCCGGCCCGAGGCCGCGCCGGAGGCTGGCGCCCGGCCCGAGGGCGCACCGGAGGCTGGCGCCCCGCCCGAGGGCGTACCGGCGGCTGGCGCCGCGCCCGAGGCGGTGCAGCTGGCGGCCGACGGGGCGTGGTGCTTCCCGCTCACCGTGGCCGGCCGCAGCCTCGGGCTGCTCGTCGTCGGTACCGTGGCCGGCGGCCGTCCGGATGCTGAGGTAACCGAGCTGGCCGAAGGCGTGGCCCGCAGGGCCGCCCTGGCCCTGGACAACGCCCGGCGGCCGCCCGGGCCCCGGTTAGCCAGCCGGGTGCTGCGGCCGGTCCGGCTGCCATCCGGCACCCCCCGCCAGACGCCTGAGGCAGACGCCTGAGGCAGACGCCCGGGGGGCAGACGTCTGAGGAGCGTTGTCAACTGAGCCCAGTCCCGGCCGGCTCGGAAGCACTTTTCCTGACTACGGAAATAAATGGTTGCTGGAACTACCACGGGTTTCCGTGATCAAGAGATGGCGCGATTGGCGACGGGCCGATGGATGCTTGGAGCGACATAAAGCGACGAAGAGTACATATGTGGATACTCTCGGTCGCAGAGCGGGTGGATGCGCCGGGACCGCTCGCGGCGGCGACGGCGCTGGGACCGCTTGCGCCGGCGCTAGCGGCCTTCCAGCCGCGGGGTGAACGTCTCGCCCCGCAGCCCTCGCCCGACCAGGTCGACGGCCAGGGCGGTGGCGACCAGCCTGCTGCCCTCGGCGCGGTAGGCGGCGAGCACCGCGTCGATTCCCTGCGGTGGCAGCACCTCGCCGAGCTCGGTCCGCGCGCCGCGGTATCCCCGCCTGGCCCCCTCGACGCAGGCGGCCAGGTGATGGTGCGCGAGGACGGCAAGCGCGATCGGATGGCGGCGCAGTATCCCGTGCAGCCGGTAGTCGGGCGGGACGACCTCCAGCAGCCAGGCGACCGCCGTCTGCTCGAAGTCCTCGCTGCCCGGCGGATGCACGCCGTCCGGCCAGCCTGGCGGAAGATAGACAGCCACTTCACCATGATATGCCGTAGTCGAACCTTTGTTCTATAGAACGCAGCGGGCGGGCCGGCCGCCGGAACGACGCCGCGCGCAGCCTGGCGCCAGTGATCATTTGCCCGCGGTCACTGCCTGGAGTCCTTGCCCGCGGTCACGGCCTTGAGTTCGTCGAGCGACTCCCGGATGACCAGCGGCAGGTCCGCCTGGCAGGCGTCGGCGACCCAGCGTTCGAAGGCGATCCTGAAGACAGCGATCCCCGCCTCGGCCGCCAGGCTCGCGGCCGGGTCCGCGACTCCGCGCTGGCGCAGCGTGCCGGCCAGCGCAGCGGCGAGCGCGGAGAGCTTGATCAGCTCGCGCTCTTGCAGGTCCGCGTTCGCGGCAATGATGGCCTGGCGCTGCCGGGCATAGTCACGGCGCTCCTGGAGCAGGGCGCCGGCCGCCTCGAGGGCTGCGGCTACCGCGTCGATCGGCGCTGCGGAATCGGGAATGCCGGCCAGGGTGCTCACCAGGAATTCCTGCAGGTGGCCGGCACCCGCGAACAGGACCTCGCGCTTGTCGGCGAAGTGCCGGAAGAACGTCCGCTCCGTCAGCCCGGCCCGCGCGGCGATCTCCGCCACGGTTGCCTGCTCGAACCCGCGCTCGACGTAGAGCTCCATGGCCGCCCGCTCGAGCCGGCCGCGCGCGTCTGGCTCCCACCGGCTCATGCCCCGATGCTACGTGACGGCAGCGACTGACATCGAGGTGTATAGTGATGACAGTAACTGACATCGATATGCCCTGGCGCGCACCGCGCGCCGGGGGCAGTCGACCATCGGGAGGTTCTTCTCATGCGAGTATTCGTTACCGGCGCGTCCGGCTGGATCGGCTCCGCCGTCGTACCGGAGCTCATCGGCGCTGGTCATCAGGTTACCGGGCTCGCCCGCTCGGAGGCGTCAGCCGTTGCCCTGACCGCGGCCGGGGCGCAGGTGCACCGCGGCACCCTCGATGACCTCGACGGCCTGCGGGATGCGGCGGCCGCATCGGACGGCGTGATCCACCTCGCGTTCAAGCACGACCTTGCCTTCACCGGGGACTTCCAAGGCGCTGCCGAAGCGGACCGCCGCGCCGTCGAGACTTTCGGCGACGCTCTCGCAGGTTCTGGCCGTCCGCTCGTCATCGCCTCCGGGACTCTCGGGGTCGCGCCAGGGCGGGTCGCGACCGAACTCGACGGGCACGGTGCGCCCGACCCGGCGCTGGGCGCCTGGGGCAGCGGCCCGCAGGCCCGGCACGAAACCGCCGAGTTCACGCTCTCGCTCGCTTCCCGCGGCGTCCGCTCGTCGGTCATGCGGCTCCCCCCGACGAATCACGGCGACGGGGACAACGGCTTCATGGCGACCATCGTCGGCATCGCCCGCGCCAAGGGCGTCTCCGGCTACATCGGCGACGGGTCCAACCGGTGGCCCGCCGTGCACCGGCTCGATTCCGCGCACCTCTTCCGCCTCGCCGTGGAGAACGCCCCGGCGGGCTCGACGCTGCACGCGGTCGCCGACGAGGGCGTGCCCATCCGCGACATCGCCGGAGTGATCGGCCGCCACCTGGACGTGCCGGTGGCCTCCATCTCGCCCGAGGACGCAACCGGGCACTTCACCTGGCTGGCCGGCTTCCTCGCGCTCGACGCCCCGGCCTCCAGCGCGCTGACCCGCGAGCTGCTGGGATGGCACCCGGCCCAGCCCGGGCTCATCGATGACCTGGAGAAGGGCCACTACTTCGACAACTCATCCGCCTGACCGGCCGCGCCGAAGGTCGTGCGGCGCCGGGCGCGGCGTGCCCGCCGGGCACGCCGCGCTGCGGTGGCGGACGTCTGCATGTCCCTGACATGCTGGCTGGCGAGATCCTGAAGAATCATTGGATGCACGTGCTGCCTCCCTGGCCTGCGGGCCATGTACTGACCCGACACCCTTGAGGCTCGCCGTAAGGCGGCACCCGCCGCATCGGGCGGATGCCTTATCTGTCCGCCTCCGGCGGCTTAGGCGCTCATCGGCCCGGCCCCAGCGGCGTTCCTGGCCGGCGCCCGGCGGCGCTCCTGGCCGGCCCGCGGCGCGCTGGCCGGCCGCCGGTGACCGGCGGGAGCATGTGCGTTACATATCCGGGAGCGAATAAACTAAAAACGCCGTGATCTTGGCGCTTCCCTGCAGCTATCGGAGTCTTCCTGTCATGCCTGCCCCTACCGTGCAACTCGCCACCCGCGATGACCTGCGCAATGTCGCGATCGTCGCGCACGTCGACCACGGGAAGACCACCCTCGTCGACGCGATGCTGTGGCAGTCCGGGGCGTTCCGCGCGAACGCCCAGGTAGCCGAGCGGGTGATGGACTCCGGCGACCTGGAGCGGGAGAAGGGCATCACGATCCTGGCCAAGAACACGGCGGTCACGCACGGCGGGCTGACCATCAACATCGTCGACACCCCCGGCCACGCTGACTTCGGCGGCGAGGTCGAGCGCGGCCTTTCGATGGTGGACGGCGTGCTGCTGCTGGTGGACGCCAGCGAGGGACCGCTGCCGCAGACCAGGTTCGTGCTGCGCAAGACGCTGGAGGCCCGCCTGCCGGTGATCCTCGTGATCAACAAGGTGGACCGGCCGGACGCCAGGATCGCCGAGGTGGTCGACGCGTGCTACGAGCTCTTCCTGGACCTGGACGCGACCGAGGCGCAGATCGAGTTCCCGATCGTGTACGCGTCGGCGCGGGCCGGCCGGGCCTCGCTGAACCGGCCCGCCGACGGCACGATGCCGGACTCGCCGGACCTGGAGCCGCTGTTCGCCGCGCTCCGCGCGACCGTGCCGGCGCCGTCCTATGACCCCCACGAGCCACTCCGCGCGCACGTCACCAACCTGGATGCCTCGTCCTACCTGGGCAGGATCGCGCTGTGCCGGGTGTTCAGCGGGACGATCACCCGCGGCCAGCAGGCGGCGTGGTGCCGCCGGGACGGGTCGATCGAGCGAGTGAAGATCACCGAGCTTTTTAGAACGGAGGCCCTGGAGCGGGTGCCTGCGGCGTCCGCATCGGCCGGGGACATCATCGCGGTGGCCGGGATCGGCGAGATCATGATCGGCGAGACGCTCGCCGATCCCGACGATCCGCGGCCGCTGCCGCTGATCACGGTCGATGAGCCCGCCATCTCGATGACCATCGGGGTGAACACCTCGCCGCTGGTCGGCCGGGAGAAGGGCTCCAAGGTCACCGCGCGGATGGTGCGCGACCGGCTGGACCGCGAGCTCGTCGGCAACGTCTCGA
>Ga0302326_10019937_pt1 | contig 13819 bp, 17 predicted proteins | sample Palsa_T0_3_FD_202264 | JGI IMG/M metagenome (GOLD analysis project Ga0302326, IMG submission 202264) | Peat permafrost microbial communities from Stordalen Mire near Abisko, Sweden - Palsa_T0_3 | ecosystem: Environmental > Terrestrial > Soil > Palsa > Peat permafrost | place: Sweden: Abisko... | reverse complement strand
TCCGGGCGTGAAGACGCGCAAGCGCGGCAAGTATGCCGGCAGCGCCGATTCCACGACCTCGCCCGGAGTCTATGGCGGATTCGTCGAGCGCGGCCACGGCGAACCCGGCTATAGCTGGGCCTCGCGCTTCGGCTCGGCAAAGCAACGCCGGCGCACCGGCCGCCAGATCGAACTCGGCTCGCATGACGTTCCCCCGCATCCCTGGCTCAAGCCCGCGTGGGATAGTTCGCAAGACGCGGCCATCGAAGCCGTCGCCGAACATTTCCGCGAAGCGCTCGGCCGAGTAGAGTCACTCGTAACTTAAAACCTCTCACCACAGAGACACAGAGGCACAGAGGAACCCGCAATCTGGGAAGGGACTTGGGGGAGGACTCTCCCAGTTTTCGATTTTCTCTGTGGCTCTGTGCCTCTGTGGTGAATGATTTTTCACAATGTCTAACAACCTCGCAAATCTGATGGTGGGCTTCGGGCTCGATCTTTCTGCGCTGCAGAAGGACGCGCCCGAGGCCTTCCGCATCCTCAATTCTCAGACCATGGGGATGAGTGCGGAGATGAAGCGCGCCTCGCGCGAGGGCGCGGAAAGCTTTCGCCTCATCGATGAGGCGCTGGGCATTCACGTCTCCCGGCCGCTTACCCGCATCCTCACCCAGGAGTTCCCTGCCCTGGCCTCCACGCTGCAATCGCTGCTGGGCGCCGGCGTGATCGGAGCGCTGGGCGTGGCGGCATTCGAGGGCTTCGACAAAGCGGCCAAGTCGATCGAGCGCGCGCAGCATGCGGAAGATGCCCTGGAAGCCTCCACGCGCAAAGTGGGCGAGACCTTCACCGATGCGCTGCAGTCCTACGAGAAGGCCGCGGCACTGCGCGGGCTGAGCGGCCTGGGCAAACAGCTTTTCGAGATCGACTACTCTTCGGTGGAAGAAGGCCGGAAAAAGATCGACGAGCTGGCCAAGGCGATGGAGGAAGAATCGAAAGCCGCGGCCGAGGCGCATAAGTGGACGACGGAGCTGCTGGCCGGCATCGGCAACGCGGTGCATGTGGTCTTCAACTCGCAATCCACGCTTGGCGTTGAGGCGATTGGGAAACAGTTCGCCGAATTCCAGCGGCGCTTCGACGACCTTTCCAAACTCGATGCGCTGTACGGCACGCGCGAGAGCGCCAAGTACGTCGCCGATCAGATCTCCGCGGCCGAAAAATCCGTCGCGACCATGACGGCGATGAAGATCACCACCACAGAAAGTTTCCTGGGCGCGATGAGCGCATTCGTGCCGGCAAGTCATGCGGGGTTCTCGCCGCAACCTGCACCGCAGGTCGGCTTCACCCAGCCGGAGATCGATCGCCAAAAGGAGTTCCTCGATAACCTGCAGAAGATCCAGCAAATACTGACGGCGAGCGCGGGCGATACAAAAGGCCGCGAGAATGAAGCCCTCAAGGCTGATGCCGCTGAGCGCCAGCTCAAAGCGCAGGAAGCGATCTCTTCGCTATACAAGGAAATGGGCAGTTCGCTCGCGAAGCTGCAGCCGGAAACGGATCCCATCAAAAAACTGGATGCGGAGATCTCCGGATTCCGCGCCAAGGCCGAGGCCGACTTCCGCGCCATCGGCGAGTCGGCCGCTTCGGCGCTGCAGGTGCGCGCCGCGCTCGCCGGGCTCGATCAGTACGAGGTCCGACTCGACCGGCTCAAAGTCATGCTGGAAGGCGATCTCGCGAAACAGCAGCTCGACCAGGCCGGCTTCAGCATGCCCAGCGCCACCGCCAAACTTCCGAACGTGGGCAGCACGACGCCGCTGATTCCGCAACTGGGCGACGGCGGCACCGCGGGCGCGCAACTCGACGCGTTCACGAAAGACTTGCCCGCGGAGTTGAAGGCCGCGGCCGCGGCTTATGCCGACGTGGAGACTCCGGCGCAGAAATACCAGCTCGCGCAAAGCGAGCTGAACCTGCTGCTCGAAAAGGGCCTGATCGATTGGGGCGCCTACACCGCCGCGCTGCAGAAGGCCAGCGACGCGATGGTGCAGGGCGATGACCACATCCACAAAATGCAGGAAGACCTGCAGAAACTGCTGGAACGCTCGGACGATGCCAGCGCCGGCGTCCAGGCCTTCTTCAAGCAACTGCAGATCGACAGCTCCGAAAATGGCAAGATGGCGTTCTCTCTGCTGAACACGGGGCTGAAGGGCTTCGAGGACGAACTCACCAAAGCGGTCTTCACTGGCAAAGAGCACTGGAGCGACCTGTTCCGCAGCATGAGCGAAGAAGCTTTCAAGTTCATGCTCAACAAAGACATCGCGAACCTGTTCAAGATGATCGGCGGCACGCCGATCGGGCAAAACCTGGGTGGGATCCTCGGAATAGGCGCGCAACCCGGAGTGCTCCCACCGGGAGCGATGCCGGGCAACCCCACAGTGGCGCTGCCTCCGGGCGTGTTTGGCTCAGGAGTGGAAGCGCTGGCCTCGAGTTCTGGAACGGCCACGGGAGCCGCGGCCGGCGGGACGCTCGCAGCGGCCGCGGGCACGCTGCAGGCCGGATCCACCACTTTGATGACGGCCGCGACCGCGTTGCAGGCCGCGGCCACCGGCCTGCAAGCCAATGGCGGCGGTTTTTCCAGCTTCATCCCCGGCGGAGGCGGTGGCAATGTTGACGCTTTCGCCAGTGGCACCGATGACGCTCCGGGTGGTTTTGCCTGGGTAGGTGAGCGCGGCCGGGAGCTGGTGGGTCTTCCCGGAGGAAGCTCAGTGACGCCGGCGGAGTCGTTGCGATCGGGCGGCGGCGACAACCACTATTACGATATGCGCGGCTCGATCGTGAGCGAGGAAGTGATGAAGAAGGCGGATGCCGCGCGCATGATGAACGCTGCGAAGCCGGGTTGGATCGGCGAAGCGCTCGCCAATTTCAGCGCGATCCAGGAGCACACTGCGGGCGCGGGACGCTAGCGAGTAACCAGCCAGATGACGATGCCGAGCGCGGCCGGCAGCGCCACAAACCAGATGATTAGATTTCGCAAAAGGTACTTCGCATCCGCGGAGACTTCGGTGCGCGGATCGAACGGGAGCGCCACGGGCATGGCGTCGCCTCGCGCAGCTTCTTCTTCGTCGAGCTTTGCGCCCGGCCTTTCATTCAGCCATTCTTTTACGGTTGCCAAGTTCGAACCTCCTTTTTCACGGCTTCGCCGCGGTCCAGTTCCCTTGAGGATCAACCGTCCGCGCCGTGTGCGCCCTTCGATCCTTCCAATCGGCCATGATCGCTTTGCAGCCGTCCTTCATCACGCGAGACACTCTGCCTTGCTTGCTCGCGAAGATCACGGTTTTGTCCGAGCGCAGAACCATCGAACGCGTTCCCACGCTGCCGCCGTACCCCGCGGCCTGATTCAGCAGCAGCACATAGTCGAAATGCGCGCCGGTACCGTCCACCGTCACCGAAATTTCAGGGCACGAGTCGAGGAGTACTTGGGCCATCTCCATCGTCTTGTCATGTTTGGCGACGGAAGCGCCGCCCACCGCGACGCCGCCAAGAGCGAAGGCGCTGCTGTTGGCAGAGACGCCCTGATCGCCATTGATGTAAACGGTGGGACCTTGGGCAGAAGCGGCGATTGGAAGCAGCACAGCGAGCGCGAGGACGTAAGAGCGCATGCGAACCTCCAGCGCCCAGCATGATTCCACGTTCGCCCGCAGTGGTCAACCCCACCAAAGAGCCATAGCTTGACGAGAACCCCATCTTACCTTCGCTGCGATCGAGCCGTGCTGGATGCGCGCCGGCTGGTCGCGCGCGCGCAGCCCTGCCAGCTCTACCAGTTCTGCGATCCGTTCGATACCTACAATTCCGCGGCGCTGCTTTATGAGTTCGTTCAAGGCACCATCACCTTTAGCAGCTCTTACTCGCGCTTCGCGCCTCCGGCGGGGCTGCCCGGCCAGGGCGTAAAGTTCGCCGGGAACTCGTTCTTTCGTAAGAACCTGAGATCGAATCAGCAAACCCTGATCATCAAGGTCGCCCTCAACCTTGCCACCCTGGGGAGTCTCAGTTCGTTCGGCGCTCCGGCAGTTTGCGCCTGGGACAATGGTACTGCTCAATGGAGCCTAGCTTTTTTCCCCACCGGGGCGATTGCCATCAAGCAGGGCGATGGCGGCTCTTCAATTCTGGCTACCACCGGTCCGGGAGTAATTGCCCCCGGGTATTTTGGCGTCGAGGTCGAAGTGAGCATCAGTTCCTCGGCTGGGACGGCGCAGGTATGGCTGAATGGCGTTCAGGTGCTGAGTGCCACCGGGCTCAACACGCAGCAGAGTTCCAATGCCTACGCAAACCAGGTTTCAGTGGGCGATCTTTTTAACTATGGGTTGGCAAACATGCTGGCCGACGACTTCCGCGTGTGGGATAACACCGGCTCCGTCTGCAACGCTCCGCTTGGCACCGACAGCCGGCTGATCGCGAAGCTCCCGAGCGGTGTGGGAGCGGTGACGCAATGGACTCCGAACGGCGCGGCGGCAAACTGGCAATGCGTCGACGACAATCCGCCCGATGGCGACAGCACTTACGTATCGTGCTCGACGGTGAGCGATGACGACGCTTATAGCATGCCCAGCGCGGGGTTCACGGCAGCTCCGGTCATGGTGATCGCGCGGTCTTATGCGCGCAAAGACGATGGCGCGACCCGCAGCATGCAAGTGGGCGTCGACAGCTCCGGGTCCGCTCTCTCGGGCGGGAATTTCACCCTGGGATCCACCTACGCATTTATCGACGGCGACTGCAGCTCGGAAGATCCGCACACGCTGGCTGCGTGGACGGCCGCGGGCGCCGACGCTGCGCAACACTGGAAGCAGGAGACGGCCTGAGCGCGGCGCCGGCAAGCTTCCCATGGCGATTCGCGACACGCAGGACTGCCTGATCTTCGAAGTGCCCACGCTGGGCGCGGGCCTCATCCGCGACACGCAAGACTCCCTCATCTTCGAGATTCCCTATACTCCCGTGATCCCGATCACTTATCCCGTGCTGCCGCCGGCCATCAGCGGCATCGGCCCTTCGGATTTCAATATGGCGCTGAGCATCAAGGTTGGAGAGTCGGTTTCCGACTTCACCGGAGCGGAACAGGAATTCGCCTGGCCCGGCGACATGTTCACCATCGACGCCACGATGCCGCCCATGCTCGCGGCTCAGGGCGAGCAGTGGATGGCCTGGATCGATTCGCTGTTCGGCAAGTACGGCTATTTTCTGATGCCGGACTATAACCGGCTCACGCCGCAAGGGCCGATGAGCGGAGCTCCCGTGGTGAATGGAGCGAATGCCGCGGGCTCGAACACGCTCAACATCCGCGGCGCCGCGGCTTCGGTCACGAACTGGGCGCTCGCCGGCGACTACCTGCAGATCACCGCATTCAATTCCGCGCTGGGTTTCAACGTGCAGCGGCTCTATCGCATTCTGCAGAACGCATCGAGCCTCGGCTCCGGAGACGTGACGGCCTACATCCGTCCCAGCTTGCGCGAGCCGCTGAGCGATGGCACCGCGATCGTGACCGCCAACTGCGCCGGCACGTTTCGCCTGGCCAGCAACAAATCTTCCCGGCCGGTCGACAAGAACCGGGTGTATACCATTAAGTTCACGGCGCGCGAGGCGCTGCTGCAATGAGTGGAGAGTCCCGAGTACCGAGTACCGAGCGAGCCCCGTCCCCATTCGCGGGATCGCCAGAGGAGTGCGCGCTCGGCCGCAGGTGCTATGACGCCTTCGCCGGCGCGATGGCGGAGTGGGCGCCATCGGCTCCGGAGTGGAGCAAGCTCTCGATCCGCGTGCAGCGCGGCTGGATCGCCGCCGCCAAGGCCGCGCGCGCAGCATAGCTTTGCGGAAAACGACCAGCTCGCCGGCAGGCCCGGATCCATCGAAACCCGCTGGCGCCGACCCCGCATGAACACAAGCGATTCCTTGACTAAAGCCAGAAGCTAAGAGCTAGAAGCCAGAAGCCGCTTTTTCTTCCCGTGCCACGCAATCTTTCACCCAACTTCATCGCCCAGCTGGGATCGAGCGGCATGGCCGCGCCCATCCGGTTTGCGATGTTCGAGTTCGCCAACGAGACGATCTACGTTTCCGACGGCATCGGCATCACGACTCCCGCGGGGCCAGCCTACTCTCCGCTTTCCACGTTCCCTTACGGCCAGAGTTTTATCGGGATGGGATGGCTGGGCAAAGTCTCCACGGTGCCGCAGACCACGAAAGCGCAGGCGCAGAATGTAACCTTCTCGCTCTCAGCGCTGGTCACGGAGCTGCTGCAGGATTTCATCGGCCAGGTGCGCCTCACCGGCACAGCAACTATGTGGCTGGGTTATTTCGACCCCACCACTGGCGACGTGATTGCGGACCCGGTGCAGATCTTCGCCGGAGGGCTCAGCGTTCCCACTACCACCGATGACGGCGCAACCTCGACCGGTTCGGTCACCGCGGAGAACCCGCTGCTGCGCGGCAACCAGGCGCCCAACCGGCGCTTTGACGATGCCGACCAGCAAATCTACTACCCCGGCGACCTCGGCTTCAGCTTTGTCGACGCGCTGGGCAACCTCACGCTCTTCTGGCCTTCGCCCTACGCCAGCGGCTCGCCTTACCCGATCAGCATGGGCGTGATCCCCAACGGCGCGGACGTTGCCGTGGGCGGCACGATCCAGATCTACACGCAAATCAATTACTCGGATGGCAGCTTGAAGAAGATGCCCGGATCCACCGGCAGCGGTCCCGATTTCACCTTATGTGCGGCCTCGAGCAACCCGGCCGTGGCCACCGTCGATAGCGGCCTCCTGGTCACCGGCATCGCTCCAGGCAAGTGCAGCATTATGGTGCGCGTGCCCACTCCGCTGAACCTGCCCTTACTGCCCCTCCAAATTCCCGGCGGCCAGTATCGCGCCGCCTGCGCGCTGATCGTGCACAACTAGAAATGGAACGGCACTACCAATGGCCGCGCCGGCTGCATCAGCTTATCTCCACGTCACAGGCGGTGACGTTCGCCTGGGGAACTTACGACTGCGGGCAGTTTGCGGCGCGCTGGATCCGCGAAGCCACCGGCGTCGACGTGGCTGTGGCTTACCGCGGGAAGTACACGGACGAAGCCGGGGCTGAAGCGCTCTTCCTGAATGGAGGCTCCTCGCCTGCAGCGCTCGGCGATTTTGCCGCGGCGATCGCCGCCGCGAATGGCATGGCCGAAGTGAGGCCGGTGACTCTCGCGCGGCGCGGCGATGTGGTGTGGGTGGATAACGGCACTCCGAAGAATCCGAGCACATACGGCGCGCTCGGCGTGGTGAGCCTCGACGGCCGCCACGCCGTCTGTATGTCGGCCATCGGACTGAAGCGCGTACACATGCACCGCTGGCGCCGCGCCTGGAAAGTTTGAATGTCGAAGACCGTTGAAGAAGTCGGGCTGATCGTCGGCGGCATCGGGCTGGCTCTCGCTTCCGGGCCGGTCGGGCTCATCGCGCTGCAGGGCAATGTCGCGGTGATGAACGCCATGATCGGCATAGGCCTCACCACCGCGCTCACCGGCGTGGGGCTGGCGTTGCGCCCCAACCTGCCCGCGGTGGGCGCTGCCAACACGCTCAACTTCACCAGCGGGCCTTCGCCGCGGCGCGTGGGCTACGGGCGCTCGCTCACGCCGCAAATGCCGCCCACCTATGCCAGCTTTCCTCCATCTCAGAACGTCCTCACCACCAACGAGTACCTGCACCTGGTCTACACGCTCACGGGGCATGAGATCTCGAGCTTTGACGCCGTGATGATCAATGGCTCGGTCTACAACTTTGGCACCGACCTGCTCTACGATCCCGCCGGCGCGGGCGACACCCTCTGGCACGTCTACCCAGACGGCAACTCCACCGCCAACGATTTTTACTGGCAGCACATGTTTTTCGAGTTCGATTTTGGCCGCGACTGGGGCGCCCAGCCTTTCCCGAACCTGGCCGCGAGCGACCCCACGTGGACTTCCGCCTGCCTGCAGCATGGCTGCGCCAAGGTGCACGTGCTCTGCCGCTACGATTCCGGGTGGACGGCCGTGTTCCCGAGTGGGCAGATCCCGAACATTCAATTCCTCATCACCGGCAAAAAGCTGCTCGACCCGCGCGTGGTCACCGCCTGGGCCTCATTGAGCGGCTACGTGAAGTACAACTACATCGTCGACAACAATGGCACCGTGTGGGTGCAGCAAAATTCTTCTGGAACCTCGGGAGCGAGCCGCCCCAACTTCGAAGCCAATGACAGCAGCGGCTTCACGCTGGGCGATGGAGGGCTGAGCTGGCGGAGTTCCGGCGAAGGCATGACGACGATTTCGTTCTGCGCCGACAGCAACCCCCAAGGGCACCTGCTGAACGGGCGACTGGTCAACGACGCATGGATTCCAAATTTCGCCGTAAACCAGTATGCCATTATCGAAGCGCCGCTCGGCTATCTGCAGCAGGCGACGGTGGCCGGCGGAACTACCGGCGCGAGCGAGCCCAGCAACTTTTCTGAAAACGTCGGCGGCATAACCACCGACAATGCGCAGACCTGGGTGTGCCTGGGCCGCTCGTGGAATGCGATCAACCCATCGAACCCCGCGCTGGTGGTGAACGACTATTTGCAAAACAGCGACTATGGCTTTGACGCGCCCGCGGCCACGATCGATGCATCGGCGACGATTGCCGCGGCCAACGTGTGCGAAGAGCAGCAGCTCATCATCTGGAACGCGGATGGCACCAAGGTTTATGAGAACCAGTACGCCTGCGACGGCATATTCGACTTCAGCTCCACGCGCTTCGACGTGCTCACCGCGCTCTGCGGGTCGATGGCGGGCTGGTGCGTGCCTCCGGGAGATCTCTGGCGCATATTCGCGGGAGCCTACCAGACGCCGACCATCGCGCTGGGCGACAGCGACATGCGGGGGCCGGTCAAGGGCGACTGGCGGCTCCCGGTGGACAAAGTGCTCAACACGGTGGGCGCAAGCTACGTTCCGGCATTCCTGCCCACCAACCCCGGCGGCGCCACCTCGCTCACGCAGGTGCCAGGCACGTGGCAGTCGCAGAGCGCTCCGGAGTACCAGGCGAACGGCCTGGCCGGCAAACCCAATTATTTGAACAGCGAAGACGGCGGCCAGATCTTGCGGCAGAAGATTCAGCTGGATTTCACCACGTCGCTGTGGATGGCGCAGCGCCTGGAAAAAATCACGATGATGCGCACGCGCTTCCAGCAGACCTTTGCGCTGCCCTGCAAGTCGATCGCATTGCAGCTCGAGGCCGGCGACAGCTTCAGCTGGACTCATGTGCGCTGGGGCATCGAGGCCGCAACCTTTGAGGCCACGCAGTGCGGCATCACCTGGGAGGGTTCCGGGGGCGGCGCCAGCGGCGGCGCGGAAAATGACGTGCCGGTGATCGGCGTCGACCTGATCGCGCGGCAAACGGATCCGTCGATCTACGAATACCAGGGTCCGACGTCGGCGGGCGACTATGGCGAGTACTCGCCTTATGGGATCACGGGCGTGATGACGGGAGTGGAGTAGTTCTTCACCACAGAGGCACAGAGACACAGAGAACCCCAATCAACCTGTACGGGCGCTCCCGATTTTCCTTCGTTTTGGCTTTCTCTGTGTCTCTGTGGTGAAGAAAAAGGTTTTGCCATGAACGATCTGCAGCGACAATTCCTCGATGCCGCGACCGCGCAGGCGGTGAAGGCGAACCATCCTTTCCCGCAGATGGCCGCGTGTGAAGCCGCTCTGGAGTCGACGTGGGGCCACAGCGAGCTCGCGCGCGAAGCGAACAATCTCTTCGGCATGAAGCAGCACTCGCACCCGCTGGGTGACACGATGAATCTGCCCACGCGCGAGTGGGAAGGCTCGGCGATCGATGGCCGCTGGATCCAGACCACGGCCGCATGGGTGAAGTATCCGGACTGGCGAGCCTGCTTTTGCGATCGCCTGGCCACGCTCGAGCGCCTGGCAAACAGATATCCGCACTACGCGGCCGCGCTGAAGGCGACGGACGCGCGCACTTATATCACCGAGGTTTCGAAGAGCTGGTCGACGGATCCGCTCCGCGGCGCCAAATGCCTCGATGTCTACAACGAATTCATTTCCCCACCGGCGGCCCAACCGCAAGCCTAGAAACAGTTTCACCACAGAGCCACAAGAGACCACGGAGGACTTTCCATGCAAACGCTGAAGAAGTACTGGCCGTCGATCGCTCACGCCGCGGCCGTCGCAATTCTGTTCCTTAATCCATCGGTGCAGCAGTTCGCTGTGACGCACGCCGCCTATGCCGCGCCGATCGCGCTGCTATGGGGCTGGGCCCTGCACCGCGCGCAGTCGCCCGTGCAGAAGTAAGAGGCTTCGCTGTCAGTCAGTCGTCACGCGGTAGAAGAAAGGCCCGTGTCTCTGTGCCTCCGTGGTTGAGTGACTTTCCATGGACCCACTCGGCGATCTCGCGGCGTTCGTGCTCGGCCGCATCAAGCAGGGACTCTACGCGCAATGGCTGAAGTTTCTGTTCGAGCTGGGCTTCTCGGCCGTGGTGTCGTTTCTGGTGATGACCGGCATTCCGCTGGTGGCGGGCGAGAGCGCGGGCTTTGCGATCGGCGACGGGATGCTCTGGGCGGGCATGGCCATGGTGTACCTGTTCCGCCGCGAGCGCTCGAAGCTCACCGCGGGCATGATCGTGGCGCTGCCCGGCGACGAAGCCGCAAAGGAATTAGCCGCAAGCTTTCAAACGATTGAAAAAACCGACAAGGAGAAATAACAGCCATGGAACCGAGTGTCTTCGTGAAGGACGTGGAAGTGGGAGCCGCGAAGCTCCTGAATTTTCTAACCAAAGCCGAAAAGGTCACCCCGCGCGCGGCCGCCGCGATCGCCGTCGTGCTCGGAGCCGCCGACAAAGCCATCACGGACGGAACCGGCGCGGCCGCGGCCGGCGGATTGAACATCCTGCTCGATGAGCAGACTGCCGCGGATCTGAAGGCCGTCTGGTCCGACGTGAAGTCGGACATCGCCGAGCTGGGCATCAAGCTTTAAGCGGGTTCATGCGATGACCAACTGTCGCGATTGCGGATCGTGGGGACACCGCGCCCGCAGCCCGGAGTGTCCCTACCGCGAGACGATGAAGCGGCAGGATCCTTTCCGCCTGGATCCGCCGCGGCCGCGCGATGCCGAGTCGCGCCCGCTCGACCCCGCCGCGCGCGACGCGACGGCGCACACCGTGTTTCTGCCGGGCAGCGCCTAGCCGTGCACGGCTAACTGGCTTCGGGCAGCGCGGGCACTTTCAGCATGCCTGTAGTCAGCGTTTTGTCGGTCACCGAGCCCGGCATGGGGCGCAGTTGCGCTCCGGGATTTTCCAGGTGGAATTGCGCGGCCGCGAGGATCTCCGGATTTTTTTTCAGGATGTCCTTCAGCATGTCCCACACGTTGATGTTGAATTGCCCGTCGGGAGTGGGACCGAGACCGAGCGAGGCGCCGCAAGTGACACAGAAAACGCTGCGAACTTTCTTGGAGCGTGAGCGCGGGCGAAACCCCACCGTGACGATCTCCTGATAGACGGCGAGGCACTGGTCCCCCGTCATGTTGATGCCTCCCGAAGCGCGCAATCCGCGGCCGCAACGGACGCAGTGCTGAATCTCCCGCTCGCTCTTCATGCTTTTCTCCTTAGCCGTGCACGGCTGGTGAAAACACTCTAGCAGACACCGCTTAAGCCGGAACCATTCTGGTAAACAGACTATGACAGAGAACGCAGAAAAACTCGCGGCGCCGCTGCCGGCGGAAGTCGATTCGAAGGCCGAAGCGTTTCACCAGCTCGAGGTCGACCTCAAGAAGGCGAATGACGAACTGTCGACTCTGCGCAGAGAGATCGGGGCCAAGGAAGCCGCGCTGATCGATCTCGTGAGATCGTGCGGCAGTCCGCATTTCCTGAAGTCGAAGATCCTCCACGGCATCGTGTGGGAGATGGTCGCAACGTTCTCGCAGTACACCACGCAGGACTCGGCCGCGGTCGAGCGGTTTCGCCTGGCGCTGGTCAAGGCGAAGAAGACGCGGCTGCTCAAAAAGATTTTCACTGAGGACGTGCGCTGGACGATGCGGTCGAGCGCCGCGGAGATTGTGAAGACCGAGAAACTCTCGCCGACGCTGATGAGCCTGCTGCTGCTGTGTTCCGTGACCCAGGACAAGAAACCGTCGCTCGACGTGCGTCCGAAGAAAAAGGCCGCGGCATTAAATCAGGCCTGATCTCCCGCCGCTGAGATCGGCCCGCGCCGGCTGCGCTGTGATGTTGTAACCGCGGCAGAGCCCGGCCTGGGCATAGTCCAACATGGCGGCGACGGTGGGCTCGCAGCCATCCTTCCAAAAAAGTTCAAGCACATAGTCGCCGAGCCGGAGCACCGGCGGGCTCGCGGATCCCGCGGAATCGAGCAGCGACCGCTTCCACTCGTCGAAGGCGATCGGCATAGGGTTCTCCCTCCTTCGCAACGTTTGAGGGAGATCATGGCAGTTTGCCTCGCCTTGAATCTGTTCGATTTTGCTCACTCGGTTCTTGCCCGGCCCGCGCGGGGCCGCGTTAGAGCCTCTCCAGGCGGGTTTCTCAGGGCGGCTGGGCATCTGCCTCCAGAAATCATTCCGCCCGGCAGCAGGGCGCCCGCGCCTGTTTCAATTCACCTGAATTGGAATAAGGCCTTTTTGCAGCGAAATTTTACTGATGAGTTAACAGGGATCTGAGAATGGACCTGGTCGCACTCTACGCACGGGTTTCGAAGGACATCTGCCGGACCTGCGGCAAGGCAGAGGCCCGTCACAATCCCACGATCGATCACGAGTTCAAGGGCCAGGATCCGGAGGCCCAGCTGCAGCCGTTGCGCGAGATGTGCCGCACGCGGGGCTGGACAATCGTGCACGAATACGTCGACGAGGGATGGAGCGGAGCGTCGGAGTCGCGTCCGGCTTTCGATGAGTTGATGGCCGCGATCGCGGCGACGGATCCGAAGAAGCCCGACACGCGGAAGTTTGACGGTGTGGTGGTGTGGAAGTTCGATCGCTTCTTTCGCTCGACGCCGCATATGCTACAGGTGCTGGATACTTTTAACGCAAAGCGCCTTGAGTTCCTCTCACTCACCGAAGCGATCGATACATCGACGCCGATGGGTCGCCTGGTGTTCACCATCCTGGCGGCGATCGCAGAATTTGAACGCAACCTGATCGCCGAACGGATCCGCAATGGCATGAAGAAAGCCGGCGCGAAAAAACCCGGCCCAAAGATCGGAGAGCGCGGCCCCTCGCGTTCAACGATGTGGAGACGGGCGCAGAGTGCAACGCCGCGACCGCAACTTTCGCCCCTCGACCGCTTCAAAGTGAGCGAAACGGGAGAAACGTTCCAAGGAGGCGCCCGGAAACCAGGGCTCGCTCGACGACAGCCCGACTCAGGTCAAGGTTGGGATTTGCCCTGAGAAAAGCGTTCCGGTGCAGGGGGATGATTTCGTGGGCTCGCTCGTGAAAGTGTAGTGGGAGCGGCGGCCGCGCGAGCTCGCGCGGGAAGCTGAAGACGCGAAACGGAAAAATCCGCACCGCCGCGGCCGCAGCGACGCCGCCCACTGTCGCTCGTAAGAACGTTCGCCGATCAATCCTTCGCCTCTGCTCCATGCGCTGATATTACCCGCTTTTGTTTTTTCCCGCCTCTGATTTTTTTTCTCTCCCCGCTCGCCTCCTGCCTGTAGTTTTCCATCCGGACTTTGGCCCTCGCGTTGCTTTGCCGTTTCGACAGGCAAGGGGTTGGGGCTGTTGTTGGGGTTGCACGTCCAAAGAATTGCCGTTTTAGGTTCCAGATCGCGCGCGGGGTTGTGCGCGCCTCCGCAGAACTGCGTG
>Ga0302326_10019934_pt1 | contig 13821 bp, 12 predicted proteins | sample Palsa_T0_3_FD_202264 | JGI IMG/M metagenome (GOLD analysis project Ga0302326, IMG submission 202264) | Peat permafrost microbial communities from Stordalen Mire near Abisko, Sweden - Palsa_T0_3 | ecosystem: Environmental > Terrestrial > Soil > Palsa > Peat permafrost | place: Sweden: Abisko... | reverse complement strand
GCCGCCCTGTCCCGCGCCGTAAATCGATAGTCCAGTTCGTGACCCTGCACACACTTTTGACGGCCGGTCCGTACGTCATCGCACACAGCGCGGTCGCAACAGCGCGGTCGCAACAGCGCCGCCGGTGCCGTATTATGTGCGATAGCGAACAGACGCCATGCCGCGTCTTTGCAATCGTTGGCCTGCAAGTTCACGCCCAAGGAAATCCGCGTGGCCAGCGGTTCATGCTACACGAATTCCTCACCACCAATCGCGACCAGCTGATTGAGCGGTGCAGGCTCAAGGCCGCTCACAGGTCCACGCGACCGGTGAGCGAGCTCGCGTTCGCCTACGGCATTCCCTTATTCCTCAGTCAGATCATCAAGACACTCGAGGTGGAGCAGACTGCCGAGCCGATGCGCAGCCGCAAGGTGTCCGGACACTCGGGCGGCGGCCAACAATCGCTATCGGAAATCGGTGCCAGCGCCCGTCAACATGGACACGAATTGTTGCAGCGCGGATATACCGTCGACCTGGTGGTTCACGACTACGGCGATCTGTGCCAGGCCATCACCGATCTGGCCTTCGAAGAGAATGCGCTGATCGAAGTGGATGAGTTTCGGACACTCAATCGTTGCCTCGACAACGCGATCGCCGATTCCGTCACTGAATTCGCCTACGAGCGCGATCGCTTGGGAGCCGATCGCGGCGCCGAGGCGTTTCACGAACGCCTGGGGGTGCTGGCGCATGAAGTGCGCAACCTGATCACCACGGCCACGCACGCCATGACGGCCATCAAGTCCGGCCATGTCGGCCTGACCGGCCCGACCGGCGCCGTGCTGAACCGCTGCCTGACCGGACTGAGCGCTCTGGTGGATCGCTCGCTCGAGGACGTGCGCCAGGGTGGGCCGGTGCCTGTGCGACAGCAACTGATCAGCCTCAGCGACTTCATCGCCGATGTGCAATTGTCGGCCAGGCTCGAAGCGCGCTCTCGCGAGTGCGTGTTCACGGTCTCCCGGGTCGATCCGCGGCTGGCTGTGGCCGCCGATCGGGACCTGCTGTTCTCGGCAGTAGCCAACCTGCTGCAGAATGCGTTCAAATTCACCGCGCACCGCACCGAGGTGTCGCTGAACGTCTACGCCACCGCCGACCGCATTCGAATTGATGTCGAAGATAACTGCGGCGGCTGGCCGCAGGGTGACGCGCAGCACATGTTCCAGCCCTTTACCCAGGGAGCGCAGGACAAATCAGGCCTCGGGCTGGGACTGGCGATCTGCCGTCGCAGTGTCGAGGCAAACCACGGCGTACTGAGTGCACGCAACGTGCCCGGCACCGGCTGCGTGTTCACGATCGACCTACCGCGGCATCTGATCGCCGAGAAATTCTTCCGGCTCTAATGTTATGTACCGCACAGAAGGAACCTGCGCTGGCGGCGTAGCGTCGCGAGCCTGAATCCGCATCTTCCCACGGGCGTCGTTTACCACACTCAAGCGAGCGCTCGGACGGGTTCAGCATGGGCTCGTTGGCCACACCAACGAGCCCTTTTTTACCTGCTCAGGATTTCGGCAGTTCCGGTAGCAGGCGATCCGACTCCCTCTTGACCACGGCGTAACATTCGCAGGCCCGCGCCTCGACCCCTGCACGATCCAGTACCGCGATGCGGCCGCGACTGTACTGGATTAAACCCGCTTCCTGCAGCTTTCTGGCCGCCTCGGTCACGCCTTCTCGTCGCACCCCGAGCATATTGGCGATCAATTCCTGCGTCATGACCAGCTCGTTGGTGGGCAGGCGATCGAGGCTCAACAGCAGCCACCGGCACAGTTGCTGGTCCAGCGAATGATGTCGATTGCAGACCGCCGTCTGCGCCATCTGCGTCAGCAATGCCTGCGTATATCGCAGCAGCACATGCTGCATGGCGCCCGCGCGCATAAATTCCGACTTCAACATCTGCGGTTCCAACCGGTATGCATGGCCGGCACTCTGCACCACCGCCCGGCTTGGCGTGGTGTCGCCGCCCATGAACAGGGAGATGCCGATGAGGCCGTCATTGCCCACGACGGCGATCTCGGCCGAAGACCCGTCGCCCATGACATACAACAAAGAGACAATCGAATCGATCGGGAAATACACGTGGCGCAGCGCGACCCCGGATTCGTACAGCGCCTCGCCCAAAGGCAGGGGAACCAGTGTCAGATTCGGCTGCAGGCGTTCAAATTCGGTCTTCGGTAGTGCGGCTAACAGGTGGTTATTTCGAGGATTCATTCGCGTGCACGGCAACAGACCCGTGCCAATGGAGGGCTTTCCGATTGACGCACAATGTCGAGCCGGCCTCGATCCGGCAACTGTCAGTTGTTACAGCTTGACATCTCGGAGCATGCCGGCTGCCGTCAGCTCACGGGCTCTATGCGCACCGCCGTACCGTACGCCAGCACCTCGGTCATTCCCGCACCAATCTCGGTGGCATCGTAGCGCACGCCGATGATGGCATTGCCGCCCATCTCTCTGGCGTGCACGAGCATGAGTTCATAGGCATCGTCGCGTGCGCGCTCGCACAATTGTGTGTACAGCGAGATGTTGCCGCCGAACAGGCTCTGCAGCCCCGCGCCGATCGAGCCGACGATGCTGCGCGATCGCACGATGATCCCGCGAACCACGCCGCAGTTCTCGACCACGCGATAGCCGGGCAGTTCAAACGCGGTGGTGACTTTGTCGCTGAAAATGGCCATGGTTTCCTCGCTGCTGCGCCCCCAGAATACCGTAGTCGACAAGTCGCCGATGACCGCCGACCATAGGCCGACTCATCGCTACGAGGTGCCGCTATGTCCGTCCGCTACCGCAGCCCGACCCTCGCCCTTGCCTGCAGCCTGCTCGCGGGCTGTTCGAGCACGAGCCATCCGCACAGCGCCCATTCGCCGTCCAAGAGCGAAATCAGCGCCCACGATCAGGTTGTCGGCACCGAACGCGCCTTCGCCAAGACCATGGCGGATCGGGACTTCAAGGGCTTCTCGGGCTTTTTGTCCAGTGAAGCCATTTTCTTCAGCGGCAGCACGGTCGAGCATGGCTCTGCGGCCATTGAAGCTGCCTGGAAACCGTACTTCGTGGGTGCCGCGGCGCCCTTCTCCTGGATACCCGACAATGTCCAGGTATTGCCCTCGGGCAAGCTCGCCTTGAGCACCGGCCCGGTTTATATCCAGGGCAAGGAGGTCGGACGCTTCAATTCCATCTGGCGGCTGGACTCCGCCAACACCTGGCACATTGTGTTCGACAAGGGCGAGGCGGTCTGCAGTGCCAAGCCTTGACTAGCGAGCGCGTCCGAGTCGTCGCCTGAGCGCGGCGATCAGCTCATCGAGCTCCTCGATATGCAGCACGGCGCCGCAGCCGAGAAAGACCAGCGCGCCCAGGACCACCGTCGCCAGCAGTGCAATGAGCGTGTGCACGAACAGCTGCGTGGCCCAGGCGGCCAGCAGCCAATATGATGAGGCAGCGCACAATGCCACCAGGGGGATCGAGGCCAGCGCCACTTTGCCCAGCATGCCGAGCATGCGCCGCGACTCCAGACCCCGCAGATGCCGGCGCATAAGCGCGTACAGCACCAGAAAATTGCAGCTCGCGACGCAGCCGGTCGAGAACGCCAGACCCCGGTGGCCCCAGCCGAGACTGAACGTGAAGATCCAGTTGAACACCAGGTTCAACGCCACGGCCAGAAAGCTCACGAACATCGGAGTCTTACGCTGATCGAGCGCATAGAACGCGCTCACCAGCACCTTGAGAGCGGCGTAACCGGCCAGACCGATGGCGTAGTACCGCAGCGCGCCGGCAGCCTGCGCCGCATCGTAGGCGTTGAACCTGCCATGCTGGTAGAGCACCGAAATGATCGGTTCAGCCAGCATCATGAGCCCGATCGTAGCGGGCACCGTCAATAGAAACGCCAGGCGCATGCCGCGCGAGAGCTCGGAGCGAAAAGCGTCCATTTGACCCGCCACCACCAGGCGTGACAGCAGCGGCAAGGTGACGGTTCCGAGCGCGACCCCGAATAGCCCCAACGGCAGCTGCATGAGCCTGAATGCGATCGAGAGCCAGAATATCCGGCCGTCCCCAAGAGTTGAGGCAAACATCGAGTTGACCAGCACGTTCACCTGCGTGGTGCTGGCGGCGATCACCGAGGGCCCCATGAGCAGCAGAATCGCGCTCACGCCTGCATCGCGCCACTGCAAATCGGGACGGAATCGATAACCCAGACGTGCCAGCGACGGCAGCTGTACGCCCAATTGCAGCGCCCCGCCAATCAGCGTGCCGATGGCAAGTCCGATCAGCGCGCGTGGCCCGAAATGCGGATCGATCCAGGCGCCGAGAATTACCCCACCGACGATCGAGCCGATATTGAAGAAGCTCGAAGCCATGGCGGGCATGCCGAACACACTCTTGGCATTGAGCATGCCCATGACCAGTGCGGCCAGGGAAACCAGCAGGATGAACGGGAACATGATGCGTGTGAGCTGCACGGTCAGTGCTGCCTTGTGCGGCTCGAAGCCCGGCGCGATCAGCGCTACCAGCTGCGGCGAGAACACCATGCCTGCCAGACACAAGACTCCGAGCACCAGCGCCGTCAGTGTCGCGACCTTGTCGGCCAGCCGCCAGGCAGCGTGGTCGCCGCCGCGCGCAATGGTCTTGCTGAACGTGGTCACGAATGCTGTCGATAGCGCGCCCTCGGCGAACAGGTCGCGCAGCAGATTGGGGATGCGAAACGCCGCGGTGAAGGCATCCATGGCGCCACCGCCGCCAAACAATGCGGCACACACCACTTCACGCAGCAGTCCGAGCACGCGGCTGCACATGACGGCCAGGCCGATGACGCCTGCGGCCTTGGTGTTCAACCGCTCGGTACGGCTATCGAGTTCGGATGGCGGATTCGGGCCGGCGCCCGCTGTCATGAGTGCGGTACTTGCCGGGCGAATGCCAGGCGCGCGCGCAGCAGCAGGCTCACCAACATCAGCGTCACGATGCTGGCGCGCATGCCAACGATCGCTACTCTGTCGAGCCAGATGCCCGCGGGCAGCGACGCCAGTCCGGCAGGCTGTGCATGCCAGAGCGAAGCGGGTATCGCCAGCAGCGGCAACACAAAGTACAGACCGATCCAACACAGACGCTCGGCCAGGTGCAGTCGCCGCGGCGGGTGGCGCGACGGACCGCTCGGCGTATGACGCAGCCAAAGCACCACCGCGACAATCACAATGACCAGGCCGATGATACTGCTGCCGTATTGCGCCCAGCGGTAGAGCTGCAACGTGTGGCCATCCAGTTCCGGGGCAAATTCGTTCAACACCGGAAACATGCGCACACCGGCCGCGTTTTCGTGCGTGAACGTGTCCCAGAGCAGATGCGTCACGGCGCCGAGCAGTATCGCCAGCGCGGCGTAGAACCAGCTGCGTAAGCTCATCATCGGCGGGGCCGCGGCGTCCGCCGCACGCAGCCGCGCATAGGCGCCATCGGGCACAATCTCCATGACGGCCGGCTTGATCAGTGCCAGCGTGAGCGCATAGGCCGCCAGCCCCATGGGCAGGCAATAACTGAATAGCCCCGGCAGGCTGTGGGTGTGAAAGCGGGCCGGGGACCCGGGCAGCAGTAAGCCGAAATCAGGCACCATGCTGCCAATGACGGCGGCGGAAAATACATGCGCGCGCGACAGCGCACGATATCCCGGCAATACCGCGGCCACGTGCGAGACCGTAAAGGGCATGGCGCCTCAACTACCCCAGTCGCGCACGACGCCGCTGCGTTCCAGGCGCCGGGAGGCGGCGCTGTTCTGAGGCTCGGCGGTACCGACATAGACAAAGCCGAGGCTGCGTTCATCGGCGGCGAATTCCAGAGCCTGGGCGATCTGCACGTCATAAGCGTTAGGGCCGGTAAGCCAGATCGCGCCATAACCTTGGGCGTGAAAGGCGTTGAGCAGATTCATGACGCCGGCGCCGGCGGCCAGCAGCTGCTCGATCTCGGGCACCTTGTGCGGCGCCAGCACTCTGGCACCCACGGCGATCACCAGCGGCGCAGTCAGCGGCATCCTGCGAGCTTTGTCGATTTTGCCGGAAGGCGCCGGGGGCTCGCGCTCGAGCATGCGCCGTACGAACAGCTCCGACAGCCGCGCGCGCGCCGCGCCGCGCACCAGCACCAGGCGCAACGGCTTGAGCGCGCCGTGGTCGGGGCCGCTGAGGGCCGCGTCGATCGCCACATCCAGCTCGGCCGCCGACGGTCCCGGTTCGCGCAGCTGCAGCGCCGGCACTGATCGGCGCGTGAGCAGCCCTTGCAGGGCCTCCGGCAGCTCAGGCGCCATCGAGCAGTCGCAGCAATTCAGCGGTCTTCTGCTGCATCAGCCCGGCATCGCCGCGCGACTCTACATTTAGCCGCACCAGCGGCTCGGTATTGGAGCCACGCAGATTGAATCGCCAGTGATCGAACTCCATGGACAATCCATCGGTGAAGTCCGTCGATTTGGCGCGCGCCTGGTAGTGCTGCCGGGTTCGCGCAATCACAGCCTTGGTATCGCCCATTTGCGGGCTGAGCTCGCGATTGATCTCGCCGCTGGCCGGATACAGCTGCTGGCGTGCGCCGACCAGCTCCGAGAGCGACTTGCCGCTCTCGCTCATGACCGCGAGCACCAGCAGCCAGGGAATCATGCCGCTGTCGCAATAAGCGAACTCCCGAAAATAATGGTGTGCACTCATCTCCCCGCCATACACCGCATCGACCTCGCGCATCTTCTGCTTGATGAACGCGTGACCGGACTTGCACAGCACCGGCAGGCCACCGCAGTGCTGCACAATGTCGATCGTGTTCCAGGTCAGGCGCGGATCGTGCACGATGCGCGCGCCGCGATGGCGCCGCAAAAATGTCTCCGCCAGCAAGCCGACCAGATAGTAGCCTTCAATGAAGCCGCCGTGCTCATCGAAGAAGAAGCAGCGATCGTAGTCCCCGTCCCAGGCCAGACCCAGATCCGCGCCGCTGGCGCGTACAGCCTCGCTCGTGACCGCGCGATTTTGCTCGAGCATGGGATTGGGTACGCCATTGGGAAACGTGCCATCGGCCGCGTGATTGATCTTGATGAATTCGATCGGCAGATGCCGCTCGAGTTGATCGATGATCAAGCCGGCACCGCCGTTGCCGGCGTTGACCACGACTTTGAGCGCTTTGAGCTTGGAGATCTGGACGTAGCCAAGCAGGTGTTTGATGTAGCCGCGGCTGGTATCGAGCGCACTCACGCCGGCCGGACTGGCTGCCTTGGGCGGCAGCTGCATGGTCTCGATGGCGCGCTGCATGTCCTGAAGTCCGTTGTCGGCGCTGATGGGCCGGCTCTGTTCGCGTACGAACTTCATGCCATTGTAGTCAGGCGGATTGTGACTCGCCGTGACCATGATGCCGCCATCAAACTTGTGCGCGAAGGTCGCAAAATAGACGCCCTCGGTGCCGCACAAGCCGATATCTGCGACTTCGACCCCCGAATCGGTGAGTCCGGCAATCAGCGCGTCCTGTAATGCCGTGCTGGATTGGCGGATGTCGCGTCCGACCGCCACCTTTTTCGGTCTGATCAGGGCTGAATAGGCTTGACCGATCTGGTAGGCCAGCGTGTCATTGAGCTCATCCGGGATACGGCCACGCACATCGTAGGCCTTGAAGCAGCGCAGCTTGGGCATTCATTCCTCTGGCAATTCTAGGTGTTGGTTCCCTGGCGCCCGTAACGATCCTCGAAGCGCACGATGTCATCCTCGCCCAGATAGCCGCCCGACTGCACCTCGATAATGTGCAGCGCAATCCGGCCCGGGTTCTCAATCCGATGGCGTACCCCGATGGGAATATAGGTGGACTGATTCTCCTCGAGCAGGAAGCTGTCCTCGCCGCGGGTGATGCGGGCAGTGCCGGATACCACCACCCAGTGTTCGGCCCTATGATGATGCATCTGCAGCGATAGTACTCCCCCCGGCTTGACTACCAGCCGTTTGACCTGAAACCGCTGGCCGCCGTCGATGCTGTCATAGCTGCCCCAGGGCCGGAACACTTCGCGATGCAACGAGTGCTCGTATCGATGATCGGCCTTCAGCCGCGCGACCAGCTTCTTGACGTCCTGCACCCGATCCTTGTGCGCCACCAGCACGGCATCCTTGGTCTCCACCACTACGTGATCGCGCAGCCCCACAGTCGCAACCAGACGGCTCTCGGAATAGATGTAGCTATCGCGCGTGTCCTCGACGATCACGTCGCCGCGTAATGTGTTGCCGTGCTCATCCTGGTCGCATGCCTCGTGCAGCGAAGTCCATGAGCCCACGTCGCTCCAACCCGCTGCCAGCGGCACCACCACTGCATCGGCGGTTTTTTCCATGACCGCATAGTCGATCGACTCGCTGCGACAGGATTCAAACGCACCGGCATCGATGCGGGTGAAATCCAGGTCGCGAGTAGCGCCGGCAAAACTCGTGCGGCAGACCGAGGCGATATCGGGGGCGAACTTCTCGAGTTCCTCCAGATAGCGGCGCGCGCGGAACAGGAACATGCCGCTGTTCCAGTAATATTCCCCCGAAGCCAGGTACGATTGCGCCCGCGCCAGATCCGGCTTTTCCACGAATTCGGCAATGCGGTACGCGCCGCCCTCGGACTGGCCGCGGCGGATGTAGCCATAGCCGGTCTCGGCGGCATGTGGCACAACGCCGAAGGTAGCCAGAGCGCCCTCGCGCGTCGCCGCACAGGCGACTTCGATCGCCTTGTGAAATGCCGCCACGTCGCGGATCACGTGATCGGCTGGCAGCACCAGCAGCAGCGAATCACCTTCATCGGCCGCGAGCGCCGCGTGCGCCGCCAGCGCGATCGCCGGAGCGGTATTGCGGCCCTTGGGCTCGAGCACGATCGCGCGCGGCGTACAGCCGATCTCACGCAGCTGCTCGGCCACCAGGAACCGGTGCGCATCGTTTGCAACCACGGTCACGGGCGCCGCATCCAGGCCCGTAAGCCGGCGCACTGTCTCCTGCAGCATGGTGTGGCGGCCGATGAGCGGCAGCAGCTGCTTGGGATACAGTTCGCGCGACAGCGGCCATAGGCGTGTACCGGCGCCACCTGAAAGAATGACCGGGACCAGCGTCACTTGTCGGTGGCCCTTCTTGAGGCTGGCGGTGCCGATGGCCCCGGTACCAGCGCGCGCCCAATGGCGAAGTATTGCAGACCCAGGCGCGCCATGAGGGCGGGGTCATAAAGATTCCGGCCGTCGAAGATCAACGGCTGCTTGAGCAGCGTTTTGAGCCGATCGTAATCCGGGCTGCGAAATTCTTTCCACTCGGTGGCAATCAGCAGCGCGTCCGCATCCTTGGCGGCCTCGTAGGCGTCCTTGCAGAACGACAGCTGCTCGAGCTTGGGATGCTTGGCGTACAGTTTTCGCGTCTCGGCACTGGCCACCGGATCGTAGGCGCGAACTGCGGCTCCGGCTGCCAGCAGCGCATCGATGATGACGCGGCTGGGCGCCTCGCGCATGTCATCGGTATTGGGTTTGAACGCCAATCCCCAGAGCGCAAAAGTCTTGCCGCTCAGCTGGTCCTGGAAGTGCGTGCGCAGTTTGTTGACCAGCACCGATTTCTGCCGTTCGTTGACGTTTTCGACCGATCGCAGCAGCTCGGCCTGATGACCCACGTGTTCGGCCGAGCGGATCAACGCCTTGACGTCCTTCGGAAAGCATGAGCCGCCGTAGCCGATGCCCGGATAGATGAAGCTGTAGCCGATGCGCGGATCGGAACCAATGCCGATACGAACCTTCTCGATATCCGCGCCCACGCGTTCGGCTACTGCCGCGAGTTCGTTCATGAAGCTGATCTTGGTCGCGAGCATGGCATTGGCCGCGTACTTGGTGAGCTCGGCCGAACGGATGTCCATGACCACGAGACGATCGTGATGACGCGTGAACGGCTCGTACAGAGCTCGAATCAGCTCGGTGGTGCGCGGGTTGTCGGTGCCGACTACGACCCGGTCGGGACGCATGAAGTCTTCGATGGCCGCGCCTTCCTTCAGGAATTCGGGATTCGAGACCACATCGAACTCGACCGCACCGCGGGCTGCCATGGCCGATTGCACTTCGCGACGCACCTTATCGGCGGTGCCGACCGGAACCGTCGATTTAGTCACGACGATGGCATAGCGCGTGAGCCGCTCGCCAATTGAGCGCGCCACGGCCAGAACGTGCCGCAGGTCGGCCGAGCCGTCCTCATCGGGAGGCGTACCTACAGCGATCAGCTGGAATAGGCCGTGCTCGACGCCGCGGGCCGGATCGGTAGTGAACTCAAGTCGTCCGGCTTCGCGGTTACGGCGGATCAGGTCCTCGAGCCCGGGTTCATGGATCGGCACCTCGCCGCGATTGAGTTGCTCGATGCGCGCCGGATCGATATCTACGCACAGCACGTGATTACCGGCGTCGGCCAGACAGGCTCCCGAAACCAATCCGACATAACCCGATCCAAAAATCGTGACTTTCATGACTAAAGCCTTGAAATGACAGCAAAACGCAGCCTAGCGGATGCACGCGGGCAAGGCAAAGCATCGAGCCTGAGATCGTGAAACATAACCACTTTGTTACCAGCTTGATACTGACGCGCGGGCACTGAAATCTTACGATCGACAGTGGCGGGAGTATGCATGTCGATCAACTTCGAGCAGATTACCAAACGCTACAACGGCACGCCGGTCGTCAACGATGCTTCCCTGCAGATTGAGGCCGGCGAGTTCTTCGTGCTTCTCGGACCCAGCGGCAGTGGCAAGAGTACGCTGCTGCGCATCGCAGCCGGACTGACTGACGTCGACCACGGACGCATTTCCTTCCACGGTCGCGACGTGACGCATTTGCGCGCCCGCGAACGGGGCGTCGGTCTGGTGTTTCAGCACTACGCCCTGTTTCGGCACATGACGGTTGGGCAGAACGTTGAATTCGCGTTGCGTGTACGTGGCATCAAACGTCAGCAGCGGGCACGCCGTCGCGACGAACTGTTGCAACTGGTGGCGCTGGAAGGCTACGCCGACCGCCTTCCCGGGCAGCTCTCGGGCGGGCAGCAGCAGCGTGTCGCAGTGGCTCGTGCGCTCGCGCACGAACCGCAGGTGCTGCTGCTCGATGAGCCGTTCGGCGCACTCGATGCCAAGATCCGCGTGGAACTGCGCGAGACGATCCGGCAGGTGCAGCGACGCTTAGGGATGACGACCATACTGGTCACGCACGATCAGGAGGAGGCTTTCGCGCTCGCCGATCGCATCGGCGTCATGCGCAGCGGCCGCCTGCTCGAAACCGGGCGCGCCGAGACCCTTTACCGCCGGCCGGCCACGCGTTTCGTCGCCACCTTCCTGGGCGCTGCGAATCTGTTCTTGGGCGAGCGCAGCAATGAGGGTCTGCGCCTGGGCGCCCGGTTTCTGGCCAGCGGCGAGAGCCTGAAATCCGACACTGCCGGCGATGAGGTAGTCACGGTAGTGCGCCCGGAGGACATCGATGTCGCCGAGGATGAGGAGCGCCTGCGCAGCAATCCGCTCGCCGCCGGCCATGTACTGTCGCTGGATTTCGGCGGGATACTGGAGCGGGTCCGGGTGCAGCTCACGCGCGAGAGCGCCGTGGTCTCCGCTATCGCGCGCGAGCACCCGCCGAGTGAACTGCCGGTCATCGTCGATGTCACCCGCACCAACGCCGAGCAGGCGCATTTGCCACTGACGCCAGGCAAGCGCGTCATGGTGGGGGTGCGCCGTTTCCACGTTTTACCGACGCCGATCTCGAGCTTCCGTATTTTGAGCACCGATGCCGCCGCCGAAAATTTACGTGAGGCGCCGTTGCTGCAGCAGCTGGTGCAGAGCATGCAGGCGCCGGTGCTGGATGCCTGCGACAGCGGCGAGCGCGATGCCGCGCACACCGGTGTGGGGCTGATCGGCCTGGCGCCCGATGCCATCCAGCAGATCGGCGCCGCGGCAGCGCAGGGTCGCCGCCGGCTGCTGTGCATCCCGCCTAACTCGGCATTGCCTCGCCGTCTGCTGATCTATTGCACCAGCGATGCGGCGCGTTCGGCCACGCTGGGATTGGTAGCCAGCGTCATGCGGCACCTGCATGTCGAGGCCACATTCGTCAGTGTGCAGAGTCCGGCCGCGCCGCGCTCGGAAGTCACCAGCTCCTTCCGCCGCCTGCTCGATGCGCGCGCCGAGTTGCAGCATAGCCATGGCCTCGATATCCGCACCGACGTGCAGATTGGCGAGCTCAACGCCTGGGTCGCGCATTTGGCCGCCTCCTCCGAGCCGCTGCTGGTGGTGCTGGGACTCGATGGTTCGGCAGCGGAACTCGAACAACTGCTGCACCAGGAATTTCAGCCGCTGTTTGCCCTGAGAACACCGTGCGCGGTGCTGATCTCCTGCAGCGGCTTGCCGATCGCCTCCGGCGGCCGTGCCAGCGGCGTGGATTCGCTGTTCGAAGCGACCCCATACGACGCCTTGCTGGGATCCAAGCAGTGACTGACGCGCTGTCGCGCCGATCGGCCCTCACGCTGATGGCCACCGGCGTCGCCGGGCTGTGCTGGGACACCGCACTGGCCGGTGCCGCGCCGGTCACCCTGCTGAACGTCTCTTACGATCCGACGCGCGAATTGTATGAAGCCCTGAACCGGGCGTTCAGCGCCCATTGGCTGGCGCAGTCGGGTCAACAAGTCGAGATCAGGCAGAGCCATGGTGGTTCGGGCAAACAGGCGCGCGCCATTATCGACGGACTGCAAGCCGACGTCGCAACGCTGGGCCTGGCCTACGACGTCAACGCCTTGTACAAGCAGGGCCGGTTGATCCCCGAGAACTGGGCCAGCCGCCTGCCGTACAACAGTGCGCCCTATACTTCCACAATCGTAATGCTGGTGCGCCGAGGCAACCCCAAGAACATCCGCGATTGGGGCGATCTGATCCGCCCGGGGGTTGCGGTGATTACTCCCAATCCGAAGAGCTCGGGCGGCGCACGCTGGAACTATCTGGCAGCGTGGGCCTGGGCTCTGCGGCAGCCGCACGGCAACGATGCCACGGCCAAAGCTTACGTGGGCAAGCTCTACCAGGGCGTTCCAGTGCTGGATTCCGGAGCGCGCGGCGCGACCATCACCTTTGTCGACCGCGGCATCGGCGATGTACTGCTGGCATGGGAAAACGAGGCGCTGTTGGCAAAAAAACAGCTCGGGCCCGATAGGCTCGACATAGTCATGCCGTCGTTGAGCATTCTGGCCGAGCCTCCGGTCACCGTGGTCGACAAGGTGGTCGAGCGGCGCGGAACTCGTGCGATCGCCGAGGCGTACCTGAAGTTCCTCTACACCACCGAAGGTCAGCAACTGATCGCACAGAACTTCTATCGCCCGCGCGATCAAGCGGTGACGGCACAATATGCCGCTCAATTTCCGGCCGTGAAGCTGGTGACGATTGACGACACCTTCGGTGGCTGGGACAAGGCGCAGGCCACCCACTTCGATGACGGTGGCACCTTTGATCAGATCTACGGCCAGTAGCGCCTCATGAACAGCCCTGCGCTGGCGCTCCCGGCTGCCGCCGGCAACGTTGCACCCCGGGCCACGCGCGAGTTTCGGGTACTGCCCGGCTTCGGCCTGACGCTCGGTTACACGATTTTGTACGTCTGCCTGGTCGTGCTGATTCCGCTGTCGGCGGCATTTTTTCGTTCGGCCGAACTTGGACCGCAGAAATTCTGGCAGGTGGTCACGACACCGCGAGTGCTGGCGTCGCTGGAGTTGAGCTTCGGCGCCTCGCTGCTGGCGGCCGCAATCAACGGCGTGTTCGGGTTCATCATTGCCTGGGCCCTGACGCGCCAGCGTT
>Ga0302326_10019933_pt1 | contig 13821 bp, 3 predicted proteins | sample Palsa_T0_3_FD_202264 | JGI IMG/M metagenome (GOLD analysis project Ga0302326, IMG submission 202264) | Peat permafrost microbial communities from Stordalen Mire near Abisko, Sweden - Palsa_T0_3 | ecosystem: Environmental > Terrestrial > Soil > Palsa > Peat permafrost | place: Sweden: Abisko... | reverse complement strand
CCGTCCCGCCCTCGCCAAACGTTATCGAGAGGACGCCGAGCGTATCGAGGCCGTGTATTTCAAGTTGTTTTATAACCCTGAGACCGGGGTGTTGGCCGGCTGGCGGACCGAGGACGGCAAGTTGCATGATTATATGTTTCCGTGGGTTAACGGTTTCGCCATCTGCCAAGGGCTGGTGCCACCCGAAAAGGCGAAGGCTATTCTCCAAGTGCTGCTGACCAAGCTGGAGAGCATCGGATTTCATTCCTACCCGTTAGGCCTGCCGACAAATCTGAAGCCGATCATTCCAGCCGACTATGTTCCCCGTACCAGCGGCGCTCCTAAACGGGCCGACGGAACGGACACCTGGCAAGTTTACATGAACGGCGGTGCCAACCCGGCGCTTGAGTATTACATCATCCAGGCGCTGTACCAAACCGGTCAATATGACACAGCTGAACGGCTCCTGTGGCCGCTGATGGGGTCGTTTGAGAAGGGAACATTTAATGCCGGCATCCAACTACCCAAGCAGAAGCAGCGCAACCCGGTCGGCAGCGCGTTTTATCGGTGGGATGGATCGCACGGTGCCGGCGAAGGGTATCTGCCTGAGGATTGGGATGGCGTGGAGGCGCTTTTCACCGGCCACTATGGCATCGGCTTCGACAAGAATGGCTACTATCTGGAACCCTGGTCCCCGCTAAAGGGCCAAAAAGTCATATTGGATCTGCCTTATATGGGAAAGACCGTCCATTATGTGCCACCAAATAAACAAATAAGGAAACAACCTGACGCAAAACCTGGTGAATAGTTTTCGCAGGACGCTTCGCGCCTCAACATGAAGTCTGGACTTGGGGTTGTCTTGAATTCCGTTCAGGCGAAAAGTTTGTCGATATGTGAAATGAACCAAGGCCAAAACGTGGTCTTGGTTCGCGACCTGACGGATACCAGCCGCCACCTGCCGCACATGGTCGCAGATCGAGAGTTCCGTGCTGATTTGTATTATCGGTTAAATGTCTTCCCTATTCGGCTTCCGGCATTGCGAGATCGTCCAGAGGACATTCCGCTGCTGATGCATCGTTTCGTTCAAATTTATGCGAGACGCCTGCGGAAGTCTATTGAATGCATCCCAATCGAAGTGATGAAAGGTCTGGCGCGCTATTCCTGGCCGGGCAAAGTTCGTGAGTTGCAGAATCTCATCGAGCGGGCCGTCGTCGTTTCCTCAGGGAAAATCTTGCAAATTCCACTGGCTGAACTCGAGGAGGCAGCCAATCTTTGCGAAACTCGCGTCTCAAGCCCGGCTCCTCGGACTGTCACCCTGAATGATGCTCAGCGCGAGCATATCCTGCAGGCCCTGGCCTGGATAAATTGGAGGGTTGCAGGTCACAAAGGCGCTGCCACGAGACTCGGGCTAAAGCACGACGTTGATGTCCAAGATGGAAAGACTAGGCATCTCCCGAGCCGTTGCTTGATCGTAGAACGCATCCTGGGAGAAAGCCGTTAGCTTTATGCGTTTACAACAGTCGAACTGGACTACCCAAAGTGCAATGCTGCCAATCCACCAAGTGGCAACGATTTCGGTTTGACCGGATCGAGGCATGGCCCGTTTGTGAATGGCCGCGAAGTGTCCGAATTAGGGCGTCCGGCGCAGGAAATGGTGATGGACGGCGGTTTGATTACCCGACGCGTTCTTTTAGAAAGATGCTTGGCAAAGACGATGGCGCCACAGGTGTTGACAATGATTTTGCAGAAAAACGTGCGGCAGGATTAGCACTTGGATCCTGGGCGGGAAGATGTTTGGGCCGATTCGCGGGGCTTTGCCGGATGACGAAAATTCTTCCTATCACACGCCGGTATTCGTAGGAGTCTATCAAGAACCTGAAAGTCGAAACCGGGCCATGGAAATGTGTCACCGGTCCATGCGAATGGTGGGGGAGGACCGAAGGCAAAACCGTCGGCGCCCGGTTGCGAAAAGAACCCGGCTCAAGCACCAAGGCAATATGATGTGTCAGCGACGATTGGCACCCGATCCCGCGCACCCCATTCAACGAAGGCAGCATGGGTGACGACGACGGCCTGCGCCCCAGGCTCGAAATGGTTACGGCGGCGGTGAGAGATTGATTCATATCGTTATGGATTCGTTTCTAGGCTTCTTCCAAATTTTGGCTCTCGATTACCGTGAGGCGCGTTCTTCACGTATTTGTCAAACCAACGCAGCATCTCGTTCACAAGCTGTTCATTCGATTCCATGGCTGTGTACCAGTGCGGCTCGTGAGGAAGAATGACCAGACGCGTTGTTCCGCCGTTGCCTCGAATGGCCTCGTAGAGCTTGCTGGCTTGTATCGGCGTCGTGCCAGGATTCGCGTCTTCCGCGCCATGCACGATGAGGATCGGCGTCTTCAATTTGTCGGCAAAGAAAAATGGGGAGACTTTCATATAAACTTCAGGCGCCTCCCAAACCGACCGCCTCTCGTTCTGGAAACCGAAAGGCGTGAGCGTCTTGTTATAGGAGCCGCTGGTGGCCACTCCGGCCCGGAACAAGTCGGAATGGGCCACCAGGTTTACAGTCATCAATGCGCCGTGACTGTGTCCGGTGACTCCGATGCGTTCGGGGTCGGCCACGCCAAGGCGCACCGCCTCATCGACGGCGGCCTTCGCATCGGCCACGAGCTGTTCCAGATAGGTGTCGTAGGCTTTCTTTGGATCGCCGATGATCGGGAAGGATGCGCCGTCAATGATCGCATAGCCCTCGAGGAGCAACAGTTTATATTGTCGCAGCCTGGTGAAGGTTTCTTGCGAGCCTGATACTTGGCCGGCTTTCGAAGCGTCCGCATAATCGAGGGGATATGCATTAAGAATGGTGGGGAGGCGCGTGCCTTCTTTATAGCCGGATGGCGTGTAGAGCGTGAACGACAAGTCCAGCCCGTCGGAGCGCTTGTACTTGATCAACCGCTTCTGAATGGCCCGCACTTCCGGCGTCGGATCGGCAAGGTGGGTTATCGCGATGCTCTTTGAATCGAGGACCGCTTCTCCGGCGGGCGCATTGAGAGATGATCCCAGTGTTCGCGCAAACGCATTCGGCGGGTCGATCGGTGATTGATGCCAGGTGAGAAACGTCCGCGCGTCCGGCCCGCTGAAGGAGAGAAAATCCTCGTAGCAAGTCTTGTCGCTGCGAAAAAGACGTTCGGATTTTTGCGTCTTGAGATCGAGTCGATCGAGAAACGGACGATCCCCGTCGGGCGAAGAGCCAGTTCCATCCAAATAGATCGAATCACCGTCCTGACGAACCACCCAGAACCCGTTCGCGAGCTGCCGTCTCACGGGTCTGCCGGGGTCCGCATACAGCTCGTCGGTAGAGAGATCCCAAAGCAAGTGAGGCATTGTTTGTTGATCATCCACGTTGATGAGGAAGCTCCGTCTCCAGTGGCGGTTGCCATCGTACTCGTTCAACAACGCGACGTCCGGTTTTTCGCTCCAGGAAAAGCCTTCAAAACGCTGCTCGGTTCGCGCGATTTCGGAGGCGGGTGAGTTGAACGGCGCCTTCTGAAGCTGGATCTTGTCGCGAGCGGGAACATTGACATTCCAGTCGCCCCCATCCAGCGCTTCGGCCCAGATGAGCGTGGCCGGCTCAGTGGGACGCCATGCAAAATCGCGAGGACCTAGCGGAACGCCATGGATTGGAACGCGATCCGCCAGCGAAAGCGACGCGATGGTGTGAGTAAGAACATGGGAACGATCTGATGTGTTCCAGACTTCTACTTCCTGCGGGAAGCGATCATAAGTCGTTACGTAGGAGTAGGGCTTATGGATGCTGGTTACAAGTATGTGCTGGCCATCTGGCGCGGGATGCAGTGATTCGTAATTCCCAGGTTTTCCCAGAGCCGTGATTGTGTCAGTGGTCGCATCGACCAAAGCGAGTTGCGAGGCCGCGAAGTAATCGAAAAGATCCTCGTCGTGCTTGTTGCCAAGCGTGTCCCGGTTTTCGTAAGTGCTGCTCTGGCCTTTTTCGCCTTCGGTCTCCTGGATGCTCGGACCGATCGGCGCCGTTGGTTCGGGCGGTGGCGAACCCATCCCCTCGGGCACCAGCTTGACCAAAAGCGTTTTCTGGTCAGGCATCCATTGCATCTCCTCGTTGAACATTTGATTGAGATGCGCGCCAGGCACTTGATGTATTTCGCCGGTCATTGCATTTCCGATCCAGAGTTCGACCGTCGCTGGAGCGATATTCACGAACGCGAATCGCTTTCCATCGGCAGCCCAGACGGGCCTTCCCGGGCACGCGCCCTCGGGAAGCGCGATATGAATTTGCGCGCCATCGGCGACACGCACCAAAGCGAAATCCCTGGCCGCGGGTGTGATGCCGTAACCGCCTGGAGTATCGTGCTTGCTGTGATTCTTTGGCTCCACCCGCACTCCTGCAAGGCGCAAGAAAGGTGTCGCCACACGGGAAATTGACGGATAGTCCTGCCAGGATACCAGGAGAATCGTATCCCCTGTCGGGCTTACGTTAGGTACCGGCGGTGAGGGTGCGTGCATCACTTCGAGAATGTTGCGCGGGGGTTTGTCATATCCGGATGCGGCTTCAGACTGCGCAGCAACCGGCACAGACGTTGCGGAAGCAACGAGCACTCCCATCAAAAGACTGTTCAAGGCATCATACTTTTTGTTCATAAACGGGAAGCTAATGAATGGCCTTGGGGCCAAAGGCATAGAGGGCGGACCATGTGCGGAGGTAGAGCTTGTCCCCAATCAGAGCCGGAGTGGCGAAAATGCGCTCGCCGAATTCTGCCTGATGAAGGATTTCAGGCTTGTCGCCGCCGGCCTTGACCACTGTCAGCTTGCCGTCCTCGGAAGCGAGGTAGATCCGCCCGCCGCCCGCCACCGGTGAGGAATAGTAATGCCCGAGCGCATTCAGGCGCTCCTGAGTGTAAAAAGGCTGGCCCGTCTTGGCGTCGAACGAGGAAATCATGCCACCGTTTTTCACCAGGTAGATCCGGCCGTCGTAGAACAACGGCGAGGCCACGTAAGGCATGCCGCGATTGAATTTCCACGCCACGTGGCTCTTGGAAATGTCCCCTCGGCCTCCGGGGTTGACCGCCACCAGGACGTTCTCGCCTTTGGCCGAATTAGCCAGAATCTGCGCCCATTCATCTTTGTCAATCTTCCCATCACGGTTTAGGTCAAAGCCGCGCATGTATTCGCGTTTGGCGGGGTCGAATTCGTCGAGGCTGACCACTCCGTCTTTGTTCTTGTCGTACTTCGCTAGAAACCCTTCCCAAGTCGGATACGGGTAATCGGCCTTGCCGTCGGACTCGGCGGCGAAGAACAACAGTCCTTCGCCGACCACCGGCGTGGTGCATGAGTAACAGCTTACGCCCTGGACGACCCAGTCCTCCAGACCTGTCTTGAGCGCGTAACCTTGCAGCCGGAGCGAGCCAGGGGTGATAACCTCATCGACACCGTTGTTCTGCCATAGGATGGGCGTGCCAAAACTGCCGTAGGCCTCGGGGCGAGGAGTTTCCCAAGCTGTCTTGCCCGTCATCAGGTCCACCGCGAGCAAAGAGGAGTCCTGATCCTGGTCACGGTTGACCACCACCAGGTTTCCGGCAATGAGGGGAGACGAGGAGGTGCCGTATTGGCCGCCGCTGAGTGCCAAAGGCAACGGATGGCGCCAAAGTTCCTTGCCCGTGAGATCGTAGCAAATCAGTCCGAAAGAGCCGAAATAACTAACCAGCTTCTGACCGTCGGTCACGGGTGTGGGGGCGGCAGGACTGTTGGCGGTGGTGTGAAAGGCCTCCAGTTTGTCCGGCTTCAAGCCCTGCGACCAGACCTGCGCGCCGTCCTGGCGGCGATAACAACGGGTTTGGAGTTCGTCGTCGCTGTAGGCGGTCAGAAATATCTGGTCATCCCAGATGCAAGGGGAAGAGGGCGACCAAGGCACCTGCACCGTCCACAAGACCAAGTTGGTGGGACTTATGTCGATGGGCGGCGTGGCGCCGGCGGCGACGCCCGCACTGTTAGGTCCGCGAAACCCCGGCCAGCCCGGAGTCGCGCCGTCGGTTGCGAAAGCGGTGGCCGCCACAGCGAGACCGAGCAATGCATTAAGTTTCATAAATCATAAGCAAAGTCCAAACGCCACTTTAAGCCCCAGCCTGAGGCCAGGCAATGATTTTGCTTGATTGATGATGGGCGGTTAAGAATCTCTGCTATGGCCCCGATAAGATCGGATGCAGCGGACCACCTGTGGGTAGCGAAAACCCCATGGCCGCGCGATTGGATTCAGCCCGCGAAATTGCCGGGCCATCGATGTGACAAAAGGAAGGCCTCGCCTCGAACTGACGACCATGTTGGGCGGCTGCCCACAGATGATCCGGCAGACGATTGAAATTTGACCGACGATTTGGACGCAGGCTCTTACATTGGTCAAAGCCGCTTCAGGCGGCCTGACGCGTGTAACGATGATGCAGACCTCCCAAAATTGGCAGTTCGATGATTTTGCCTTGGTCGGGCGGTTCGACCGCGGGCGGTTTCGGGCAGTCCTGCGCCAAAGACAAGGTTTCGATTCCATTCACCCGCTCAATTGATTATCAACGACTTACAAAGTAGTGCAGTAAAGTGAGGCGTGTTCGAGCGTAATTCGGGAAAACAGTCCATTCTCAGACACTCCATTTAACGACGACCGTTGCCTTTTCATCGCACTGCCAAACAAGGCGCCCGTTTTGTCTTTCTGAAAAAGAATCACCTATTTCGGTGAGGTCGATCTCACCGAATACGGGTGTTGATATGAAGGGGACGCGCCCATATAATGGCGAATGCCAATAAAAAGCCATAAACTAAATGCAAATTAACCGCCCTAATTTCAGCACAAACGATTTTCAATTCAGAAACTGCAAAATCCCGTTAATCTTCGTTTGCGCGTGCATGCTGGCCTTCGCCGCCTGTGGCCGGGCCGCCTTGGTCATTTCGACGAACAACGAATATGGGGCGTTGCCGTTCACGCCCACTTGGAAACCAGCCACCAACAGCTTGATCGCCGGCCTTGCGCCCAGCACGGCTTCCGGAAATTTTAGCGAGGAAATTTCGGGACGAAATGTTGATTCCCTGACGGCCGGCGGCACGCTCGCCATCACCTCTGTGGGAAATCCAGCCACTTGCAGCACAAATTACGTGACTTGCGGCAATGGGAATGGCGCAGGCTCCCTCGTGATCTACACGCTTCCGGCTTCCACCTACGGTTACAACATCACCAACATCACCGTTGACAGCGGATGGCAGGATAATGGCCGCGACGAGCAAGCTTACACGGTTTCCTTTTCCACCGCGCTCAATCCCACGGCGTTCACGGTCCTGACTGCTGTCAATTTCAACCCTCCGGTTCCCAACCAAACTCCCAGCGCCAACCAGGTGATGCTGAGCGATTCAGCCGGGGGATTGATTGCCAGCAACGTCGCCGCCATCAAGTTTGATTTTACCACGCCTGCCTCCGAGAATGGCTATGTCGGCTATGGCGCCATCACGGTCCAGGGAACTGCGGCCACCACTTTCATTGTCCCCGCCTTTGTTACGACGACGACCAACCAATATGGCGCGGAGCCGTTGACACCTAGCTGGACCCCGGCCACGAACAGCCTCATAGCGGGGCTGGCGCCCAGCACGGCGGTCGGCAATTTCAGCGAGGAAATCTCCGGTCGGAGCGCGGATTCCCTCACCGCCGGCGGCAGTCTTACGATCACGTCTGAGGACGGCACTTGCAGCACCAACTACGTGACCTGTGGCAATGGCTACGGGGCTGGCTCATTGCTGATCTATAAACTTCCGTCATCCACCTACGGTTACAATATCACCAACATTACGGTTGACAGTGGATGGCAGGACAATGGTCGTGATGCGCAGGCTTACACTATTTCTTATTCCACGGTGGCCACTTCGGGCGTGTCCAATGTGCTGGCCTCTGTCAATTACAATCCGACAGTTCCTCCCAATATGGCGTCGGCCAATCAAGTCATGCTGGCCAGCTCGCTGACGGGTGGATTGATCGCGTCCAACGTCGGCGCCATTCAGTTTAATTTTACCACCCCCGCCTCGGAGAACGGTTATCTGGGCTACGGCGCCATCACGGTGCAGGGGATGATGGCCACCAATTTGCTGGTGCCGCCGGTCGCGCCTGCCATCACCAGTCAACCCCTGTCAACAACTCTTTACGCGGGCGCTACCGCAACCTTCACTGTCACTGTCACAGGCGCGCCTTTGTTCTTTCAATGGCAGTACATTAGCAATCGTGTCACAAACGCCATTGCCGGCGCGACCAATTCCAGTCTAACGATCAGCAATGTGACCGCGGCCAATGCCGGTTCCTATCAACTATTCGTCACCAACAGTATTGGCTATGCTTATAGTAGTGTGGCGGTCCTGACCGTCATCACACTGGCGGCGAGTTCTTATGCGTCCGCTGTTTTGGCTAACGGTCCCTTGGCCTTCTGGCAGTTAAATGAAACCAACAATCCGGCCGTCGGCGGCGTGGTGGCTTATGATTATGTGGGTGGTTTTAACGGGGTCTATCAAACCGGCGCGCGAAATGGATACAATGGCGTATTGGGCCCGCAGCCGCCAAACTTCCCCGGCTTCCCCAGCAACAATACCGCCATGGAAACCTTCGCCAACATGACCAACTCTTATGTGACGGCCTCGGTCGGAAGCATGGTTGCGAGCAATTTGACGTATGCCATGTGGATTAACCCAAGCGGCCCGGTTGAGAGTTACGCCGGGTTGCTCATGGATCGGGGGGCGGCCGGGGAAGGCTTTGGCTTTGGCGGCAATGCCAATGCCAGCGGCATGTATGAACTTACTTATACCTGGAACCAAAACACCACCTCCGGCTTTAACTCCTCCTTGTTTCCTCCTGTCAATCAATGGTCCTTCGTGGCCATGGTGATCTCGCCGGCGCAGACAGTGCTTTATCTGATCAACAGCAACGGCGTGCAGGCGGCCACCAACCTCCTGGCCAACGATGCTGAGGAATTTGGCGTCGCCTGGCATCTTGGCGACGACGGGGTGTTCGGCGGCGGGGTGCGGACTTTTCCCGGAATGATTGACCAAGCCGCCGTGTTTATTTCCGCCTTGAGTGAAAGCCAATTGCTCAATCTTTATGATAACGGCGTGGGAGCGCCGCCCCAACCCTCCACGCCGAGCGCCTCGCCCTCCAACAATTTATATATCGGCAATTCGGTTGTGTTTTCCGAGCAGGCGCTGGGCGCGACACCCTTCCAGTATCAATGGGAGACCAATGGAACGATTCTGCCTGGAGCCACCAACAACTCTCTCGCCCTGACCAATCTCTCCCTGACAGCTTCCGGAGATTACCAGGTGATTGTGAGTAATCTCTATGGCGTGGCCACCAGCTCACCCGTGAGGCTTTCGGTGACGCACGACACCAATCCGCCGGTGGTCTTGCGCGCTTTTAACATCGGCGCAACCAATGTTGAACTGGATTATTCAAAAATTGTGCAAGCCCCCAGCGCAAGCAATCCGGCAAATTATTCATTTATCAATGGCCTAGCCGTCAGTTCGGCATCTCTAGCAACGAACGAGTCGTCCGTTCTACTGACAACGGCGCCCATTGTGGACGGTTCCAATTACACCCTCGTCATTAACGGCGTTCTAGATCAAGCCATCCCGCCCAATACCATCGCATCCAACACAACGGTGAGTTTCACCGCTTCTCCGTTTGCGCCGCTGGACATTGGAAATCCGGCCATCGCTTCCACTGACATTTATACGACTGGCGGATGGATCATTAGCAGCGCCGGCAGCAACATAGCGGGCGCCAGCGATCAATTTAATTTTGATTATGAACTTGTGACCGGCAATTTTGACGTCACCGTTTGCCTGGCCGGCTTGAGTCTGGATGATTTGTGGGCGCAGGCCGGCTGGATGGCGCGAGCCAATCTTGGCGCAGACAGCCCATTTGCCGCTGCTTTGGCCACGCCGAGCATCAATGGCGATTCGTTCACGTACCGAGCAGCCACCAACGGCACCGCCGCCGCAACGGGGAGTTTTCCTGTCAACTATCCAAATACGTGGCTGCGGCTCAACCGCATCGGCAACGTATTCGCCGGCTTTGGCGGTTACGACGGCACTAACTGGACGCAATTGGGCAGCGCGAAGATTGCGATGCCTGCTCAAATTTACCTTGGTTTTGCCGTCGCCGCCGGTGGTTCCAACCAAGTCACCACTGCGCAATTTGTCAATTATGAGAATACTCTCACCAACGCGGTAATAGCCGCTCAAATTAACCCGCATGACGCCATCGGGCCGACCAGCCGCATGACTCCCATCGTATTTTCAGAGATCATGTGGAAACCCGCGCCACGCACGGATGGGAAAAACCTGGAGTTTCTTGAGATCTATAATGCGAACCCTTGGTTTCAGGACATCAGCAGTTACCAAATCACCTGCGCCGATGTGTATTACACTTTTCCGGCGGGAACCACCATTGCCGGAGGCGCGTATCTTGTCGTTGCCGCCGTGCCGGCGGACATGGAAAGCGTCTATGGCATCACCAATGTGCTGGGGCCATACAACGGCAGCCTGAAACATTCCGAGACCTTGGAGCTGCTGGACGAACAAACCAACGTGTTGCTGACTGTGCCCTATACGGATGTTTTCCCGTGGCCGGTGGCCACGGACGGCACCGGACACTCTCTGATACTGGCGAATCCGACCTACGGCGAGGGCGATGCCCGCGCCTGGGACATCAGCGACGTGGTGGGCGGGTCGCCGGGCCGGATGGATTCGTTCACGCCCAGCCCTTTGCGCAACGTCGTCATCAATGAAATTCTGGCGCATTCTGAAAATCTGGTCGTGCCGCAATTCATCGAACTCTACAACCACAGCACCAATACGGTGAACGTTTCCGGTTGCATTTTGACCGATGATCCAACAACTAATAAATTTGTCATTCCAACGAACACCGTCATTGGTCCGGCGGGATTCGTTTCCTTCACGCAATGGCAAACGGGATTCACACTCAACGGCCAGGGCGACACGATTTATTTCATCAAACCGGACGGCAGCCGTGTTTTGGATGCGGTGCAATTCGGAGCGCAGGCCGACGGCGTTTCTTATGGCCGCTGGCCGAACGGCGCAAATGATTTTTATGCCTTCACCACTAATACGCCAGGCTCCAACAACAGCATGATTGTCATCGGCGACGTTGTCATCAACGAACTGATGTATGATCCGATCAGCGGCAATGAGGACGACGAATTCATTGAACTTTACAACAAGGGGACCAACACCATCAATTTGTCCGGCTGGCAATTCACGTCCGGTGTCACCTTCACCTTTCCCACCAACGCCAGCATCAGCCCGAACGGCTACGTCGTCATCGGCAAGGACATGACCGAGTTATTCTCCAATTATCCCAGTCTCAACGCAGCCAACACCTACGGCAACTTCAGCGGAAAATTGTCGCATAATGGTGAACTGGTTGTCTTGTCCCAGCCCAAATCCTATTTCGGAACCAACACCATTTACGTGGAGGAAGACGAAGTCGCCTTCGGCACGGGCGGACGTTGGGGAGAATGGTCCGGGGGCGGTGGCAGCAGCTTGGAATTGATTGATCCCCATTCCAATCACCGCCTGGCCGCCAACTGGGCCGACAGCGATGAAACCCAAAAGTCCTCCTGGGTTTTGGTGCAAAACACCGGAGTGTTGGATAACGGGGCCAATTACGACCCCAGCATAGACTACGCGCAAATCGGCCTGCTGGATGATGGGGAATGTTTGGTGGATAACATTGTAGTCAACTACAATGGAAGCAACTATGTTTCGAATGGCACGTTTGATAACGGCCTCGGTTTGACCAACTGGTCCCTGCAAGGCTGCATGACTTGTTCCAGCCTGGAGAGCAGCGGGTATCAGAGCGCATCATCCCTGCACATCCGGTGCAGCGATAAATTATGGACGGGGGACAATTCCTGCGAAGTCGCCTTGAATTCCAATTCCATGGCTGCGGGCGACACTGTCACCATGAGTTACATGGCTCGGTGGCTGCGCGGCACGCCTGAGCCTGACTTCCGTCTCAACGGAAACTGGCTCGAAGCGCCTGCCGTTTTGCCCGTCCCTGCCAACCTCGGCACGCCCGGCGCTCCCAACAGCCAATACATCGCCAATGCCGGCCCGGCCATGTATAACGTGACCCACACGCCGAGCGTGCCGGCCGCCAACCAAGCAGTGGTCGTCACAACTCAGGCGCATGATCCCGATGGCATTCAAAGCCTGATGCTTTATTACCGTCTGGACCCGGCGACCAATTACACACTCGTGCCGATGAATGACGCTGGCACCAACGGCGACGCCGTCGCGGGTGACGGCATTTTCAGCGCGACCATTCTTGGACAAGCCGCAAATCAAATCGTTGCGTTTTACATTTCGGCCGCAGACACCCTGGGCGCGGCAACCCGCTTCCCTGCCCTCCGCACCAATAATAATGTGCCGGCGCCCGAGTGTGTGGTCATGTTCGGCGACGGCAATCCGGGCGGCAGCTTCGGTGTGTATCATTTATGGATTACGCAGACCAACGTGACGCGCTGGGCCAACTTGGGGAACGTCAGCCGTGATTGGAACAATGATCTAACCTTCGTCAATGGCAATCGGGTCATCTATAACCTGGGCGGAAGATTCAGCGGCAGTCCAGCGCATCAAGATTATAACACCCCTAACGGAAATCTCTGCGCTTACGAATTGAAGTTTAATGCGGATGACGTGTTTCTCGGCACGACGGATCTTAAAAAGCTCCACCAACCAGGCAACACTCCCGGCGATGATCCCAGTATCCAACGAGAGCAGATCGCCAACACATTTTTGCGCGCGTTGGGCGTGCCATGGCTGAATCGCCGCTATGTCGCCGTGTACGTCAATGGCAACAGACGTCTCACCCTCATGGAAGACGCCCAGGAGCCGGACTCTGACGTTGTGAAAGAACATTATCCCAACGACCCCGACGGATTCCTCTTCAAAATGCAACCCTGGTTTGAGATGGCGCCGTTCCTTTCCGGGTACACCATTGGGGCCGATAACTTGTCATGGTGTACTCTCAATGACTACACGACCACTGGGGGAGCAAAAAAAGCGGCCCGCTATCGCTTTCAATACGAAATCCGCCGCACGCCCGATACTTATAGTGACTTCACCAACGTGTTCTCGCTGATTGACGCCGCGAATTCCTACGGCACTCCTGGCTATGTGGCCAACATGGAGAATATGGCCAACATGGAAAACTGGATGCGTGTTTTCGCGGCCAACCACGCCGGCGGCAATTGGGATTCCTTCGGCGCGCAAAACGAGCAAAATCTCTATGGCTACATCGGCGCCCTGGGAACCAAGTATTCGCTGCACATGTGGGACTTCAACATCACCATTGGGAATTCCGGACCGGGTTACTCATCCTGGAGCCCCGGACAGAATTTATTCTATGTGAATCCCTCTGATCCAAACATGAGCGATATTTACAACACGCCTGTTTTTCGGCGCATGTACTGGCGGGCGCTCCAGGATTTGGTCAATGGTCCGCTCAACGTCGCCAACAGCGGCCCCTTGATCATGGCCAAGTACAACGCCTTCACCGAAAACGGCCTCAGTGTCGAAAATCCGACCGTGAACATCGAACCGTGGCTTTCCCAGGCGCAGAGCAGCATTGCGTCACAATTGGCGGCAGTGAACGCCACCAATTTTGCAGTCAGTTCAAACGTGATGGTCAGCAACAATGTCGCTTACGTCACCGGCACGGCGCCGGTCTCCGTCGAAACGGTCTGGATCAATGGCGAAGCCTGGCCCATCACTTGG
>Ga0302326_10019932_pt1 | contig 13821 bp, 14 predicted proteins | sample Palsa_T0_3_FD_202264 | JGI IMG/M metagenome (GOLD analysis project Ga0302326, IMG submission 202264) | Peat permafrost microbial communities from Stordalen Mire near Abisko, Sweden - Palsa_T0_3 | ecosystem: Environmental > Terrestrial > Soil > Palsa > Peat permafrost | place: Sweden: Abisko... | reverse complement strand
ACGAAGAAAGGATAGCGCGGCGTTTTCAGGAACAGTCCGGCATTCTGGGCCGCTGCGTAGCGCGCATCGGTGATGACGAAGCGGTTCACAAGAAAACTCCAGAGGCTCCATATCACGCCTCCAGCTAGACCCCCCAGCCAGATCCTGCCTCGGTTCAGATGCATCAGGTCCTCCGAAAGTCATCGCGGTTAAACGCACGCAGTGTACACCCAGCAAAGGTGGACGGGATTAATCAATGCGGATTGGGGTAACGTGTCGAACTTCCACATCCTAATCTGGGTTATAGTCGTCGGATCATGAAAGTCGCGGGCGTTTTTCTGTTCGGTCTCGTGTTGTGCGGGAGCACCGTGAGCCATGCAGCTCACTTCAAGTATATTCGCCAGGGTAATCCGCAGGATTTGGAAACCCGCGCCGAGGCCGGAGTGGCCATGATGGGCGGGGGCAGTGATCTGGACGAGGCGTTCCGCTGGCTTTGTGCAAAGGCGAACGGCGGCGACTTTTTGATTCTGCGGGCGCACGGCAGCGCCGACTACAACCCCTATATTGCCGGACTTTGCCGGACCAACTCAGTTGCCACGTTGATCATTTCCAGCCGGAAGACGGCGATGGAGCCAAGAGTCTCGGAAATCATCGGACAGGCCGAAGCGATTTTTATTGCCGGCGGAGATCAGTCGCGCTACGTCAACCTCTGGAAGGGAACTCCGGTCGCAGCTACTATCAATGCTCACTTGGCTGCGGGCAAGCCCATCGGAGGCACGAGCGCGGGACTCGCAGTGCTCGGGCAGTTCGTCTATGGCTGTCTGGGAGACAAGCCGAATGATGCGGACCTGACGTCGCACGAGGTGCTTGCCGATCCCTACATCAAGCGCGTAACCGTGATACGCGATTTTCTGCAGGCCCCCGGTCTCGAAAACATTCTCACTGATAGTCATTTTGCCAAGCGTGACCGCATGGGACGCAGCCTGGGATTTCTGGCGCGGATCGTCCAGGATGGCTGGTCGAAGGCGCCGCGCGAGATTGCTATCGATGAGAAGTCCGCATTGCTGGTGGAGGCTGGAGGCCGCGCGAAAGTGATAGGCACGGGCCTGGGCGTTTATTTCTTGCAAGTCACGGACGCCCCGGAGGTGTGCAAGCCCGGCCAGCCCTTGACCTTGCGCGATATTGCCGCTTACCACGCACCTGCGGGAGCCACATTCGACGTGCGGGACTGGAGCGGTGACGGTGGTGAGGCGTATTCCATCTCAGTGGAAGCTGGACAAATTCGCACCACCCGCGCGGGGAATTCCGTGTACTGAGTTCACTCCAGACTGAGTTTCACTCAGAAAGTAATCGTGGAAGCGCCTGCTGGCGCAGCGCGAACATGCTCCGCATCTGCCGCTTGACGAAGAGCTCGTCCGCGAGCGCGCCTAGCGGTCCAAATCCTACCTCGTATTGAATCAGGTCACGGACGACCGTGCCGTTTACGCCGTTGCGCGTTTCCCGCAGAAACTCGTGGCGATGATGCCACTGTTTAAACGGGCCTTTCTGCTGCACGTCGGCGAAGTGGTGATTCCATTCGAATTCAGTGATGCGGGCGATCCATTGCGCGCGTACCGGCAGGAAAGGGAACAGGCGGAAGGAAGTCGTGATCACGGTGCCGGTTCCGGCTGCCGGCGGAGTTAAATCTGGCGAGGGCGCGGGTGGCGGGAGGAGGTGAAGTGCGTCAATCCTAGTCCCCATAGTGGCTGGCATGATCCGCGGAAGGTTCTCGGGATTAGAGAAGAAAGCGAAGACGCCAGAAAGCGCGAAGGGCACCCATTCCTCGAATTGCAGTTTCGTGAGGCCCACGCAAGAAGTGTAATCCGGCGGAATGTATTACTGAGGCCCGGTGACAACCGCCCCCCCCGGTTGAACTCCAGGTTTTGCACAGGGGAATCCGCGCCGGGCGCGGAGTGCAAGGAAAATGTTAGCGAATAAATAGCGAAGGAACCAAAGGCGTAAACGCAACATCTTGTGGTCGTATTTCTAGTTAACCGCAAGGCCTCGTATTTTATCGAAATGCTCCTACGGTAAGCACCCTACCCATAAGTTTCCTCTTGACAATCAATGACTTACGGGTAAGATGTGGTACAAAGTGGTACGAAGTGGTCAAGCCATTCAAGGTTGTGGGAACGGAAGCTGAGCCAAAGAGGAGCCGGTGGAAAACCGACCCAAAGGAACGACCAACAGCCCGAACCACCCGAGTTTGACCCGACTTTGTGCCGTTTTTGCCTCCCTGCTTTTGGTCGCACCGACGGACAACGAACATGTTTCGCGGCAATCACCCAACTCGCGTCGACGAAAAGGGCCGGTTAAAGGTCCCGGCAGAGTTCAAGCGGGTGATCGACGAGAAGTACGGACAGCAATTTTACATCACAAGTTTGGATGGGAAGGTTGCTCAAATATATCCGTCCGAGGAGTGGGAGCGGATCGAGCAGAAGCTGGCCGCGCTCTCCACGTTCAATCCTACGAAGAAGAAATTTCTCGACCGGGTGAATTATTACGGACAGATGGTCGAGATGGATGGGCAGGGGCGGTTGCTGATGCCGCACATCCTGCGCGAGGCAGCGCAAATCAAAGGCGAGGTTGCGGTTACCGGCAATCTGACGCATTTGATCGTGCGCAACCTGGAAGCTTATCGCAAGCAGGTCGAGGAAGAGCAGTTCACGCCTGACGATGAGAAGACGCTCGACGAATTGGGCATCTAGTGGGCGAGGGTTCAACAGACACCCCTCAGGGGGTTGGGCATGGTGGTGGAAGCGAAGCGAGCCATGTTCCGGTTCTTTTAAAAGAAGCGATCGATTTTTTAAACGTGCGGCGTGGCGGGACTTATATCGACGCCACGGTGGGTCTGGGCGGGCACAGTTACGAAATCGCAAAACGCCTCGGCGCACCGGGACATTTGATTGGGCTCGATAAAGATCCGGCGGCGATGGAAATCGCGCGAGAAAAGCTTGTCGTTAGTCGTTCGTCCTTAGTCGTTGGCCAAGACGATTGGCCAACGGTGGAACTCAGACGCGGATCGTTTGCCGAACTGGCGAACGACCAACGACCAGCGACTACCGACGGTTTACTGGCTGATATCGGCATAAGCAGCCTGCAGCTGGCCGATGCCACACGCGGATTTAGTTTTCAGGCGGAAGGACCGCTCGACATGCGGATGGACCCGGGGTCGGAGCGTACCGCCGAACAAGTGGTAAACCACCTCGACGAGCGCGAGCTTGCCGATGTGATTTACGAATTCGGAGAGGAAAGGAGGTCGCGGAGAATCGCCAGAGCCATTGTCCGGTCGCGGCCGATACGATCTACCGCACATCTTGCGGATGTCATATCAGCCGCGGCCCGGCCAATGAATAAGCTCCAAGACAAGTATGAAAAGAGGCGAATTCATCCGGCGACTAGAACTTTTCAGGCTCTCCGAATCTTCGTAAACCGCGAACTGGACGATCTGCGGGCGCTGTTGAGCGCGGCGCCCCGCATTCTGAAGCCAGGAGGACGCGTGGTGGTGATCAGCTTTCACTCGCTGGAGGATCGCATCGTCAAGGATGCCTTCCGCGAGGGCGGAACTGAGTACAAGCACTTTCGTGTGCTGACCAAGAAACCGGTGACAGCATCCGAAGAAGAGCAGGATCGAAATCCCCGGGCACGAAGTGCGAAATTGCGGGCTGCGGAACGGGTGTGAGAGCCGAAGGCGACCTTTGAGGATTTACTCCGGAAAACCTGCCGGAGTCCCGGCATGGCAGTATCGGCGTGCCGGGAATTCAGGTTCTCAACAGAGCGGACGAAGATCCGCCAGCAGAAAGCTTCGGGAGCCGGAAACCCGAAGTCGAGTTCACGGAGTCCGTGGTAGGAATCCAATTCTGAGGTTGGGAAATGTACACGGGAACATTGATTAAGGATCTGATGTCAATGGTGGAACGGGCCGAGAGGGGCGCGCTACAGAAACGGATTGTCGACGAGAGGGAGCTGCATCGGATGTTTGAGCTGCGGATTCCACAAATTCAGTCTGAGCGGGTGTTCGCGGGAGCGGCATGATGGCGGCAGCAGCGGCAATTCGCACTTCACTTCCAGCGGCGCGGCGCAATACCTTCTTCACCGGAACGCCGGAAATCTACTTTGCCAAGCCGATCGATAATTCCCGGCTGATCAAGGTGGAGGATCCTGGGCGCAATCGGGAGATGAAGCAGATCGGCACGGCGTTGGCTTTCCTTTTCCTGCTGGTATTTACCTACGCCTGGCAGCACTTCCGGGCGATCGAATATGGGTATCAGATCGAGGCGGCGAAGCGCGAGCTCAATAATCTGACTGAGATGAATCGAGCGCTGCGGTTGGAGGATGCGTCATTGCGCGATCCTGAGCGGATCGACGTGATGGCGAGACGCATGGGATTAGTTCCGCCTGAGCCGGGGCAGGTGATCCGCATGGACAGCGCATCCTCGGATTCCGGTGCGCCGGTGATGGCGAGAGTGGAGCCGATTTCGCCGCTGGCGGGGCAGTAGAAATTATGTGAGGCCGGATTCGATCCGGCCGGCGAGCGAAGCTCGGCAGAATTTCGGCGGCGGCCTGTCTGTACCTGGGCCGCCACGTTTGTCTAAGGATAAAGGGTTTTGTCCGAGAACAAGAAGCTTGTCGAAAGGCACAAAGTTTGTCATTCCGAGGAGCGCAGCGACGAGGAAACTGCTGTATTGCCGACGCCGGCAGAAAGCAGGTTCCTCCTGGCTTCGCGAGTTCGGAATGACAAAGCTCTAAAGCGGTAGCCTATGGCCCCCAGTACGCCCGAGTTCGGCAAGAATTCGCGACTGTATCTGCTGGGTGGGATTCTCTTCCTGTGGTGCCTAGCCATCTGCGGGCGACTGATTTACTTGCAGATTTTTTGTTACGGCAGCTTTGCGAAGCAGGCCGAGCATCAGCAGCAGCGTGAGATTCCGCTTTCCGCAAAACGAGGCGTGATCTATGACCGCGCCGGTCACGAACTCGCGATGTCCGTGCTGGTGGATTCGGCTTTCGCCGTGCCCACCGAAGTGAAGGATCTTCCGACCGCGGTTTCCCTGATCACGCGCATCACGGGCGAAGATCGCAACCTAGTGCTGGCCGACTGTCGCAATCACAAAACTTTTTGCTGGGTGGCGCGCAAAGCCGACGACGAAACTATCGAACGCATCAAGTCACTGAACCTGCAAGGTATTCATTTCCAAAAAGAGCCGAAGCGCTTCTATCCCGCGCGCGATCTAGCGGCTCAAGTCGTGGGCACCGTCGGGATGGAGGACTCCGGGCAAAGTGGCATCGAGCACGCCTTCGATGATGAACTTCGGGGTCGTGCGGGCAAAATGTTTATTTCCGTCGATGCGCGCCGGCAGTGGTTCTCGGACGTCGAGAAACAGCCGGAGCCTGGCGAGAGTCTGGTGCTGACCATCGACAAGAATATTCAATACATTGCTGAGAAGGAACTGGATCAGGCGATTCACGATACCCAAGCAATTGCAGGAACGGTGATCGTGGAAAATCCGCACACCGGAGAGATTCTCGCGCTCGCCAACCGACCCACTTTTAATCCGAATCTGCGCAAAGAGATCACGCCCAACGCCCTGACCAACCGCGCGGTCAGCTACGCTTACGAACCGGGATCGACCTTCAAGCTGGTAACGATTTCGGCGGCGCTCGAAGAGAAGCTGACCAACCCGAATGAAATATTCGACTGCCAGATGGGATCGATCGTTTACAACGGCATGCGGATTCGCGATTCCAAGCCGCACGGCCTCTTGCCGGTGTGGGGCGTGCTGGCGGAGTCGAGCGACGTAGGCTCGATCAAGATTGCGCTGCGCCTGGGTGAAGACCGGTTTTACAAATACATTCGCGCCTTTGGATTCGGACAGCAGACCGGAATCGAATTGCCCGGGGAGACCCGCGGGATGACCAAGCCGGCGAGCCGCTGGTCGAAGGTTTCAATCGCGGCGATCTCGATGGGCCAGGAAATCGGGATTTCACCGCTTCAGTTAGCGGGACTAGTCTCCACGTTCGCCAACGATGGTGTGTGGGTAGCGCCGCGCATTGTGGCAGGAAAAGTTGAGCCCCAAGGTGCACCACAGACCGTCGCGTTTCATCCATCCGAGTCGCACCGCGTGATTTCGGGCTACACCGCGGCTGAGATGCGGTCGATGATGCAAAAAGTGGTACTCGAAGGCACCGGACGCAAGGCGATTCTGGAAGGCTACACGTCGGCGGGAAAGACTGGCACGGGGCAGAAAGTAGACCCGGCGACAGGGGCGTATTCCAAGACAAAGTATATCGCCTCGTTCGCGGGCTTCGCGCCTCTGAACAATCCCCAGATTGTAGTCGCGGTGATTCTCGACTCAGCGGTGGGGCCACACCAAGGCGGCCAAGTAGCAGCGCCGGTGTTCCGCCGCATAGCGCAGCAGGTGCTCGAGCATCTGCACACTCCACACGATCTGCCTCTGGCGCCGCAGCATCAATTGTTGATGGCTCGGGCGCAAACGAAAGATAAAGATAAAGATTTGGAAGAGGGCACGCCGGATCATCCCGGCGAACCGCTGGAGAGCGCAGAAGTGGAGGGAGATTCCAGTGTGGCGCGGGCGACTTCGCCCGCGACTGCCAAAAGCGATGGGAATATCGTTCAGGCGGCAATGCGCCAGGGTGAACCTATCCCGCCCGCCTCCCCTGGATCTTCCGGCCAAAATCAAGCTCCGCCACCGATTCCCAATCCAGCCCAGACGGCAAACGAAGGGCCAACGACGCTGCCGACGAGCGGAACTGTAGTGTTGGACGTCGAGCAAGGCGGAATCGAGGTGCCGTCATTCGTTGGCAAGACTGTTCGCGGTGCCGTGGAAGCGGCGCAAGACGCCGGCCTGGAGTTGGAGGCTGTGGGCAGCGGCTTGGCGCGGCAACAGACTCCTGCGGCAGGAAGGCACGTGAGCGCCGGCGCGCACGTGACGGTGCAGTTCGGAAGGTAAGAAATCTTAACCCCCGAGGACACGAGGTTGCGCAGGGGAGCCTCGAGTCCACGATTTCCTCCGTGATCTCTGCGTCCTCTGTGGCAGAGACTTGCCGGTTTGACCCGCCGAAAAACCGCGTGATACGTTAAACAGTCAACACCATTCCAGCAGACCAGCCACTGCTCGCTGATTGAGGTTTGGATTTGTCTTCTGTTGAGGCGACGCCTGCCGGTACCACCATCGTCCGCAAGACCGCGCTGAACCTAGTCCATCGCCAGATGGGGGCAAAGATGGTCGACTTCAATGGCTGGGAGATGCCCGTGGAGTATCCCGCGTCGATCGGCTGCGGAATCGTTAACGAGCACATGGCGGTGCGCACGGGCGTTGGCATGTTCGACGTCAGCCACATGGGAGACATTCGGCTGGCGGGGCCTCAGGCGCTGGCGGCGGTGCAGCATATTTCCATGAATGACGCTTCGCGATTGGCACTCGGGCAGGCCCAATATTCGGCGCTGCTCTATCCGCAGGGGACATTTGTGGACGATGTGATCATCCATCGGCTGAGCGAAGATGAGTACCTGCTCGTGATCAATGCGGGCACTCGAGAAAAAGATTTCAACTGGGTGCGCGACAACACTCGGCAGTTTGACTGTTTGGTACAGAATCTTTCGGACGACTACACCCAGATTGCTATTCAGGGACCTAGGGGCGTCCACGTGCTGCAGAAACTAACCGACGCGGACTTGAGCGCGGTGAAGTTTTATTGGGTTACGCGCGGCACGGTTTGCGGACTGAAGAACATTCTGATTGCGCGAACGGGATATACGGCCGAAGATGGGTTCGAGATTTACATCCCTTCGGATGAGGACACCAGCGCACGCGTATGGAATGAGATTCTAAGTGCAGGCGAGGAGTTCGGCGCTGTGCCTTGCGGTCTGGGGGCGCGCAACACCCTGCGCCTTGAGGGCAAACTCCCGCTCTATGGACACGAGATTTCCGATACGATTAATGTGTGGGCGGCTGGACTGGATCGCTTCTGCAAGATGGAGAAGCCGGAGTTCGTTGGACGCGCTGCGCTGGAAAAATCGAAAGCCGAAGGCTTGAAACGCACTTTGGTTGGTTTGGAGATGACTGGGAGAGGCATCGCGCGGGATGGATACAGAGTGCTGGACGACAATAGGCACGAAATCGGGTACGTGACCAGCGGATCGCCGGCGCCGTTCTTGAAGAAGAATATTGCGCTGGCCTATGTCCCGCCGAATTTTGCACCGGTGGGCACGGTAGTGAACGTCGAGGTGCGCGGACAGGGTGTGGAAGCGCGGGTGGTGCCAACACCATTTTATAAGCGGCCGAAGAAAGCCGCGTAACCGCAGACGATACAGAGCGGCAAAAGGATCAGCAATAGCTAGCCAGGAGCCAGAAGCTATTTATGTCCTATCCAACCGATCGCAAATATACCAAAGAACACGAGTGGATCCAGGTGAGTGGAAATTCCGCCACCGTCGGCATCACCGACCATGCCCAGGAGTCGCTGGGCGACATCGTATTTGTCGAACTGCCCAAAGTGGGCGCGGAACTCGCGGCGGGCAAGACGTTTGGCACGGTCGAGTCGGTAAAAGCAGTTTCGGATTTGTTTGCTCCGGCCTCCGGCACGGTGACAGAAATCAATGGCGATCTTGCCACCTCGCCTGAGAAAATGAACAAAGACGCGCACGGATCGTGGATGATGAAGATCACGTTGAAGAACCCGAGCGAGCTGGATGCGCTGCTTTCGGCCTCCGACTATGAGAAGTTCGTAGCGGAAGAAGGCGGGTAATAAATTGGATCCCGACTCGGGACCTCGGTTGGTTGTTCTTTCCAAACCCGGGCCGAGCTTCGACGTGCCACCCCTGAGTTGCGCAATCGAAATGACCGCCGGTTACATCTAATCAACTTCCAATGCGATATCTACCAAAATCTCCAGGCGATCGTGAGAGCATGCTTAAGGCGGTTGGCTTGCGCTCGGTCGATGATTTGTTTGCGCCGATTCCCGCCGAATATCGGCTTAGCCGCGACCTCAAAGTCCCTCGTCAGATGGCGGAATCAGAAATCGTGGACTATTTCCGCCAGCGTTCGCGAGAAAACGGTGAGGGCTATGCCAGCTTCCTGGGTGCGGGCGCTTACTCTCACTACCGGCCAGTCGTGATTGATTCGCTGATTTCACGCGGCGAGTTTCTCACGGCGTACACCCCGTACCAGGCAGAGATTTCTCAGGGGACACTGCAATCAATTTTCGAATTTCAAACGATGATTTGCGAACTCACCGGCATGGAGGTCGCGAACGCTTCCATGTACGACGGATCGACGGCAGCGGCTGAGGCTGTGATGATGGCAGTGCGGCTGACCGGCCGGCGATCCGTAGTAGTGGCGCGGAGTCTTCATCCCGAGTACCGCGAGGTGCTGGAGACTTACGCGACCCATCAGGGAATGCCTCTTTCCGTCGCAGCCTTTGACGCGGACGGGCGTGTAGATCTCACCGAAATCGGCAAGTTGATTGGGCCGGAGACGGCTTGTGTACTGATTCAGTCGCCGAATTTCTTCGGGACGATTGAAGATGTGTCTGCGATTGCCGAAATTGCGCACCAGCATGGGGCCATGCTCGTGGTTTCAATCGCCGAGGCGGTTTCCCTGGGAATTGTGGAACCGCCGCGCGAAGCTGACGTCATCGCGATGGAGGCGCAATCGTTCGGAGTGCCTCTCGGATTTGGTGGACCCTATTGCGGTGTAATCGCCACGCGAGAAAGATTTGTGCGGCAGATGCCGGGGAGGCTGGTGGGGCAGACGGTCGACAAGCAGGGCAGGCGCGGATTCGTGCTCACGTTGGCCACACGCGAACAGCATATCCGGCGTGAAAAGGCCACGTCGAACATCTGCACGAATCAAGCCTTGGTCGCGCTGATGGTTAACATCTTTATGACGGTGTATGGCAAGGTGGGCTTGAAAGAGCTGGCTAAACAGAACCTGGCGAAGGCGGCCTACGCAGCCGCGGAGTTCTCAAAGCATGGCAGAGTTCTTTTTGTCGGGGCGCCTCGGTTCAACGAATTTGTGGTGGAGACCCATGAGGATCCCCACGCAATCAACGACCGACTTCTGGAACACAAAATCGTGGGCGGGTTGCCGCTGAAAAAGTTCTATCCCGAACTCCCAAATGCGGCGCTGTGGTGCTGCACGGAATTGACTACGCGGACGGCGATCGATACCACCGCCGGGCTGCTTGGGCAAAGCGAAGGTTTGCTGCGACCCGCGAAAGAGGACAACAACGTCGTGGAGGTAGCGCGATGAAGCCCGCTCCCCGCAAAGCAACACGCCACGTCAATCAGAACGAGGGCTTGATCTTCGAGAAGTCTTCGGCAGGCAAGGCCGCATTCAAACTGCCGCCACTCGACGTTCCCGAAGTGGACGCGTCGCGACTCCTCGGCTCGTCAGTGAGAAAAGATCTCGGAAATATGCCGGAAGTCAGCGAGATCGAAATCATCCGCCATTTTACCCGGCTCTCGACGTGGAACTACGCGATCGATCTCGGAATGTATCCCCTGGGCTCGTGCACCATGAAGTACAACCCGCGGGTGAATGAAGCCGTGGCGCGGGTCGAAGGAATCGCAAACGGACATCCCTACCAGCCGGAAGAGATCTCGCAAGGCGCGCTCCAGATTCTGAAGACGTTGAGTGAGTGCCTGATCGAGATCACCGGCATGGATGCGATCACCATGCAGCCGGCCGCGGGCGCGCACGGTGAGATGACCGGACTGCTCATGGTGCGGGCGTATCACCACGCTCAGGGGCGTCCGCGGAAGAAGATTCTGATTCCGGACTCAGCTCACGGAACGAATCCCGCTACCGCCGCGATGGTCGACTACGCGGTTGAAAACTTGAAGTCGGATTCGCGTGGCATGGTGGACATTGCCGCGCTCGAAGCGCAGATGAATGAAGATGTCGCTGCGCTCATGCTCACCAATCCGAATACGCTTGGAATTTTTGAGCAGCAGATTCACCAAATCGCCGACATTCTGCATGCCAAAGGCGGCCTGCTTTACATGGATGGCGCCAACATGAATGCCTTGGTGGGCAAGGTGAGACCGGGCGATTTTGGCGTCGACCTGATGCACCTCAATTTGCACAAGACGTTCTCCACACCTCACGGCGGAGGTGGGCCGGGATCAGGGCCGGTGGCGATCAAGAAAAAGCTTGAACCATTCCTGCCGACGCCAGTCTTGGTAGCAAAGTCCGATGGAATGCTCGGTTTTGAATACGACCGTCCGAAGTCGGTGGGCCGGGTGCGCGCATTCTACGGCAACTTCGGAATGTTCGTGCGCGCGCTGGCTTACATCCAGGCGAACGGCCCGGATGGCCTGCGGCAAACCACCGAGGACGCCGTGCTTAACGCCAACTACATTCGCAAGGGACTCGAGGGAACCTACGATCTACCGTATTCCACACCGACGATGCACGAAGTCGTGTTCAGCGACAAGCTGCAGGCAAAAAAAGGCGTGAGGACCATGGATATTGCCAAGCGCTTGATCGACTATGGCTTCCATCCTTACACGACGGCCTTTCCGCTGATTGTGCCGGGCGCGCTGATGATCGAGCCGACGGAGAGCGAGTCAAAGGAAGAAATGGACTTGTTCATCGAAGCCATGAAGTCGATTGCGGAAGAAGTCGAAGAAGACGCGCAGAAAGTGCTCGATGCGCCTCACTCCACACGGGTTTCGCGGCTGGACGAAACCGCCGCCGCGAGAAAACCGGTTCTGCGCTGGAAGCCGGCGGTTTAGTCCCAAATTGTTGCCGATTGGCTCCGCGTCATTTTGCCCTAATGTCCACGGACGCGCGAGTCGTCTCCCAGTCCATGCGCAAAGTGCAACCGCTGGCCGATTTGTCGTATGCGATCGTGAAATTCTCCGCTGGCGAGGGCAGTTTGGAAACCTTCATGTCTATGCGGACAAGTTCATCGCTCTCGTATTTGTAGGGAATGCCCCACTCTCCGGTCGTCTTGTTGACGATCAGCGTCCATTGGTCGTGGTTGGGCACGGTGAAGATGGTGTAACTGCCACCTGGAACCGTTTTGCCGCCGACAATCACATCAGCGCTATTCACGAATGTTGTGGCATCATTGGCGCCGGTTCGCCAGACTTCACCGAAGGGAACGAGCCCGCCGTAGATCTTGCGGCCTTTCATGCGCGGGCTGGAATAATCGGTCTTGATGGTTGTGCCACCGCCGAGATCGCAGGCTGCTGAGGCGGCGGGGCTGGGCTTGCCCCCTCCCATTTGAGCGAAAGCAGTAGTGGCGGACAGAACGGTCAGAAGCGCTAGGCGAGAAAATCGTTTTCGCATGGACTCTCCTTTGAGTATTTCGCAATGCTAGAAATGTTGGACGCTCCGCAAATGGAAATGTCAGCAAACTTGTGATTATGCTCCTTCGCCCGCGGCGGTTACAATCCTTCGATGCCCGTATTCGAAGAGAAACAGGAAGAGCTAGAACATTATGAAACCATGATGGGCGTGCCGCGCGGACGCCTAGCCGTAACCATGGACACCATCACCGACGCCATGGCGCTGGTTGGCCAGCACGGCGTTTATTGCCAGAGCCAGCGCTGGCCAGGTAAGCCGGTGATGGATATCCAGATCATCATGAAGAGCCTGACCGATGCGAAGGAATTGATTCAGAGCGTCATGGAAGAGTTGAAAAAGAATTCTTGATGGATGAGTTACAATTGCGCGGCTGCAATTCATTTGGGAGGTAGAGGGATGAAGAAAATTGTGCTGATAAAGAGGATGGCGGCTTTGGTTATGGTTCTGCTATGTGGTCTGGCGACCGCCCTCGCGCAAGCGCAATCCGCAGTGACACTAACTTCCGACGAGCGTGAACGAGCGTTGCAAAGCTTTCAAGCGACGCATGACGCGTTTCTGCAATCCATCGCCGGACTTTCGCAGAAGCAATGGACATTCAAGCCCGCGCCCGACCGCTGGTCCGTGGCGGAGGTTGCCGAGCACATCACGGTATCGGAATCGGCGATCTTAGGCCTGGTGCAAAAGCAGATCATGGTGTCGGCCGCGACGCCGGCGAAGCGCGAACAGGTCAAAGGCAAGGACGAACTTGTCTTAGAGAAAGTCCCGGACCGCACCCACAAGGCGCAGGCTCCGGAGTTCCTTCGTCCCACCGGTCGCTGGGTGACGGAGGCCGACCTGACGAGAGCCTTCGAGGACAGCCGCAGGGCTACGATGGACTACGTCCGCACCACAAACGATGACCTGCGCGATCATTTCTTCGATCATCCCGTGATGGGGACGATGGATGGTTACCAGTGGCTGCTTCTGATCTCGGCCCACAGCGCTCGGCACACGGCCCAGATTGAGGAAGTGAAAGCTGATCCAAACTTTCCCAAGAACTGAAACTAATCGCAACCTCAGGGCCTAACCGAAACCATTACCACGCTATGCGAAGCTACGGGCGCAGAAAACCTTCCCGTGAACTTTCCCAGGTCTTTGTGCTCCCACAGGTCGCGCACGTCGGCGCTCAAGTGCGCAGGATAGCCAAGCGAATCCCAACTGGCTGTTATTGGCCGCTCCTCTTTCCCGCGATTAAGAAGAATCACCGCACGACTGCCATCTTTCAACTCCTTCGCCCAGACCTCCAGGTCGTCGTCTTTCCGCACGCGTTCGCCCTGCCGCCCCAAGGGGTCTTGATCGACGGCGATGACTTCCTTGTTCTCGAGAATATCCCGGATTTCAGGCCGCATGTCGCGCAGGTCGTTGCCAGCAATCAGGGGCGCAGCCAGCATCGCCCACAGGCTGAAGTGCGAGCGATATTCCGTGTCGG
>Ga0302326_10019930_pt1 | contig 13823 bp, 7 predicted proteins | sample Palsa_T0_3_FD_202264 | JGI IMG/M metagenome (GOLD analysis project Ga0302326, IMG submission 202264) | Peat permafrost microbial communities from Stordalen Mire near Abisko, Sweden - Palsa_T0_3 | ecosystem: Environmental > Terrestrial > Soil > Palsa > Peat permafrost | place: Sweden: Abisko... | reverse complement strand
CTTCGGCGTCGGCGTGGCCGCGCCCCGTGTTGGACTGGCCCTGCCGGCGCTGCGCGCCGCCCTCTTCGTGGTGCCCCTCGGCGTGCGTGGCTTCCTGGCCATGGTGTCTCCTCTTCAGCGCAGGAGGAAGTGTAGGCACGCGGGCCGCAAGAGGCCCACAGCGCCGCTCGTCCGGCTACAGTAGCGCCTGCCTGTTCCCTTACCTTCGCAGCCCGCTTTCGGCTCTGATTGTCCGCCAAACGGGATGGGCGAACAGCGGACACTGAGGACGACGGGGGCGCTCGAAGTGCTGCGCGTTCTCCTCGTCGAGGACGACGAGGCGGACGCCGCCCTCATCGTCCACGCCCTCTCCGCGGACAGCCGTCTCATTCGCGCCGAGCGCGTGGACACGCCCGAGGGCTTCTTCGCCGCGCTCCCCACCGCGCCCTGGGACGTCATCGTCTGCGACCACCGCATGCCGCGCTTCTCGGCCCTCGACGCGCTCCGTGTGCTGCAGGCCACAGGGCGAGACATCCCCTTCCTCATCGTCAGCGGCGCCATTTCCGAGAATGACGCCGTGGCGGCGATGAAGGCCGGGGCGCACGACTACCTCATGAAGGACAACCTGGCGCGGCTCGGGCCGGCGGTGGAGCGCGAGTGCGGAGAGGCCGTCCAGCGGGCCGGCCGGCGCCGGGCGGATGCGGCCTTGCGCAGGAGCGAGGCGGAGCTGCGTGCCGTCATGGCCCACGTGCCGGACGGCCTGCTCACCGTCACCCAGGCCGGGGCCCTGGCCTCCATGAATCCGGCGGCGGCGCATATTTTTGGCGTCCGCCCCGAGGAGGCACTCGGACGCCGGGCGGAGGACTTTCTCCCCCCCGGCTTCGCCTCCTCGGTGGGCCAGGGGCCGCTCGAGTGCGAGGCCCGCCGGGCGGACGGGAGTCTCCTCCAGCTGGAAGTCGCGGTGGCCGCGGTGCCGGACACGGAGCCAAGCCTCGTGGTGACGGTGCGCGACGTCACGGAAAGACGACGCCTCGAGGCCGAGGTGCAGCGCACCCAGAAGATGGACACCGTGGGGATGCTCGCCGGCGGTGTGGCCCACGACTTCAACAACGTCCTCACCGGCATCCAGAGCGCCGCGGCCATGGCCCGGCTCGAGCTACCGAGGGGCCACGCGGCGGAGGGAGACCTTGCCGAAATCGAGCGCCAGTGCCAGCGCGCCGCGGCGCTGGTGCGCCAGCTTCTAGCCTTTGCCCGAAAGCAGCCCCTCGCGCGACGGACGCTCAACCTCAACGAGGTGGTGCTCGACGTGGAGAGCCTCCTGAAGCGCGTCATCGGCGAGAACGTCCGCTTCGCCGTCGAGCTCCAGCCGGACGTGTGGAACGTGAGCGGCGACAGCGCGCAGCTGGAACAGGTGCTGATGAACCTCTGCATCAACGCCCGGGATGCGATGCCGCAGGGCGGCCGTCTCAGCGTCCGCACCAGCAACCTCGTCTCCAGCTCCGAGCTCGCCAGTCGCGCCCACAGCGTGCCCGGCAAGCGCTACGTCGTCCTCTCCGTCGAGGACAGCGGGACGGGCATCAACCCGCGGACGCTGGAACGGATTTTCGAGCCCTTCTTCACCACCAAGGCGCCGGGCCGTGGCACGGGCTTGGGCCTGGCGGTGGTGCATGGAATCGTCCGCCAGCACGACGGCGTCATCGAGGTGGACAGCATTCCCGGCACCGGAAGCACCTTCTCCGTCGTCCTCCCGGCGGTGGAGGCGGACACCGTCTCCGCACCGGCGGGCACCCTGGCCGCTGCCCGCTCCGGCTCCGGGACGTTGCTCGTGGTGGAGGACGACGCCAGCGTCCGGCAGGGGATGGTGCGGATGCTGGAGCGCTCCGGCTACCGGGCCCTGGCCGCGGCGGACGGTGAGGCGGCGCTGGCCGTCCTCGAGCAAGGCACCGTGGACCTGGTGCTCCTCGACGCAGTGCTCCCCGGCCTGTCCGCGCTCGACACCTACCGAGGTGTGCTGAGCCTGAGGCCAGGGACGCCGGTGTTGCTGGTGAGCGGCTACAGCGAGGCGATGCTCGACGCCACCTTGCGCCGGGAGCTGGCCGGCCGCTTCCTGCAGAAGCCCTTCACCCTCGAGGGGCTGCAGGAGTCCGTGCACGCCATCCTCGCCCCGGCCGGCGCGCGCGCGGGGGCGGGCTGACGCTCCTCCTAGGACGGCGAGCCGGGGGGCAGCTCGATGGCGGCGCTCGGGAACTCGCGCTTCAAGGCGGTGAGAAGCGCCCGCTGGCCGTCCGAGGGGGGCTGTTTCTGGATGGTGTGGACGTCGCGGAGGCCCTCGTCCAGCTGCCCGGCCGAGAGGTGGGCGCGCGCCGTCCAGGCCAGGAGCGTCAAGTCGGTGGGGGCCACCTCGAGCGCCTGGGCAAAGCGTTCCGCGGCGCTGGCGAAGTCCCCGCGCTGGAAGGCCTGCATGCCCTGGGCGAAGCTGAAGGCCGGGTCGCTCTTGGCCACCTTGCGGCCCTCGATGGTCCACAGCTTCACCAGCTCCGGCTTCCCGCTGGCCGCCGCGGCCGAGACGGCGTTGGTGTAGAGCGGGACGAAGCGCGGGTAACGCTCGATGGCCTGTCCGTAGAGCGCGGTCGCCTCCTCGGCCCGGTGCAAGCGCATGAGGACGATGCCCAGGTTGTTGTACACCTCGGGCGTTGGCGGAGCGCGCTCGAGAAGGAAGCGCAACAACCTCTCCGCCTCGACGTACTGGTCCTTGAGGAGAAACTCCACGGCGCGATTGCTGTGGAAGAGGACGATGGCCGTCTCGTCGTCGATGGGCTCGTACAAGGAAAAGCGCCACTCCGAGGTGTGGGTGGCCGAGAAGTCCACCACCATGGCGTCCCCGGCCCAGGTGTCGTGCCCGAAGCCGACGGCGATGTGCGAGGAGGTGAAGAAGCGGCCGCTGTCCTCCCAGAAGACGGGGAGCTGGGTGATGCGCACGAAGCGGACGTCCAGGCCGAGACTCCGGGCGGCCGCCACGTACAGCATGGCGTAGCTCATGCAGTCGCCCTCGCGCGCCTCGTAGGCGGCTTCGGCGTTGAGGGTGCGGGTGGGGCGGTACTGGAAACCCAGGCCGTCGCTGTCGATGAAGAAGCGCACGAGCCGCTTCATCTGGGTGCGCTCCCCGCCGGCTTCCGAGGCGACGCTTCGCAGGTGCGCCTTGGTGGCCTCCGAGAGCTGGAGCGGGTCCTCGAGCGGCAGGCCTTTCGCGATGCCTTCCCGCACCCAGTCCGGGCCGGTGCTGGTGAACATCACCGCGGTGGGGGTGGCGCAACCGGCGCCGACGACGAGGGGCACCGCGAAAGCCAGGACAAGGCGCATCGGCGATGGGCACAGCATGGTGACCTCCCCTTTGTGAGGTCTCCCGGGCGTGGGAAACCCCACGACTGCAAACACGGGTGAAAGTCTACTCCCAAGCCGGCGGAAGCGATGCTCTCGGGGCGGGCCCACTGCAGCCGGACAGCTGCCCGGTGCAGGGAAGCCCGCCAGGGCCCTCTGTGCGGGCGCGAAACGCGCTCCGGACGACAAGGGGACAGGTGGGGGACGACAGAGGGGGGCAGCGTTGACTTCAAAGGGGGGCTACCAGTACAAGCCCGCGCCTCGCCCGAGCGAGGGAGCGTAGCTCAATTGGCAGAGCAATGGACTCTTAATCCATAGGTTGTCGGTTCGATTCCGACCGCTCTCATTCACCCCATGGAAGCACGCGCTTTTCGAGAAACGCCGACGCGCGCGAGCTCCCAGTCGCTGGTGCAAAGGATTCTTGCCCAGCAACCGGCCAATCATTTTTTGCCGCAGTGCGGCAGTTACGGCGCCGTAACAAGTGCGCCGCGCTGCGGTGTCACGCGTCTCGAACGCCGCGCTACAGCACGCTCCATCGTCGCTGGTTTGAGAGGCGTTACCGTTGGTAACGCACTGTTACGCATCACCACGGACTGCACTTCCGTCATCACTTTAAGCCCTTGACGTCGGCGCCCGTCTCTAGTGGAACGCACCTTGCGTACAGGAGCACCGAAGCAGGTGCTCTGCCTGAGAGATTCCCGCTGACGGCCATCGCTGGCAGCGTCCACGTGGAGAGGGGAATTGCATGAAGCTGAAATCAGGGGTGACGTTTCTCGGATTGCTAGCTGTGGTGCTGGCCACACCGGCCAGCGCTGCACGAATCAACATCGGTGACCAGGGCGGCTTTGTCGACGTCGGGGCCATCGTCCAGACGTGGGCCCGCTTTGAACAGGACGGCGACGCTCACCACGACGGTGTCTCTACAGACATTTTCTTTCGGCGCATGCGGCTTTACGTCAACGCCGCGTTGAACGAGCATATCGGCGTCATCGTCAACACGGACGTCAGCTACTCGCAAACGTACGTGACGCCGCAGACCGCGGTCATCACCAACCCGACGACGCAGCTGACGGCCATCCGTTTCAACCAGCCCTCCATCGTCATGAACGAAGGCCTCGGCTACTACTCGTTCTGCAAAGAGCTCATCTTCATGGCCGGCCTTCAGCTGGTTCCGTGGGTCCACGAGTCCTTCACGGACGTCCAAAGGTTCGGCAGCTTGGACGAGCAGACGGACGTCACCCAGCGCGGTCGGCCGGGCGGCAACGGTGGCGGGTTCCAGAGCCGCGACCGAGACATGGGCATTGCCTTCCGCGGCTTGCTCTTCAACGACATCATCAACTACCGCATCGGTGTCTTCAATGGCACCCAGTCGGCGCTCGGCGCGGTGGGCACCACGGCCAGCGGCCTGAGCATCACCCCAGCGCTCGGCACAGCGAACGGGGTCACCTACCCCGCGTACGCCGGCGTCAACCCCGGTGACTCACCCAGCTTCGACGGGTTCATCCGCATCAACATCATCGGCTCGGAAGGTGGCTACGCCTTCTGCGGCCTCTGCGACGACGGCAAGGCCTACTTCAGCGTCGGCGGCGGTGCCAACGTCCAGCCGCGTGGTGTCATCGCTCCCTCGCGCGCGAGCCCGGGTGCCACCTATGCCGCTTACTTCTTTGACCTCTTCCTCGACTTGCCCTTCGGCGACAACGAGTTCGTCCTGGAAGGCGGCTGGGTCCGCAACGTGTACTCCGGCAACGGCGCGCCCCTCCTCGCCGAGCCCGCCCTGGCGCTCATCAACAACGCAGGCTGGGGAGTCTATGGCCACGTCGGCATGCGGTTCGCCTGGTTCTACCCCTACTTCGCCTTCGAGGATTACGTCTCGAACCTGAACCCGGCCAACATCACGTCGACCTTCGTCCAGTTCGGAAACGGTGGACTCCCCGCCTCCGGGCGCGTCGGAAACCTCATCACCTACCACGTCGGCTTCAAGATTCTCGCCTCACCCCCGCCAGCCAGCGCCTTCCACATCGACTTCGACATGGCGTTCCAGAGCAAGGAGAACGCCGGCGACCTCGCCCCGGGCAGCACCACGGAGTTCCTCAACGGCAACCAGTGGGTCGGCACAATCTCGATGAACTTCAAGATTTAGCCGCACTTAGAGTTCAAGCAACGGGGCGGGGTTTCCTCCACGGGACCCCGCCCCATTTTTATGCGTCGAAGCCCAGGCCGGAACGGCTCGGGAAGCGGTGCGACCGCCCATTTGAAAAGAATGGACTGCTCTAGTGCGAGCCGCCCAGAGGGGACTTGGCATCTTCCGCTTCGTTCTCGGACGTCTCGAGCAACTTGGCCAGCGTCTTTCGGTCGACGCCGAGCGACTCAGCCGTCGCCAGCCTCCGGCCCCCCTCCTGCTGCAAGGCCCAACTCGCGTACCGGCGCTGTACCTGGCGGAGCGGGAGCACCGGGCCGCGAAACTCGAAACGGCTGTCGTCGGTCGACGTCCGCTCGAGATGCAACTCCGTCGCCTGGATTTCCGCCGTGCGCCCGAGCAGTACGGCCCGCTCCACGAGATTCTCCAGTTCCCGGACGTTGCCTGGCCAGGAGTGGCTCGCGAGGTGCGCATGCGCCTCCAGCGAGAACCGCTCGACGGGAGAGCGGCCATGACGCACTTTCGCCGCCCTGAGGAAATGGTCCACCAGCATCGGCAGGTCCTCGAGCCGGTCCCGTAGCGCAGGAAGTTCGAGCCGCACCACGTCTAGGCGGAAGAGGAGGTCTTCGCGGAAGCGGTGCTCCTGCGCCATCTGGCGAAGGTTCCGGTTGCTGGCGGCGATGACCCGCACGTCGACTGGCCGCTGCTTGTTCGCTCCGACGGCACGCACCTGGCTGCTTTCGAGGACGTCGAGCAGCTTGGCCTGCAGGCTGACGTCAATCTCACCTATCTCGTCGAGGAAGAGCGTGCCGCCTTGCGCCTCCTCGAAAAGTCCAGCGCGCGGGGAGGTGGCGCCGGTGAAGGCCCCCTTCACGTGGCCGAAGAGCTCTGACTCGAGCAGGTTCTCCGGAAGCGCGGCGCAATTCACCGTGACGAACGGACCGACCGACCGCCGTCCAAGCGCGTGGAGTGCCTTGGCCACGAGTCCCTTGCCGGTACCCGTCTCCCCGGACAGGAGGACGGGCACCTCGGCGTCGGCGACGCGCTCCACAAGGTCCCGGAGCGCCCGCATCGGCGGGCTCTCGCCCATCAGGTTGGCCAGGGCGAAGCGGTCACGCAACGCGCGCCGGAGGACGACGGCCTCACTCCTGAGCCGCGACTCTGCGAGCGCTCGCCTCAGGAAGAGCTCCAGCTCGTCCACCTTGAAGGGCTTGGTGAGGTAGTGGTACGCGCCCTGGCGGATGGACTCGACGGCCGAGGCAACGTCGCTGAAGGCCGTGGTGACAATGACGGGCCGGGTGGGTTGGAGTCGCTGGCTGAGCGCGAGCAGCGCGAGCCCGTCCATCCCGGGCATTCTCAGGTCCGTCACCAGTGCGTCGATGTCCTCGTGCTCGAGCCTCCGGGCCGCAGCCGGACTCGAGCCTTCCGGGACGGAGAGGTAACCCCTTTCTTCGAGACCGTCGGCGAGGGTTTCGGCAAGGGCGAGGTCATCGTCCACCACCAGCACCCGTACCTTCTCGCCAGGAGTCTCATCCGGTGGCGTCACGGCGCTCCTCGGACACGGCAGAAATCTCCACCCGGACGCGCGTGCCCCGGACTCCGGACGCGCGCGGCTCGAAGGACAGGCTCCCGTGGTGGTGCTTCACTATCTCGCTGGCGATGGTGAGCCCGAGGCCGGTGCCCTTCCCCGGGGCCTTGGTGGTGAAGAGAGGCTCGAGGCAGCGTTGGGCTGCCTCCTGTGAGATGCCCACCCCGTCGTCGTCGACTAGGAAGGCGACACGGCCCCCGGCTTGCTCGACACGGAGCTCGACACGCTCTCCCGGAGCGCACGCATCGCAGGCATTGAGGAGGAGGTTCACCAGCACCTGCTCGAAGAGCGCTCCGTCGCAGACGACGAGCGGCAGGTGGGTCTCCACACTGTTGGAGAGGGCGACACCCGCCTGGGCAAAGCGGTGCTCCACGAGCTCCAGCGCGGCGCGGGCCAGCGCCACCGGCTCGATGTGACTCAGGGAGGGCGCGCCTCCGCGGGCCACGGTGAGGAAGGCGCGGATGATGCGGGAGATGCGTTCCGCTTGCTCGAGGATTGCGGCCGCCGCGCGATGCGGCCGGGAGAGGGGCTCGAGGCGGGGCAGCAACTGCTCCGCCCGGCCGACGATGATGCCCAAGGGCGTTGAAACCTCGTGGGCCACGCCCGTGGCCAGCGCGCCCAGCGTCGCCAGCTTGTCCGCTTCCACGAGGCGCCGGTCCCGGGCGGACAACGCCTCCTGAACGGCCAGCACATGCCGCAGCTCGAGCTCCCGTCGCTGCTTGCGCAGGGCTAGGCCACCGAAGCTCCCGACGAGGAGCGAAGCCAGGACCATTCCGGAGAGGAGTCGCCACAGCGCGCGGGACTCGCGGTCCCGCACCCTCTGCGCGGTGGCCACGACGGCCACCCCCCAGCCGTCTTGCCTCGTCTCGGGAATTCCGGCAAGACCCGCGACGGCCATTCGGCGAGGAAGTCCAAGCGCGAAGGCTTGTTCGCGCGTGAGCTGGAGCCAGGGCTGCCCGGAGGCGAGCGCCTCCTCCACCGCCGGCGCATCCGCGGCGCCTCCGTTGGTGCGTACGAGGCGCGGTTGCCCCGGCACCCGAAGCAGGACCACCACCGTGCCCGGGTGCTCGGTCGAATTGTGTAGGGTAGCGAGGGCCTCGGTCAAACAGCCCTTGTCCGGCTCAGCGCAGCCCGGTGTTCGGACGCGGTCCTGGAGGCTCGTCCCTGCACTGTGCGCCAGCGCCGTCTGCTCCCGCGCGAAGTCGTCCAGCGCCGCGCGCGCTTCTCGACGCTCGTCCCAGACGGCCACCGCCAGCACGCCCGAGAGCGCGAGCCCCATCGCCGCCATGAGGCGCGTCCGCTTCATTGTCGACGGGCTTCCTCTCCAGAGCGGGAGTGGCGGGAAGAGAGTCGCTCCGTGGACGGAATCAGCAGTGGCGGAGGCCAGCATTCCGACGGCGCGGTGAGCAAGGTAGGTGCCATGGCGGTGGCGGGAGCGTTTCGGCGCTCCAGATTGACAAAGAACTCGCTCTGGCGGGGAATCCTTCCTCCTTCACCGGGAGATTCTCCTCTTCGCGATGCGCCTGGCCGAGGCTGTGCGCTTCCTCGCCACGGGACCTCCGCTGGTCCGAACCTTGCTCACAGGAGCGACGACGATGCCAAGCGTGTATTTCGCATGGGGCCGGTCGCTGTCCATCCTCCTCGTCCTGGCTGGGGTGGGAGCTCCAGCCGGCGCCGCGCCCCAGACGACCGGGGTGGCCACTCCGACTGCACAGCCGGCCGCGCCACCCGAAGCAACGCTGCCACCGGACTTCCCCGAGCCGCCGAAGACGACGCTCACGGCCGCACTCGAATTTGCGCTCAAGCACCAACCTGCCGTGAGAGCGGCTCTGGCTCGAGTTTCTGCCCGAGAGGCCGACGTCGGCATTCCGCGCGGAAAGTGGCTCCCGGCCATTGGCCTGACGGCCCAGGTCTTCGTCGGCACGGCCAACAACACCGCTGCCTCCTACCTCAACGAGCCCTTCGTCCCAACGCCCCGCATCGGCGGGACGCCCTCCGTCACCGGGTCCACCGCCAGTTGGTCGCCCGAGGCGTCCACCTTCGCTGGGCTGGGCGTGACGCAGGAAGTCTTCGACTTCGGCCGCATCACTGCCGAGGTGGCCGCCGCCAGCTCGCTCGCCAGGGCGGAGCAACGCACCGCGGAGGCGCAGGCGCTCGACGTCCGTCTGGGCGTCGAGGAGGCCTATTTCGCCGTCTACAGCGCCAAGGCCGTCCTCACCGCCTCCGAGGAGGGTTACGAGCGTGCCCGCGTCCATTACGAGTTGGCCCATGTCGGTGTGCTATCCGGCCTTCGCTCTCCCATCGAGCAGACGCGTGCCGCGGCCGAGCTGGCTCGCCTCGACATCATTCGGATTCGCGCGAGGGGTTCGGTGCGAATCGCCCAGACGCTGTTCGCCGCTGCCGTGGGCAGCCCTGAGCCAGCCCTGGACATCGCCGACCAGCCACCCAACCCCCAGGACATGCCCACCCTGGAAGCGGCCGTCCAGCAGGCGCTCCAGAAGGCGCCGGAACTTCAGGCCGCCCTGACCCGCATCCAGGCGCAGGAAGACCAGACGCGCGCCGCCTTCGCCCAGCTGCGTCCAGACCTCTTTCTCATCGGGACGCTCAATGCGCGAGCCGGCGGTTCCAAGCCTTCGGGTGGTGCGGACATTCCTGAAGGGAAGGGATGGGTTCCCAATGTCCCTAACTGGCAGGTGGGCATCGTCCTCAGCTGGCCGCTCTTCGAGGGAAGCCTCTGGGCAAGGGGCAATTCCTCCCGGCAGCTCGAGGTGGTGCGTCGAGACGAGGCCGCGCTCGTGCAACAGCAGCTGGTGGCGGAAGTCGACGGTGCCTACGTCTCGGTGGTGGTGGCCCGCGAGGCGCTTCCCCGGTTGCAGGCGTCCGTCGATGCGGCCCGGGCCAACTACGCCCAGGCTGATGCGCGTTTCCGTGCTGGCCTTGGGACGAGCGTGGAGCTCGCCGACGCGGAGTCCATCCGGACGGACGCCGAAATCGGTCTCGCGCTGGGAGCGTTCGAGCTGGCCCGGTCCCGCGCCGCCTTCGGCCGGGCCATTGCGGAGGGGATGTGAGCGCTCAAGACGACGGGGCGGCAGTCTCGGCAGTTTCGGACGCACCGCGCACGCTGTCGACGGATGTCGAGCAACCCAAGACGGGGCACAAGCTCCGGCTTTTTCTCTTCGGTGGGGTGGCCCTTCTGCTTGTCCTGGGAGCGCTCCTCTTGTGGCGGGCCCAAAGCCATGTCAACCGCGTGGCCATGGCCGGCGCGCCCAAGCCGGTCACCGTTGTCAAGGCAGAGGGCGTCGAGTTCCGGCCCTTTCGGACGTACGTCGGCACCCTCGAGCCCTGGCAGTCCGCCCAGGTGGGCCCGCAGCTCATCTCGGCCTTCGTCTCGACCGTCCTCGTGCGGCCCGGGACAGTGGTGCACAAGGGAGACGTGCTGGCAACCCTGGACTGCCGGCACGCGACTGCTGCAACGCGCGCCGTCGCTATGCAGGCCGACGCCATCGATACCCGGCAGAAGGCGCTGGCGGACCAGGCAGCCCGCACCCAAGGCCTTCTCGACGGCGGCTTCGTCTCGGCCAACGAGGCCGAGCAGGTCGTGGCCCAGAGCGCTGCGGAGGCTGCTCAGCTGCAAGCCGGGCGGGCCCAGCTGACGCGGAGCTCGCTCGAGGTGAATGACTGCGTCCTGCGTGCCCCCTTCGACGGGGACATCGCCACGCGCGAAATCGACCCTGGCGCCTTCGTCCGTCCCGGCACTGCGCTGCTCTCGGTGGTCGACCGCTCCATCGTCCGGGTTACGGCTGAGGCGCCCGAGGTCGACTTTGCGGCCGTCGCCCCAGGCACCAAGGTGAAGATGCACCTGTTGGCGACGAGCCAGGACGTCACCGGCGTCGTCGCCCGCCGGGCGCCGGCGGCGGACCTCGGAACGCGGACCATCCACTTCGAAATCGACGTTCCGGACGCGGCCCGCACGTTGCCGGTGGGGACGACCGCCGAGCTCACCATCGAGGTGGGAGAGCCGCGTCCGGCGTCCGCCATCCCGCTGGCGGCGGCGGCCGTCCGCACACCCAAGGCGACGCTCTTCGTCGTGGAGGGGGACGTCGCCCATACGCGGGTGGTGTCTCTCCTCGGCGAGCGCGAGGGGTTGCTCTACCTCGACCCGGCGCTGAAGCCCGGCACCGAGGTGGTGCTGGAGGGCAGGGCGCTCCTGCAGGACGGTGACCACGTCACCGTGGGAGCCGTGGAAGACGTCCCCCCGCTACGCGCACCACCGCAGCCGCCTTCCGAGACGCAGCCCACGGGCCTCGGGGCGACGCCATGACGAAACTCGCCCTCAGCAATCCCATCGCCATCCTGATGCTCTGCATCGCGGTGATGGTGTTCGCCGCGGTGACGACGCCACGCATGAGCATCGACACCTTCCCGGAGCTGACGCCGCCGGTGCTGGTGGTTGGCACGCTGGCGCCGGGCCTCGGCCCGAAGGACGTGGAGAAGACGCTCACCTGGCGGATTGAGAAGTACGTCAGCGCCACTCCCGGCGTGGACCACGTGGAGAGCATCTCCAGGAACAATCTGAGCATCGTCTTCGTGTGGCTCAAGTGGGGCACGGACCTCAACGGAGCGCAGACGCTCGTCCAGCAGCAGACGGCATTCGCCATGGCCGCGGTGCCCAAGAGCCTGGGGGTACTGCCGCCCTTCGTCCTGCAGTACGACCCGTCCAATGCCCCGGTCGTGCAGGTGACGGTGTCCGGTGGCGGGTTGAGCGGCCCGCAGCTGTACGACTACGCGCTCAACTACATCGAGCCGATTCTGGAGGGAATACCCGGCGTGGCCAGCGCATCCATCAATGGTGGGCGCCAGCGCCAGATTAATGTCATCGTCAACCTGTCTGCGGCCCAGGCGCGCGGCGTCACCTCCAGCGACATCGCGGCGGCCGTCTCGCAAGCCAATGCGCTTCTGCCCTCCGGCGTCTTCATCTCGCCGCGGTTTGACTCCAACGTCTACACGAATGCCGTCCCGGAGCGCGTCGAGACCATCGGGAACTCGATGGTGAAAGTGGTGGGTGGAAAGCCCGTCTTCATCCGCGACGTGGCCCGCGTCGAGGACGGAGGAAGCCCCGAAACCCAGGCGGTCTCCGTCAATGGACAGAATGCCGTCTATCTCAACGTCCTGCGCGTCCCGGGGGGCAACACCCTGGACATCGTCGATTCGGTGAAGAAGGCCGTTGCCGGACTGCACGACCTCCCAGCGGGCGTCGAAGTGAAGGCCGTGTTCGACCAGTCCACCTTCGTCCGGACGAGCTACCACGGGCTGAAGCAGGAGGTCCTTCAGGCGCTGGTACTCATCGCGCTCGTCATCCTCCTCTTCCTCCAGAGTTTCCGCGGCACGCTCATCGTCTCGGTGGCCATCCCGCTCTCCTTCGCCATCACCCTGATTGTGCTTTACGCCAGTGGCGAGACGCTCAACGCCTTCACGCTGGGCGGCCTCACCCTCGCCATGGGCCGCCTGGTGGACGACGCGGTGGTGGTGCTCGAGTCCATCCACCGCCATCAGAGGATGGGCAAGAGCCCCTACCGGGCTGCGCTCGATGGCACGAACGCCGTGGCGCTTCCCGTCCTGGCCTCGACGCTGACAACGATGGCGGTGCTCTTGCCTGTGCTGCTTCTGGCCGGGCTGGCCCAGAAGCTCTTCGCGCCATTGGCCCTCACTGTCGCGATGGCCATGACCGCCTCCTACTTCGTCAGCATCTGCGTCACGCCCGTCGCCTGCCGGTACTTCCTCGGCCACGGCGAGAGCAAGGGCCTGGCCCGGCGCGTGGGCCTCATGATTGACGGCGTGGCGGACGGCTACGCCCGCTCGCTGCGGCGCGTGCTGCCCTTTCGCGGGACGGTCCTCATCGGCTGCGCGGCGCTCACCGTGGGCGCGGTGTGGGCGGCGGGGAAGCTCCCCAGCACCTTCTTTCCGGAGATTGACGAGTCCATGGAGCGTGTCTACGTCCGGCTCGCTCCGGGTACGTCCCTGGAGGATGCCGCCAAGAAGATTGCCGAGATGGGGAAGGTGGTCTCCGAGGAGCTTCCCAAGGGCAACGTCGAGCTGGTGCTCACCAACGTGGGCTCGCCCAACAACGCCCGCAGCGCGATGACGAGCCCCAACAACGGGCCCCACATGGGCTTCGTCCGTCTGGCGCTGGTGGACCCCGAGAAGCGAAAGTTGTCCCAGCGAGAACTCTCGGACCGGATGCGGGAGATTCTGGTCAAGCATTTCCCAGGGGTGGAGTTTCTCCAGTGGCCGGGCGGCCTGGTGGCCTCGGTGTTCGCCAACGGCTACATCGCGCCCCTGGTGGTGGAGGTCCGGGGCGACAACCTCGCCGAGCTCGAGACGGACGCCAAGGAAGTGGCTCGAGTGGCACAAACCGTGGCCGGCATCCGCGATGTCCGCGTCAGCCTGCAGAACGACTACCCGGAAGTGCGCGTCGAGCTCAAGCGCGACGAGGCGGGGATGGTGGGCGTCAGCGCGCGGGCCATGGCGCAGACGACGCTCGAGGCGACGCTCGGCAACATCAACACGCCGAGCGTGTGGATAGACCCCAACAATGGCCAGTCGTACTACGTCGTCACCTATTACGCGGGCGTCGACGTCCCAGACCCGAACGCCTTGGGGGCGCTGCCCGTACGGATTGGCGCCGACGGAAACCCGGTGGCGCTCGGGACGTACAGCGTCATCCGCCGCTCGCTCGGCCCC